>Ga0206970_10018_pt2 | contig 52119 bp, 56 predicted proteins | sample Alteio_BWOrgHeat_88_FD_152964 | JGI IMG/M metagenome (GOLD analysis project Ga0206970, IMG submission 152964) | Enriched cells from forest soil in Barre Woods Harvard Forest LTER site, Petersham, Massachusetts, United States -... | ecosystem: Environmental > Terrestrial > Soil > Temperate forest >... | reverse complement strand
ATATCGTTGCTTTTTATTGTAATGTTTTTAAGCGTACATCTATCCGAGAAAACAATGACAGAACGCATAGGCACGTTTTTACCAACGAGATTTTTTAGGTGCTTTATATGCGACGCATTCTGCATTATCGGATTATAAAAATGCTCTTTGTGGCAACGCCCCCGGCCTTGCGGTAGTGTTTGCGTCCAATTTTTTTGTGCTTCGTTACCAAAAATCCAACCGCTATAATTTTTGCATTCAAATACAAACAACCCTTTTGAGCATATCAAGAGCACATCGATTTCGGTTGTTTCATCATTTCCCTTTGGAATGAGAATATTAAATAAGAATTTGCCGCCGTTATTTTCAAAATGACGCAAGGATTTATAGGTTAAGTATTCAGCATATTTGCCTTTATCATACTTAATAGATAAATAAGGATTCTTTGTTATTTGATAGTATGCCCCTTTTTTGTATTGTTTCTTTTTATAGACAAGAACAACAACGACTATAGAGAATATTAGGACAACAGGATTCAACAGTAAAAACAGGTATTGTAAAAGCAATGCTAATAATTCATTGAGCTGAGCTTGCATAAACATGTTGTTGCTGTTTCATTTGATGCTCCAATTGATATTCGAACCTATAATATTACAATAATACAGCGAGATATAAAACGTACAATCAATTAGTTGAGTGTTTGCGAAGCGGTCAAACTCAGGATTTCTGCGAACCTGAGGCATATCATGAAACAATGGCGGAGAAGGCGTTACTGAAAACGAACTTGTCTCTGTATGATATTCAGATGGTTACGCCGTATTTTGTGCTTGTACAATTTGCTTTGTGATCACCAACTTTTTGATGGCATCGCGCTTGTTGATGGCAATGGAATTATCGGTAAGGGTATTAAACCACTTATACGCTTGCACATAATCCTGCTCAACACCGATGCCTTTTTCATACGCAGTTCCCAGATTGAATTGCGCTTCATTATTTCCTTGTTCTGCGGTTTTTCGCCACCATTTTACAGCTTCTGTATCGCTTTGCTGCACAGCTACTAATATCAGTTGAGAGCCATTATAACCGGATGCAACAGGCTTTCATTATTGAACGGCTGCCTTATCCATGTTCCGCTACGGCCGCCGGTGCGGCGACCATTTTGAGGCCTATTTCCTGCAAGGCAAACTGGCCGCGCTCACTGAGGTCGGCGATGAATTTGAATTGCTCGCGCGCTTCCATCGGATAAGCCTTGAGCTTGTAATAAAGCCCGAACGGCAGGTGCTTCATAACGACGACGATGGGGCGGTCGAGATGCAGGTAGACGCTGGTCATCGCGACATCAAACAATGCTTGCCGCGCCAGCGCGTTATCATGATCGGGGTGGACATAAAAAATGGCAAAGCACAGCAAATCATGCGCGCCGCTGGTGGCGTTGGAGAGTTGATCATGCCAGAGCGTGCTGTGCGGGATGGTAATGTCGTTGGCGTCGATGGTGCGGATCAGCACCGTGCGCATGCCGAGATGGATCACCTCGCCGTAGGTTTCGCCGATCTGTATCCAGTCGCCGACGCGGTAAGGCCGCTCGAACATGAAAATAATTCCGGCGATCAGGCAGCTAATGTAATCTTTTATCGCAAATCCGATGGCCAGCGCCGAAGCCCCGACCAACGCCAGCATGTTTTCACGCGTCGGCGTGATAATAATGGGGACGATCATCGATAGCGCCGCGAGAATAATAATAAGCCGTAGAAACGGAATCCATGGTAGCGCATAAAATCGTTCGTTAGGCTTGAACAGGCCGGTGATGAACGGCACTAAATGCCGTGTAATTTCGTAGGCGATCCACGCCCCGCCGATGATCGACAAAATATGGATTGGCTCGTATCCTTCCCACTCGCGCAGCATATCCATCCAGCTTTCGCTCATAATCGCTCCTTACGCTGTCCAGAATTCCACCGCCGCCAGTTGGCGGCGTATGGCGGCATAATGCTTCGGTGCAACGCGCCATGCGCCGTCTTCCTCGAACGCCAGCTGCTGCTCGCGCAGATCGGAAAGTGTTTTGAATATTTGTGTGGCGCGGAACGGTAGTAGCTTCGGCAGCACGGCAGAACTCATACCGTCATGTACAAGCAACGTATGCAGCACATATGCTTGTATGCGCGAATCCTTGGCGCGCGGCGTAATATCGGGGGTGCCGGTGAATTCGACGGGATGCGTCATGAGCGGCGCGGCGGTGACGGCATCGGGACAGAGCGAATCGATCTGCACAGCCTGGCGCAGGTATTTCCACGCCCAGGCATCGCAGCCGATGACGAAGCGACAAGGTTTCGCCCATACGGTTTCCACGAGTTGCCGCGCCAGTCGGATACCGCGAAAATGACGCAGGAAACAACGCTCAAGCGAGGGGATAACAAAAATAGCATCGCCGGGATTTTGTAATGCAGGCCAAAGCTCGGCGGTTCCGTCCAGCAGCGATTCGGCTGGTGGCGCCTCTAATATCTGTGCGCCGCGCTCTTTTGCCCAACCATGAAGCAGTTGCCCGGCATTGCCAAATAAGCCCGCCACTGCCTGCGGGAATCCAGCATAAGGTGCTTCTGTACCAAAATGATGCAACCAATCGTCGAACGCCTGCGTCCCCGATTTCAAGTCAGTAGTTTCCGATAATGACTGCGCTGGCGGCTCATAGTTTTCAAGCGATACAAATTTCCAAGCTTCCATGAGCATCTCCATTTTGAAGTATTAAAACAACAGTAGAGGAACAAAATAACAATTACAATTTATAGTTGTTGCTTATATAAATAATGTCGCGCACAGTCGGATCGTTTTTATTTCGAGGAGATCGATTCATGAAAAAATCAATTACCGTTTGCGCTGCAACGCTATTCTTTACTATACCCGCAATGGCGGCGACTACCGGGCAGGTGAAAATCACCGGCAATGTGCCCATCGCCTGCGACCTGGAGATACGCCAGGAGCCGGGCGCGTCTAATATTACCGACCTGTCCGCCGGTCATCCCAACCTGCATGTGGCGACCGCGACGGAGACCTGCAACGACCCGGACGGCTATACCGTCACCATGCTCGGCGGCAATTCCGGTAGCCATGAGGGCAAATTTAAAGATACGGTCAGCGGCGATGAGCATCCGTTTACCGTCACCTATAACAGCGTGAGTGTCTCGCCCGGCGGCGTAGTGACCGACAGCGGTACAGTCGCGGTCAACCTGCAAAAGCCGGTGCATATCACTTACCCGGCAGAACCCAGCCTCACCGGCACCGTCGCCGATACTTACGAAGAAACGCTCACCTTCACCATCTCAGCGAAATGAGGCACACCATGCGCAGTTTACCCATCGTACTTTCAGTTTTATGCCTCCTAGCTGTGACGGATGAAGCACTGGCATTTCAATTCGCGCCGTTTCGCGTGAAGTTCGACCCCACCGGGCCGGGAGCCAGCCAGCTATTCACGGTTAAAAACAATACCGATCAATCGGCGACGGTTCAGATTCGCGCCACAACGCGTGAGGTCGATGAGAATGGCGTCGAGAAAAACGAAGATGCCGAAAAGGATTTTACCATCTATCCGCCGCAAGTGATTCTGAAGCCGCATGCGCAGCGCTCGGTGCGCATCCAGTGGATGGGCGATGCCAATCTCAAGGATGAAAAAGCCTACCGTATCATCGCCGAACAACTACCGGTCAATCTCGATAAAGACGCGCCGCATCACAGCGCCGTTAAGTTTCTGGTCGATTACCGCGCGGCAGCGTTCGTAACACCTTCCGGTCTTGCGCCCGACCTTAAGATGGAATCTTCGGACGCCACGACGGTGGGCGGCAAGAAAATGCTGGATCTGGTGTTCAATAACGCGGGCACGCAGCATTTGCTGTTGCGCAACCTTACACTTGAACTCAAAGATGACAAAGGCCATAGCGTTACGCTCAAAGGCGATAAAGCGCTTAAGCACATCGACGGCGAAGGGATTCTTGCCGGGCATAAGCGCCGCTTCACTTTGCCATGGCCGAAAGACCTGACCGGCTCTCTGCAAACGGTGGACTTTACCTTCGATAAACAGGCGTTTTAGATGTGTTGCATATTGCACATCGCGCCACCTATCTGTGCGGCATACTATGTGCGGTACTGATTCTATCGGGAACGCCTAGCCTGGCGGCGGATTTTCCGCCGAAGAACGCCATGCCGCTCTCTGTCCCGATTTACATGGACGGGCACGAGAAAGGCATGGCGCAAATGCTGATTATGCCCAAGCCCGAAGAAAGCTATGTGCAAGCTGCACCGGTCATCGCGGCGCTGAAACCTATTCTCGCCGAAGATAAACTGCGAAGCCTGGAAGCCGCCGCCAGCAATGGCTTTCTCCAACTCACCGATGGTGAAAAAGGCGGCATCGCGCTACGCTTCGACGAAGCATTGATCGCCATCGATATCGAACTGCCAGCGGAACACAAAAAACAACAAACCTATTCGGCGCGCAGCCTCTACGATCTTTCCGGCAAAACCATTACACCACCCAGCGACGTGTCGGCCTATATGAACCTGTTCGGCAGCCAGGATTATGTCGAAAGCGGCGTGACCGAACAAACCGGCAGGCAGCCGCTGCGCATGAGCAGCGACGGCGCGTTCAACTTGCATGGCGTGGTGCTGGAAAGTGCAGCCAATTACATCGAGAATGATCCGCATCCATTCCAGCGCGGCGATACGCGGCTGGTGTATGATCTTCCGGATTCGATGGTGCGCGTCGCGGCGGGGGATTTGTCCTACCCGGTCGAAGGCTTCCAGAGCTTTCAGTCCATGGCAGGTATCACGCTGGCGCGTGATTTCGATTTGCAGCCCTACCGCGTCTCCGAGCCGACCGGGCAGACGTCGTTTTTTCTTAATTCACCGTCGCGTGTCGATATTTATGTCAATGACCGCAAGGTGCAAACGCTGCAGCTCGATGCCGGTAATTTTGACGTGCGTAATTTCCCGGTGGTCAACGGCAGCAATGACGTGCGGCTGGTGATTACCGATGCATCGGGCCGCGTTGAAGTTAAGAATTTTAGCATCGTCAGCGACGCACAATTGCTGGAAAGCGGCCTGCACAAATATGCCTATAATCTCGGCGTTATTTCCAATACGACCGACGGCGTAAAACATTATGATAGCAGCCAGCCGGTGCTCTCTGCGTTCCATCTTTACGGCGTTACTGACTGGCTGACGGTGGGTGCCAACATGCAGGCCGATGCCGACCAGCAGATGGGCGGCGCCGATGCCACGGTCGGCGGCAAATGGGGCATCCTCCGTGCCGATTTTGCCGGAAGCCAGCTTAAAACCGGCGGCAATGGCAGCGCCGTGCAGATGCAATACCAATATGTCGATCCAGTTCAAATTGGCAAAGACGGCACGTTCAAGGGCGCGCGCAGCTTCACGGTGCTTTCCACCTACCAGGATAAAAACTTCGCACCGCTTGGCGTCCTGGTGCCGAATAATCTTTTTTCTTATGATACGACTGCCCGTTATAGCCAGCAGCTTTCGCCCACGCTCAATGTCGGCGTCGGCGGCCGCTACCAGCTTGGCCGCGAAGGGCAAAGTGACGAATGGACAACCAGCGTCACGCTCGACAAGCAATTGGCGGAAGGCTTGCATATCGGCATGAGCATGGAACATCAAAGCACGGAAACCTTCGGCGTGATGTTCAACTTCACCTGGACGCCGCAATCGTCGCGCCATTCCGTCACCGGCAGCTACGACAGCACTACCCACACCGAGCGCACCGATTGGAACTATACGCAGGCCGAACGCACCGAAAGCATCAGCGCCACGGCGGGCGTCACCCATAACGGTGATCAGAGCGAAGGCCAGGGCAGCCTCACCTATTACGGCAACCGTGGCGATATCACCGCCAGCCATGATCTAGTGGATTCAGCGGGCGGTAACGGCGTCATCAGCGGCACCGAAGAACGCAGCCAGGTTCGTTTCGGCACGGCCATTGCCATGAGCGATGGACACGTCTCCATGTCGCGCCCCATCGCGGGCAGCTTCGCCATGGTCGAACCCGATCCCGCCATCGAGCAATACCCCATCGGTGTCAACCCGCTTTCCGGCGGCAGCGAAAACGAATTGCATTACGAAGCCAAAACCGATTGGCTCGGCCCCGCCGTGCTGCCGGAACTCACACCCTACATGTACCGCACCGTCCGCGTCGACGCGAGCAGCCTGCCGCCCGGCTTCGACCCCGGCGACACCAATTATACGCTCCATCCCAGCTACCGCAGCGGCACCTTCATCAAGATCGGCTCCGACGCCAACGTGCTGCTCGACGGTACGGTTCTTTATGCCGATGGCAAGCCTGCCGCCCTGCAGGCCGGAAGCATCCGCCCCGTTTCCGGCAGCGAGCTTAACGCCATCACTTTCTTTACCAACCGGCAGGGCCGCTTCCGCATCGAAAAACTTAAGCCCGGCGATTACGTCGCCGAACTATACGATTTCCCCGGCGTAACGCTTAACCTCACCATCCCCAAAGGCGCAGCCGGGCCGACGCAGGCGGGAACGCTGACATTGCCGGTGACGACGGAAAACGACGCCACTCATTCCGGAAGCTGGCATGCACATCAACCCATGACGCCAGACAACGCGGCGGCGATACAGCAATTATTCCCAATGAACGAAGAAAAAGCGCACCCAGTTATACTGCATAACGAGCAAGGAAACATGCCATGAGATACCGATTGCTTACCCTGCTATTATTTTTAATTCCCGCCCCGGCGATGGCAGCCTGCTTAATGCTTACCCTCGCCAACGTGCCATCCGTCGTCACCTTCCAAGGCGCAAGCGGCGGCTATGCCGTGTTCGATCCGGCGGAATATCTGCAGACGGTCAATTTCCGCGTGCAGGGTGAGGCCACCGGCGCGACCTGCGATTATTTCGTCACCCTCTCCGCCGGGCAATCGGGGAATCTCATCCAGCGCAAGCTGATGCTGGACATGCATACGCTGAATTACAACGCCTACACCAACGCCGGAAAAAGCAATATACTCAAAGATAATTCAGGAACGCAAAGCGAAGTCATCGCGGGAAGTTTCCCGCTGCCGACCGGCGTCAATCTGGTGCAGAGCAACGACCACAATTTTGTCTGGACGGTCGATCCGCTGCAAGCGGTGCCCGCCTCGGCCACGCCCTATAGCGACCCGGCGCTGACGCTGCGCCTCTATTCCGGCCTGCTTACCGGCATCATCGCGCCCACACTGGAAGATACCAAGACCATCACCTTCCAGGCGCGCGCCGACAGCAGCGTCGATGTGTCGCTGGTGGATTCCGGCGCGCCGTTCGACATCAGCGATACGGTGCAGGTCATCGATTTCAATACGCTGGAATCCGGCGAGCAGCGCGGCTTCGACGTCGTCGTGCGCAGCAATAACGGCTACCGCGTCACCCTCCAATCGGAAAACAACCAGCGCATGGTTCATGAGCGCGCGCCCGCCATCGCCGACGCCATCGATTATACGGTAACGCTGAACGGCGCGGAAATCGACCTCACCTCCGGCGCACCCACCGACGCCGCCATCAGCACCGGAACCACTACCGCCGCTGGCGCGCGCCTGCCAATAGAGTTCACCATCGGCAATATGACCGGCGCGGAAACCGGCGGCATCTATTCGGACGTCATCAATGTCGAGGTAACGGCAAATTGATGGAGAATTTATCACAAATTCTCGGTGCGGATCACTGGCTAACCATATGCCGATATCGTTGGTAATAAGCCCGGCGCGAGAGGCGGTAGCAAGGACGGCAGCGAACATGGAAATAGCGCTGGTTATGGCGGGCACTTCTGCACTGTGCAGGGATTTCAGTATGTAGGAGAGTAATATGCGATTAAGCAGGCGGGTGATGATCGAGCGGCTCCGGCATCAGCCGGTAGCCCAGCGCGTTAATGATGGCATTGACATCATCAAGGAGCGGGTTTTCCCTACGAGACAGAGCAGACTGCAAATGCTGGTCTATTTCTTTCGCTTTCGCAATTACCCGCAATGAAGCAAGTAAAATTGCGGTGTTTGCATCTTCTGCGTAGGCATCAAAGATTTCACCGATGTAAGCATCTACTTCGCCGGGGTGATTGCGGAAATATTCCTCTTCCACTTGCCGGAATGTTCTGAGGGTATGTTTTGTCATCTGTGCCTCACGGCAGCATGAAGAGGTCAATCAAAAACGCTCGGCTCATTAAGCAAACGGTTCATGCGCGGATGGATACGTGGCGGCGCATCAAGCATTTGTTGGAATGCGCTCCATGCCTCATCATCTAAGATAAATTGGCGTTTTTCGGCGAGTCTTTCAATACATTGATCTGTTTGCATAATATACCTCATTTTTTTGATTATAACAGAATGTGCGGCCAATTTCATGCGTATTTTTATCGCCGGGCAAAAACTTTTCGGCAAAAACCTTTGATATCTGCGAGAGTCTTGGGCTTAACCCATATTGAGTTCCTGCGCCTGGCGTGCAAGTTTTTCCAGTACCTTCTCTCTTAGCGCATCATCACGCTGTTTGTAAGCAAGAATATCGCTATGCAGCACACGGCGGCGCGCGCCCACCTTGCGGTGAGGGATTTCGCCCTTTTCCAGCAGGCGCACGAGGTAAGGCCGCGATACGTTGAGTATATCGGCGGCTTCCTGCGTTGTCAGTTCCTTCACCGTAGGTACTACGGTAAACGGTCTGCCTTCCGCCACGCAGGTCAGCATGCCCATCACCCCTTCGACGACGGATTGAGGCAGCAGCGTATGTGTTTTTTCATTCGATAGCGTCATATGCTGCAACGGGTGCTTGCTGGCCGATAATTCCTGCACCGCGTCGCGCGCTACGCGCATGTCCTGATTGGAAGGCATACCCGATTCAAAAGATTGCAAGCTCATAAATACCTCCTAATTTTTGATACAAGGCCATCCTAGCACAAATTCGAACCGAACGCAACAAACGAACCAAACGTATAAAATTTCCTTGGTAAATCAATGAGGGCTGACCGGGTTTACGCACGTTCCACCACCGTTTTAGAAGGTTTTCCTTCAAGAGAACGTATAACATAAGTATATGCGCATTTATCACCTGTTGATAAAATATTTATTATTGCAGTCTTGATTTTTTATGCTAACTAGGTATTTTTTTCCCCTTTACATGAAAATTGATGGGTTGTATTCTCTCCTTTCTACTTCTTCTTTTAGTTGTTAATTCAGATTGGAAGGATGCCCCATGAAACAGATGGAACCAATTATGAACGTAAATGCTGCACTGGCGCATTCCATGACTTTTAAGGAACTTGATCCCTACCAAGTCGATACGCTTTGCGAAACATTATTTGCCCAGTTCGAGCAATTCTTTATCGACGGCAGAGCTTCGAGAAAGAATGGTACTCCCTTCAACCTGGCGGAATACAAGCATCTCCATATATTGGGAATGCGTAAATTCCACCTCCTGCAGCTATACGCGCAGAAGGTCAGTTATGATCATTTCTGCGAGGAACAGCGCCTGCTTGCCAATATGCCGATACAGCTGTTTGATGAATTGGACGTAAAAAAAGGCCCCGCCGCTAAGGCGCAGGGCAGTAAAGTCCCGTCAGCAAGAAAAAAAGCGGCTTAAACGCCAGCCGGGTCGTATCCTCCTTTATTGATTGAGCGCGTTTGAAGCGCCTTCAGGCAGCATCTCCGTATGCCATTATTTAACTGATAAACAATAATTTTCGAGTTTAATGGCTGATCAGGCCGTTTTCGCCATAAGACTTGCAAAGCCGGAGAAAATGCTGTATATTTAAGTGTCGTATTGTGACAATACTAAATGCATGATTATAAATGAAAAGTCGTAAAACAATTGAATATCGTGTTTTTGCCCGCATTTCCCGTAAGAAATGCGCTGTGCTCATGCGCGAGGATTTTGAGGATTTGGGAGACTATGATCAGGTCGGACGGGCGTTGCGTAAACTGGCTACCAAAGGCAAGATTATGAAAATCGGCTACGGGCTTTATGCTAAAACCAAGGTCTCGCGCTTTTCAGGAAGATTGACACTGAAAAGAAACTTGCCTGAAATCGCTACGGAGGCATTGCAACGCCTCGGCATCGAAACAGTACCATCGACGCTGGAAAGGGAATATAACGCCGGTAGAACCACTCAGGTTCCCACAGGCCGCTTGATCGGAGTAAAACGCCGGGTGCGCCGCAGGATCGGCTATAACGGAACCTATGTGAGTTATGAGCGCATCGCCGGATAAAGCACTACTGGAGGAGGCATCGGACGAGCTTGATATCCGGCCTGCTCTGCTTGAAAAAGATTGGCACGTCGTGCAGGTCATAGCCATCCTGTCGAGCATTCAGCATCCCGGCTTCGAGATGATCTTTTCCGGAGGCACGGCGCTCTCCAAGGCGCACCGGCTGATTCAGAGGTTTTCAGAGGATATCGATTTCCGTATTGTCACTCCCGGCTCGGCGCCGAACCGGAAAGCGCGGTCAAATCTCAAACATGCGATAGTGGATGCGTTACGTGCATCCGGCCTGCACATTGAAGAACATCAGGTCAGGGCCAGAGACGAAAATCGCTTCTTTGCCATCGACGTTGATTACGAGAGCCATTTTTCCCGCGAAGGCGCATTACGGCCGCATATCCAGATCGAAATTGCCGCGCAGAATATCGAATTGCCTGCTGTGTACCTGCCGGTTGCGTCTTTTATGAGCGAGTTCACGAAACAGCCGCCAGAAGTGGCCAGAATCGGCTGTCTCGATCCGGTAGAAAACGCCGCCGATAAGATGAGCGCCATCGCCTGGCGGATTCCCGACCGCGTCCGTGGCAACCCCTATGACGATCCATCCATCGTGCGCCACATCCACGACCTGGCGATGCTTAAGGATATTGCGCTGGCGTCTCCGGCGTTTGTCAGCCTGGTCGCCGCCTCCATGCACCGCGACGACGACCGGGCGAAAAATACTCCCTCATTCGCCGGGCTGCCCATGTCGGAGAAGTTCGCGCAGGCACTTTCCATTCTCGGCAACGATGCAGAATATGCCAGGGAATATGAGCGTTTTGTGCAAGGCACATCCTATTCGCAGGATGGTTCCACTCCTGATTTCAAAACGGCGCTGGAAGCGGTGAAGCAGCTTATTCAGGCGGCAAGCGCCTGACCTTAAACTTTTTTGACATAGGCGCAGGTTCAGCATCAAGAGAAAAGCACAGTAGCCATAGACAAAAACCTGTCTGCAGCGTTACCATCGGGGTATGCTTCCCATGTCCCACGATAACGCCTTATTGCCCGCCTCCGGCCTGCGCTGGCTGTATGTGGATTTCAACAGCTACTTCGCCAGCGTCGAGCAGGAACTGCGGCCGGAGTTGCGCGGTTAAAGCCCAAGTCCTGCAGCACACCGGCACCGGCCGTCAGCAGTTTCTTCTCATCCTTGGTATCGAAGGATCGGGTTTGCAGCTGGCGCAGCTGGAGGCTCTCCGGCCTCAATTCCAGTGCTTCCTTGGGGATGGTCTGAGCGCATCCGGTAACGACCAGTGAGGTTGCCAAGAGCAGGCATAAGGTTTTTTTCAGCATGTGCCGCTCCTAAAAGGTAGAGGCGTGGTAAGCGAAATCGCGCACTTTGCCGGATCTGTCGAACTTGATGATCACCGTCAGCGTTTTCTGTGTCGTTGAGCTGGCACCAGCGCCGCTGGAGAATCCTCCGCCCAGGCCGCCGCCTGCGATAGCAGCGCCAATCGGTGCGCCACCGAGGATCAGCGCATTCACGCCCGCCGAACTGGTGGAATATGCCCGCTCGGTGGAGATTTTGTCGTAAATCCACGATTCACGATGGTCGTCGTCAGTGGTAACGATATTGGGCGATCCAAGCACTCCGGCCACATCAGCGCCCGACATGCCTACGCGGATTTCCTTTTGAACGGTGCCTACCGTCAGCTTGTCGCCACTGTCATTACTGACAGCGTTGCGGTGATCCTGCGCCGAGACGCATCCAGCTAAGGCAAAGCAGCAGGCGGCGGCATAAATTAGTTTATTATTTTGCATAATTTCCTCTTTTTTTAGTGGTTAGTGGTTTCACCCATAAACCCATCACACGACAAAATTGGTCGTATAAAAAAGGGAGGCGAAAGATACACGTCCACTTTTGACGTGTTTGTGGTATAGCGTTGGAAAATTAACGGAGATCACTATGCGTTTAGAAAAATCAGAACAGCTGCTGAAACTTGCTCTTATGATGCAGGCATCAACGGAAGGCGTCGGGCTGCAGGAGATTCAGGAGGAATTTGAAGTCGGTCGCCGCACGGCAGAGCGCATGCGCGACGCGCTGCTGCAATTATTCCCCCACGTCGAGGAAATGCGTCCCGATGGCAAAACAAAGCGCTGGCGGCTGCCGGCAAGTGCGATGGCCGGGCTGATCCAGATTTCCGCCGAAGATCTGGCGGAAATGAAGACCGCCATTGATTTGCTGAAAAAGGAAAATCTTACCCAGCATGCCGAGAACCTTGATCGGCTCTGGTTAAAAATCAAAGGACGTCTGCGGCCTGAGAGCGCTACTCGCATCGAAACCGATCTGGAGGCGTTACTGGAGGCGGAAGGCCATGCCATGCGCCCCGGCCCGCGCCCGCGCATCAATCCGCATGTGCTTTATATCCTGCGCGAAGCCATCAAGGGATTCTGCAAGGTAAAGCTACCCGCGTACCGGCGCAACTGCCAAACGGTGCAGGGGCATCAACGCAATGGACACCGACCGGCTCGGCTTCGTTCAACTGGCAACTGGCCAGCAACCCTTATATGGACGATTCTTCCTACGTGTCCTGCGCCACGCCGAGCGATATCGACCTGTATACGCTGTCGCCGGTAGCCAATTCACCGCTGATACTCGCGGTGCAAAGCATTGTCGTGGCGCGCCAGGATGATTCCGGCCAGCGCCAGATCAAATCCGTCATTAAATCGGGAACGGCGCAGGCAACGGGAGCGGTGGTCAATACCAACGGCTCTTATGCCGGGCATAGCGATATTTTCGTCTCAGATCCCAATACCGGCAGCAGCTGGACATATGGGGCGGTAAACGCGCTGCAGGTCGGCGCCGAGCTCGTCACCTGATATGGCCGCCCGTGTCGATTTTGTCGTCGCCGAAAGCGCGGCGAAAGGCACTGCGCCTGTGCGCGTCAATCAGGTGGCGCTGGAATTCGCCGGAAAAACGACCGCGCCCATCCGCCTAAGCGCCGCCTTTACCGAAGCCGCCGCCAAAGGCATCGCGCCGCTGCGGCTTGCCTTTATCGCCATTGAAACCCTCGTTCAAATCGAAAGCCCGCCCACCGTGAGCACCGAAAAATTCCCATTATCGCCCGGTCTTACCTGGGGCGTGCATGTTTCGCCGAAATTTAATACCCGCGTTGCCGGGCATGTATCCGGGCGCGAAATCCGCACGGCCTGGCAGCAATATGCGATTTATGAGTTTACGCTGTCTTTCGACGTGCTGCGCGGCAATACCACGCAGGAAATTGAAACCCTGATGGGTTTCTTTCTGGCGCGCCAGGGGCAGTATGACACGTTCCTACTCGACCTCGGCGCTGTCACGCAGAATACCGCCGACAGCTATGTGACGATGGGCGCGCAAGGCACCGGCGACGGCACGACGACCGTGTTCACGCTCATGCGCACGGTGGGGGAAGCATCCGAGCCGGTGGCCTATGTATTCTCCGCCGATTTTTCCGCCGTTTATGTCGCTGGTGTACTGCAAGACCCGACCAGTTACACATTCACATCACCTAATACGCTTACCTTCAACACGGCGCCCACCAGCGGCAGCCAGATCACCGCGACCTTCCGCTATTACTTCGTCTGCCGCTTTGCTGCCGATGCGCAGGATTTCGAGGAATTCATGGCCAATCTGTGGACGCTGCATGAAGTCAAACTGATCACGGTGCTGCCATGAAATCCGCGCCTTCCGCCGTTATCTCCGCGTTGCAGACGAGCCGGGAGCTAACATTCGCCGATTGCTTTACCATCACGCTGGCCGATGGCACCATCGCCCGTTACACCAATGCGCAATACGACGTTTCGATCCCGCAGATCGGCAACCCGGCACTGCTGTTCATCGCCGGGGATATTCTGGTGGACGGGCTGAAACTCAAGCAAACCTGCGGCGTCGATATCGACGAGCAGTCGATTGATATTTCATTCAAGCCGACCTCAACCATCGCCGGTTTGCCATGGCCGATTGCGGTGCGCGAAGGCCGATTTGACGGCGCTACTATTGATCGTGCGCGGGCGGTGTTGACGGCGCCAGGCGGATCGGTCATCGGCGGCGCGACCATCGTCGTTTTTCATGGCCTGGTTGCCACGGTCGATAATATTGGCCGCCTCAGCTGCAAAATGACCGTCAAATCCATGTTGAATAAGCTCGCGGTCGATATGCCGCGCGATATCTGGCAGCCGCATTGTCTCAATACGCTCTATGACGGGCTTTGCACCATGGTTAAATCGGCCAACGGCACATCGGGAACGGTGGGCGCCAGCCCGACACTTTCCTTTATTCCGTGGTCGGGATCGGCGGCTCACACCTATGATCAGGGCACTATTACGTTTGAAAGCGGCGCCAATGTCGGCGTATCGCGCACGGTGCAGACATCGTCAACATCAGGTTTAACGCTTTCCCGCCCGCTCGATTACATACCGGTCGCAGGCAACGGCTTCGTGGTCTATAAGGGCTGCGACAAGACGATGACGACTTGCCAGAACCGCTTCAGTAACCTTGCCAATTTTCGCGGTTTTCCGTTTGTGCCGCCGCCTGAACTGGCAATGTACTGAGGCTATCGCTATTCGCCTTTCCAGGGATCACCGGGCAGAAGAGCGATCAGGCGCGTGGAAATAATGTGCGCGGCTTTTTCCATCTGCCATGTGTAACCCGAAGCCAGCAAAGGCGTAATGTCGGCGCTAAATTGCGGCGTCACCAATTTAGCGGCCAGATTTTTTTCAAACAGGGCGCGGGTAATGCGATTGCCCTCGCGTTCCATATATTCCAAGAAGGCGGAAACGATGCGCGCGGGATCAACCGCAGGATTTTCAAGAGCAACCGCGAGATCGAAAAGATCGCGCCCTTTGCGGCGCTGATACAGCGCGCGCAATTTGGTGCCAAGGAGTTCATCGAGTTCATAGGTCGTGATCGCAGCAGTTCCGGAATACCAGCGCGAAGAGACAACGAAGGGAATTTTGGCAAATCCGAACACCGAAAAATGCTCGCGGGAATTAATCTCGACTTTGAGGCGCAGATTGAGTGGCGGCACATCTTCCGAACCGAAGCGATAATTGAGAGTGACGCGGCCTTCGTTTTGTTTCCACTGCGGTTTACCGAGCCACGGATCAAGTTTTTCCCGCAGCGCTTCCATGACGGGGCCGATAGGCTCTGCCGTAACCTGTACAAGATCGATATCTTCCGAGTACCTTGCGGGCGGCTTGATGTGCATTTTGTAAAGCGCAGTGCCGCCACGAAAGGCCAGAGACTTCCCAATAAGCGGGTGCGTGAAGATATCAACCAACGCCCGGCTGATGACCAAATCCTGTTCGACCTGCCAGTCCGGAATCCATGGCGCTGAGGCGCGCCATTCTGTGATGTAGTCGCGTGGGATCATATGTCTTCAACCTCGACTTCGGTGTTTATGATAAGACGCCAGTTTTTGTCGATGGTCATTGCATCGACGGCGGCACCGGACAAAAGAGGCGTCATATCCTTTGCCGTTTCGCGCAGATATTTTTTGAGTGCCATCGTTTTTTCTCCGGCGCCAACGCGTTCGAGTAAATACCCCAGGCGTTGCGCCCATGGTGCGGGAGCCGTCGGAGCAAGTGCTGCGAGTTGATCCGGATTTATCTGTTCAGCAAGTTCCGCAAGAACAGTGGCCACCTGATCGAGACCACCCGCATGATGGGCATAGCCCACAAGATCGAATGCCGTCGCTTCAACGGTTGAAACAAGAAGAGCGCCGCGCGGCGTGTTAAAACTTTGCGTCGGAATTTCTGCAATTCGCTTACGCGCGAAAAATGCTACGCGCACCGAACCACACACTATCGGTCGCCGCGCCTTGGGAACAAGGACTTGAAATTCTTGCGGACGGTGATGCGCTGCGCCGTGATACTGCGCTGCGGATAGCAGCCCTACATAATAAGGAATCCTTAGTCCCTGCATGAGCGCGGGAATGAACTGATCAGCGGGCAAACAACCGAGGCTTTTATATTCCGGCGGCAGGATAACGTGAAAACCGCGCACAGGACTGGCCACCAATCCTTGTTTGACCAGGCGGCTGAGAGCCAATTTAGAGGCAACAGGCGATCCTCCCAAGGCCGCGCGCATGGCGTCGGTGGTGAAGTGATACACGCCCCTTGCGGCTAGGGCGGCAACGTAATCTTTAGCCCTAAGCATAGGAATCTCCGAAACCGATGTCTGAAAGTATCACAAAACGATACTTTTAGCAACTATATTCGAGTAATTGAGGCCATAAATGGGGATATATAGCCAAGACGCCACCATTCAGCGCGCTGCCGTGGTCGCAGAGGCCCGGCGCTGGATCGGCACGCCTTATCATCACCAGGCGGATGTGCTGGGCGCAGGCGTGGATTGTGGCATGCTGCTGGTGCGCGTCTATGTCGACACCGGCGTGGTGCCACCTTTCGATCCACGGCCTTACTCCGTGCAATGGCACCTTCACCGCGAGGACGAGCGTTATCTCGGCTTTCTGCTGGAGCGCGGAACGGAGGTATTGCCGAGGAAATTGTTGAGCGACGATCCGGTGTTGTCGCAGATATAAAAATCATCGACTACGACGTTGCTGCCGCCGAAAGGATTGAAACTGAGTTGATCAACGCCGGTCGAGAGGTTGTGGTACGACGTATCAGCTGAAACCATCGATAAGACGACAGTTTCGTTGACGCGCACGGTAACGGCGCCACCTGTCGCGGCGATCACTCCGTACACTTCGATATATTGCCAGACGGCGCCGGGAATGACGGCCATGGGCGCTGACGACACGGCGGAGCCCGATGCCGGTGTGCAAGTAATAGCGCCCGCCGTACTGAAGGTAAGGGTAAAATTAGTGCCTTCGGTTGAGTCATTGAAATTAATCGTAACGCCAGATGGATTACCGAGCGCAAAGCCGCAATAAAACGTGCCGAGCCGTGCTGGCAGATTGATTTGCCCCAACTTAGCCGCCCCGCCACCGGCGCGTCCTTGCCCCGGCAGCATGGTAGCATTGGTGAAAAAGAAGCCGGAAGCACCGGCCAATGACCATGCCGAGGAAAAGGAAGTTGCCGCGCCGGAGTCGGAGGCCAAAGCGCCCGCTAAAAAACGGGAGCCGAAGCCCAAGCGCGAAGGCGCTACGAAGAAGCAGACCATGATTGACCTGCTCTCGCGTCCGGAAGGCGCCACCATCCAGCAACTGATGGCTACCATCGGCTGGCAGAAGCATTCGGTGCATGGCGCGATGGCCAATCTGAAAAAAGAAATCCACGAGAAGCACGGCCAGACCATCACCGGCACCAAAGGTGAAGGTGAAGAGCGTGTTTATAAAATCGCTTGATGGAGGCCACCATGTCCAAGGAAAAAGGAATGCAGGTGCATCACATCCGCAGCGTTGAGGGTCAGGTGACGCTTACGCTGCAAAAACTTACGCCCGAAACATTAGCCCAAGCCATTGTTGCCTATCAGAAGGCCGAGAATATAAAAATCGGCACCAGCATCGGCGTCAATGAGCAGGGATATTTTTTCTCCGACGATTTAGATTGGCATCCTGCCAAGCCCGGCGCGTTTGATAATCTTAATTTTATCCCTTGGGTTCACATTCACGAATTATTGCGCAATGTGCCTGAAGGAACGACAGAGGATTATTTAAAATCCGGCTGCATAAATAACTAAGGTAGAAAAAATGGCACAATGTGCCGGTAGTGGAGGTAAAAATGATCTGGCAACCAATAGATACACTTCCAGAGAATTATGGATATTTTCTGGCGTGGAATAGACGCAATATACGAATAATGAGAAGAGCAAAAGCTAAGTCTAATCACAGACGCTTTGTCGCAGAAGATGCCGTCGGCTTGGTAGAACAACCAACTTACTGGATGCCTTTGCCGCCGCCGCCAGATATAGCTAACTCATGAACCTTACCCCGCGCAGCTGGCCGCTGCGCGGGGTTTCTTTTCGGACGGCGGTTACTGGCCGCTGCCAGCCGTACCACCGCTGGCAGTGCCAGTGCCGGTCTGCGGCGCAGCGCTGCTGCCGGTTGCGGTGCCGCTGCCGGTCGTGCCGGTGCTGCCAGCGCCTGACTGCGCGCCAGCCGCCGCACCGCTGACGTTGGCGGCGGTGTTCGCTGCAGCAGTGGCGATGAAGGTCTGTGAATTTCCATTGGCGTTGATGACGCCGAGCAGTTTGAGATTGGTCGGGCTGGTGGGATTGAAGGAGGCATTGTTGCCCGATGCGCCGTCCGTATAGTTTGCACCGCCATTGGCCGAGCCATAGGCATAGACGTTTACCGTCCCCGTCGCCGAAACACCCGAACCGCCCGCTTTCACTGACAGCTGCACAGCCGCGTCAAGATACAGATTTGACGTATTATCAATGGCGGCGCTCTGCTGGTAGGAACCGCTGGCAAGTGATGCCAGACTTATGGTAATGGGCTGGTTACCGGTGAGCAGTTCTGATGATGTGGTCATGGACTATGCTCCCGTTATAACTTGAAAATTTTGTTACTTCCTGCATCCCAGGAAATGACCACATTGTTGCCGTTGGGTGTCAGCGGTAAGCCGGAGTTGACCTGCGGCGCAAGTGCGACGTTACCCTGGTTGATGGCAGCTGCGGTGGAAGTCACGCTGAGTGAGCGCGCGCCGGCGCTGGCGGCGGAAGAAAGCGTCGCCGTTGCACCGTTGCTGAATGTCAGGACAGCGCCGGTCGGAATGCCGTACTTCACCGGCAGAGGTTTCGGTTTCCTCTTCCTCGTCATCGTCGGACGCGGGCGGTTTATTTTTCAAAGCCGCACGCAGGCAGCGCTGGCAAGCCTGTAGGGAACGGCCGAGTGCGCGGTGAGCGTCGCTGGCATCCTCATGCATATCAGAAAGATCGGCGCGCTTTTCTTCATCGCCTTCGGTTTGATCCCGAATATCATCCATTTGTTCGCCGAGCGCCTTATGGCGTTCCATGGCGCGCTGCAAATGATCGGCGGCATCGCCTAATTGTTTCTTGGTGGCGGCCGACAGTTTTTTGCCAGCCCGCGTTTGGGTGCTTGTCATAGTGTTCTCCTGTGGTTTTACGGGGGTTAAATCCGGCGAGGGCGCCGTTCTGGCGGTTACAGCCGCGCCAGGATCGGCTGGTACCGAGCAGAAGGAGCATTCCAGCAACTCCCACTTGGTAAAGCGTTGGCCGCCGTAGGGCTTTTTAGGATCGAGCGGCTCACTATCGAGAACGTCAAAACCGACAGAAACGCCTGATACGATTCCGGTTTTGACCAGCCCGCGCACTTCATCGGCTTTGACCGAAACGCCAGCGGGCGCAAAGAGGATGCGTGCGCGAATCTTGTCACCATTGACCGCTAAATCAGCGGCACGGCCAACCGGAACATCCGGATTGTGCTGCCAGAGAACGATGGGGTTGGCGCGGTAATTGGTCAGATCACAACCGGCCGGTTCAAGAATATGGCCGTCGCGCGCTATGGCGGAGGTCGAGATAATAACCTCAACTTCATTTTCGCCTAGATCTTTGATTTGTGCTGATACAGCCGCACGCATTATTGTCATGATTATTTCTCCCAGGAGTTACAGTTCGCCTTGCGGATCCAACTGCGGATCGGGATCGCCGCTTGTCGAAACGCCAGGTTGAGGTAAAGTACCGCTTTCAGGCCTCCCGGCGCCGTCCGGCGACGTGCCGGTCATATCGGAACCGAGCGCCGCCGTGTTGGCGGGCACCATGAGTTTGTCACCGCCTTCCATGGGCGGAAGTCCTTCGGAGCGGCGCACTTCATTGGGCGTCAGGATGCCGGTAAGCACGCCGAGGCGTGCGGCGTTATAGCGCGTCATGATGTCGGCGCGCAGCAATTGCCCTTCATCGAAATCAACCTCGATACCTTCCTTGTCGAGACCGAATACCTGCATAATCTTCTGTTCGGCGATCACCAGATCGGGCATCACCGTGTGATTGACGTAAGCCTGCTCCTCTTCGGCGGGTGTAATCTTGCTCGAAGTGCCGCCCACTACGCTCAGACGGCTGAGTGGTACGTCGTAGTAACGGGCGATATCGGCGATCTGCAGATTGCGCTGCTGGATGAATTCGAGATCGACGGAAGTCAGCTGCACCTGCTGCCAGTCGACGCCTTCCTCCAGAACCGCCGTCTGCCCGACATTCTGCAGGCCGCCGGCGAACGCCTGCCATTGCTGCTTCAAGCGCTGTGCCGCCGCTTCCGACAAGCGCGTCTTGGCTTTAAGTACGCCGCTTGGCCGGGCGCCGTTACCGACCCAGCGCGAGGCTTGTTGCTCAAGCCCCATAGCAAGCCCAATGGCATCGCGCGCCAGGCCGATGGTCGATGTGCCGACCAGCGAATTAAAGCTGATGCCGCGAAGATGGAACATATCCTCTTCGGGAACCGCCACCGGCATGTTGCGTAGCATGGCGATCTGCCACAGACCGAGGCGGTTGACGTTGTAAAAAATCGAGCCGTCCGTAGCCTCCAGCACCATGACGGCGTCGGGGTTGATCGGGATCAATTCCACCGGATTGCCGCGGCGGTCGCGCAGGATGGCGGCATAGGCATTGCCGCGCAGCAGATAGCCGATCATCATCTGCTGCCAGAATTCGAACCAGGTCTGCTGCCGGTTTGGCCGCATAAACAGTTTGGCGATGATATGATCGGTTACCAGATCGCGTCCACCGGCCTTGTTCCTGATAAAAAGGCGTGGTGTGCAACGCGCCACATCTTTGGCGCGGATGGCAACGCAGGCATAGACAGCGGACACCGCCATGGCCGTCGCCTGCGATATCATCAGTCCCGAAGCGCTCGGCACCGAGCCGAGCGGCGGAATCATGCCGTAAGACGGCACACCGGCCGACGCGCGGCTCTGTTTCGGCGCGAAGACGCGGCCAATGGCGCTGAAAATCCCCATTAGAATACTAGAAGTCCGCGTTCTTCATAAATTGAGCCACCTTGCGCGGTCTGCAATCTTCCGACCGCCATGATGGCGGAGACAATCGCGTCGATCTTTTCAGATGAGCGTTCCTTGTCGGGCTTTTCGTTGCCGGCAGGATCACGGCGCACGGCGACATTGGAAGCGCACCAGGTAGCGATAGGATTGCCACCGTGTTTGAGCGCGCGACCGATCAGCAGGCGCATGAATTCGGCGGCGGCTGGCCCCATGCTGATAAAGTCTTGTCCGAATTCGACCATGGTGATGCCCTCGTCTTGAAGATTTCGCACCAACTCACCGGCGAAGGTGCGGTCGTAGGCGATTTCAAGAATGTTGAAACGGGTGGATAATTCAATAATTTCAGCTTCGAGGAATTTGAAATCCGTCGTGTTGCCTTCGGTGGCGATCAGATATCCCTGATCGCGCCAGACCATGTAGGGCGCGCGGTCACGCCTTACCCGGCGCAAAATATCTTCCTGCGGGCACCAATGCCGCCAGATCACTTTGACCTTTTCGTCGGGCTGCTCCGGTGGAAACACCAGCGCCAGCGATGACAGATCGTTGACGCGCGCGAGATCAAGGCCGCCGTAGCAAGTCCTGCCGGTGAGTTCATCCTCGTTAAATGGCTCGGCGCCATCCGCCCACACGCCCATATCGATCCAGCGCGTGACCTGTTCCGTCCACTCGTTAAGGCGCAGCCGTCTTATGGCATTTTGCTGCGCGGGCATTTCACGCGCTTCGTCAACCTGGCGTTTCAGATCCTCGACCTTGACGGTGACGCTGAGGCTGGGATTGGCTTTGATCCAGACAGCGGGATTCATCCAATCGTCGCCGGGATCGATGGTGGCGATATAAGCGAACCAGCTATCGCTTGCCTCGTGCGGCAAGCTGTCTTCGAGCGTCTTGACCGAAAATTCATGATGCTGGCGGCAGATCGACTGGCGGTTATAGCCGGCGGTGGTGATTTCAAATATCAGCGGCTGGCGCCGCGCGCCGGTTGCCGTATTCAGCTTCTGAATAATCTCCGCGTTGGGATGCTCATGCACTTCATCGACCGCCGCGAAATGCACGTTGAGGCCGTCCATCTTCGTGGCATCCGCCGACAGCGGCCGGAACCATGACGATGTCCGAAGCACCGCCAGATTATTGACGGTGGGCGTCACCCGCGCCCTGAGTGGCGCGCTGGCGCTGACCATGCGTTCGGCTTCACTGAAAACAATACGCGCCTGGTCGCGCGTGGTAGCCGCAGCATAAACATGCGCGCCCAATTCGTGATCGGCGATCAGAGCATAAAGTGCGGTTCCGGCCAACAGAACCGATTTGCCGTTCTTTCGCGCCACCTCGACGTAAGCGGTGCGGAAGCGGCGCAGCCCATCGGCCCGCTTCCATCCGTAGAGCGAGCCTATGACAAAGCATTGCCACGGCTGCAGTTCAAACGGCTGGTTAGCCCATTCGCCCGTCGAATGCCGCAGATGGCCGAAGAACGCTATCGCATGACGCGCGGCGTCGCCATCCCAAACGAGGCCTCGCTGCGCGGCGTTCTTCAGATCGTCAAGATGCCGCTTGCAGGCGAGCTTGACCAGTTTCCCGGCGACGATTTTTCCGCGAACCACGGCGCGCGCATAAGCCTTGACCGGACAGGTTGGCTTACGTTTCTTTGCCACGATTCAGAAACTCCTCGAAAGGATCGACGGTGTCGGCTGGCTCCTCCATGCGGATGCGGGAACGCGCCGACGGCGTGAGACCGAATTCACTTTCGATCTGCGCCATCTGATACATGCATTTGTTGGCGACCGCCAGAAACGGGTTCTGAATAACATTGTCGGATGTCGTCTTGACAACAGGGCCGCGTTTCTTGACTTCTGTTTCGGCGTCAAGCCAGCGGCACCACACGACGGCGTAACGAGCGACTGCTCCAGCGTCAAGTTCGGTCATGACGCCATAACGCGCCAGCATTTCGGCCATGGCGGTGAACTTAGCCTTCTCCCGCTCTTCGAGATGCGGCGGAGGATCCGGTATCGCGCACCTGCTCCTGACCGCTCCCGCCATGTACGAGATGCTCAAGGAAACGCTCGACTGGATGGATGAACAGTATCCAGCCGACAAATACCCGCTCGATCCGGACAATCAATACCGAAGAAATCTGCACGACCTGGTGATCGCCAGGCGGCGTGAAAACATCCGCAGCGTCCTTATGCAGGCGGAAGGGCAGCGGGAAATGGTGGGGGAACGCTATGCCTAGCGGTCAATCCGTCGAACAGGCAACAAAAAAAGCCACGTCCCCGCGAGGGAACGTGGCTTTTTTCTTTGTGGTTGCGCGGCGAGGCGCTACACGGGCTTCCTGCCGTTTTCCACCTGTCTCGCAAAAACGGTGGCCGAGCCTTTGCACTGGAAACATGGCGGGAGCATTTCCCTTAGCTTCCATGAAAACACTCGCCAGGCGTCGTGTAAAAAAATCACCTCGCAATCGGTTCGCATAATTCCTCCTTACGATTGTTGTTGTGCGCCCTGCGGCGGCGCGTCAATCACCGCAAGCATCCGGCGGAGGAGATCGGTGTATGATTCGCCGGGACGCTTGAGCTCGTTCAGCTTATCATACGTTTCCTGGCTTACTTGGACTTCGATTTCGGTGAGGCCAAGCGCTTCGGCTTCCTCAATCGTCTTCGCCACTTTTTTCTGCGGTGTATTTTTCGTCATAATCAACTCCTTGTGAATGTTACGGCCATGCCAGCCGCATCATCATGAACCCATCATCTCGCGGGGAACGCAACTGCTATAACGCGATAATGCGTTGATAGTTATAGCTATTTAAAAATTGGTGGACTAATCGAGCGCTGGTCGCCGAGATTAGGCCGCAGGGTTCTAATCTCACCCTCTAGGCAATTTCTATTTCGAACCTTAACTTTTGTGATTATATAATTTCCAACAGGTTAGATAACCGTACTTTTTAGCACGAAGTACGGTTGTCCTGAGAGAAACGCCCGTCTGAGAGAAAAATGCCGCCTTTATACTGCTGGTTGTTGCCGGTTGTCGCCGCGCGGAGTGGCGCATTTCCTGCGGTTTTCTCTGCCGTAATGACGGCCTGAGAAAAAAGTTCTATAAAATTTTGGCGGAGAGGGGGGGATTCGAACCCCCGAAACGGTTGCCCGTTTAACGGTTTTCGAGACCGCCGCGTTCGACCACTCTGCCACCTCTCCGTAAAAAGCCCGCGCAGCATAAGGAGCGTCATTCCAAATGACAATCCCCTAAATGCCGGTTGGCATCTTGGCAAAATATTAAATAGTATGTGAGTATATACTGGCATCCACGCCAATGTCACGCTCGGGAACCCTCCGCCATGAAGCCAAAGTCGTTGCTGCGCTCGCTATCGCACCGTAATTTCCGGCTTTTTTTCATCGGGCAAGGCATTTCCGTCATCGGCACCTGGATGCAGAAGGTGGCCATGTCGTGGCTGGTATTCCAGCTCACCGGCTCGTCGTTCCAGCTCGGGCTGGTGCTGTTTTGCGGGCAGATTCCGGCGTTGCTGCTCTCTCCGGTGGCCGGCGTGCTGATCGACCGCTGGAACCGCCGCCGCCTGCTGCTGCTGACGCAAAGCCTGTCCATGATCCAGGCGTTCCTGCTGGCGTTTCTCGACATGAGCGGCACCATCGCCGTCTGGCAGATCCTGCCGCTCAGCCTGTTTCTCGGCATCGTCACCACCTTCGACATGACCAGCCGCCAGGTGTTCTTAAGCGAAATGGTCACCAGCCGGCAGGACCTCGGCAATGCCGTCGCGCTCAATTCCTCGATGGTGAACGTGGCGCGGCTGCTCGGGCCGTCGCTGGCCGGGCTGCTGCTCGCCGCAACCAGCACCGGCGTCTGTTTTCTGGTCAACGGCGTCAGTTATTTCGCCGTGCTGCTGGCGCTCCTGGCCATGCGCATGACGCCGCGCGCCCAGCCGCACACCCGCAAAAAATTGCGGGAAGGATTACGGGAAGGCTTTGCCTATGCCTTCGGGTTTGCGCCGATCAGGCTTATTCTGCTTTCCGTCTGCCTGATGAGCATGGCCGGCAGCTCGTATGACGTGCTGCTGCCCCAATTCTCCATCGGCGTCCTGCATGGCAACGCCCGTACGCTCGGCCTGCTGGGCACGGCCACCGGGCTCGGCTCTTTAGGCGGCGCCGTGTTCCTCGCCACGCGCAGTACCGTCGTGGGCCTGGGCAAATGGATCTGGATCGGGCTGGCCTTGATGGGCATCGGGCTGATCGCGTTTGCTCACGTCATGCAGCTATGGGCGGCGCTGCCGGTGCTGGCGGTGATCGGCTTTGGCATGATGGTGCAGTTGGCGGTCAGCAACACGTTGCTGCAAACCATCGCCGATGAAGACAAGCGCGGGCGGGTGATGAGTTTTTATACGATGGGCTTCCTCGGCATGGCGCCGCTGGGCAGTTTGCTCACCGGCTGGATGACCGTCCGGCTGGGCATTGTTTCGGCGCTGATGATCAACGGCAGCGCTTGCCTGTTCGGCGCCGCGCTGTTTTGCGCGCTGCTGCCGCGCCTGCGCGAGCTGATCCGCCCGGTCTATATCCGGCTAAAAATCCTGCCGCTGGCCACCGGCATCGAGGCTGCCACCGAACTTAAGCTGATGGTGAAGGAGTAGCTAGGCGCTCTTGCGCAATTGCAGATGTTTCAAACAGGAATCGATCCACTGCGCCGTCAGTTTTTCCTGCACGGAATTCTGCTTGAGCCGCTGCGCCAGGTGCGGCCAGGATACCCGGTCGAGCGGCTGATCCTGATTATTGCAGGAATAGACATAGGTTTCCACGCCCGTTGCCGGATCGACGTGTTTCTGCAAACACTGGGCGCAGATTTCCTTCATCATGCACTGCATCGGCGAGTTGATGCTACCGATGGCCACATGCGCCGGATTCAGATGCGGATGCAATACGCCGTGGCGCGCCTGTGCGACGGCCGCCATCATGCCGTCGGAGCCGATGGCGATGAGGCGATTTACAGTTGTCAGTTGCCAGTTGTCAGTTGTCAGTTTGCCTTCGGCGTAGGCCACCATCGCCTCCACAATATTCCCATGAAAGGAAAAATCCTGCGGGCGATTAGCCGCCAGCAACGTCTCGTCGCAGCACCAAACGACCTGATCTGCAGCCTGCTCGATCTCCTCCATGCGGTAACGGTCGGCGGCTTTTTTATAGCCGGCAAAATACAATACCTTTGAACCTTTGACTCGCGCGGCCTTGCCGATGGAAAACAGCACAGCATTGCCCAGCCCGCCGCCGACCAGTAGCACATTTTCACCTGCCGGGATGTCGGTCGGCGTGCCCGTCGGCCCCATCAGCACCACCGGCTCGCCCGGTTTCAGGTGTGCGCATAAATCCGACGAGCCGCCCATCTCGAGCACGATCACCGATACCAGCCCGCGCTCCTTATCGACCCAGGCGCCGGTCATGGCAAGGCCTTCCATGGCAAGGGTAGTTGCGAGTTGCGAGTTGTGAGTTGCGAGTGCGAATGCCTCATAGTTTTGTAAACGATAGAACTGCCCCGGTTTGAATCTGGCCGCCGCCAGCGGCGCTTTGACGACCACCTCGACAATGGCCGGCGTCAGGCGATTGACGGCATGAACGGTCGCACGCAGTTGCCGGTTAATATTCTCGATAAATTCAGCACTCTGCACTCTGCACTCTGCACTCTTCTTCGCCAGCACCCGCGTCACCACCTTATACCCCTGTTTGGCGCTGCCCATCGCCTTGACGACGTTGCCGGCGAACGACGGATGCAGATCGCCGAAAAAGCTGATGGCGCGTCCTTCATCATCAATCGACATCAGCACCTGCGGCGTTTTCGGTTTCGACACGCGTTCGGGTTTCACCGGGCTGCCTTCCTCATCGACGGCGCGGAAATATTTACCGTCCAGCTCGAAATGCTCAGGGTCTTCGCGCTGCAGGACGGTATTGGGATTGGTGCCGGCGGCAATCAGGATGGCGCGGGCAGGGAGGAAAATCGTCGCTCGTTGTTCGCCGCTCGTCGCTAGCCCTTCTTCCGAACGACGAGCAGCGAGCGACGAGCAGCGTAATCCCTTGGCATGGCCGAACCTGTCTACCTCGACGCTCACCGGCTCCCACTGCTCGGCGAAGAATATTCCCTCCTCGAAAGCCTTTTCGACTTCTTCGTGGTTAAGCCGGTAGCTGGGCGCGTCGATCAACCGCTTGCGGTAAACGATCTTGACGCCGCCCCACTGGTCGAGCAGCGACCATAGGTCGGGATTGGCTTTGCGTTTTTCCTCGCGGATGGCGCGACCGTGCGCCAGAAATTCCTCGGCGATGATGGTATCTTCCTCGTTCCATTCGGCGCGCACGTCCTGCTCGCCGCGCTCGGCCGCCAACGCTTCGTAGCGGGCGAGGAATTTTTCCACCTGCACGGGGTAGTACGCCAGCGATTCGGTCGCCGTGTCGATGGCAGTCAGCCCGCCGCCGATGACGACCACCGGCAGGCGAAGCTGCAAATTAGCGATCGAATCTTTCTTGGCCGCTCCCGTTAATTGCAGCGCCATCAGGAAATCCGACGCCGTGCGTACGCCACGTGCCAGGCCATTAGGCATGTCGATCAGGGTCGGCCTGCCCGCGCCCATGCACAGCGCGATATGGTCGAAGCCCAGCGCAAACGCATTGTCATAGGTCAGGGACGAGCCGAAACGCACGCCGCCGATCATCGAGAATTGCGCACGGCGCTCCAGCAGCAGGCGGATAATTTTCAAATAATTCTTGTCCCAGCGCACGGTGATGCCATACTCGGCGACGCCGCCGAAACCGGCCAGCGTGCGCTCGTCGAGCGATTCATAGAGCGTGGCGATGTCTTTAATCGGCTCGAAAGAAACGCGTGCGCCGAGCGGCGTCACGCCGGAAATCCGTTCCGCCACCGGTTCTATTTTCAAACCGTCAACGCCGACTACCGTATGGCCGTCATTCATCAGATGATGCGAAAGCGTATAGCCCGCCGGGCCGAGACCGGCCACCAACACCTTGCGGTCGCTATCCGGCTTCGGCAGCGGACGTTCGAGATTGAGCGGGTTCCAGCGCGTCAGTAGCGAATAAATCTCGAAGCCGTAAGGCAGGTTCAGCACGTCTTTCAGTACATGCGTTTCGACATGCGGGATATTGACCGGCTCCTGTTTCTGGTAGATGCAGGACTTCATGCAATCGTTGCAGATGCGATGCCCTGTTCCGGCGCACATAGGATTATCGACGACGACCATTGCCAGCGCGCCCACTGGCACGCCCTCGGATTTAAGCTGGTTCATCTCGGAGATTTTTTCTTCCAGCGGGCAGCCGGCCAGCGTGATGTCGAGCGTGTTTTTTTTGTACTCGCCGGTTTTTTCCTTGAGTCCCTTCGCGCAGGAATCCTTGCCTTGATGGTGACAGAAAATGCAATAATGCGCCCCGTCGAGCGCCTGCGCCAGCGTGCCGCCGTCGTCGGTCAGCCTGAAGCCGTCGCGGGCGCGCAAATGATTTTTGGGCAGGCGCAACATGCGCACGCCGTCCTTCTCCTCGGTTTCCACGGCGATCAAATGCAGGGGATCGAGTTTTTTCGGTTGTTTGAACAGCAAGCCTGCCCCGTGTTTTTTTCGGCCCTCGTCGGAAAACAGTGCCCACGCCGCATAGCGCGCCGCGATTTCGAGCAATGATTTATGCTCAGCTTCGTTTTCCAGCCAGCCCATGACCATTTTGGCAAAGGTCAGCTCGAATATCGTGCCTTCGGCGTGGGGCAGGGGAAGCATGTCAAGCAAGGCCTTGCCGCTAACCCGCTGCGCTTCTTCCGGCGTCAACGCCTTGGCTGCCCGCCGTTGCACGAACAACCGCTTGCAGGCATAGAGCGGTGCCAGCGCGTGGTGTTTTTCGGCAAGCGCCTGAATGTCTTTTTCGATGCCAAACAATGTACCGATGAAATCTTCGACATGCGGCGCCAGGTCGATCAGCAATTGTGAATGCTCTTTATCGGCCAGCGCCGCAGGCTGCGCGCGTGCTGCCATGAAACGGTGATGCAGCGCCACGTCGCTTGCTTTCAATGCATCGGTAAAGGCGGCATCGAGCTTGACCATGCCGTTGCGGACATACAGCTCTTCAAATGTTATTCCGTATCCGAAATGATCTGTCATATCCCCGTTCCCGTATAATCGCCTGTGCCTTCCGCCCCTTCAATGGCGAGGTTTTTCACCGGCTCGACGAAATGATGCTCGACATATTTGACCAGCGCCTGAACGCAATCCTCGATGCTCATGGCTTCGGTATCGATGACGAGGTCGGGATTTTCCGGCTCTTCGTAGGGCGCGCTGATGCCGGTGAATTCGGCGATCTTGCCCGCGCGCGCCTGTTTGTATAAGCCCTTGCTGTCGCGTTTTTCGCAGGTTTCCAGCGACGCCTTGATATAGATGTTGTGGAACACGTCCGGCGCGATGGCGCGCACGCGGCGGCGATCTTCGCGGTAGGGGGAGATGAATGAGCTGATGACGATGGTGCCGGCCTGCGCGAACAGCGCCGCCGCCTCGCCGACGCGGCGGATATTTTCGCTGCGATCCTGCGGCGAAAAGCCGAGGTCGCGGTTCAGGCCTTTCCTAACATTGTCGCCGTCGAGCGCAAAGACGTGGTAGCCCTTGTCGAACAGGCGGCGCTGCAACTGCTTGGCGATGGTCGATTTGCCCGAGCCGGAGAGTCCGGTGAACCATAAGATGCCGCCGGAATGGCCGTTGGCCAGGGCGCGCTGCTCCGGCGTCACGCCGAAATCGACGTCGAAAATATTTTTCGATTTTACCTGCGGCGCGGTAGCGGCGCGCTGGTCGAAAAACCCGTCCATGCTGATGATGCCGCCGCCCGCCACGTCGTAATCCTGCACGATGACGAAGCGCCCCATCTTCGCATTGGCGTTGTAATCGTCGACCGCCGCCACGCCGCGCGTGCGCCACACCACAACGGCTACGTTGCCGCGCTCGACTTTGGTCGCCTTGATTTGCTCCAGCGATTCGGCGTCGATGACATGCTCGATGGCTTTGACTTCGGCCATGATTTCGGCAGTGGCCAGCTTGAGTTTATAGCGCTTGCCCGCCTCCAGCGGCTTCCTTCCCAGCCAGAACAGGCGCGCGCGGAACTGGTTGGTGATCATCGGCGCACCTTCGACGTGGCTGGCCACATGCCCGCGCTCGACGAAAATCTGATCGGAAAGCGTGATGCCGACCGATTGCCCGGCGGCCGCCTGCGTTATTTTTTCTTCAGGCCAGCTTTCGATGGTGGCGACTTTGGCTCGCGTGTTGGTGGGCGAAAACAATAACGTATCGCCGACATGCAGCGTCCCGCTTTCGATGCGCCCGGCGAGGATGCGCCGTTCGTCGAATTTGTAGACGTCCTGGATGGGGAAGCGCAACGGCAGCGCCTCGTCCGGCGTGGCCACGTTGAAATGGTCGAGCGATGCTACGACGCTTGAACCTTGATACCATTTCATCTGGGCGGATGGCTCGGTGATGCAGTCGCCCTCGCGCGCCGAGATGGGGATGAAGCAGGCCGGTTCGACGCCGACGCTTTTCAGATAATCGCGGTAATCGCGCTCGATCTTGCGGAAAATTTTCTCATCGTATTTCACCATGTCCATTTTGTTGACGAGCACGGCGATGTGTTGCACGCCGAGCAAATGCAGCAGATAGCCGTGCCGCTTGCTCTGCTCGCGGATGCCCTCATGCGCGTCGATCAATACCAGCGCCGCGTCGGCCTGCGCCGCGCCGGTAATCATGTTTTTGAGGAATTCCTTATGCCCCGGCGCGTCGATGATGACGATATTGCGCTGCGGCGTTTTCAGCCAGATTTGCGTGGTGTCGATGGTGATGCCCTGGTCGCGCTCGGTCTGCAGCGCGTCCATCAGGAACGACCACTCGAACGGCATCCCGCGTTTCTTGCAGCTGGCCTGAATCGCCTCGAACTTACCATCGGGCAGCGAATGCGTGTCATGCAGCAGCCGCCCGACCAGCGTCGATTTCCCGTGATCGACATGGCCGACGATGACGAGTTTTAATTGCGGACGGTGAGAATTCATGGTCATCCGTTCTTCCCCAGATTAGGGAACCAAATCCCTCTTATCGTGCAGACGCCCATATTGGGAATCACATGATTTTGATCCAAAGTTTGTATATCAACATTTTCGATATATTTTTTTATCGTCGGCAGTGCTTCCGATGGAAAAATTTTCTCCTTCACTAACGACAACGCATCGTCATAAGAAAATGCCGTAACGCCTACCCTAGGAAACAAGGCAGGCGTTTCAAACTCGAACCAATATCTTTTTAATAGCGTCATCACATATACCCATCTGCCCGTAATCTCTCGAACGAAGACTCATCCTCATCCGTACCCATCGGGCGACCGGAGCGCTCCGACACTTTTGTTACTTTCAGCTCGGCGATGATTTCATCTAAAGTAGAGGCGTTGCTTTCAATGGGCCAGGTGATGCCTTTTTCGCCGAGCGAGCGGAAGCGCATCAGTTTACCATCCAGATTCCGGCCTTCGAACTTGCCGTACGTACGCGCGAAATACAGCGGTACGACGGGGATGTCCTCGCGCTTGATATATTGCCAGATATCGAGTTCCGTCCAGTGCAGCAGCGGGTGGATGCGCACGCTCGTTCCGGGGGCGAAATCGGTTTTGAACTGGTCCCATAATTCGGGCGGCTGATCCTTGACGTCCCAGCCGCCTTCGACGCCGCGCGGCGAAAAGACGCGCTCCTTGGCGCGGGTGGCTTCCTCGTCGCGGCGGATGCCGGCGATGATGCCGGTGAAGCCGTATTTTTCGATTACTTCTTTCAAGCCAAGCGTCTTGCGCGACGCGACGCGCGCCGCCGGCGGTAGTGTGGCGTCGGTGGTTTCGAGCGGCGGGCAGAGATGGCTGATCAGGTGGATGCCCCATTCCTTCACGTAGCGGTCGCGGAAGGCGTACACCTCGTCCATCTCCAGCTCGGTGTCGCAATGGATGAGCGGGAAGGGCACGCGCCCGAAAAACGCCTTGCGCGCCAGGTGGATCATGACGTTGCTGTCCTTGCCGAACGACCACAGCATGGCCAGCTTGAGGGTGGCATGGAACGCCTCGCGGAAGATGAAGAGGCTTTGCGATTCGAGTTGGTCGAGATGGTTCATCACACGCTCCAGTTCACCACATCTCCGGCGGGCAAATGAATTCCGCACTCGGTTTTGCGCTCATCCTCAATGCCGATAGTATGTGCCCAGCGTCCGGCGCGCTCGTTCTGCCCGGCGGAAACCGGCGCGGTGCAGGGCGCGCAGCCGATCGACGGGTAGCCCTTTGCCGCCAGCGGATGCTCGGGCAGGCGGCGCGCCAGGGTTTCGCGCTTTTGCCGCTCCTTGTCCCACAAGGCCAGCGGGTTGATGCGGAAGATGCCCTTGTCATCCAGCTCAATCGTCTGCATGTCGGCGCGCTCCGGCGTTTGGTAGCGTTTGCGGCCGGTAATGAGCGCCTTGATGCCCAAATGCTCCACGGCGCGGTTCAGCGGCTCGACCTTGCGCAGCCAGCAGCAGCGGTTGGGCTGCGTGCTCCACAGATCGCCTTTCGGGTCGATGCGGCTGGTCATCTCCGGGTCGGGCGTCAGCCAGTGCACCTGCGTCAGGCCAAGCTGCCGCGTCAGCGCGCGCGCATAACCCAGCGTCTCGGGAAAATGTTTCTGCGTTTCCAGGAACAATACCGGCGTGCCGCAATCGACCTCCGCCACCATCGACAGCAGCAGTGCTGCATCGGCGCCGAACGAGGAAATCAGCGCCGCCTCACCCTTGAATTCCTCGCGGAGGATGGCATGCAGCAGCAGCGCCGCGTCCAGCTCGCCGTAAAACATCTGCAGGCGGGAGAGGGATATTTGCGCGCTCATGCGGCATCCTTTTCGCCATCAAGCCAGCCTTTTTCCTTCACATGCTGCTCAGTATATTCCATTACTTCTCTCATATCCTTACCTTGCGCTTTCCACTTCTGGCGCAATTCGAATGTCTCGCGCACACGCTCCGCCCATTCCTCGCCGAACATCCGCGCAATGGCGTCGCGTATCTTGCGCGCCAGCGTCGGCGAAGCGCCGCCGGTGGAAACGGCAATAACGAGGTCGCCGCGGCGCACATTGGCTGTGAAATAAAAATCGCACAGCTCGTTGATGTCCTCGACATTGACCAGCTTTCCTGCCGCATGGCAGGCATATACTATCGGTTCCGCCTGTTCTCGTGGCAACCCGGCCAGCATGACGATGGCGGCATTTTCTATATCCTCCCGCGAGGGGATTTCTTTCACCGTCAGCCGCGCCGCGCCATATTCCTCAAGCTGTTTGCGCCTCCTGTGCAGCAATTCACCGCTGCCGGCAAGCAGAATGGGGACGCGGGTTAAATCAAGGGCGATGGGGAACATGGCATTCTCACTTATTCGCGCGCGCGAGATGCTTCAGCCGATTCCGTAAGTGCTGGCCTCAATTTTTCAGTCCAGAACTTTTCAAGCCTACTTGTTATGCTTTTTGCTTTTTTTTGATAATGACCGTGCTTGGCTAAGCCTGGACCCCTTACGGTTTCAAGCGCATCCCCAATTTTGCCCTGAAGTTCCCATTTAACCGTGGGATAACCCCGGACCGCTTCTTCTTGTAGATGAGGATCTTGGTATTGAATTTTTTTGCCAATCGTATCGGCAAATTTGGCGACTTCCTCACTGAGTTGCTGCGCATCTTTTGAGGATAATTGCCCATAAAGTTTTTCCAGTTCTTTAACCTGCGTCAGTTCTTCCCCGGTTTCAAGAACATCATCAACGGCGGTTTCTATTTTTTCTATAATATCCATTGTTACCTCCTAGAACTCTTTTCCCAGCGCCACAACCGCCGCCTGCTTGACCGCGTCCACGCCATAGCGCAGGCAGAAATCGCCGAAGCCTTCGCCGCCTTGGCGTTTTTCGCGCCATAGGGCGAACATCGGCTCCAGCGTTTGCGGCAAGGCGTCGTACGGCACTTTGTCGAAGATTTTTTCGTTGAGCCGCGTGCCCTCGAAATCGCCACCGATATAGAGCGAGTAATGCTCAGGCGTGCGGCCGACGATGCCGATGTCGCCGAGATAGGGACGCGAGCAGCCGTTGGGGCAGCCGGCGATGCGGATGGCGATATTTTCCTCGATCACGCCTTGCTGCTGCATGACTTGCTCTATATCGGCGACCAGCGGCAGCGCCACGCGCTCGGCTTCGGACAGCGCCTTGCCGCAGGTAGGCAGCGCCACGCAGGCGAGGAAATTGCGCGCCATCGCTGTAATGTCCTCGCGCAATTTGATGCCGTGGGCGCGCAGCTTCTGCTCGATGGCCGGTTTTTCAGATGCCTCGATGTCGCAGAGAAGTATATTCTGGTCGGCGGTCAGGCGCAGATCCATGCCATAGTCGAGAATCACTTCGCGCAGGCCCGAACGCATGGCGACGTTTCCGGCATCGGCGATACGCCCGCTCATCACCGGCACGCCTAAAAACCATTTGCCGTCGCCCTGCTCGTGCCAGCCGGTATGTTCTTCCACCGCATACGGTTTCATGGGCTTGGGATCGTCCATCGCACGTCCCAGATACGTTTCTAAAGTCTGCCTGACCCACTTCGTCCCTTTTTCGGCCACCAGGTATTTAAGCCGCGCATGTTTGCGGTCGGAGCGGTCGCCGTGATCGCGCTGTAATTTAATCACCGCTTCCGTTGCCGGAATGAACAGCTCCGGCGGCACATACATGACCGGCGTGGCTAGACGCGGATAAGTCTTTGGCTGGTTGTGGTTCATGCCCAGCCCGCCGCCGAGGGCAAAATTATAGCCTTGATGCTCCTGCCCATCGAACAGGGACAAAATGGCGAGATCATGCGTCAGCACGTCGATGCAATTATCGTCCGGCACGCTGATGCCGATCTTAAATTTGCGCGGCATGTACTCGGCGCCGTAGAGGGGCTCGGGATTATCGCCGGCTGCCGGTTCCGGCAGAAAAGGATAATCATGCACGACTTCGCCATCCATCCACACCTCGTAATAGGCGCTGGTTTTCGGCGCGCAATGTTTGGCCAGCAGGAAGGCATCCGCTTCCAGCTTGGCGTGGATGTTGTCCCGAATCGGCGCCGGGCAGACCATGATGTTGCGGGTAATGTCGCCGCAGCCGCCCAGCGTGGAGAGCAGCAGGCGGTTGATGTCGGCGATCAGCGGTTTCATGCCGGTTTTCCTGACGCAGTGAAACTGGAAAGTTTCGCGCGTCGTGATGCGCAACGACCCGTTGGCGTATTTTTCGGCCAGTGCGTCAAGGGCGATATATTGCGCCGCCGTCAGCCTGCCGCCCGGGCATTTCATGCGCACCATGAACTCCCATTCCTTGTCCAGCCCGTGCTGCTTGCGCTCGGTTGCCGTGTCCCGGTCATAGCCAAAATAGCTGCCGTGGAATTTGAGCAGTTCATACGTCGCGTCCGACACTTCCGGACTCGAAAGATCGGCCATTTCCTGCGCGATATTGCCTTTCAGGTAATGGCTTTCGCGCTTGATGCTTTCCTGCTTCGAGAGTTTAATATCGGCCATACTTATTCCGTTTTATGAACAACACATTTATTTATCGTCATTATACTATTTTTTCAATAAAATTGTGTATTATTTTATAATTACACATATATTTTTCGTATTATCTTACGAATTGTCCTATATGCCAGAACAGGTTAGGAAATTCAGGAAAAGCGATACATACGAATAACGAGACCGCCAGCGACGGTCCGAACGGGAATATCGGCCCTTTGCCCAGCGCGCGCCAAGTCAGCCCGGTGATGATGCCCAGCAGGCCGGAGAAAAACAAAAACGGCACGATGGGCTTCATTCCCAGCCACAAACCGGCCACGGCGAGGAATTTGACATCGCCGAAGCCCAGCCCTTCTTTTTTCCTGAGCAGACGGTAGCCGTGATGCAGCGCCAGTCCGATCGTTCCGCCCAGCGCAAAGCCGCCGATCACCTCCACGGCGGGCGTACCGCTGATAACATGCCAGGCCAGCCCCAGCGGCAGCAGCATATAATGCACCTGGTCGGGAATCATATAATGCTCAAGGTCGGCGACGATCATGATAAGCAGCGCCACGCCCATCAGCGCCAGCACTATCCCGGGAGGGGTAAGGTCATAACGCGCATAGATCAGCAGGAAAAGCGCTGCCGTAGCGGTTTCGGTCAAAGGATAGCGGATGGAAACCGGATTTTTACAGTGGCGGCATTTGCCCCGGCTGCATAGCCATGAGAAAACCGGCCATAAATCTTTGAATCCGAGCCTGGTTTCGCATTTCGGACAGCGCGACGGCCTGACGAGTATATCCTCGCCTAAAGGCAGGCGGTAACTCGCCAGCGTCACGAAACTGCCGAAAACAAGCCCGGAAAAGAGGACGAAAAGAAGGGAAATCATGTCGATACCTGTAATAACGACCAGAAAAGCATATTTTTTCCTCTTAAGCACTAACTATGCGCTCAAGGCGCTAATTTAGACATTTCTTGCCATTTGCGGCAAATTCGTGTAAATTAATAATTGTTTATATCAACAAGGGAGAAGAACGTGAGATTATTCATTATGTGGGTGCCGATTATCATTGTCATCGGCATCATCGGGGCGATGGCAGTCTAAATCGCTAAATCGTTCAAATACATATCCAGCTGATGGGTGACGATCTGCGCCAGGAAATGCAGCAGTTCGATGCCCTGCCCGGGATGAAAGCGGTCTTTCTGCCGCACGCCGAAGACGAGGACGACATTGCGATCCACCATATCCAGTTGCAGCCGCAGCATGGCGCAGGATTGAATTAACGACTCGCAATCGGCGAATACCTGCTCGAATCCGGGCGGACGGTTTACTGTGCAATCCTCGATCAGCAGCACATTTTTCTTCTTTCCCAGCGCGCTATCTACCATGCCCGGCTCGATGAAAATAATGCCGGAATAATTCTGCTCGCCATACGACGTATCGAACCGCGTTTCCGATTCGACGCCGAGTCGCACCACATCGACGTCGAACAGGCTGACCAGGTCGAGCGTCAGCACCTCCAGCAATTGCTCAAGGTTGCGCGTGCGTATCAGGCGCAGCACGGCGTGATGCACCTGCATCTGCACCGACATGTTGTCGCGGCAGAAATCAATCAGCACATCATAGCGGCTTTTGAGCGCCTTGCTGTCTTTCTGCAGGTTCTTCAGCATGTAATGCTGGAAATCGAGGATGCCGTTGCCGAGATCGCGCTCCGGCGGTGCCAGATCGGCCACCACGTCAAGGTTGTTTTTGATGAAATCTGGATGCGCTTTCAGGAAATCGCGCACCTGGTCGGCAGTGATGGCAGGCGCTTCCAGTGATTTGGCGGTCATAGCGAACCCGGAAGTCGGGAAGTCGGGAAGTCGGGAAAGCGAGAACAAAAAAGAAAAAAATCTTCTAATTTCTCAACTTCCCGACTTCTCGTATTCTCGACTTCCATAATCATATCTTCTGTCCCGTCTTCTGCCAATCGGCTAGGAACGTCGCCAGTCCCTTATCGGTCAGCGGATGGGCGACAAGCTGTTTTAAAATAGACGGCGGGATGGTGGCGACGTGCGCGCCCATTCTGGCGGCGTCGATCACATGCAGCGGGTTTCGTACCGAGGCGACCAGCACCTGCGTCCTGAACGCATTGTATTGCTTGTAAATCTCGCAAATATCGGCGATCAGCCCCATGCCGTCCTGCCCGACATCGTCGAGCCGGCCGACGAACGGCGAAACGAACGTCGCCCCGGCCTTGGCGGCCAGGATGGCCTGCGCTGCCGAGAAGCACAGCGTGACATTGACCATCGTGCCCTTGTCGGTGAAATGCTTGCAGGCTTTAAGCCCGTCCCAGGTCAGCGGTACTTTGATGGCGATGTTTCCCGCGATTTTTGCCAGTTTTTCGCCTTCGCGGATCATGCCCTTCGCATCGGTCGCCGTCACCTCGGCGGACACCGGACCTTCTACTACGGCGCAGATTTCCTTCAGCACCTCGAAAAAATCGCGTCCCGACTTGGCCACCAGCGACGGGTTGGTGGTGACGCCGTCGAGCAGGCCGGTTTCAGCCAGATCCCGTATTTCCTTGATGTCGGCGGTATCGACAAAAAATTTCATGCGTTGCCATCCTTTGAGTAGTATGACTATCGGGAAGGACGATAACGCACCTACGGACGGTTTGGCAATATATTATCTGTCACCCCGCACTTGTTGCGGGGTCTGGCGCAAATGGAAGGAGATCCCGCAATAAATGCGGGATGACAATAATGGATAATCAAGTAGAAGTGCTTTTGCCCAACGCCGCGCCGCACGGCTTCGATTACCGCGTACCGGAGGAAATGACGCTTAAGGCGGGAGACATCGTCAGCGTGCCGTTCGGGCGCAGCGAGTCGCTGGGCGTGGTGTGGGGCGAGGGGAAGGCGACGATTGCCAGCGCCAGGATCAAAACGGTGGCGGCGCATCACGCGCAATTCCCGCCGCTGTCCGCTGCCATGCGGCAATTCATCGACTGGGCGGCGTGGTATAATTGCGCGCCTAAAGGCGCCATGCTCAAGATGACATTGCCCATCGCCAACATCGATAAGGAAGGGCGCAGCAAAAAGAACCCTCACCCTACCCCTCTCCCTGACAGGGAGAGGGAAGCGAAGGCAACGCCTGAGCAGGATGCGGGTACATTTAATCTGGCGTTGCTCTCCGACGTGCAAAAAAAAGCCGCCGCCGCATTGGAAGATAAAATCGGCAAAGGCTTTTCCGTCACATTGCTCGACGGCGTGACCGGCTCGGGCAAGACGGAGGTGTATTTTGATGCCATCGCTTGCGCGATGCGTGGAACGTGGAACGTGGAACGTGAGACGTGCGAAAACACTTCGTACCACGTACCACGTACCACGTATCACGATTCCCAAATCCTCGTCCTTCTCCCCGAAATCGTCCTCTCCGTGCAATGGCTGGAACGCTTCAAGGCGCGCTTCGGCTTTACGCCGGTAGTGTGGAATTCGGGCATCACGCCGGCGAAGAAACGCGCCGCCTGGCAGGCCATCGCCAAAGGCGAAGCGCGGGTAGTGGTGGGCGCGCGCTCGGCGCTGTTTTTGCCGTATAAACACTTGTCCCTGCTCATCGCCGACGAGGAGCACGACGCCTCCTACAAGCAGGAGGACGGCGTCGTCTATCACGCGCGCGACATGGCGGTGGCGCGGGCGCGCTTCGAGAAGCTGCCGCTGGCGCTGGTGTCGGCGACGCCGTCGCTGGAGAGTTATTACAATGCCCGGCAGGGCAAATACGCCGAGCTGTCGCTGCCTGCCCGTCATGGCGGCGCCGAAATGCCCGCCATCGAGATGATCGATATGCGAAAAACAACGCTTGAGCGCGGTGCCTTCGTTTCCAGCCCGTTGCGCCAGGCGCTGGCCGACGCCATCGGCCACGGCCACCAGGCCATGCTGTTCCTGAACCGGCGCGGCTATGCGCCGCTGGTCTTATGCCGCGCTTGCGGCCACCGCTTCCAGTGCCCGCATTGCTCGTCGTGGATGGTGCTGCATAAGAAGGATGTGAAGATGAGAAGATGTGAAGATATGGAAAAGAACCAGGCTTCACTTATCCTCACATCTTCACATTCTCACATCCCCGGTTCCTACCTCCAATGCCACCACTGCGATTACCGCCAGCCCTTGCCGCGCGCCTGCCCGGCCTGCGCCGCCGAGGACAAACTGGCCGCCTGCGGGCCGGGGGTCGAGCGTCTGTCGGAGGAAGTGGCGTCGTTCCTGCCGCAGGTCCGCGTCGTCGTCATGACCAGCGACAGTATGCGCGGCTATCGCGAGCTTGCCGACACCGTCGCCGCTATGAGCGAAAAGCGCATCGACCTGCTGATCGGCACGCAGATGATCGCCAAGGGACACCATTTCGCCGATCTGGCCGTCGTCGGCGTCGTCGATGCCGATCTCGGCCTGGCCGGCGGCGACCTGCGCGCCGCCGAGCGCACCTATCAATTATTGCACCAGCTGTCGGGACGCGCCGGGCGCGAACAGGTACGCGGCACGGTCTATCTGCAGAGTTTCCTGCCCGAACATCCGGTGATGAAAGCGCTGGTCATGGGCGACCGCGAGGCGTTCCTGCAGGCCGAACTGCAGGCGCGTGAGCGTGCCCACATGCCGCCTTTTTCCCGGCTGGCGGCCATCATTGTCGATGGCGCCAGCGAAGAATTAGTCATGCGAACGGCGAAACAACTTGCCGTCGCCATCCATCCACCCTCCACCATCCGCATCTTCGGCCCCGCGCCCGCGCCGCTGTATCGCTTAAGCGGCAAATTCCGCTATCGCCTGCTGGTTCGCGCCGAGCGCACCGTCAACCTGCCCGATACCATGCGGCAATGGGTGAACTCCTGCGCCGCGCCTTCCTCCGTGCGCGTCAAAATCGACATCGACCCGATGAGTTTTCTGTAAATGAAATGTCAACAGTTTCATTCATTTCCCAACAGGCAAAAAATCTGCTACGCTGATAGCCGGTCAACCCATAACATCATGGTAACTCTATGACAGACATTAAAAAAATTGCCGTGCTCGGTTCGGGCGTCATGGGCAGCGGGATTGCGGCGCATGCGGCCAATGCCGGGCTTTCCGTGCTGCTGCTCGACATCGTGCCCAAAGGCGCTAAAAACCGCAACGAGCTTACCGAAAAAGCCATCGAGCGCCAGCTGGCGGGCAAGCCCTCCGGCTTTACCCATAAGAAGAACGCCAAGCTGGTGACGTGCGGCAATCTCGAAGACGATTTAGGCAAGCTTAAAGATTGCGACTGGATCGTCGAGGCGGTGCTGGAAAAGCTCGAAGTCAAGCAGGACGTCTACCGCAAGATCGACGCCGCGCGCAAGGCCGGGTCGGTCGTCTCCTCCAATACCTCGACGCTGCCCATTCACGAACTCGTAGGCGGCCTGCCGCCGTCCTTCGCCAAAGATTTCATGATCACCCATTTCTTCAACCCGCCGCGCTTCATGCGGCTGCTCGAAGTGGTCAAGGGGAAAGACACGCGCCCGGAGGCGTTCGACGCTGTCTGCCGCTTCGCCGATGTCAGCCTGGGCAAAGGCATCGTCGCCTGCAAGGACACGCCGGGCTTCATCGCCAATCGCATCGGTGTTTATTGGATGATGCTGGCATTGCTCGAAGCCATGCGGTTGGGCATTACCGTCGAGCAGGCCGACGCGGTGATGGGCAAGCCGGTGGGCATTCCCAAGACCGGTGTTTTCGGCTTATTCGACCTGATCGGCATCGACCTCATGCCGCTGATCGCCAAAGAAATGCTGCACACCTTGCCCAAGGATGATCCTTTCGTGAAGCTGTACCAGGAGCCGGAATTGGTCAAAAAAATGATCGCCGACGGCTATACCGGGCGCAAGGGCAAGGGCGGGTTTTACCGCCTCAACAAGGAGGACGGCAAGAAAATCAAGGAGGTCATCGACCTCAAAACCGGCGCCTATCACCAGGGAAAAAAGGTCGAACTGGCCAGCGCCGCCGCCGGGAAAGAAGGGCTGAAAGCGGTGGTGACGCATCCTGACATCGGCGGGCAATATGCGTGGGCGGTGCTGTCGGGCACGCTGCATTACGCCGCCATGCTGATTCCCGAAATCGCCGACGACATCACCGCCGTCGATGGCGCCATGCGCATGGGCTATAATTGGAAATTCGGCCCCTTCGAGATGATCGACAAGCTGGGCGTCGATTGGTTCGCCGAAAAACTCAAAAGCGAGGGCAAATCCGTTCCGCCTATTCTCGAAAAAGCGAAAGGCAAAACGCTTTACAAAACGGATGGCGGCAAGCGCCAGGCATTCAATATTGGCGGGAATTATAAACCCATCATTCCGCCGGACGGTTCGCTGATGCTGGCCGATATCAAGCTTAGCGCAAAGCCGGTGGCGAAAAACCCATCGGCGTCGCTGTGGGACTTGGGCGAAGGCGTCGCCTGCCTGGAACTCACCTCGAAAATGAACTCGGTCGATATGGACATTTTAGGCCTGATCGAGCAGGCCATTCCGCTGGTCAAAAAGGATTTTAAAGGGCTGGTCATCGGCAATGACGGCGATAATTTTTCCGTAGGCGCCAATCTCGGCCTGATGCTGATGGCGGCCAACATGGCGGCGTGGAGCCAGATCAGCGATATGATCAAGCGCGGGCAAAGCGCCATGATGTCGCTCAAGCATGCGCCTTTCCCCGTCGTCGCGTCGCTGACCGGCATGGCGCTGGGCGGCGGCTGCGAGATGGTGCTGCATTCGGGCGGCGTGGCGGCGCATGTCGAATCCTATCCCGGCCTGGTCGAAGTGGGCGTCGGCCTGATCCCGGCCTGGGGCGGCTGCAAGGAAATGCTGCTGCGCCATCTGGGCGAAAAGAAGGAACCTTCCGGCATGATCGGAAACCTGCTGGCCACCGGCGGCGCCATGCCGGTCATTAAAACCGTGTTCGAGGCCATCGCCACGGCGAAAATCGCCGGCAGCGCCGAGGAAGCGCGCGACCTGAAAATCCTGCGCGAGGGCGATAAGATCAGCATGAACCGTGTGCGCGTGCTGGCCGACGCTAAAGCGCGTTGCCTGGACATGGCGAAGAATTACGCCCCGCCTGCGCCGCAGGTGGCGCATCTGCCCGGCGGCACGGCGCGCATGGCGCTGTTCATGGCCGTGGACGGCTTCGCCGCCGTCGGCAAAGCGACGCCGCACGACGTCGTCGTCTCCAAAATTCTGGCGGGCGTACTCTCCGGCGGCGATACCGATATTTCCGAGGCGCTCAGCGAACAGCAATTGCTCGACCTCGAATATGAGGGCTTCATGGAGCTAATCAAAACTAAAGGCACCCTTGCCCGTATCGAGCACATGCTGGAAACGGGGAAGCCGCTTAGGAATTGACCGCCCTCGGCGATCATCCCCGCCGGAGGGCTTGAAAAGCCCGCAGAGCGGGGATCTCGTGCAACTTGCCGTATAGCTTTCTAGCCGCTTGTAATACCCGATATATTTGCTACGGTTTTCGCCAGAGTTACAATTCTTAGCTTTAAAAAAGGAAGAATGACATGAAAAAACTTGCGCTATTCATTGTGGTAATGTCGCTTGCGGGATGTACCGCGCACCAGCCCCATCCGGTCGTTCAATGCGATTCAATCGGCATTGATTTTATACACCCCGATTTTTACCAGAAGCACAAACTGGCGGACATTGATAGATACTATACCTGCATGGAAAGCCAAGTTAGGACAGAGGCATATAACGAATATGCCAACATGAATATATTTACAAAGCTGGCTTTGAGCCAACAGCGTATAAACCCTGCCGCTGCTGAATCTCAACGAGGGGAAAAAGCCGCAGAGGTGCTTGAATATCAGAGAAACTTATGGCGGCAAGTAATCCGTAAAGAAAAGAAACCAGGTGCAGCTTATGAGACATGGATGCAGTGGGTACAAAATGAACGAAATATAAATGCAACGAATCAGGCCGCTGCCGCGTCTGCTCATGCTGCTAGCGCTGCAGAAAGTGCCGCTGATGCTGCACGTAATGCTGCGAACGCAGCCAACGCAGCCAACAGACCGACTAATACCACCTGTATGGCAAACGGCCCTTTTTTGAATTGTAACAGCTATTAAATATGCGGAGATACCGTTGAAGTATAGATACGATAACGCACAGGCCGCCATTGATGATTTGGAAAAAAGATTTCCAGTTTCCAAAGAACATCACAAAGCGAGTTTGGAAATACAAAAAAGCAAAGAATTTTTCGTTTTTTGCTATTTCTTACGAACTAACGATCCCCTCATAAGCGGTCTTATTGAAATTGAGTATATTGGTGATCAGGAGGGGTTTCCTGATTGTATATTGTGTGTTGATGGTACGAAATATTTTGTTGAAGTCGCTGAAATGACCAACGAAGATGATCAGAAGATATATCAAAAGAAGCTAGAATTTGACGATAGCGTGAAAGGTACATTTAATTTTACGGCAATTGTCAAAAAAGCTATTGAGAAGAAAAATTGTAAATACAAACAATACATAAGGAGAACAGGTATAAATAAGTCTATTCTACTGCTGTACAATAACACAACAGAGCCAATGGTTTTCGAGAGTAGTTTATTCGATAACGATCTAAAAATTGAGGAAATTAAGAGTTATTTTGACTATACATTTCTGTTAAGCCCAAATGCTGATATTGGTTACGGAAAAACAGTCTCTTATAGGAAGATTTCCTCATTTAGCCCGGACCCCGCAATGCGCTTCGCTTATGCGGGATAGCATGCGCCCATTCCTCCCCTCCTGCCTCATCACCGCCATTGCCCTGCTGCTGGCCTTCCTGTGGGCGGGCTGGGATGGCCTTTTTGTCTGCGTGTTGATGATTATCCTTGAGGTCAGTTTTTCCTTCGACAACGCCGTCGTCAACGCCACGGTGATGCGCAACATGAAGAAAAAATGGCAGCAGCGTTTTCTGACCTGGGGGATGCTGGTCACCGTCTTCGGCATGTATTATTTGTTCCCGCTGCTGATCGTATCGCTGGCGACCGGGCTTGGCCTCCTCGACGTCATGCACCTGGCCATCCACGCGCCGGAGGCGTATAGCCAGCACGTCATGGCGTCGCATGCGCAGATCGACGCGTTCGGCGGCATGTTCCTGCTCATGGTGTTCCTCACCTTCATCCTCGACGAAGGCAAGGAACTGCACTGGCTGGGAAGCGTGGAAAAGCATCTCGCCCGTCTCGGCCAGTTGGAGGCCATAGAAATCATCGTCGCGCTCATCCTGCTGCTCGTGCTGCAATCCTTCCTGCCGGAGGCCGACCGCCTGCACGCCATGATCGCCGGCATTGCCGGGGTGACGCTGTACGTGGTCATGGGCAGCATCATCGCCCTGTTCAACTTGAAGGAGATGCGCAAGTCCGCCTTCGCCAAATCCGGCCTTATGGGCTTTATTTACCTGAACCTGCTCGACGCCTCGTTCTCGCTCGACGCCGTCGTCGGTTCATTCGTCATCAGCAACGACATCGTCATTATCGTGCTGGGATTGTCGGCGGGCGCCATGTTCGTGCGCTCGCTGACCGTGCACCTGGTGCGCAAGGACACGCTGGCGCAGTACGTATTCCTCGAGCACGGCGCGCATTACGCCATCGGCGCGCTGGCGGCGATCATGCTGATCTCCATCGTCACCCCGGTATCGCAGGTCATCACCGGCCTGCTCGGGCTGGTGTTCATCCTGGCGTCGTTCTGGTCGTCGGTACGGTATAACCGGAAATCCCGGCGTTGACATGATATAACGTATGTGTTATATATGATCTATAGCATAGAGCATTACCGGACCGCCGATGGCGTCGATATGTTTGAACGGTGGTTGGATAACCTTGCGGATGAAAAGATTGAATCCAGAATCACCAGCCGCCTGTTTCGGGTGCAACAAGGATTATTCGGGGATTGCAAACCGTTACAGCAAGGCGTATGGGAACTGAGAATTGATTACGGGCCGGGTTATCGGATTTATTACAGCCTGATTGGCCGGAGAGTGGTTATTTTGCTGTGCGGCGGCGACAAACGAACGCAACAAGGCGATATAAAAAGAGCTACTGCGTTTTTGAAAGATCATAAATGGAGACGTGGAATATGAAAAAGAAACAAAACCAATCGCATGATGAATTCGTGCTGCAAAGGCTGAAAAAAGACCCAAAACTTGCCGTTGAGATGCTGAAAGTTGCCTTGGAGGAGCTCGATGAAGAAGGCGGGGAGTATGTATTTCATAAAGCCCTGCATATGATAGCCAAAGCGCAGGGCATCGGCAAAATCGCCAAAAAAGCTGGCATTCCGCCCGAAAGCCTGTCGCGCGCCTTGTCGTCGCGCGGAAACCCAAGGCTCTCGACGCTGCGGGCAGTGACGCGGGCGATGGGACTGCACCTGACGCTGCGGGCGTGAATTAACCCTTCTTTAGCCCATTTTATGCTATAATTTAAGGGAATTACGAAGGTTCCCTTATGCCCCAATACAAAGCCCCCATCCGCGATTTTCAGTTCATCCTGCATGAATATTTGAATCTCGGCCAGTATAAGAACGTCGAGGGGTTTGCCGATAGCGGGCCGGAGCTGATGACCCCCGTCCTCGAAGCGGCGGCGCAGATGTGCGAGGAAGTGCTGTTCCCGTTGAACCAGAAGGGCGACAAGATCGGCCTGAAATACGATAATGGCCGCGTCACCATGCCCGACGGGTTCAAGGAAGCCTATAAGATATATGTCGAGGGCGGCTGGCCGTCCTTCACCTGCGACCCGGCCTATGGCGGCCAGGGGTTGCCGGAAGTACTCAACATGCCGCTGATGGAGATGGTGTGTTCGGCCAACTTATCGTTCGGCCTGACGCCGGGGCTTTCGCATGGCGCTTATAACGCCATCATGCTGCATGCCAGCGACGAGCTGAAAAAGAAATATTTACCCAAAATGGTCTCCGGCCACTGGTCGGGCGTGATGTGTCTCACCGAGCCGCAAGCCGGAACGGATTTGGGACTCATCCGCACCAAGGCGACGCCTAATGCCGACGGCTCTTATGCCATCGAAGGCAATAAGATTTTCATCTCATCGGGCGAACATGAACTCACCGAAAACATCGTCCACCTCATCCTCGCCCGCCTCCCCGGTGCGCCCGCAGGAACCAAAGGCATCAGCCTTTTCATCGCGAGCAAATATAACATCAATGACGATGGCGGGGTCGGAGAGGCCAGCGGCATTCGCTGCGACGGCATCGAACACAAGATGGGCATCCACGCTTCGCCCACGTGCCAGATCTCATTTAACGGCTGCAAAGGCTGGCTCGTCGGCGCGCCGCATAAGGGCATGAAAGCCATGTTCACCATGATGAACGCCGCCAGGCTCTATGTCGGCGTGCAGGGGCTGGGCATCGGCGAGGTGGCGTATCAGAATGGGCTGGCCTATGCCAAAGAGCGCCTGCAGAGCCGCGCCATCACCGGCGCCAAATTCCCCGACAAGCCGGCCGATCCGCTCATCGTCCATGCCGACATCCGCCGCATGCTGCTTACCATGCGCGCCTTTACCGAAGGCGCCCGCGCGCTGGCGCTGGAAATGGCGCTTAAAAACGACCTCGCTCATCGCCATCCCGACCCGGCGGTAAAACAAGAAGCCGATGATTTCGTGCAGCTGCTGACGCCGGTGGTCAAATCCTATCTCACCGACGGCGGCTTCGAGACGGCGAGCCTCGCCGTGCAGATTTACGGCGGCTACGGCTATATCGGCGAGTATGGCGTCGAGCAATATGTGCGTGACGCCCGCATCACCATGATCTACGAAGGCACCAACGGCATCCAGGCGCTCGATTTAGTCGGCCGCAAGCTGCCGGTGGGCACGGGGCGTTACCTGCGCTCGTTCTTCCATCCCGCCGATACCTTCATCGCGCAGCATAAGGACAATGCGGCGATGCAGGAATTCATCAAGCCGTTGGCCAAGCATATTGGCTACCTGCAGCAGGCGACGATGTGGATCGCCATGCAGGGATTGAAAAATCCCGACGACGCGGCTGGCGGCGCCGTCGAATATCAAAAGCTGTTTGCCCATGTGCTGCTGGCCTATGTCTGGGCGCGGCAGGCGGCTGTGGCGCTGGAAAAGCTGGCTGGCGGAACCGATAAGGAATTTTATCAGGCCAAATTAGATACCGCCCGCTTCTACATGCAGAAAATCCTGCCCAACACCATTTCGCTGCTGGCTTCGATTACGGCGGGGAGCAAGAGTTTGATGCAGGCAGCATTATAAAGGCAACATCACGGCCACTTCACCTCCGGCGGTAGCGACATCAGGATGGCGTCGACGTTGCCGCCGGTCATCAGGCCGAAGCGTGTGCCGCGGTCGTACAATAAATTAAATTCGACATAGCGCCCGCGCTTGACCAGTTGCCGTTGGCGTTGCTCCGGCGTCCAGGATTTATGCATATGGCGGCGCACCAGCGTTGGATAAATTTTGGCGAATGCCTTTCCCACCGCTTGCGTGAAAGCGAAATCCTTCGGCCAGTCGCCGCTGTTCAAATAATCGTAGAAAATGCCGCCGACGCCACGCGGTTCGCCGCGATGCTTCAAGAAAAAATACTCGTCGCACCATTTTTTGTATTTAGGATAATAGTTCGGGTCGAAAGCATCGCAGGCGTCTTTAAGCGCGGCGTGAAAATCGTCGGTATCCGTTTCGACGGGATAAACCGGCGTCAGGTCGGCGCCGCCGCCGAACCATTGCTTTGCGCCATCGCCGATGACGATCATCCGCGTATTCATATGCACGGCGGGAACCAGCGGCGAGCAAGGGTGCGCCACCAGCGAAATGCCGCCGGCCCAGAAGTTGGGATGCTCATTAGCGCCGGGGATTTCCTTGCGCATCGCTTCTGAGAATTCGCCGTGGACGCTCGAGATATTGACGCCGATTTTTTCGAATACGCCGCCTTTCATGATCGACATTTCACCGCCGCCGCCCTCGGGGCGTTGCCACGGCGTGCGGGTGAAGGAGGATATGGGGATGTGAGGATGTGAGGATGTGGCGTATTCCTGTTCAATTTTCTCAAACTCCGTGCATAATTGGTCTCGTAATTCACGGAACCACGCGGCGGCGAGTTGCTGTTTTTCTTCACATCCCCACATCTTCACATCCTTACATCCTTTACCTGCCTCAGCGCCTCGCCCAGCACCATGCTCGCCGCCATCGCCACGTTGAGCGACCGCGCTTCAGGGCGCATGGGAATCCTGATTTGCGCATCAGCCGCCGAGCGCACCTCATCGGGCACGCCGGCGGATTCGCGCCCGAGCAGCAAGATGTCATCGGCCGCAAAGGCAAATTCCGTATAAGATTGCGCGGCGCGCGTCGTCATCAATACCAGCCTGCCGGATGTTTGCGCCATGAATTTTTGCCAGGAGGCATGGCGGGTAATGGCGGCCAGGTCGTAATAATCCATAGCGGTGCGGCGCATGCGTTTGTCGTCGAGAGGAAAGCCGCACGGCTCGATGATATGCAGTGGAACGCCCATGCAGGCGCTAAGGCGTATTAGGCTGCCGGTATTCTGCGGAATGTCCGGCTCAAACAAAGCGATCAGCATAACCCATGTTTATCATATGGTTGCCTGCGTCATCAAAACGTCACAAAAAAGCGGTTTATGAGCGGCGGAAAGTCTGGCAATATTTATAGAACATGTTGTAGAGAAATACCAGCCATGCCCTTGCATCCCGATCCCAGGTTCAATGCCTTTTTCCTGCTGACCGGCGTCAGCTTCGCCGGGTTCGCCTCCGGCTTCGGCGTCTGCCTGTTCGACCTCAATACCGTCGATGCCTGCGTGGCAGTGGCCAATAGCTGGGTGGGCGTATTTCAGCAGATGGGCGACCATATCATCGCTTGGGCATTCGCGCTTTTTCACGCTGCTTTTAAGAATTAAAGCATCAGCATTCCGCCGTTGATGTGCAGCGTTTGTCCCGTAATGTAACCGGCTTCGTCGCTGGCCAGGAATAACGCCCCGGCGGCGATTTCCTGCGGCGTTCCCATGCGTCCCAGCGGGATATTTTGGTGGATGCGCGCTTTCTGCTCGTCGTTCAGGGCGCCGGTCATATTGGTTTCTATAAAGCCCGGCGCGATGCAGTTGACGGTGATGCCGCGGCTGGCGACTTCCTGTGCCAGCGATTTGGCCATGCCGGTGAGTCCCGCTTTCGACGCGCAGTAATTGGCCTGGCCGGGATTGCCGGTGTGGCCTACGACCGAGGTGATGAAAATGATGCGGCCCTGCCGCCGCTTCAGCATGCCGCGTAACGCGGCGCGCGCCATTTTGAAACTGGCGGTGAGATTCACGTCAAGCACCTGCTGCCATTCCTCGTCCTTCATGCGTAAGGAAAGATTATCTTTGGTCACGCCGGCGTTGCAGACCAATATATCCAGCCCGCCCAGCTTTTCCTCGGCGTCTTTGATAAGCGTTTCGACGGTGTCGAGTTTGGAGAGATCGCAGACCAGCGGAACAGCGCCTGCCAGTTCAGCCGCAACAGTATTCAGCTTTTCCTGCTTGCTCCCCGAAATAGCCAGCGACGCGCCGGCCTGATGCAGCGTCCTGGCAATCGCCCCGCCGATGCCGCCTGTCGCGCCGGTGATGAGGGCTTTTTTGTGGGATAAGCTGAACATAATCATTCCACTTTCGCAAACGTCTCTACATCGGCAGGCGTACCGATATTAACCGTTTCCATTGTCGGTGCAATTCTCTTATTCAAGCCAGATAACACTTTTCCGGCGCCGATTTCAACGATGCGGGTGACGCCCTGGCTGGCCAGATACTCGATGGATTCGCGCCAGTGCACCATGTTGGTGATTTGCTCGACCAGCAGGCGGCGGATGGCGGCAGGATCGGATTCGGCTTTGGCGGTGACGTTGGCCAACAGCGGCACGCAAGGCGCGCCGATGTTCGCTGTTGCCAATGCCTCTGCCATAATAGCGGCGGCGGGTTTCATCAACGGGCAATGGAATGGCGCACTGACATCCAGCAGTATGGCGCGCTTGCCTTTGGTTTTGGCGATATCGATGGCGCGCAGGACGGCGTCTTTGCTGCCGCTGACGACGACCTGCCCGGGCGCGTTGTCATTGGCGACGGTGCAGACGTCATTGCCCGCCGCTTCTTTTGCAATCTCGTTAGCAACCGCATAATCGACGCCGAGCAAGGCCGCCATTGCGCCAAGGCCTGCGGGCACGGCCTGCTGCATGGCGCGTCCGCGCAGGCGCAGCAGGCGCGCCGTATCGGACAGGGTCAACGCCCCGGCGGCGCATAAGGCCGAATATTCGCCCAACGAATGTCCGGCGACGAAGGACGCTTGTTCTTTCACTTTGAATCCGAATTTTTTTTCCAATACGCGCATGACGGCCATCGACGTTGCCATGATGGCCGGCTGGGCGTTTTCGGTCAGCGTCAGGGTTTCCTGCGGGCCGCCCCATATGATGGCGGACAGGTTTTCGCCGAGCGCTGTGTCTACTTCCTCGAATACTTCGCGGGCTGCCGGGAACGCCGCCGCCAACTCCTTGCCCATCCCGGCGGATTGCGATCCCTGGCCGGGGAAAAGCAGCGCTTTTTTCATGCCTGTCCTTTTAAAACTAATAATTTCTTCATCGTTATAGCTATAAGGCCTTATTTACACAAGACAACAAGTCCGGCGCATTGATCCGAAGGCATTGGCGCGTATCATTTTGTTGGCGGAGTCAGATCGTCCCGGTTTCTTTCTCTCCTTCCTGACCTTTCAAAATCTTCAAAATCAGCCTTAATATTATGCAGTTCCTTATCTAGACAGGAATCTACTGCTTGCCAAATCTCATGCACTTGTTTTTTCCAGATCATCTCCAGTTTGGTGATCTTTGCTCCGCCAATGACCGCATGGTCTTCTGTAATATTTTTAACTAATTGCCCTGCAACAACGCTCAGAAGTTGTTCTACGTTTTCTTCCTTGATTTCCACTTTTGCTTTATTGATATCAGCATTATATAAATCGTTTAGGAAAGTTGTGGCTTTGTTCTTCAATTGTTCATAGTGGTTTAACCCGGGATATTTTGGGTCTTCCCACTGCCGTAATAGCCCAAGAATTATTATTGGTGCATTTTTTTCATCTATGGGACCTATAGGAGGTTCATCTATAGGAGGCGGTGGAGAAGTTTCGGGAATACGTCGCCGTAACCAATCAAGCCAGCTCATGTGGGTAATTCTTTAAAGTTAATAATGTAATATATTACAGTAATAAATTTAATATTCGATTATTATAATGATTGGTTTTTAATAATTATTTGTAAAGCACCATCCGCTTCTATTCCGGCCGGAGAACAATTTCTTCCTTGCAATCCCCGCGAAAATGGCTATTAGTTATAGCCCTTTTTATGGAAAGCGCGTGGGATTTTATAAAAACGCGCTTAATTTTCAGGAGTTTATCGCACTATGCCGTTTTACGAAAGCACGTTTATCGCCCGCCAGGATTTGTCGCGTCAGGATATCACCAAGC
>Ga0206970_10022_pt1 | contig 52419 bp, 52 predicted proteins | sample Alteio_BWOrgHeat_88_FD_152964 | JGI IMG/M metagenome (GOLD analysis project Ga0206970, IMG submission 152964) | Enriched cells from forest soil in Barre Woods Harvard Forest LTER site, Petersham, Massachusetts, United States -... | ecosystem: Environmental > Terrestrial > Soil > Temperate forest >... | reverse complement strand
AGCTTTTGCCTTGAATTATTGATAAACATTGCAATGCCGCATAGAAGAAAAAGGAAGGCTGTATTCGGCGCTATTTTATTGGGAATATTGCTGTTTCTTATTTTGTCTGCATACAATAAATAGTCCAGTCTTACATTGTCGAGGGCAAAGAAATAACTAATAAAATGTAACAGCCCAATAGCTGAAATAATACAGGCAATTAAATAGCCTCCTGCTTTGTATTTATTTTTATACCTGGACCAGGTCAATAACCAAGCGCCGCTTAGGATAAAAGTAATAGCAGTTACCGGGTTCATGGGTGTAGCATTCGGCACAATGCTTTTAAGCCTCGCAATATCAAATTGCCAGCCAATGAGGGTTAATACACCCACACCAATTACCAGGAAACTAATACCGGGCAGGTATCGAATTCGAACCTTAGCAGATGTCGCCATGCAAATTTTTCTTCTCTATCCTATAATTCCCATAAATATAAACTATTTACAATAAACGTGTATGGGCCTGCCTAAAAAATAGTTTTCAATCCCTCTTTAAAAAATGTACCCCACTGTTTAGTACATAAATACCCATTCATATAAAAAATTCATTTTTATAATTATAATTCTTACATTGCAGATACACACCAAATAATTAACCAAAAAATAATACTTATGAATACAAAACTCTACTCGGTATTGCTTGTATGTATGGGCTTATTATGCGGGCAGGTTTCCAAAGCCCAGTGCGGGAATGGGAGATACCTCAATACTATTTTCCCAACCTATACTGTTACCACTGTAACTTACTCAACCACCTATAGCCTGTCGATGGATATTTATCAGCCCACAGGTGATACTTATACCAAAAGGCCATTAGTAATAATGGCCCATGGCGGCACTTTTATATCTGGCACAAGCAATGACGACAGCACTTGTGTGCAGCTATGCCGCAACCTTTGCCAGAGAGGCTATGTTACTGCATCTATTAATTACCGTTTGGGAACAATATTTCAATTAGCAGACTCTGCACAAATCATTGATGTAGTAATAAAAGCAATGAGTGATGGGAAAGCTGCCATACGTTATTTTGTAATGGACGCAGCAACGACTAATACCTACAAAATAGATACTGACAATATTTTCATAGGCGGCAACTCTGCAGGTGCAGTACTTTATATGCATGTTGGTTATATCGACAGCCTGGGCGAATGCCCCAATTATATTGTAGATGCCATGAACAACAATGGCGGTTTTGAAGGCAATAGCGGCAATGCCGGATATACCACCAAATCAAAAGCCATCATCAGCCTTGCAGGTGGCTTGAATAAAATAAACCTTATAGGCCCCGGCGATAAGCCGTCTGTAAATGCGCAGGGCGACCAGGACGAAGTAGTACCCTATACTTGTGGAAAGCCCGTTCCGATCACTGGCGATACAATACCTGTAACACTATGCGGTTTAGGTTCATTAGAGTCCCAGTATAATGCAGAAAGTATTTATCATTGGAGTTTGGTTTTCCCCGGTGATGGTCATGTGCCATGGGATAATAACCCGACCAAATTTCCGCGTGTCGACTCCCTTGTTACTAATTTCCTCTACACACTGGTGTGCGGCACTGCAGGCGTAAATGAAGTAACGCAAAACCCCGACCTCGACTTATATCCTAATCCTGCCAGCACTGAAGTGGCAATCAAATCATCTTTAGCTATCGGCGACATCTATGTTTACGATATTTCGGGCAGGATGGTATTGCATACTAATGCAGCCGGCAAAAAGAACTACGATATCAATACTTCTCACTTCGCTAAAGGAATGTATGTAGTCAGAATATACAACGGGCAAGACTATTTGCCTGTAATAAGAAAATTGACAATAGAATAAAACTTCGAAGACTTTATATAATTCAAGCCATTTTAAAAACAGGCAGATCTGCAAAGACTGCCTGTTTTTATTTTAGGGAAATTTAATGCCACTGTACGCGTTCACATCCACATAAGGTATGGTGGAATGATACGCGTTATTGATGTTGCGGATGATCTCATTAGCAATAAGCGCATAACCTTTTGGAGTAAAATGTATGCCATCCAATGAAAAAGCCCCTCCGGCTATATACTGTGTTGAAAAATTAACTCCGTTGAACGCCATTCCTCTTTGCAATGTTGTTATGTAAGCGTTGATGTCTATATAGGGTATGCTGTACTTTGTGGCTGCTTGTTGTATAATATTGTTATAGTAGCCTATATAGCTTGTAATGTTTGCAAGTTTAGCCCTCGTAAGAACATATTTTGTAGATATAGGGATCTTGCTGCCCCAGCCTGCGCATTTAATGGAATCGTTTGCAGAAAGCAATATAAATTCATCAGGATATATTTGCCTTGTATAATTTGGCGAAGCATAATCTGTAACAACAAAATAATTAGAATCGCTATGGAAACTCATATTGCCGTTTGACGCCCATTGGCTATTCAAGGCAGCAGCTTGTGTAGGATCCAATACCAAGCCATTTGGAGGAATAGTTGTAAAAAAAGGCATGCCTGATATACTTGGCACATTAATAAGCACTCCTTTTGCTCCATTTTTAGTCAGTGAATCCACTACCGTAGTATATACATGTCGAAATATGCCTGTGTCTGAAATGTCAGGGAGTTGTGTTCCAGGTACATTTCCTGTGCCTCCCGACACAGCATATAACAATACATCATAAGGCCCCAACCAGCATGTGAAAAAAGTATGCCCCAGCCTCATGGCCTCCATAAGCGGTGTTTCGGTAGCAAGATTGGCAAAAAACCGTGCAGCATAGGGATTTTGGTTGCCAAAGCCAACGGTTAAATAATCGCTGCATTTTATAACCGGCACTCCTACATTATTAAACGGCCCCTGCGACGCGACAGATGCCGCATCTCCACTATTGCTGCCTGTGAAATTTACAGGGCCTAAACTTGTGCCGCTGCAATCTGTAGCATAGCCCAGCACCAGTTTTGCCGATGGATAGCCGGCATCGGTTTGTAAAAGCGGTTGCACAAAAGCACCACCGCCAACCATACTGAACTGCGTTGCTAAGATGGAGGGATAAGAATTTTGCTGGCCTGTTTTGTAAAGCGTTCCGTCTGCAAATCCCGCAGTGAAATTAGTGCCTACAGCAAGGTACTTTGAAAAATCCGCAGTACCTGCCACAGGCTTAGTGGTAGTAAGATTAGGCTTACAGCCTGCAATAAGCAAGACAGCTATAAAGAATATCGTATAAATTCGTTTCATCTGAAATTTCATTTATCTCTTAGAAATTATAAGTTGCGCCAAGGCATGGGCTTAATGCCTTGGTTTGGTAAGTGCCTGACAGGCCCGCATAATCAAAAGAACCATCACGTTTGGCTGTTGTTACATATTCAAACGCTGCCATGATGTTGATTTTGCGGTTGAGTTTAAAATCAAGGCCTCCTGTCAATACAATGCGGTTGGCATCGGGCAGGTCGGGCGAAACAAAACCATCTGTAACTGGCGTGGGGTCGTAAGCGGCACCAGCCATAAGCGCCCATTTATCTGTGAGCGCATAATGTGCACCTAAACGTATCGCCACTGTGTTTTGATAGTGGCGCGGGGAATGGTTATCCTTCAAGAGCTGAGTATGATTTGTAAAATCAAATTTAAGTGAGTCAATAGAACTCCAGCCTACATAATTAATGTCCATTTGCACGACTAATTTTTCGGTCGCGTTTACGGCCACACCAAATGACACTACCTGCGGCAGAGGCAAACTTGTATTAAACTTCGTACCCACCGGGAACATGTTCGAAATAGATTCCGGTATATCAGTAAAGGAGGCGTCCCCATTGCTCACTTTCATTTTCACCTGCGAGCGATAAGTGAGGCCCAGTTGCAGCCACTTCATCGGTTTGGCATGAAGGCCGATATTATATCCAAAGCCATTCGCATTGCCCGACAGTTCCGAGGCGGGGTCTGTGCTACCCTGCTGGCTCTGCACAGGTATGGCGGCCTTTACGTCCACATTGCCATAGGCATAAATAAGTCCTGCCCCTACTGAAAAAATATCATTGATCTTATAAGAAGCGGTAGGCTGAAAATAAATAGCTTCCAAATTGCTGGACCTGATAGCATAGCGCCCTGTCCAGTCATCATCCCATTTTATGCCACTACCGAAAGGTGTATAAATGCCCAAACCAAGGCCAATACGATTATTACTTTTCAGCGGGCCACCTATATAAACATTGAAGGGGTAAAATACTTGCGCCTGTGTGCGGGTGCTGTAGGTGCCGGAAATATATTGGGCATTGGGCATCAGGGCAACAAGGCTGGCATAGGCCTGGAAACCATCCATATAGGATATACAGGCGGGGTTGTAGAAAATGCAGGATATATCCCAGGGGTAAGCGGTGCCGCTGCCACCCATGGCCAGTTGCCGCACGCCTTGCAGGTTGAGTTGGAAGCCCGCTCCGAATACGGTAAAGGTGCTTAGCAGTAAGGATGTAGAAATGGTACAGAATTTTTTCATGCGCATCTTGTCCTGTATTATCTTAATGTTACCAAACTAATATTCCAGTAAATTAAAACAATTTGGATTATTATTCAATTTTACGGTGAGGCGCTAAAAATTTTTCCCGCAGAAACGCGCTGAAAACGCTGACATGCTGTGTCCGGGTAAAATATTTTATAGCGGATACTCGCAGAAAAAACCTGCCGGTGTTGGGCACCTGACCAATGCTTCAATAGTTGCCCCGACCTTCAGGTCGGGGATAGAAAATAATATAAATGGCTTCAGCCAAACAATATGTCAGAAATATGCTTTTAAAATAGTTTCGGCTAAAGCCAATAATTTTTTACTATCATTACCCCGACCTGAAGGTCGGGGCTATTTCAAAAAATGCAATTGCAGTGTTGTCTTATATCGCTAATGACCGCCCTTTCTTTCGTAAAGGGGCAGGCCGAGGGTCTTTGATAAGAATGTGGCAAGGGTTTTGCCTTCATCGCTGAAGGGCCAGTAATAGAGTGCCTTGATGGGATGGTCTTTCCTTATTTTCTGTATGGCTTCAAGGGCAACTTTGCCTGCCAGGCCCTTGCGCCGGTATTCTTCCAGCACCGATGCCGAGCAAAGGTAGATCGCCTCATATACCTGCCCGGGTCTTGTCTCTTCGTACAATTGCTTTTCAGAGATGGTTCCTTTTATAAACCGCTCCATCACATCATAAGTGGTAGGTATGAGCAATATCCAAACCACGGGGCCATCACCTTCCACATATTCCGACATGGTAGCCGGGTGTATCTCTCTTAATCTTTCAATTACTTTCTCATTCACGTCCAGTTGCTCGGGGTCGTTCTTCACATTGAAGAAGGAGTTGACGAGTTGGATCATGCGGGTGAAGTGCGAGTCTTTAGCCATAAGTTGTAAGTCGTAAATCGTGAGTGCGCGATCAGATGGTAAAGTTAGGAAGAAAGGATATTCGTTTCAGATTCTGGATTTTTCCTTAGTTAATGCATTTGTCAAAAATTGTGGCCCGTTTTTTTTGATAAACCTTATGAAGATTAAAAAATTCACAATTGCCTTGAAGTAAAAATATTTTTCATGTCAAATGTAAATTGTCTATTTTTAAGTTTAACTATATACAATATGGGATTTCGATTTGTCCTTATTTTCTTTACAGTTCAATTAATAAGTATTGATGCTAAATCTCAATTTAAAAAGCCTATTAATTCTAATGATACGAATCAAATTATTTTTACCGATAAGGGTCAGTCTACAATTCGAATCTTCAAAGATGGGAAAGGAGAAAATGTAGGGTGGTACTACAAATCAACTGAGATACATTATGAAATGCTTTTCTATATAAGAAATCCTTTTGGAAAAATTTTTAATGATGTCCCTTTGGCTTTAGATAGAGATGAAGGAGAATACTATATCGCAAAATTCACAACATTTACTACTAAATATCAAGGAGGTGAAACAGATGAAAAAAACATAAAAGTTGAAATAACACCTTTAAGGGCCCCCACCATAAGCCCTTATTGATTAAAAAAGAATGTGATAACCTTTCTTTCGAGAACGACCATTTTAAAACAGTAAAATATGGTTGTTGTGGTGGTGATGATGCATTTGCAGTATATGATTTTCGGAGCGACTTAATTATCAAAGGTGATGTAAAAATCATTAAGGCCAGTATTCCTAACTCTGAAATTAACTTTTTTGCTTCTTATAAAGATAATGATGATGACAGTTCATTTATGGGGACTGTCTTCTATTCCTTTAATAATATTGATAAATACCAAATCAAAATAAGTAAAACCAAAACATTGCCTTTTGACTGCGAATATAGAGTCCCGGATATTTTTATTTTTTCTTCGGATAGTAACGACAAATTTAGACAAGATAATAATGAATATACTCTTTGGTCTCTTAACAAAATTCATAGTAAAAGTCAAATCAATAATATATCACTCAAAGTTGTTTTTGAATGTAACGCTTACCCTAAAAATGACACAATAATAATACCCATCATTAATGGAAAACCATTTGGAAAAGATGCCAAGATTCAAACCTATACCTATATAAATAAATAATCAAAATTATTCTCTCCCTTCGTCCTAAAATACTGCAAGCCTCCTCTTGCGGAAACAGCCACTGTCCTACATTACAGCCCATTAACAAAATACTTTCCTTACCCACAGCCACTCCCAAAAATAAATTTGGAAACGCGTTTTTCGCAATAGTATCTTTATGTGTTTTTTAACTCGGCTTACTGTTTTTTATAAACCACAAACCGTTTTCAGTTAATTGAAAATTTGTCCTTTACGACGTTTGGGAAACCGGGTTTGGGGGGCAATGGGAAACACAATGTGGATTATACCACCTAAGCCATTGAAAATCAATACCACCAAATTCACATATTATTTTTTGATGTGAAAATATGGGAAAGTATGGGAACTTTTGGGAAATATATGAGCAGTATTTTGCTCATAAAATGCTCACACCTACCCATCCTATTCTCAAAAAATAAGCCTTAATTTATTAGCAAACACAACCCAATATCAGGACGATACAACATATTATTCCATTAACAAAAGCGGCAAATATAGCGGAACAGGCAAAACGGCAACTTTAGCTCTATTAAAAATTATAAACAGTTAAAAACCAATCAAATAAACACTATTAAAAACCCATATCAACGGCAACCTACCCGGCAACAAAAGGCAACAAGGCGGCAATAATTTTATAAAGACAATATGATAAAGTTTCAGTTCTTTTGCCCTGCACGGGTATGCGCAGGTCATTGATGGAAGAGGCCCTCATAGGATGCAAGGATAAACTTACTGGCCCTCATAAAACCCAGGCATATTATTCTATTTTTGTACAAATAAATGTAAAAATGCTTTATACAGTGCCACAACTCAGGACCGTACGTGTGGACCGCTATATTTTGCCTCTGAACGAGGGGGGCTCAAAGCCCGGCCTTATAGAAGCAGACGATGGCGAAAAATATGTTATCAAGTTTCGTGGTGCTGCGCAAGGCCCTAAAGTGCTGATAGCTGAATTGATAGGTGGTGAGATAGCACGCGCGCTTGGCCTTAATGTACCGGAGCTGGTATTTGCACAACTGGATGAGGCGTATGGCCGCATGGAACCCGATGAGGATATACAAGCCCAGTTTAAAGCCAGCGTGGGCCTTAATATAGCCCTGCGTTACCTGCCCTGCTCTATCAGCTTTGACCCGAATGTAAAGGAGATAGGCCATGAACTGGCCAGCCAGATAGTTTGGCTTGACAGCCTGATCACTAATATAGACCGAACTGCCCGCAATACCAATATGCTGATATGGGAACGCGGGCTGTGGCTTATAGACCACGGCGCCTCTCTTTACTTTCATTATAAATGGGACCTGCCGCCTGCCGAACAAGCCCTGAGGCCATTTAGCATGATAAAGAACCATGTGCTGATACGAAAGGCAAGCATGCTTGATAAGGTGAACAAAAAAAGCCGTGAGATACTGACAAGAGAAGTGATACAGAATATTCTGAAACAGATACCCGACGAATGGCTGGAAGAAGACAGCCCTTTCGCCACAGCGGCAGAGAACAGGCTGGCATACGAGACCTATCTTGTAAGCCGCATACAGAATGCAAAATTGTTTATAAAAGAGGTAAAGCATGCAAGAAAAGAAGTCGTATGAGTACGCGGTAATTCGCCTGGTGCCCAGGGTGGAGCGTGAGGAATTCCTGAACGTTGGCGTTGTGCTATATGCTGCCGGCCAGAAATTCCTGGACGTGAAATTTAGCCTGGACAAAAAACGCCTGCGTGCTTTTTTCGGCGATGTAGATATTAAAGAAACACAGAAATACCTGGAGTCTTTTGAAAGTATATGCAAAGGCGATAAAGAAGCGGGCGCTATTGCTGCCTTACCTATAGCAGAGCGCTTCCGCTGGCTTTCTGCAAACCGCAGCACTATAGTACAGATATCAAAAGTGCATACAGGGCTAAATGAAGACCCTGCAGGGAAACTTACGGAATTGTATGAGCAGTTGGTGCTGTAATATATTGCCCTAGGCGAGTATGCGCGAGTCCCTGAAGGAGAAGACTCGCGCAGGACGAAATTTTCAAATTCTTAAATATTAAGATTACTTTGGTATAGCTTTTTGCTGCAACAAAACATTACCGATTTGGAATCTCGTTTAATATATATAGTAAGCCACCGTAATCAAAATAAAGTTGAATGGATGAACAATACCCGCGAAAACGGGGCATGGGTTTATATTGGAAATGGTGATGAAATGAATAGAGATTCAATAATTAAAAAAATCAATGAACATTTCGACAGTGATAATCTTTATATAGCACATACAAGAAATGAATCTATAGAAATATCAAAGAAATACATTGGGAAGGCTATAGAAAGTATTTTAGGAAGGGTCAGTTTTTTAATTTGGGACACTAATTTTAAAAAAGTAATAGAGTTTGATAGAAATGGAGTAATGAGGTTTGGAGAATTTAAAGATTAATGAAGCTAACGTATAATTGTGATACTCGAGTGTGAGCACGTGCTTGAAGGAAGACGCGAAAATGTCTGACTCAGGATTTCCAGAATTTTAGAATTTGCAGAATAATGCTTGATAGAATTCTTTAACTTTATACAAATACTATTTTATGAGTTTGAACGAGCGGCGAACCAAGCTGGTGCAAAAGATTAACGGCATCAATGACGAGCAAACATTGGAAATGCTGGAACAAACACTTGCCTACTACACAGATCAAAACAGCAAGACAAGGATAGCAGCTTTAAAAGAAAATGAAGAGATAAAATATGTTATAGTCAAAAAGAAAAATAGTGCTTTTGCCAAGTATTTGAGATAACGAAATGGAATATTAAGCCACCTCGTATTCTACTTTGGTAGGATTTTTCATTTTCTTGGACGCATCTAAAATTTCGATACCAACAATAGAACCTGTTTTATCATAATCAAGAATTACGCCGGGCTTTTCTTCATCACTCTCAGCAATTTTATTATCACTGAGAACTATGTATAGAATATCTACATCCTTGTCATATTTCACCTTCATAATATTTGCTGATTTTTGATGTTTTGTATACCGTAATTACCAAATTTGGGTCTTTATGATAATTAACAAAGATACGGATTAAATACTCTTTACCCCTTGTTGTAACAATGGATTGATAGATTCTTTTACCATTTTCTTCAAGTACTTGCCCCGGATCGTTCAATATCTTTCGGACAACAGCTTTGCCGATTTGTCTAAGATCCATCTGCTCCAAAGCATGTTTTGAAAAATCGAATTTCATTGAAAATCCTTTCTAACCTTAGGCTAATATCTATAAAAACAATCAAACTAACACAATAAATCACCGCAAATTAATTTCTTACATTCGCAGCCCGAATAAGTATAAGACATGATAGAATTTTCGCAGAACATAGCGCATAAGCTGAATATAAAGGAGCAGAACGTAATTGCCGTGCTGAACCTGCTGGCAGAGAATGCAACAGTGCCTTTCATTGCCCGCTACCGCAAGGACAAGACAGGTGCCTTGGACGAGGTGCAGATAATGGCCATAAAAGAAGAAGCGGAATTTCAGAAACAATTTTCGGAGCGGAAAACTTTTATTGAGAGCACCATCACCGAGCAGGGCAAGATGACGGCTGCATTGCAAGCCAAACTGGATGCGACCACCAGCCTTGCAGAGCTGGAGGATATATACCAGCCCTACAAACCCAAAAGAAAAACAAAAGCACAGACTGCCCGCGAGAACGGACTGGAACCACTTGCATTAAAAATACTGGAACAAACAAGTTTTGACACGGCAACAGAAGCAAGTGCTTATATAAATGAAAATGTAAAAAGCGCTGATGAGGCTTTGCAGGGCGCAAGGGATATTATAGCCGAGATAGTGAATGAAGATGCCGAAGCACGCGGAAAGATACGCAGGCTGTTTGAGCGCACAGCCACTGTACAAAGCAAGGTGTGGACCGATAAAGAACAGGAGGGCATTAAGTACAAAGACTATTTCGATTTTACAGAGCCGATATCCAAAATACCATCGCACCGCATGATGGCCGTGATGCGGGGATTTATGGAGGGCGTATTGAAAATGAATATCGCGCCGCTTGAAGAAGATGCTTTGCAGTTGCTGGAGAAGCAATATATAAAGGCCAACAATACGGCAGCAGAGCAGGTGAAGAAAGCCATAAAAGATGCTTACAGGCGTCTGCTGCATACCAGCCTGGAAACAGAATTCAGGACTGCGCTGAAAGCAAAAGCAGACGAAGAAGCGATCACTGTATTTGCAGAGAATTTGAGGCAGCTATTGTTAAGTTCTCCTCTGGGTGGCAAGCATATTTTGGCTATTGACCCCGGCTACAGAAGCGGATGCAAAGTGGTATGCTTAGACGATAGCGGTGCGCTTAAAAAGACAGAGCTTATATATATACATGAGCCGGGAAGATTGATAGATGCAGAACATAAAATAAGGGCATTAGTAAAAGAATACAAAACCGAAACCTTTGCCATAGGCGATGGCACTGCAGGCAGGGAAACAGAGCAGTTCATAAAAAAACTGAACCTGGGCCTGCCGATATTTCTGGTGAACGAGGACGGCGCCTCTGTGTATTCTGCATCGGAAGCGGCGAGGGAGGAATTTCCGGAGCAGGATATAACTGTGCGTGGGGCCGTGAGCATAGGCCGCCGCCTGATGGACCCATTGGCGGAACTGGTGAAGATAGACCCCAAGAGCATTGGTGTGGGCCAGTACCAGCATGATGTAAACCAATTCAGGCTAAAGGAAAGGCTTCACCAGACGGTGATAAGCTGCGTGAACACGGTGGGTGTGAACCTGAACACAGCGAGTAAACATTTGCTGGCTTATGTAAGCGGCATAGGCCCCGGTATAGCAGAGAATATCGTTGCTTACCGAACGGAGATAGGACAATTCAAATCGCGCAAACAATTGATGAAGGTGCCGCGCCTGGGCAGCAAAGCATACGAGCAATGCGCAGGTTTTTTACGAATAAAAAATGGTGACGATCCGCTGGATGCGAGCGCGGTGCATCCCGAAGCTTATGATGTGGTGGCCAGGATGGCAGCCGAACTGGGCGTGGATGTGAAATCGCTGATAGGCAATGAAACTTTGCTGAAACAGGTGGACCTGAAAAAATATGTTGGCCCCCAATTAGGCGAGCATACTTTGAAGGACATTATTAATGAGTTGAAGAAGCCAGGACTTGACCCGCGCACTGAAGCACAGGCATTTGAGTTTGCCGAGATATACAGCATAGAAGATGTGCGAGTGGGCATGACAGTTCCCGGCATTGTTACCAATATAACCCGCTTCGGCGCTTTTGTGGACATAGGCGTGAAGCAGGATGGCCTGGTGCATGTGTCTGAAATATCGCACACCTATATTACAGACCCCAATGAGGCTTTGAAGCTGAACCAGAAAGTGACAGTAATAGTTACTGAGTTAGACATCGCGAGAAAGCGCATAGCCCTGTCCATAAAACAAACGCAGCTGGCACCTGCCAAAAAAGAAAAACAGGCAGCGCCCAAACCATTTAATAAAGCCAAAGAACCCGAAAAGCCGGCGAGCATGAATGATGCATTGAGTATGCTGAAGAATAAGTTTGGGAAGTAAACAAATGCTCAATGGCTCAATGCTTAATGGCTCAATGGTAGCGAGCCGTCAGCACGCTTTTTCAGCGTCAGACGGCTTTGTGTGGAGACCTCACCCCTGAGCTACGCTCGTTCACTTGCGTTCACCTCTCAAACTTGGAGAGGGGAAGTGTGGCGCATGCAGGAACAGATAACACGCAGCATAGCCCGGCCCTCTCCTTTGGAGAGGGCCGGGGAGAGGTCTCTCCATATTCAACATATTTCCCACCAAACTCATCATTTTGTTGCACATATCAATGTTATTTCGTGTATTTACAATATTATCTAACAATAAAAAACATTTTATATGAAAAGATCATTTTTCGCTTACCTGGTATTCTTTGTTCTGTCCGCATGTTTCGCAAGCGATGCTTTGGCCGCTACTAATCCTATACCGGGTGTTGATGTTGTTGTCAGGAAGCCAAGTGGGGCAAGTCTTACTACCAAGAGCGCCAAAGATGGTAGTTTTGCTTTTACTGTAAAAGAAGCCGGCGATTATACTATCAGTATCAGTTGGGGCGATGGAGCAGCAGCCCTCGCTACCGCCAGAGACTGGGACCGCAACAGTTTTACCGTGACTTATACCGTTCCTGGAACGCCACCAGCAACAATTAAAGTCACCGAAAATGAGTCAGCCCGTCCGGTTAGCTTCACTGTCACTTCAAAGACGGGAGCTACTATCACAGGCCGCATTATGTACCAAGCTGTTGCAATGCCTACAGGTGGGGTTAAATAATGCTCAATTGCTCAATTTTTTATTAAACAAAAAACTTTTTTATGAAAAGATCATTCTTTACTTACGTTTTATTCTTTGTTCTATCTGCATGCTTTGCAAGCGATGCCTTGGCATCCACCGATCCAATACCGGGCGTTGACGTTGTTGTGAGGAAAAAACCAAGTGGCGCAAGTCTTACTACCAAAACCAACCAGGACGGCGGTTTTAGTTTAACCGTAACCTCGCCCGGCATTGCGGATATCAACGGCGTTTGGGAGATCAGCATAGACTGGGCCACTGTGCAAAAAGCCCTTGCCAATGCAAAAGACTGGGATGGTAAAAGTGCTACGCTTACTTATAGCTGTCCGGGATTAACGAAAGTAGGAACAGGAACATTTACTATCTCTAATTCAACATATAGCAATAGTATAACAGTCAGCTCAAAGACAGGGGGTACGATCAGCGGCAGGCTGACGTACGAGGCAAAGGTGAGTGGCATCGGTGGGGTGAAATAAGACCTCACCCCTAACCCCTCTCCATAAATGGAGAGGGGAAGTGTTGCGCAGGTGGCAAGGCCGTCAGCACACTTTTTTCAGCGTCAGACGGCTTGTTTATAATACTTTCTCCATGACTATTGTTTTGGGTTCATTAAAGCCCTGATTCCTGTATATAGGTTCTCCTTCATCACTGGCATGTAGTTCTAAGTTATCGAGTTGCATTTCTCTTGCAGTGTCAGTCAGTTTTTCTAAGAGCGTGCTACAGATGCCTTGCCTGCGGTATTCCGGCACTGTGTACATACCCATGATATAGCCTGATGTTCCGCTCGGGCGTTTATAACTTGCCGGGCGTTGCCATATAGCCATGCCACTTATGCCCGCCAGCTTATCTCCGTCCAATGCCATCCAGCAGATGTACGTTTTATCGGCAATGGCTTTTTGAAAGTAGGCCTCCATGCTTTGTTTTAATGCGGCAGTAGTAGCTGCGTCCCGCTCGCTTGATATTGCGTTCAGTAAAGCAAAACGGTATTTAACAACGAGGGCTATGTCTGCAGGAGTAGCGAGTTTGTAATTGAAAGCGTGGGGCATGTCGGGACATTTTGTATTTCTAAATTAAAGAAAATAAGTAAAAGCACTCTCAATTACATAATAAACCATTAATATATTCGTTACCTTTATTAACACAACTGTCTAACTATGAAAAAACTTATCCTCTTTCTTGCACTTGTTGGCAATTCTGTATTGTATGCTCAAAATGGTTTGTTTATCCAACCTATGCTTGGAGTAGGGGTAACTGATAAAAGTACGGGCAATAGTTTCGTTTCATACTCTAACGAGGAAACTATACTTAATTCGTATTTATTTATTGGCTACAGGCTAAATAATTTTATTTTCAGAACAGGTGTAAGCGACTTGAAAACCGGTTATGCCGGAAAAATGCCGATATCCCCGTTTGGCGATCAGTTTTCTTTTTATGAATACTATATTGCAATCCCTTTATCAATTGCTTACAATATCTCACTCAGTCCGCACATTTCACTTGTTCCTTCTGTAGGCTATTCCTTTGGCTTTAATACCAGTTACAAGCTTTTTCATGAGTCAGAAGAACTTCCTTTTTCAAACGGGGTGAGAACGGGGATGGGTTCGGGAACAAATTCTTTTGGCACACTGGAACTGGAAGCCGATTATAAGCTTAATTCGAGATTCACTTTATGTTCGGCAGTAGAGGCACAGTATCTTTTTCCGGAAAACTTGCGTTACCCTGAGGGCACAGATCCCCTACATTATTATTTCAATGGACACACTTGCACCTTTAATGCCGGTGTAAAATATTACTTCATACATAAGCATATTGAATCACCGAAATCTAAGGAAACAAACAAACAATAAAATGAGAAGGATCATATACAGCGCCTGCATCTTAATATCGGTATTGTCATGCAATACAAAAAGCGAACCTAGTTCTTCGGAAAAGAAGGACAGCAAAGCAGCCGATACAACTTCATATCCATATAAAGCCACTTATTCGTCTGACATTACGGTGCCGGGCCGCGCTGATTATGCCAAAACGGTGCTTACTGTTTGGAAGATGTTTGAAACCATGCAGATAGATGCTATGAAGCAATACTATGCCGACACTGTAACTTACGAGGATGCAAGCGGCATGTATTTTCATGGCAGTTCTGCTGACCTGCTGAAGTTTGCAGGGGATGATATAAAAGATCTTGACTCACTTCGCTTTGATATATCCACCTGGCAAAGTGTACATATAAATGACAGGAACGAAGACTGGGTTTATATATGGGCGGCAGAAAGAAGGTATGAAAAAGGCGGCAAGGCTGATACAACTTTGATACAAGAACAATGGAAGGTGGAAAATAATAAGGTCTCCTATTTTAACAGGTATTATTCAAAGCTTCCAAAGAAACACTAAGCTAATTTCATAAAAGACAAGTATTATGAAAGAGTTCATGTTATTGATACGCAATGAGGCTAACAGCAAATCAGGTTTTTCTGCCGAAAAAGACAGGGAGTTCCTGGACGCCTGCAAAGTGTATATAGAGGCACTGCAAAAAGAAGGAAAAATTATTAGCGCACAGCCGCTTATACGGGAAGGCAAAATGGTATCAGGTTCCGGCGGCTCCTGGCATGAGGGTCCTTTTGCAGATGGAAAAGAAGTGATAGTGGGTTATTACCATATTCTTGCCAATGATCTTGATGATGCTATTGCTATAGCAAAAGGCAATCCTGAATTTGCTTATACTACTACTGCAAGGGTTGAGGTAAGGCCTGTTAAGATGAAAGAACTAACAACGGGCTATGTCTATCCTGATAAAAAATAAAAAATGTGGAGAATGTGATGTAATGTGAGGAAGCAATGTGATGTAATACAAATAATAATATCAGATCATTTTACCAATTTTTTCGCAGAGGCCGGCATCTATGCCTTTGGCGCCCCATTTGTCTTTAGATTTCTCTAAAACCGAGCCAATGCCGTCCACCTGAATGCGATAGAGGTTCTTACCTTTCTTTTCTTTATCATGTAGTATTACGGCATATTGCTTGCCACCATATATAACCTTCCCTTCTAAAATAACCATAAACCCTGATTTATCTGCTAAAAGTACACAATTCCCGCCAAACATGGCGATTTCATTTAAGTATACCCTATACTTCAGTCATTTCCCCTATTTTTGTTCAAATTTTTTAAGATGCGCTATTTACATATTACACTGCTGTTTGTCGCGATAGGTCTTGCAAGTTGCAACAACACTCCAGGTTCTGAAAATGAGAACAAAGCGGTCGCAACTGCTTCATTGCCTGTGCAAAGCAAATTAAATGAAGCCGGCACAAAAAAACTTGCGGATGTTATTACTGATTACTATGGCTTGAAGAATGCATTTGTGGCTACCAAGGCGCCGCAGGTTGATTCTTCGGCAGCTAAGTTATTGAACAGTGCAAATACCCTTATCTCTTATCTTAAAACAGACTCTTCCAACGGTGGCGCCTTAAAGCCATATCTTGATACGATTGCAACTGAAACACAGGACCTGATCGCAACTAAAGATGAAACCTGCGAAAAACAAAGGCTTCCCTTCAGCAAGGTATCTGATATGATGTTCACCCTGCTGAAAAATGCCGGTGTAAAGAATGCAGTTATATACCAGGAACACTGCCCTATGGCATTTGATGGCAAAGGCGCGAATTGGCTGAGCGATGATGCCGATATTAAAAACCCCTACTTCGGCAAGAAAATGCTGGAGTGCGGGGAAGTAACTGACTCAATTAAGTAAAAAGACAAAAATCAAAAACCTGTCGCGAAACTTCGGGGACCAAATTCAAAATCGAAAAATCCAAATCACAAAGTACAAACTTGAGCAAAGAATGTTTTTAAAGACTGGCGTACGGGTTATAACACTGCTTCTTTTACTGACAATACCATTCGCTTCATTTGCGCAAAAGAAGGTTACCCTGAGCGGTTATATGAAAGATGCCGAAAGTGGGGAGTCTTTGATAGGCGCCACTGTTTTTATTAAAGAAGCTAAAGTATCTGAGCAAACAAATGCTTATGGTTTTTACTCGCTTACAGTGCCTGCGGGCAAATACGTAGTCGTTTTTGCTTATGTGGGGTATGGCACCATGATAGATACCATGGTCTTGATAGAAAGCAGGTCGTTCAATGCCGAATTGCACAATAAGTCCATATTGAAGGAAGTGGAGATAACCGCTGCCCGTAAAGATGAAAATGTGAAGAGTACGGAAATGGGGAAAATAAGTATGTCTATTGATAAGATAAAAACCCTGCCAGTAATCTTGGGCGAAGTTGACATCATGAAGACCCTGCAGCTATTGCCGGGTGTAATGTCGGCAGGGGATGGAAACACGGGTTTTTATGTGCGTGGCGGTGGCCCCGACCAAAACCTGGTTTTACTGGATGATGCTGTTATATATAACACCGGCCATCTGTTCGGCTTCTTTTCTGTTTTTAATTCGGACGCTATAAAAGATGTTACCTTAATAAAAGGAGGAGCGGCGGCAAACTATGGTGGCAGGCTGTCATCAGTTGTTGATGTGTCTATGAAAGACGGCAATATGAAAGAGTTTCATGCGGAGGGCGGTATAGGCCTTATCGCCTCGCGACTGACACTGGAAGGGCCTATAAAAAAGAATAAGGGTTCATTTATGCTGGCAGGGCGCCGCACCTATGTTGACGTTCTCACGAAGCCTTTCATTACCGGAAATGCAAAAGGCTCGGGTTATTATTTCTACGACCTCAACCTTAAAGCAAATTATATTTTGTCTGATAAAGACAGAGTTTACCTGAGTGGCTATATGGGGCTTGATAAATTTACTTTTAACAGCCCTGATGGCAAATTTTCGGCCAACATACCCTGGGGTAATACCACCTTAACTGCCAGGTGGAACCACCTTTTTACCGATAAACTTTTTGTGAACACTACTCTATTATATAATGACTACCATTTTAATTTCAGCTCGGGTGAAGACCTGATAGGAATAAAATTATTCTCCGGCATCCACGACTATAATGCCAAAACAGACCTTGAATATTATCCTAATTCCAGCAATCATATAAAAGCAGGTCTAGCTTACACTTATCATACGTTTACACCCAACCAGATATCGGGAAATATTGACAGTGTGCAGTTGCAACCTAACAGCGCATATATAAAGCATGCACACGAAGCAGCCGTGTATGTACTGGATGATATAGATGTAACAAAATGGTTCCGTGCAAACATCGGGCTTCGTTATTCTTTTTTCGCGCAAACGGGGCCTTATACAAGTTATAAATACGATAACAACGGCAATAAAACAGATAGCACAGTTTATGGTGCCGGTAAAATAGTTCAGCCTTATGGAGGCCTTGAGCCACGTGTTAATTTTCGCTTTGCATTAAATGACGCCTCTTCAATAAAAACAAGCGTGGCCAGAACCTATCAATACATCCATCTTGTATCGAATAATGCCACTACCTTACCTACGGATGTGTGGGTGCCAAGCACCGACATTGTAAAACCTGAAATTGCATGGCAATATTCCGCCGGTTATTTCCGTAATTTTTTGGAGAACACGCTGGAGACTTCTGTAGAAGTTTATTACAAGGAAATGCAGAACCAGATAGAATATATGAATAATTATACGCCCAATACCCTTCAGGACCCCCAGTATTCTTATGTTTTTGGCAAAGGTCAGGCCTACGGAGCCGAATTTTTCATTAATAAGACACAGGGGAAATTTACCGGATGGATAGGCTACACCTTATCATGGACTTACCGCCAATTTCCTGACCTTAATTCCGGGAACGCTTATCCTGCAAAATACGACCGCCGTAATGACCTCTCGGTAGTAGCTTCTTATGAATTAAGTAAAAAGTGGACTTTCTCTTCGGTATTTATATATGGTTCCGGCAGCCCTATTACTTTGCCCATCGGTGTTTATATAATCGGCGGCCGGGAAGTGGAATTATTCGGACCACTAAACTCCTACAGGCTGCCTGCTTATGACCGCCTTGACATTGCGGCGGTATATACTCCGCAACATAAAACACCCAAACGCTGGCAGAGCAATTGGACTTTCTCTATCTATAATGTCTATAATCGCGCAAATCCTTTCTTCTACTATCTTGACCCGGAAGGTACCGCCAGCACAGGCATAACCAATACGGTAAAGGAAGTGTATATTTTTCCTATTATACCAAGTGTTACTTATAATTTTAAATTTTAGGAGAACGCTTTTATCGCAAAGACGCAGAGGCGCAAAGGCAATTTTTTACCCCCAAAAATACAAGGGTATTCACAAAGGGCGCAAAGGAAGATTATTTTGGCTAAAGCCGGAATATCTGGTTGTTTTAAATCCCCGACCTAAAGGACGGGGCTATTATATGTATTTTGAAAGTTTGATTGGATTTACAGTTTTTCAACCTTGAAGGTGATCTTTCTGCCCATTTTTTGCCTGATAGCAATATTGTGCCAGCATTTGGCCATTTCGTCCATGAGCAATGTGGCGTCGTTGTCGCCGAAATCGTAGATGTTTTCCATACCAAGGTCTTTGGAAATTATTTTTACGATCTCTTTTGCTTTTTTGCTTTCGCCCACTACCAGCATATCAATCGCCTTGTTGTGGAATAAAGGACTGATAAGGTTTTCGTACCCTTTGCAGTTGAGGCATTTCACTACATGAGGAGAACCGGTGATGGAGCGTATAGCGTTGAGAGAATTCAAATAATCTTCGGACCTCACAGATACAGAACTGGTGATATCAATAACAACTTTGCGCCTTACATCATCCAGGAGGTAAGCTGTTTTGCGCACTTCATCAAGCGGAGTTGCAACAATAATAATATCGGCCATGGCCGCTGCCTGCTCTACAGAAGTGATATTGATATTTTCGTAGGCATCGCGGAGATAATAAGAGATAGGATTATCATAGTTCTTCATGCCCATGAATATCTCATGTCCCGCACTTGCCAAACTGCGTGCCAAAGACTCACTCTTCTTACCTGCCCCCATGATGGCAATATTCATTGACACAAACGACTTATAACTCATAAACTGCTTTAAACCTTTAGACAATTAAACATTCAAATATCACTCCACTTTTTCATCTAACAAATGACTTTTATCATCTTTTGAAACGAAAAGTACAACATTTCACTACTTATTCTTTTTGTTTTTAATTAAATAGATGGCTGATTGCTCAATATGCATGTCAATAATAAAAATAAGCAATTAGCGAATATGTTATTGAGATGTTATTTATAGTAAATTCTTATATAAAACTTATAAAACCGGCATGCATACCGGTTTTATAAATAAATAAGCGCTTGATAAAAATATTTATGCCAAAGAGGCGTCCATAGTTATTTCGCAATTGTATGCTTTGGATACAGGGCAATTTGCTTTGGCATCTGCAGCACATTCCTGAAATTTTGCAGCATCGATACCGGGCACTTTTGCCTTTACTGTCAACTCGCTTTTGGTAATAGAACCATTGTCCAATGTAATACCACAGGTAGTTTCGATTTCATCAGGAGTAAAGCCTGCCGCGCCTAATACAAAAGTAAGTTTCATGGTAAAACAGCCTGCATGTGCTGCTGCCATCAGTTCTTCGGGATTAGTACCAACACCGTTCTCAAAACGGCTGCTGAATGAGTACTGTGTTTTATTGAGCACAGTGCTTTGTGTGCTGAGCGTGCCTTTGCCCTCTTTTCCTGAGCCGTTCCATACGGCTGTTGCGTTGCGTTTCATTTGAATATTTTTTGATTTTTTTGGCAAATGGAAGTCCCATTGTCCGCTTTATTACAGTAGAATTATTTTTGTCAAATATATGGCAGTATTTCATTACTGCGGATAATAATTTTTAATATAAATAAGCCCTTAAAAAAACCTTTGATAAAACACTGCAATGCCTACCTTTGCAATCCATTTCACACACACATGCAGTCATCCGTAAAGATATTTTCAGGTACAGGCTCTAAATACCTTGCCGAGCACATTGCCAAGCATTTTGGTAAACCATTGGGTAAGATAGAGGTAAACAGGTTCAGCGATGGGGAGTTCCAGCCTGTGTTCCAGGAGTCTATACGTGGAGATTATGTTTTCCTGGTGCAATCTACATTTGCCCCTTCGGATAACCTGTTTGAGTTATTGATGATGATAGATGCCGCGCGCCGTGCATCTGCCGGCTATATAACGGCTGTAATACCCTATTTCGGGTTTGCAAGGCAGGACCGAAAGGACAAGCCACGTGTATCTATAGCATCGAAGCTGGTGGCCAACCTGCTTACTACAGCAGGAGCAAACCGTGTTATGACGATGGACCTTCATGCGCCACAAATTCAAGGTTTTTTTGATATACCTGTTGACCACCTTGACGCATCGGCCATTTTCATCCCCTATATTGAAAATCTTAAGATAAAAAACCTTACCTTCGCGTCCCCCGATGTGGGAAGTACCAATCGTGTACGTGAAGTTGCGAAGTATTTTGAGGCAGAAATGGTGATCTGCGACAAACAACGTAAACGCGCCAACGAGATAGCAGCGATGACAGTGATAGGTGATGTAACGGGGCGGAATATAGTGTTGATAGATGATATTTGTGATACGGCAGGTACACTTTGCAAATCGGCCCAGGTATTAAAAGAACGCGGCGCATTATCAGTACGCGCATTTTGTACCCACCCGGTGCTAAGCGGAAAAGCTTATGAGAACATTGAAAATTCGGAGCTGGAAGAACTGGTTGTGTGCGATACGATACCTCTGAAACAACAATGCAGCAAAATAAAAGTATTGCCAACGGAAGAGCTTTTTGCAGTTGCCATCCGCAATACATTTGAAAATAAATCGATCAGCTCTTTATTCATTCATGGGCGTAAAAGCAATGAAATGGAAACAAAGCTGTTTTAAGAAAAATAAAAAAACGACTGTTTATACAACAAAACCTGTCCGGCGCAAAGCCGAACCTTTTTAAAAATAGCATTTCAACGCCAGGATGTTTGACGGGTTATCGCCCGGCGCTGAAAGAACAAAAACACTAAAAATGAAAAGTGTAAAAATTGAAGGAAAAAGCAGAAGCGGATTAGGCAAAAAAGCTACACGCCATGTCCGTTCTGAGGGTTTAGTACCCGCAGTTATCTATGGTGGTAAAGACACCATCCATTTCACAGCACCGGTTATCGCATTCCGCCACCTGGTGTACACACCTGATTTCCAGATCGCAGAGATCAATGTAGACGGTAAAGAATACCGCACTATTATGAAAGACCTGCAATTTGATGTGGTTACAGATGAACTGAACCATGTTGACTTCCTGGAACTGGTAGAAGACCGTAAGGTAATTGCAACGCTGCCATTGCATTTCACAGGCACGGCACAAGGGGTAAAAGACGGTGGCCGCCTGGAACTGAAATTGAAATCTTTGAAAGTACGCGCGTATCCTAAACACTTGCGTGAGTCTATCGAAGTGAAACTCGATAAACTGGAATTGCATGGCAACATACGTGTGGAAGAAGTGATAGCTGAAAATATGGAGGTTATGAATTCTCCCCGTATCCCGGTAGCATCAGTTGTTACTACCCGTGCCCTGAAGGTTGAAGAAGAAGCGAAACCAGCAGCAGGAGCAGCTAAACCAGCGGCAGGAGCTCCGGCAGCAGCCGCAGCGGCTAAACCGGCAGCAGGAGCAGCCGCTAAGCCAGCAGCAAAAAAATAAGAGACCTCTCCAAACCTCTCCGAAGGAGAGGCTTAATAATAGCTTTACAAAATCCCTGCCTTTGAGGCGGGGATTTTTTTATGTCTCTTTCTGTCGCTCACTCAACGCAAGCCGTCTGACGCTAAAAAAGCGTACTGACGGCGTTGCTATCATTTTAAACGATAGCCTTGTGCAATTTGCTTGCCACACGTTTGTTAATAAAATAGAACATAGAGACAGTTATCAGCAGCGCAGCGATAACAACCAGGCCTAAAATATTATAATGCTCAATGTAGCCACTGGTTTCCTGCACCACTATGAGGCCAGCACACATGGAGGCAATGCCGCCTGATATTTGCTGTACTGATGAGTTGATACCCATGAATGCACCCCTATCCTGCGGATCAGGAATGCCGGATATCAAAGCGGAGGCGGAGACCATCCTGGAGGTAATGCCGGCAAACAGAAACACATTAATAAGAATCACAAGCCACAGGGGTGTGATACCCAGGTTGGTATATACCGCTACCATAATAACAGTGATAGCTGTGCCAATACAAAACACTTTATACTTGCCTATTTTATCGCTGAGCTTGCCCCATAATGGGCCAAAGATAATTGCGGAGACACCTGTAACACCGTATAAAATGGGTAGTTGTTTCAGTGTAATACCTAAGTTATTAATACCAAAGGCGCTACCGAATGGCATAAGCATAAAACCACCTGTTGCCAATAAGATGGTGGCTATAAAAGTTTTAAGATACTCCGGGTTGGATACTGTTTTATATAAATGATGAAAGGCCTTATGGTCGGCTTTCCGCAGATGCAAATGGCCGGTTACAGGGCGCAGAAAAATAAAAATCACGATCCAGGAAAGGATACTGAAACCTGCTATCATGATAAAGGGCGCGTGCCAGCCCCATCTGTTGGCAAGCACCAGGCCTATGGGCAAACCAAGTACCTGGCTGGCGGCAAAGGCCATTTGTACAAAGCCCATGACACGGCCCCTAACTTCCATTTTGAAGAGGTCTGTAATAATCGCAAAGCTGATAGAGCCGATAACCCCGCCAAATAAACCCGTGACGATCCTTGCACCCAAGAGGAAACCGTAAGTATTTGCAAAGCCGCATAAAAAAGTACCTATAATAAACCCTGTATAAAAAAACAGGAGCAGCTTTTTACGGTCGAACTTATCAGCAAAACCTGCGGCCAGCAAGCCTGAGATACCCGCGCTGAAAGCATAGGCTGATACTACGGACCCGAATTTTGAAGTAGAGACATGGAGCGCCGGCATAAGTATGGCACCCAGCGGTGAGAGTACCATAAAATCAAGAATGATGGTAAACTGGAGCACTGCAAGCATGGCTATGACGAAGCCATCGTATTTGCTGAAAACGTGTTTTTTAGGTTTGCTTTTTTCTGTCGTCTCTGCTATAATATCCTCCATAGTGATGGTTGTAAATTTTTAAGAGGCGACAAGGTACGAAAAAGGGGGAAACAAATGGCGATAGTTATAGTAATATTAGTATCACGTTACTTGTACAATACTATAAAATATACCGTCCCATACGGGACGGGTGATGTGATTATCTTATTTTCTACCAATATCCAGTCCCTACCGGGACATTGCTACCAGCATATCGGGCAAATACACACGAAGCTCTCAGCAAATCAACTTCTCAACATTTCGACTTATTAAGCAATCAGGCAATTAACTATCTTAGCAGTATGAAATTCCTGATAGCAGGGTTGGGCAATATAGGCAGTGAATATGATGCTACGCGGCATAATATAGGCTTTGAAATAGCAGATATGTTCGTTATAAAACATGGTGGCTCTTACCGCTTAGACCGCCATGCATTTGTAGCAGAGCTGAAATGGAAAGGCAAAACATTTGTCGTTATAAAGCCCACCACCTATATGAACCTGAGCGGCAAGGCTGTGAAATACTGGATGGACAAAGAGAAAATACCACTGGAAAATGTTTTAGTGGCGCTGGATGACCTTGCTTTGCCATTAGACACACTAAGGCTGCGACCAGGGGGAAATGATGCCGGGCATAATGGCCTGAAGAATATTGATCTTATACTGCAAACCAATAAATACCCACGCCTGAGGTTTGGTGTGGGCAATAATTTTCCTAAAGGGAAACAAGTGGAATTTGTATTGGGCAGATGGACACCCAGCGAAATGCCGGTAGTAAAGGAAAAACTGCTGAAATGTGTGGACATTATTGAAAGCTTTGCCACGGTGGGACTAGAGAAGACGATGAATGTTTATAATAAATAAATACCCCAAACCCCTAAAGGGGCTTTTATGGCAAACATTGCATTCAAGAGAATATCCAAAAGAATTATAGCCTTTGCATTTGCAATATTTCTATTGGCAAATATCCTTTCCGCATTTCATGCTTATAAATTCACCCATTACAGCAAAGAAGGGACCCGAATGGATAAGATGCATCTTACAATCGGTGAAAAAATAAAGACCTTGTTCCTGGGTGTTGATAACCCCAGGCCACAAAACACAATTATCCCACCTTATCAATTTAAAACAATAAATCTTCAGAGTAATGTAAAAATAGAATGCTGGTTTATCCCGTCGATAACACAAGCAAAAGGAAATGTTTTATTATTCCATGGATATACAAGTAATAAATCTGCACTAATAGAAAGGGCGGATATATTTATAAGGAACGGCTATAATTGTTTACTCGTTGATTTTATGGGTTCCGGTGGTTCTGAAGGAAATTTGACTACTATTGGATATAAAGAAGCAGAAGAAGTGAAAACCTGTTATGAATATATAAAGTCACAAAACCAATTGCCTACATACCTATACGGCAGTTCATTAGGAGCTGTAGCTATTATGAAAGCTATAAAGGACTACAACATTAATCCTGATGCAATTATTATTGAATGCCCCTTCGCTACTATGTACAAAACAGTTGTAGCGCGTTTTCATATGTTGCATGTGCCACCATTTCCATTGGCTGCGTTTCTTGTATTTTGGGGAGGGCTTGAAAATGGGTTCTGGGGCTTTTCGCACAACCCGGTCGCCTACGCAAAATACATACATTGCCCTACGCTTTTGCAATATGGTGAAAAGGACGACAGGGTAGGCAGAGATGAAACGGACGAAATATTCAGCAAACTGCCATGCCCGAAAAAACTGATTACCTATCCGCTTGCAGGTCACGACGATTATCTGAGAAAATACAGGGACGAATGGAACAAAAACGTACTTGCCTTTCTAAATGCTCAATAGCATTATTCATCATTATAAACATCTTTAAACAAGAGCATTTTAATTACCTTTTTCTCGTTGTTATTTGGAAAGCCACATTGCTTAGCAAACTCATCAGTATCCTTGTAAGTGCCGAACAGTTTATCCCATAAGGGTATATCTGAGAAGTTGTACTTGTGTACGTTTAATTCATGGTGGACAGAATGAAGTTCCGGCGTTTGAATAAAATATTTGAGCCATTTGGGAGACTTGATATTTGAATGATAAAAGTATTCTCCTGTTGCTGCAAAAAAATTGAACCATAAGCCACCTTCAAGTGAAACCCCCAGTAACAAATACATCACCAAAGCGCTCAATAACGAATCAGATAATATTTCGAGAGGATGCTTGTAAAATGAAGTTAGCGCTTCTATACGCTGCGGCGAGTGGTGTAATTGATGAAAAACCTGCCAAAAGCCATTTACATGGCGCAACCTGTGCCACCAATAAAAAAAGAAAGTGCCTATAAACCAGGCAATAAAACCTTCTAAAACCGGCAATTTAATATTCGCCAAATGAAGAACAGAGCAGGCACCTAATAGTTTCACCCACATTTTATTTGTTGAAAAAGTAATTAAGACCTGGGAGGCATTTATTAATAATGCCCTTAGGTACCAGCCCTTAGATTTTGGCAATTCCCTGCCTGGAAATATTCTTTCTGCAAACAGGAATATCAAGGTAGACATGAGTATGCAAATAGTTGGGACGGCAGAATTCATATTAAATACCAATAATATTTCTTAACGTTAGGATACACGATATTATTACATTTTGGCTATAAAGCTTCTTGTTTTAATAATTATGTAACATATCTGTCCAGGCAATTTTGCCAGTAAAGTAGATTCCAATATCTTTGCAGCAGGTTATGCGGAACGCCTGCCCACAAAAGATGAATTCATCCGCGACATTTCATTAAAATAAATTGTTTTAAAAGTTTCAGCCGGCAAAGTGGGAGCAATGGGCATCAAAACGAAATTATATGAGCAATTTAAATCGCAGTCGCCTCGACGAACTCAAGATCAAAGCCTGTCTTTTATTAAAAAGTCTTAAAGACACAGAAAAATCTCTAAAAGCAGCAGAACGTTTTACACGGCTTTCTTTTTTATCAAACAGCAGTGCGGAAGAAATACTTAAAGATATTTCGCTGCTGAAATTAAAACATGCCTTACTGGTTATAGCCTTAGAAAATGGCTGTAACAGCTGGACCATGCTGAGGGACAAGATCATTAAGGAAGACTGCCTCTATTACGGAAACTGGAGTGCCATTATGAACCATTGGTTTGCGAGGTATGAGGAGGCGAAAGATTTTCAGACTGCTAATGGAGGCTATTTATTGCAATACCGCAAGGACTATTTTATTTGTGAGGAAGCTTTTATTGAGCAGTTGGGTTTATCGAACTTCAAACAGGAATGGGAAGCTATTGGTTATGACTGGACAAATGCGGACAAACCAGAATGGAGCGTCTTGTATGCAGTTGCTAAACATAATTACCTGAACAGGCCACAAACGGTTTCCAAACCGGATAAGAGTAAAAGGCCGGAATGGATAAAGGCTTAGCTCTATGGAGCCTGAAGCAAGCAAGCCGCAGCCTTCATGATATCCCTTGTTTCCCTGCCTGATATTTTGGTGACGTCCTTAGGTTCCCCTCCGAGTTTCAGGTGTATCTTATCAATAGGCGATTTACTCAGCAGTTCAAGACCTGACTTTTGCAGTTCGCCTTTTGGGAAATAGGTGGTAATCTCCTCACCGTGATTATCTATAACGTAGGAAGGCAGGTAAACCCTGTCAGCAACCATTACTACTTTGTTCCCATCCTCGAGGATGAAGCTTATTTTATCGCCGCGCAGGATGGTATCCTTATATTTTTCGCCCCATTTTATGGCCAGGCTGAAAGAGTACTTATCGCCTTTTTGCTCAAGGGTAATTGTCCAGCTATAGGCATGAGGGCCAATAGGAAGGGTGATTTCCCTTATCAACTCGTTTGAATGAGGGTCTTTTTTATCGATGTCGAAGCTGCAATCCTGCGCATGTGATAATACGGGCAATGCAAATAAAGTTGCAATGAGGAAATACTGTTTAAGAATTTTCATTTTTCGATTTTTAGCGTTTTATTTAAAAATCCAATGTTAATAATATTGTACCCTCTCATTTCGTGAGATTATTCCACTTCGCTCCATGAGAAAAGTTGCTTCGTTCCTCGCAATGACCGTGAGTGTCTAATTAATCCGCTTCATGGAAGGAGTACCTGTAATTGGTTACGGGTACAAAAGTTTCCTTGATGGTCCTTGCACTGAGCCAGCGGAATAAATTCAGGATAGATCCCGCCTTATCATTGGTACCTGATGCACGGGCACCGCCAAATGGCTGCTGCCCTACCACTGCGCCTGTAGGCTTATCATTGATATAGAAATTACCTGCGCTGTTCACTAGTTTCTTTGTCAGATAATCGATAGCATAACGGTCTTGTGCAAAAATAGCCCCTGTTAGAGCATAAGGAGAAGTGGAATCCACAATATCAAGCATTTGCATCCAGTTGTCGGATTCGTACACATGAATGGTGAGCACCGGGCCAAAAAGCTCTTCGCACATAGTAACATAAGCAGGGTTGGTAGTCTCGATGATAGTAGGCTCTATAAAATAACCCATTGTTTTATCGTAGCGGCCACCAGCGATTATCTTCGCATCATCACTACCATTTACGGCATCAATATATTTTACAAGGTTGTCGAAAGATTTTTCGTCGATAACCGCATTTATGAAATTGGTGAAATCATCAACGATACCCATTTTCATAGTTTTTAACTCAGCTATGAGTTTTTCCTTTATCTCATCAGCAATATTTGATGGCAGATAAGCACGAGAAGCAGCAGAACATTTTTGTCCCTGGTACTCGAAAGCACCACGGGCAAGACCTGCAACTACAGCATCTGCATTTGCAGTAGGGTGCACAAAGACAAAATCTTTGCCGCCAGTCTCCCCTACTATTCGTGGGTACGATTTATAGCGGGCAATATTATCACCGATATTTTTCCAAAGGCCCTGGAAAACACCGGTGGAACCTGTGAAATGCACGCCGGCAAAATCACGATGTTTGATACATATATCTCCTACAACCGGACCGGGAGCATAAACGAGGTTAATAACACCATGAGGCAAACCGGCCTCAATTAATATGTCCATGAACACACTTGCGGAATACACCTGGGTATTAGCGCATTTCCAAACCACGGTATTGCCGCACATAGCGGGCGCGGTAGGCAGATTGCCGCCAATGGCAGAAAAATTGAATGGGGTTACAGCCAGTACAAAACCCTCTAAAGGACGATACTCCATACGATTATGGAAGCCCTGTGGGGCTATTGGTTGTTGATTATATACCTGGCTTAAAAAATGAACATTAAAACGTAAAAAATCAATCAGTTCACAAGCGCTGTCGATCTCTGCCTGGAAAGCATTTTTGCTTTGTCCCAGCATTGTAGCAGCATTCATTTTATAACGGTATTTGGTTGCCAGTAAGTCGGCTGCTTTTATAAATATAGATGCACGGTGTTCCCATGGCATTGCGGCCCAGCTATCTTTTGCTGCCAGCGCTGCATCTATCGCCTGGTGCACATGGCCAGCATCACCTTCGTGAAAATGGCCTAAAAGGTGCGCTGTTTCATGCGGCGGACGTATTTCTCTTTTCTTACCGCTTTTTATTTCTTTTCCACCGATGTACATTGGTATATCGCGAATGTGGCTTTTCAGTTCGGCCACAGCTTGCCTTAATGCTTTTCGCTCATGGGTGCCCGGAGCATAAGTTAAAACAGGTTCATTCTTAGGTTCAGCAAAATGGAAATACGCATTATTCATAAAACAATATTATTTAAAATTTTGGTGCTGCAAAGGTAGGTGAAAAGGTTAAATGGTTAATAGGATAAATAGACATTTGGCACAAAACGGCAATAAATGGTTTTCCTGCTGATACTCGCGGACACTCGCAGAATTCGGGAAGCCCCGGAGCGATGAATAAGTTCCGCAGACACTCGCAGACTCACATAATAAAACATTAGTGTACATGATATTGTACAAAATAGATGTCGAAACGGCAAAAGATATTGTGCAATAAAAGAAAGGGGCTGGAAAGCCCCTCTATATGTAAATGTTAAACGGTCTCTCTAAGACCGCAGTGCGAAAATAGCATATATTCCCAGAGTTTTTAGTACTTGTAAAACCCATAAGATGATATATTTGTTACCTTGTTTAAGAAAATAGCAAGTATTTCAGGTTTAAAGCTTTAATAGCGTTTTTCAGGAACCATGTTTTTCGTTTTATCCAAATTGCTGGTTTACTTAATTTTCCCCTTCACGTGGGTAATCATTTTGTTTGCGTGGTATTTCCTGTGTAAATCCCCAAAAAGAAAAAGGAGACTGCTTATAGCCGCTGTTGCGATATTATTTTTATTCAGCAATGCCTGGCTGCTGAATCTATTTGCAGGGATATGGGAACCTGAGCCCAAAACAATACCCGCCGGAAAAAAATACAGCTGCGCTATTGTGTTAGGTGGTTTTGTAGCGGCAGACAGGAATGACAGTGGTTATTTCACACTTGCCTCAGACAGGTTTATACAAGGCGTGAAGCTATACCAAACAGGGGCTGTAGATCATATACTGGTGAGCGGCGGGAACGGGAGCCTGATGAAACATGCTTTCAGAGAGAGTAAGTGGGCGGAAACACAATTGTTAGCAATGGGAGTGCCTCAGTCGGGCATACTGATAGAAAATGATTCGAGGAATACACTGGAGAATGCGGCTTTTTCAAAACGAGTACTGGATTCCGCAGGCTTGAAACCTCCCTACGTTTTAGTTACATCCGCATTTCATATGCCGAGGTCATTGTGGTGTTATAAACAGGAGGGGATGAACGTTATACCCTACCCTTGCAACTATTTTGCAGGGAGAGGGAAATTTAATATTACAGACCTGTTTCCACAAGCGCATGTCATGGACCTATGGTTTGTGTATATCAAAGAATTGGTGGGGTATTGTGCATACGAGGTTAAAGCAAAATTCAAAAGGTAAAATTTATCAATCAAAGAATAAATACCTTTTTCCAGTATTTAGCCAGTTATATACGTCTTATATATGTCTATGGCAGTTCTGGTTTACCATTTTTAAAATGCCGATATGAAAAAAGTCATTTTTCTTTTGCTTGCTGTGATCTCTGTCAATATCATCTCTTGTAAAAAGAGTGAAACCAGCCCGGCTATCCAGGCCCCAATTGGCAATCCCAATTATCAAAGCACTTCGGGGCCTTATGGTTCTTTGAGAAGCATTTACAATTCTCTATGTCCAACTCCGACAATTATAACCATTGATCCCGATACGTCTTCTATTCTTTACGGTAAAAGTGCTTCATATTCTATTCCTTCCTTTTGTTTTTTAACTCAGGATGGAACTCTTGCAAGGGACTCTGTACAGATTGAGATAAATGAATTTCTTAGAAAGGGTGATATTCTTTTTTCCGGCGTTTTGCCTGCCGAGGATGGTAATCCCTTACTCTCCAGCGGAGAAGTCTATATTAATGCCACAAAAAATGGAGAAAAACTGATAATAGGCCCTTCAGGTTTTCCATTAATGTTAAGTTTTCCACGTTTGGAGGGGATACATAACGACGGTATGTCAATTTTCCAGGGATATCCTTATCCGTCTGCTAACGGTATCCTAAATTGGGTAGTGGCTGACAAAAACCAAACTTCAATAAATATTTATAGTAGTGGCTTTAATCAATTTTTTACCGATACGCTTGGATATTTCAGCATGAGCAAACCCATTGACAACGCTGATTTTCAGGATTTTATCTTAAAAATAAGCGGCGTAACAATACCTGGGGATTCCAGCATTGGTGCTTATGCAATATATGATGACTATAGAAGCGTGTGGGCTATGAACAATATAAAAGACAGCACAATACATGAAAAGCAGGTTGCCAAACTACCTGTTCATTTTGTAGTCTTTACTGTAGTGAACGGATATTTCTATGGAGGTATCACCGCGGCCACACCAAGCACAGGCGCAACATATACTGTAAACCTGCTTCAAACAGATCCTGTAAAATTTAAGGCAACACTGGACTCATTGTAGGCAGTCAGTTTTTATTTCCGTGCTCAGAGCCTAAAAAAATAATTCTTATTTTCGTAAGAGAAAATATATGGCCCAGAGCATTGATAAAAATGAGCGCTATTATGCCAAAGACAGGAAGAACTGGCGAAAATGGTTAGAAAAAAATCATAAAAGCTCGGCAGGTATATGGCTCGTTTATTACAAAAAAGACAGTGGCAAAACAAGGGTTTCGTACAGTGATGCTGTTGAGGAAGCACTCTGTTTCGGGTGGATAGACAGCACCCTGAACCCTATAGATGAAGAATGCTATATGCAGCTATTTATGCCGCGCAAGCCCAAAAGCGGCTGGTCAAAACTAAATAAACAGCGTGTTGAGAAACTTGAAAAGGAGGGACTGATGACTGAAGCAGGGCTTGAGAAAATTGAACTCGCCAAACAACATGGCACATGGAATAAACTGGACGGCATAGAAGCTTTCACATTACCCGATGAATTAGAGAAAGCATTTGCAAAAAATAAAACAGCAAAAAAATATTTTGACACTTTAAGCACCTGGAACAGAAAATATTTGCTCTACTGGTTGCATGGCGCCAAACGGGCAGAAACAAGGATGAAAAGAATTGAGGATATTGTGCAGTCGCTCGCGGACCATAAGATGCCTGAGCGTTTCAACAGGCCTGCGAAAAAGTAATTATGCGGTGTTTATTTCAGTATAACTATCTTATCGTCAGAGAAATGTACCGTGCCTGCGCTATCAGTGACGCCGGGTGGCATAATAACAACCGAATCATTGTAGGTACCTAAAAATACAGGTGCAGATTTCTGAAGATAATAAGCAAAGGGCGTGTAGTCATTGGAGTTTCCTCTTACAGTATCGTTTGTATAACAGCACCATGCAAGGTATGCCTTGCCAGGGAACAAAAGTGTTGAGGTAGCACCTTTGGGGTAGTAAATATATTTCAGACCTCCTGATTCTCCCTGCACGGTGCCGTTACCGGGTGTATAAAACGAAGTGGCATTGGGGTTATAGGTGTAAATAATATTTGCATGGTAATAAAAAGTATCACTGTTCATTATTTCGATGAAGGAAGTGTCTGCATTAAAAGTAAGATAGCCTATCTCATAAAGAGAGTCTGCCGTATAATGCCTGTAAGTATATTGAGTGCCGAATTGCAGCCCCAGCGAGTCCATTATTGTTTTAAAAGAATAAACAGGCGATGTGGAACTCTTATTACAAGAGGCAATAACAACAAGTGCAATCAATATGTATAGCGCCCTTTTCATTTAATACTGTAAAAGTAATGGATTATGGTTAAAGCGGGAAGCGGAATACACCCCCACTTACATTCATACCATTGGCACTGTCTGCTATAAAATTAAACACGCCCTGCAGATCGCTAAGGGAATCGTTGGTAATACTTACCTGGCCCGACAAGGCAAAATGCCTTACAGAGGAGCGGTAAAAAGTTGCAGATACCATGGGAGGATTGATATTATAGGTGCCTGCACCGGTATAATTAGTAATATAAAGATTCATTACAGAACTATTGCCCCCGCCTTTTGCAGTGATGGAAAGGTTATAATGGCCACTGTCGTTGCCAAAAGGAATTAATAAACCGCTGACAGAATCGGCAGCCCAAGTGGCGGAGTCGATAGTAGCATACATAATAACTGTACTGTCCGGCACACGTGGAGGTGTGGGTGCCGGTGGACCTGCTGATTTTTTACAAGCCCCGAAGCTGCTTACTATCAACACAATAGCTATTACAATATATTTATTCATTCCTTTTCTATGATAAAGATACGCCTTAAATAAATGCGACAATATCGAAATGTGACAAAATGTGGTGAATATTAAACGAATAACGCAAAAAAACTACATTTTATTTTCCAACAATAAACACATTAACCAGATTCCATCACATTAAGCACATTTCTACTTCGGCCCTAATTCTATTACTTCGCAGTTCTTCATATTCTTTCCATCTATTACAAAACGAATCAGGGTGCGGACCTTATGCCAGCCATGCTTGCCTGCAGCTCCGGGGTTCATGTGCAGGCATTTTATCTTATCGTCGTAAATAACCTTGAGAATATGCGAATGCCCGCTAATAAATAATTGTGGCGGATGTGCTAATAATTCTGTCTTTATACCGGGGGCATAATGACCGGGATAGCCACCGATATGTACCATAAACACATCTACTTCTTCGCATGTAAATCTCAATTTTTCAGGGTATTCACTTCTTATATCATAACCATCAATATTGCCATAAACACCTTTAAGGGGTTTGAATGCTTTTAGCTTATCTGCAATCTCTGCTGTGCCAAAATCGCCCACATGCCAGATCTCGTCGCAATTTTCAAAATGCTTAAAAATCGCATCGTCAAGATAATTGTGGGTGTCTGATATTAGTCCTATACGGGTCATTGTAAGGCAAAAGTAAAAAGGCAAAAATCAAAAAAGGGAACTTAGCTAAGACAAAACGGGAACCAAGTCATTTGCGTAAAACTCATGCACATCGTTAAAAATGTTCTCGATCTCTGCTACGCTTTGTGTACTTACCAACCTGGTGCGGAATTCTTTTACGTGTGATAAGCCTTTGAGGTAACTGGCATAGTGCGGACGCATCTCCAACATGCCGACTATTTCACCCTTCCATTGCAATGATTTGTAGAAGTGCTTGCGACAGGCATCCAGTCGTTCTGCAACTGTTGGCGCATCCATCAGTTCGCCTGTTTTCAGATAATGCTTTATTTCGCGGAATATCCAGGGGTAGCCTATTGCGGCCCGGCCTATCATGATGCCATCCACGCCATAACGGTTCTTATATTCCAGTGCTTTCTCGGGGCTATCAATATCCCCGTTGCCGAATATGGGTATTTGTATGCGCGGGTTCTCTTTCACTTTGGCTATCAGGCGCCAGTCAGCATCGCCTTTATACATTTGTACCCTTGTACGACCATGCACGGTAAGGGCTTGTATGCCCACATCCTGCAGGCGCTCTGCAACCTGTTCTATATTTTTTGTGTTGTCATCCCAGCCGAGGCGGGTTTTAACAGTTACAGGTAGCTTGGTAGCATTCACTACGGCTTTGGTAAGGCGCACCATCAGTTCAATATCTTTCAGCACCCCTGCACCCGCACCTTTGCAAACCACTTTTTTTACCGGGCAACCGAAATTTATGTCCAACAAGTCGGGATTGGTGGTGTCCACTATTTTGGCTGCTAAAGCCATGGCTTCTTCATCGCCACCGAATATCTGTATGCCAATGGGTTTTTCGTAATCGAAAATATCCAGCTTTTTCCTGCTTTTCATGGCATCGCGGATAAGCCCCTCAGAAGATATGAATTCGGTATACATGAGGTCAGCACCGTGTTCTTTGCATACAGCACGGAAAGGAGGATCGCTTACATCCTCCATAGGAGCCAACAACAATGGGAAGTCGCCCAATTCAATATTTCCGATTCGTGCCATATAAAGGGCGCAAAGATACGGAATTTGGAGAGATAGAAGGCAATAGGCAGAGACGGAAAATTTCCGTCTCTACGATAATATCTATGCTTTATTCTTTAGAAACAATAATTGCCCTAAATGGCCTGCCATATGGCCGGTACGGCTTATCAGCACATTCAGCCTGTTGCGGTGTGGTTCTTTGGCAAAATCTTCTTCAGATACGGTGGTATGCTTCTGCAACCATTCGTCTGTGCTAAGGCTGTTGATATGCTTTTGCAATTTTTCGTTAATTTCTTTCCAATGCGCCCTTAGGTCTTGTGCAGATACTCCCTGTTTTGAAGCATCATCGGGGTTGGCAAGGTAGGTATCGTTCAGTTCGGGATGTAATTGGTCGCCAAAGCCTAGTAATGGTATAAGCCTGTCGTTTACAGCTGCAAGATGGCCCAATAAATATACACCCCTGTTCCGGTGCGGTGATACTTGCCCTGCCAATTGTTCGTCTGTAAGTTCATTGAAAAGGTCATCTGTTCTTTTCAGGTGGCTGTTCCAGTTATCGACGGTCATTTTTACAACCAATGCTGTCTTATCGCTCATATTTTGGAGATTTTTTTGTGAAGAATAAAGCGAATGTAAATCACTTATGGATTCTGAAAGTTATATCTGTATCAATTTTAGTGATGATGGGTTAAATACATCCCACAGAAACTCGCAGAATTGTTGTCACCCATAGCTATGAATAATTTCGCAGATACCCGCAGACTCGTAAAATGATAATAATATTACATTCTATTTCTTTTTAGCTGGCTTAGCGTTTTTCTTAGTATTTCGCGTATCTATTACACCACCTGAGCCCGGACCACAAGGACATGTAGTGGAACCAATCGGCAATGGGTAATAATAATTGGGGGGCTGTACATTATATGTAACATACTGCATGCTTATCTGCACATCGAAGGAGCCATCAGGCTTTTGAATATTAAACGTATCGAGTGAAACCAAGCTTAATCCAAGTGTATCGTTAGTTGGAGTGGGTAGTTGGCTTGTAACATCGGGGTCAACAATAAATGTTGGATTATAAATCTGGGACTGATTCATGTTTGACACAAAATTTGCGGCCGCCATATTAACTATACCATTTGCAGCATTATACTGATTTAATGTAGCCGTATCAAATGTTATCCAGCAGGTTGTGGTATTATTATTAACAGAATCGAAATAGAACTGCACATACACGGGGAACCCATTTAATTGAGGAGTGATGCAGCCAATCCCTCCTTCCCAGAAGCCATTATCGTCCGTACATGGTGTGCATCCCCAATAGCCTCCAAATATCAAATTCGGCGTTGCAATTGGTGTAACAGGATAGGCATAACCCGAGGAATTGGTAAGAACAGGTAATTGATATTGTGCAGGAAGGCCCTTATAAATGCCGGTATATTTAGACGGCCCCATTGTTGCGTAAGGGTTGCACCAAAACCTTATATACACCATTTCGCTGGCAGGCGTTTTTTTTGTGCCGGCGACGGGTACTGTAAATAAAGAATCCTCAATTATCCAAAGCCCGGCTTTGCCCGCATTTGTTCCCTTAAGCAATTTCATGTCAGTTATAAGATCGGTAACCGGAGCATTGCGTTTCAATGCTTTTGTAAAAGAATTTATTACATCAATAGCATATTGGCTGCCATATAAAGAATCGGACATAGAAAGGGTATCAAAAGACATGACCATATTATAACCTAAAGGCAGGCCATTGGTGCCCACAGCAGAATCATAGTACCATTGAATATTTACCTGCGGGCCGTTTGACGATGCACTTGCACAAGTTAAATTGCAGATACCGGTATTACCAGTACAAGTAACAGGCGCAACTACGATAGGTTTCTTACTTGTATGTAGTTTGTTTTTGATTTTACCATCGACTGGATCTACAAACATTTTATTTGAGTTATCAACCTTTTGTCCAAAAATTATTACAGATGCGAGGATACCACCAACAGGGGTCCCTACTCCACCATTTTGATTCTGCGATTGGGCTTTGCCGATAAAAGAGCTAAGTATGTTGCCCAAGAGCAATAAAGCAAAAAGTATTTTTCCTTTCATATCCATTTTCATTTTTAATTGTTATAAAATTTCATTCTTTATGCTGAGATTTGTATCAATTATTGAATGGCGAGAGGGATAAATCAGAAATACCACAAAATACATATAGATTCTATATTTCAATAAAATTCCATAATTATTTTTACTATAAGGATTAAGCCATGAAACATACAAAGCAGTTATATATCATATTATCGATTGCTTTTATGCTCTCTAATGTCATGGCAAGTACTGCTCAAAATCAGAAAGATCCCTTATTGGATTCTTTACAAGCCGCCTTAAGACTTGCAAAAGCAGATACCAGTAAAGTGAATTTATTGTACAGGCTTTATAAAAAAACTGAGGCTACAGACACTGTTCTGCGTTTACAATATATTAATGATGGGCTCACGCTTGCGGAAAAGCTAAAATGGAAGAAAGGGCTAATGCTTGGCTACTATTATTCCGGTATATACTATAACCTTTTAGCAAATTATCCTAAAGCCATTTCCGGGTTTCAAAATTACTTACTCCAAGCTGGTATAAATAAGGACACCCTCAATCAAGCTGAAGCGCTTCTTGCTCTTGGAGTATTATATGAGTATCTCGGTTATTATAGTAAATCTATTGAATACTTAAGACAAATAAGTTTATTAAAACCGGATTTAGAGCATGTATATACTGCTTTAGGAAATATGGGTATTGTTTACGGTAAATTGTCTGATTATCCGAAGGCATTGGAATGTTATGAAGCATCTTATAAAATGCTGGCAGAAAGCATAAATGCAACTCAAAAAAGCAATAAAAATGACACTATGCAATTAATTGGCCTGCTCTCTTCCATAGGGGATGTTTATATATCAATGGCTGATTATGATAAGGCAATTATTAATTTCAATAAGATACTGGAACTGAACGTACAGATAAATAATACTATGATAAAAGTGTGGGCTAATGCGGGGATGGCAAAGGCCTATCATTTAAAGAATGACCACAAAGAAGCAAGCAAGTTTTATGAAACAGCATTAGAAGAAGCGAAAAGCATTAATAGCCTTGCAGACGAGGCTATGATATTAAATGAGTTGGGGAATATTGCGTTGGAAACGGGCGCCATAGATAAAGGGGTAGATGATGCCATGCAGTCTTTAGCAATAGATAAACGCAATATCCAAAACCCTGACCCTGATCAGGCCCCCAAAACATATATCACGCTCGGCAGGCTTTTTTCGAAAAAAGGAGATCATTCAAAATCACAGAATTACCTGATGGAGGCTATTGAGCTTTGTAAAAAAAGTGGTTCACTGGATATAGAAAAAGATGCCTGGCTGGCACTTAGCAATACTTATGAACAAATGAAGCAAAGTGCAAAAGCTTTTGATGCGTATAAACATTTTGTCACCCTGTGCGACAGTGTGTATAGCCAGGAAAAAGCCAGGCAGTTGACGCGCATAGATATGCAGGGCGATTTTGACCGCAAGCAATTATCAGACAGTTTGCAGCAGGCAAAAAAAGATGTGGCAACAGGGTTGCGCATCCAGCGCCAGCGCTTATTTATTTATGGTGGTTTTACGGGTTTGGCATTGGTACTGCTGTTATCGTTTTTCATTTACCGAAATTACAACAACGAGAAGAAAGCAAATATTGTTATCAGCAAAGCCAATGAGACCATCAAACAGGAAAAACAAATATCAGAGTCGCTGTTGCTAAACATCCTGCCGGAACATGTGGCAGATGAGTTGAAAACGCATGGCAGCGTAGAAGCAAAACAATTTGATGAGGTAACAGTATTGTTCACCGACTTCGTAAGTTTTACCACGGCCTCAGAAAGAATGACGCCTAAGGAACTGGTTGCCGAGCTGCATGCCTGTTTTAAAGCATTTGATGGCATAGCAAGAAAGCATGGCATAGAGAAAATAAAAACAGTTGGCGATGCTTACCTTGCAGTTGCAGGCCTGCCAAAACCCAACCCCAACCACGCAACAGATATTATAAGCGCTGCCATGGAGATAAGGGATTTTATGACAGAACGGAAAAGGATATTGGGTGATAAAACATTTGGCATCAGGCTGGGCCTTAATTCCGGCCCTGTAGTTGCCGGCATAGTCGGTGATACTAAATTCGCTTATGATATTTGGGGTGATACTGTGAATACTGCCGCACGTATGGAGCAAAACAGCGAAGAAGGACAGATAAACATAACTGATGCCACCTACCAACTGATAAAGGACAAAATTTTATGCTCTTACCGTGGCGAAGTAGCTGCTAAGAATAAGGGCAAGCTGAAAATGTATTTTGTAGATGGTTTTTTAATTTGGTGATTTGAAAATTTGAAAATGCCAGAATGAAGCATCAACCAAAAATAAAGACCAATCCGCCGAAGACGAGCAGTATGCCAAGGGTGGTGAGCCCGAAAAGGACGAATGAGAAATCAGAACCCGAAAATGCTTGAGAAAGTGTAAGTATGCATGAAAGCAGGCATAAGGCAGCGCCTATGAGAATAAATACAAGTCCGCGGGTGGTTTTCTTAGCATTTCGGAGTTTAGTGAGTTCTTTCAGAAGACCGGCAACATATTTTTCATCATAACCGCCAAACAGTAATTTTTCTTCAATTTCCTTATTGCTCATACCGTTGTCGATCCAGGCCTCTGTAAGCCTGGCAATAGGTGGCAAAACTCCTTTTTCCGCTTTAACTGAGTCTTTTGCAATATCCATAGTATGCTAATGATGAATGATTAACGGCATGAACAAGATAATGATTTGTTAAAAAATAAGCATCTTTCCTAAAATATACTGTTTTTGGGACAAAGCTGATACATCATATTATTTAAAGGCATATTGAGTTGAGAATAATAAATTTAAAATTAAAAACAACCTATTATTCATATCAAAAATCACGCTAACTTGCGCCCTGTAATTCAACAGCCCTTTAAGGTTCGTGTCAAAAAGTCTTCATAAAGCCTCGCTTGCAGGTGTAGTAATCGCTCTCGGTATTATCTACGGTGATATAGGCACCTCCCCGTTATATGTAATGAATGCCATATGCAATGGCAAAAGAATAAGTGAAGAGCTTATCATCGGGGCATTGTCATGTATTATCTGGACCCTTACCCTGCAGACCACGATTAAGTATGTAATACTTACCCTTAAAGCAGATAATAAGGGCGAAGGGGGCATATTCTCGCTCTTTGCACTGGTGCGAAGGCATGGCAAGTGGACGGTGTTCCTGGCCATGATAGGCGGCGCTGCATTGCTGGCTGATGGTATGATAACACCACCTATCTCTGTAACATCCGCGATAGAAGGTTTGCGAAATATCCCCAAACTTACTCACATCAGTGATATGACCATTGTCTATATCGTGATGGCGATCCTTACTGTTTTATTTTTCTTCCAGCAATTCGGTAGTTCCTCCATTGGTAAGGCATTCGGGCCTATAATGTTCCTATGGTTCCTGATGTTGGCTGTATTGGGCCTTTACCACGTATCTGACGACTGGAATATTTTTAAAGCACTGAACCCTTATTATGCCATCAGAATATTGACCGTTTATCCTAAAGGCTTCTGGATATTGGGTGCTGTTTTTCTTTGCACAACGGGTGCGGAAGCATTATATTCTGACCTCGGGCATTGCGGAAGGAGTAATATCCGCTACTCATGGACATTTGTAAAAACCTGCCTTATACTGAACTACCTGGGGCAGGGCGCTTATTTATTAGGATTGAAAGGCCAGGTCTGGAGTTCATCCGTAAAGAACCCTTTCTTCGACCTGATGCCGCAACCCTTTGTTTTAACAGGCATCATCATCTCGACCGTTGCTGCCATTATTGCGAGCCAGGCCCTGATATCGGGCTCTTTTACATTGATCAGCGAGGCCATTAAACTAAACCTATGGCCCAAAATGAAGATCAATTACCCCACAGTGGAACGCGGGCAATTATTCATCCCGGGTATTAACCTTTTATTGTTTATAGGTTGCAATGCAGTGGTGCTTTTTTTCAGACGTTCGGATAATATGCAGGCAGCATATGGCCTTTCCATTACCGTAACCATGATCATGACCTCCTGCCTATTTGCTTATTATCTTTATGTGCGGCGGGTACCATTGTTTTGGGTGGGCCTGTACCTTGTAGTGTACCTTACCATTGAATTCTCATTTCTTGCAGCCAACCTTGTTGAAAAATTTGTGGAGGGCGGTGTAGTAACACTGATAGTTGGCGGCGGTTTATTCTTTGTAATGTTTGCCTGGTATAAGGCCAGAAAGATAAAGAACAGGTATATAGAATTTGTACGTCTTGAAGACTATGTGCCTATCATACAGGAACTGAGCAATGACCGCAGCATAACCAAATATTCCACGCACCTGGTTTACCTGACGAGCGCCAACAACCCTAAGGAAATTGAACATAAGATCATCTATTCCATCCTGTACCGGAAGCCCAAACGCGCAGACATCTATTGGTTTGCCCACGTAGATGTATTGGACGACCCATATACGATGGAGTATGCGGTGCATACTATTATACCCAACGAGATAATCCGTATAGAATTCCGCTTAGGTTTCCGGGTGGAACATAAGATACAGTATATGTTCCGCAAAGTGGTGGAAGATATGGTGCAGAACAAAGAAGTGAACATAGTGAGCCGCTATGAATCGTTGAGCAAGAATAATGTGATGGGGGATTTCCGTTTTATTGTGATGGAGAAATTCCTTTCGCGCGATAATGCCCTGCCCCTGTACGAACGTATCGTGATGCGGGCATACTTTATCCTTAAGCGTTTCAGCCTGTCGGAGGAACGCGGCTTTGGTTTAGATTCATCGGACGTAACCCTTGAAAAGATACCTATCATTGTGTCCACCATCCCTGAGTTTCATTTGAAACGTATCACTGATAGTTAATTCCCTTAACCAAAATATACGTGGAGGGTGCAATGCGTTGTATCTCTACTACATAAAAAGACATCACTAAACGATTTGCGAAAAATTTGAATTTCACCGAGACTCCGGTAGCATATCAGTTTGAATTTAGTCTGTAATTTTCTTCTTCTTTATAACCGTAGAATACAAAAAGAGTAGCATCGCAAACAACAGAACACATATTCCTGAAATTCGCAATTCTCTTCTTCCATCCCAGCCCATTTCTTTAAATAAAACTGCCAATAGAATAAGAATAGCACCTACAGAAAGACTGATGTAAAAAAGGCTTTTCATAACATGTGTTTTTATAAAGATAATAGAAAAGCTTGCGATTTGCAGCCCTTAATACCCCATTATAAATAAATCGGAATAAATACGTATCTTTTTCTCATAAAACGGTGCATAGCATTGCTATCCTTCGGAATGAGCCAAACCCACGACAAATCTTTAAACGATGTTCATGAAAGCATAGACCCGTCCTTAAAAAAGGGAAGGTGGAGGAAAATATTTGCGTTCTTCGGGCCAGCTTACCTGATAAGCGTTGGCTATATGGACCCCGGCAATTGGGCCACCGATATAGCAGGGGGCAGCCAATTCGGTTATAAGCTGATATGGGTATTGCTGATGAGCAATTTCATGGCATTGCTGTTGCAGTCATTAAGTGCACGCCTGGGCATTGTGCAGGGGCGCGACCTGGCACAATGCAGCAGGGCCACCTACCCGCGCGCAGTTAATTTTTCGCTTTATATACTTGCCGAAATTGCCATTGCAGCCTGCGACCTTGCAGAAGTGCTGGGCATGGCTATAGGGCTGAACCTTCTATTCGGCATCCCGCTTTTATACGGCGTGCTTATTACTCTGCTAGATACTATTCTTTTGCTTTACCTACAGCGCCTGGGGATGAGAAAATTAGAAGCATTTATTGTGGCCCTGATCGCTATTATAGGCGTCTGTTTTCTGTTGGAAACGTTTTTAGCGAAGCCATCTGCCCACGAGGTAATACAAGGTTTCATACCCTCGCTTCCCGGCCATGCTGCCTTGTATATTGCTATAGGTATTATAGGCGCCACGGTTATGCCGCATAACCTCTACTTACATTCCGCGCTGGTGCAAACCCGAAAAATAAAGCGGGACGACCATTCCATAAAAAGGGCCTTAAAACTAAATGGAATTGACAGCGCTATTGCGCTTAACATCGCTTTTCTTGTCAACGCCGCCATATTGATATTGGCAGGGGCGGCATTTTACACCTCAGGCCACCAGCATGTAGAATCTCTGCAAGACGCACACAAATTACTGGCGCCTTTGTTAGGTACAAAATGGGCCTCTTATCTGTTTGCCATTGCCTTAATTGCGTCCGGACAAAGTTCAACGATAACCGGCACACTTGCGGGCCAGATAGTTATGGAGGGTTACCTGCGTTTGCGCATCAGCCCCGTGGTACGCAGGCTTATAACCCGCCTGCTGGCTATTATACCTACCGTAATCGTGATACTGATAACCGGGGATAGCATGATCGATGAAATGCTCGTCTTCAGCCAGGTATTGTTAAGTATGCAACTGGCCTTTGCCGTTATTCCCCTTATTCATTTTGTAAGCGACCGCAAACAAATGGGTATCTTTACCATTAAGACATCAACAAAGATCATAGCGTGGGTAGTAGCTACGTTAATACTCTTTCTGAATATTAAATTAGTATCGGAAAGTATCACGCAATGGTTCAGGTCAACAAACAACATTTTTGTGCAATTCCTGATCTTCATAGTATGCTTATCGATAGCAGCATTATTACTGCTGGTAATAATCTACCCTTTAATTTTACGGAAGAAAGAAACCAAGATCAATATACACGAAGATATCGCCACAGACCTATTAGGCCAGGAAACAAAACCTTTTACTAAAATAGCCCTGGCGCTCGATTACAGCGACAAAGACAAAAAGGTGCTGCAATATGCCATACAATTAGCCAAGCCCGACATACAATTTGTGCTGATACATATTGTAGAGAGCGTATCGGCAAGGATGATGGAAGATGAGGCCCATGATTATGAAACACAGAAAGATAAAGAGATGCTGGCCGGCTATGTAAAAATATTAGAAACAAAGGGCTATAGCGCTGCGGGCTATTTGGGTTTTAAAAACCGCTCTGAGGAGATCGCCCGCATAGTTACAGAACATCATTGTGACCTGCTCGTGATAGGAAGTCACGGGCACAGAGGAATAAAAGACTGGTTGTTTGGGGAAACCATTAACTCGGTAAGGCACATGATAAAAATACCGGTATTTATTGCACGGTAAAGGAACCTGCTCGAATTGTGCAATTAATTAGCAACAAGCTCTTTCGCATTGTTTATTGCGGCATCGCTGGGCTGTTCTCCGCCGATCATTCTGGCCACTGCAAGAATGCGTTCATCTTGCTTTAACACCTTTATTTTGGTGATGATGCGTTTGTCTTTGCCTTCTTCCTTATAAACATAAAAATGTCTTGTACCCCTTGCAGCTACTTGCGGCTGATGCGTGATACATATTACCTGGTGGTATTGGCCAAGGTCTCTGAGTAACATAGCTACCTGGCGGGCAGCCTCGCCTGAAATACCGGTGTCCACCTCATCGAATATCAAAGTGGGCATGTGCATGGCGCGAGCTGTAAGCGACTTAATGCAAAGCATGATCCGGCTCATCTCACCACCTGATGCAGCTTTTTCTACCGTCTGAAACTGGCCGCTTTTATTTGCATCCAATAAAAAATTCACTTCATCGATCCCCAAGATGCCAGGTTCTTGTTTTAATAAGCGAATGTCGAACCTTGCATTGGGCATACCAACAAGGGCCAGCAATTCGTTTATTTTGACTATTATCTGCGGGGCTGTTTTTTTTCGTTTTTCAGATAATTTTCCTGCAACAGTGGTAACTTCTTTGTGGATATTTGCCTGCTCTTTCTCAAGGCCTGCTATTATTTCATCAAGATCAAGAGTTGCTTTTAATTCATCCTGAAGTGTATGTTGTAAGCCAAGCAGGCTATTCGTGTCCTGCAAAGCATGTTTTTTCAGTAATTTATAACCTGTATCTATCCTCTCCTGCAATTGCAGCATCAGCTCCTGATCCAGCGATACTTTGCTTTCCATATCCTCAAGTTCTGCTACAAGGTCCTTGAGTTCCGCATGTGCAGCGTTCAATCTTTCCTGCAATGCCAATACAGAAGGCATTACATCGGTGATACTTTGCAATTGCTGGCTGATGCGCTTTAATTCATTTACAAGTGGTTGTTCTCCCTCGCTTAGGGCATACCTCGACGTTTGTAAAACACCAATGATGCGCTCTGCGTGCCCCATCTGCTTTAATTGTTGCGTTGCGTCTTCTATTTCATTTTCTTTGAAATCGGCCTGCAGCAACTCATCCAATAAAAACTTTTTATAGTCTGCCTCTTTCTGAAATGCCGCTTGTTGCTTTTTATATTCGGCAAGATCTTGTTTTGTTTTTTTGTAACGCCTATATAAGTCAGCGTATTCACTCCTTAAGCCACTATTCCCCGCAATCGCATCTATCACGTCCAACTGGAAATTATCTTCCTTTAGCGCCAGGTGGCCAAATTGTTGCTGGAGATCTACCAGTAAAGAACTGAGTTGATTGAGCACATTTAAGGTAACAGGTGTATCATTAATAAATGCCCGGGACTTTCCGTTAGTGCCTATCTCCCGCCTGATGATACACTCTTTTTCATAATCAAGACCTTCGTCCTGCAAAGCTGTTTTGAAAGCCTCATTGCCACTCACATCAAAATAACCTTCTACTACACATTTATCCTGTTTATTAATTAATACAGATGTGTCTGCCCTGTCGCCCAATATCAATGAAAGAGCGCCAAGGATAATACTTTTACCCGCACCCGTCTCGCCTGTAACCGTATTAAGGTGCTCGTCCGGACTTAGTTCCAGCTGGTCTATAATAGCGTAATTCTTTATTGTAATTTTTTGCAACATAATAATTCGGAAGCCATGCAAAAATAGCTAAGAAAAAATTGCTTTTACATTATTAAAGCAAGAACTGGCCGCAATAGTTATTTTTGCAGCATGGCTAAATTCTTTTTAAAGAAAAAAATAGGCGACAGGATCCTAAACGGGCACCCCTGGATATTCGGAAATGAATTGGGAGACCAGGACGGAGAATGTGAAGCCGGTGATATTGTGGAGGTTTATTCTTCAAATGGTTCATTTGTAGGCAAGGGTTATATAAACCCTGCATCTCAAATACGCATCAGACTGCTGACACGAGATAAAAACGCGACGATAAATGAAGACTTCTTTTATCAGCGTATAAAAGCAGCATGGGAATATAGAAAACAAATAGGCTATGTAGAAAATTGCAGGCTGATTTTTGGCGAAGCAGACGAATTGCCCGCACTTATCATTGATAAGTTCAATGATTATTTTGTCATTCAAACACTTTCACTGGGTATTGATAAGTGGAAAAGCAGTATAGTAGATGCTTTAAATAAAATATTCAGTCCTAAAGGTATTTACGAGCGTAATGATGTGCCGGTAAGAGAATTGGAAGGTATGGCTCAGCAGAAAGGTTTTTTATCTGCTCCATTTGATACCAACATTCTTTTGAATGAGAATGGATTAAAATTTCATGTGGATATTGAAAACGGGCAGAAGACCGGATATTTTCTTGACCAACAGGATAACCGGCGTGCCATTCAGCACATAGTAAAGAATGCAGACGTGCTGGAAGCCTTTTGTTATACAGGCACCTTTTCGCTGCACGCAGCGCATTATGGGGCTAAAAGCACTTTGGGACTCGATATTTCCGCCAACGCCATAGATACTGCAACGCGAAATGCCAGCCTTAACGGTCATAACGATATAAGTAAATTTGAGTGTGTAAATGCATTCGATGTTTTGAAAAAATGGGTAATTGAAGGAAAGCGTTATGATGTTGTGATGCTTGACCCGCCTGCCTTTACCAAAAGCCGGGAAAATATACAGAAAGCTGTAACCGGTTATAAAGAGATCAATTTGAGGGGTATGAAACTTACCAGGCCCGGAGGTTTTCTTGTTACCGCTTCCTGCACCAATCTTGTGCCACCAGATATGTTTCTTGAAACCATACAGGCAGCAGCAAAAGATGCCAAACGTAAATTAAGGCAGGTATGCTGGCAAACGCAATCGGCGGACCACCCGATATTATGGCACGTGCCCTCTACCCAGTATCTGAAATTTCTGATAGTGCAAGTACTGTAGTCATCTACAGACCACCGAAAAATAAAAAAGACCGCATAAAGCGGTCTTTTTTTATACAATAAGATGTAATTAAAGTTGGTTGTAGATAGATACGTCCGTATTGCGGGCGATACCAAAATATTGGAAAGTTTTATGTTGATAACCTTTCCTGATATAGGCATCAGTATCTCCGTTCTCAGGAACTGTAACCCAATCTTTGAATTTAGTTACTCTCCAGCGATAAATAGCAATGGTATTAGGACCACGGCGAGTTAAGGCATAGAACTGCAGATGTTTCTGAGTGTATCCCATTTTTATCATCTGATCGTCTGTGTATTCGTCTTCGGCGATGCTTGCATGGTCCTTGCTCGAAGGATTAAACCAGCCATACACAGCAACACGTCCGGGACCCGGTGTGCGATACGCTGTAAATATGGGCGTCTTATCGGTCCATTTCCAGTTTCTCATCTGTCCTTCCTGGAATTCTCCGTCAGCTACAGTAACATATTCGTGATCCTCAGGATTAAACCAACGAAATACTCTAACCAGTTCGTCGTCTTGGGCTAAAGCTTTATTAGCAAATAATACAGATGCCAAAACAGTTGTAATGAGGATGGCGGTTCTTTTCATAATTTTGAGTGCTTTTTCGAAATTGCATCCAAAATACATAAAAATTTTGTTGCCTTGCAAGTTATTGGGATAAAATTTTTTTTTTGCGCCCCGATAATTGATTTATCCTTGTTCAAATGCAGCATTTGGCGTAGCTTTGAGCCCCTTATGTGTCAGGCTGGCAGTTTTTAAAATTTGCACATCTTTTGATACCTAATATATAGATTTTTATTAAAAACGGTTAAAAACAGCCTTTTCCCGGATTTTTCAATTTATTTAGTAAACAACATACAATGATCGGTATTATATCAAAACTATTTGGTGGCAGCAAGTCTGATAAGGATGTAAAGCGTATCCAACCTATCGTAGCACAAATAAACACTATATATGATAGTTATAAATCCATATCTAATGATGAACTGCGCGGTAAAACACAGGAATTCAGGCAAAGAATAAAAGACCATTTAAAAGAGATAGATGCCAATATAAGCGCCAAAAAAGCAGAAGCAGACTCTCATCCCGAAGCCGAATTGCACTCCCGCGAGGCTATTTATGAAGAAGTAGATAAACTGGTAAAGAAGCGCGACGAGCATATTGAAGAGATATTGAAAGAAATTCTGCCTGAAGCCTTTGCAGTAGTAAAAGATACCGCACGCCGCTTTAAAGAAAATACAGAACTCACTGTTACCGCAACCGAGCTTGATAAAGAACTTGCCATTGACAGAGATTACATACGTATCGAAGGCAATAATGCCATATACAAAAATACATGGCAGGCCGCAGGCAATAATGTAACCTGGAACATGCTTCATTACGATGTGCAGCTGATAGGTGGTATTGTGTTGCATGAGGGGAAAATTGCGGAAATGGCTACAGGTGAGGGTAAAACACTGGTTTCCACACTACCCTCTTACCTGAATGCACTGCCTGCTGAGGGTGTGCATATTGTAACTGTAAATGATTACCTGGCACGCCGTGACCAGGAATGGAACGGGACTATTTTTGAATTCTTGGGACTGACGGTTGATTGTATAGATAAACACCAGCCCAATTCGCCTGAGCGCCGCAAGGCCTATATGGCCGATATCACGTATGGTACCAATAACGAATTTGGTTTTGACTACCTGAGGGATAACATGGTGCACCAGGCCGAAGAAATGGTGCAGCGCAAGCACCACTATGCTATGGTGGATGAGGTGGATAGTGTGTTGATAGATGATGCACGTACCCCGCTTATTATATCCGGCCCGATACCGAGAGGAGACGAACAGCAATTCCATATCTTAAAGCCGCGTATAGAGCGCCTGATAGAAGCGCAGAAACGCGTTGCTATACAAAGCCTTGCAGAAGCTAAAAAACTGATCGCAGAAGGTAAAACCGATAAGGAAACCGGTGGTTTATATTTATACCGGGCTTATCGCGGTTTACCAAAGAATACAGCTATCATAAAATTCCTGAGTGAAGAAGGAAATAAACAGATACTACAGAAAACCGAGAACTACTATATAGGCGAACAGCAACGTAATATGCCCAAAGTGGACGTTGAGTTGTATTTTGCTATAGATGAAAGGAATAATAGTGTTGACCTGACAGAAAAAGGCCTGGCACTTATTACACAATCGGGTGAAGATCCCCATTTCTTTGTGTTGCCGGATATTGGCAGCGAACTGGCCGAAATAGAAAAAATTGAAATTGGACCTGAAGAAAAGACCCAGCGTAAAGATGCATTATTGCAGGATTATGCCATTAAAGCAGACCGCATACATTCCGTTCAGCAATTACTGAAAGCTTATACCCTGTTTGATAAGGACATTGAGTATGTAGTTATAGAAGGCAAGGTAAAAATAGTAGATGAACAGACAGGCCGTATCATGGAAGGGCGCCGATACAGCGATGGTTTGCACCAGGCTATTGAAGCAAAAGAAAACGTGCAGGTAGAGGCTGCCACACAAACATGGGCTACTGTTACCCTGCAAAACTTCTTCCGTATGTACCACAAATTAGCGGGTATGACGGGTACGGCTGAAACAGAAGCAGGCGAATTCTGGCAGATATATAAATTAGACGTAGTAACCATCCCTACTAACGTTAACATATCCCGCAAAGACCAGCAGGATCTTGTTTATAAAACCAAACGCGAAAAACTAAAAGCAGTTATAGACGAGATTGAGGCATTAAGAGGCATAGGCAGGCCGATACTGGTTGGTACTACCTCTGTTGAGGTTTCTGAATTGCTGAGCCGTATGCTGCAGCAAAAGAAGATACCGCACAATGTATTGAACGCCAAGCAGCATGCCCGTGAAGCACAGATAGTAGCAGAAGCAGGTTTGAGCGGCGCTGTGACCATTGCCACCAATATGGCCGGCCGTGGTACAGATATAAAACTAGGCCCCGGCGTGAAAGAAGCAGGTGGTTTGGCAATTGTGGGTACAGAGCGCCATGAAAGCCGCCGTGTGGACCGCCAGTTGCGTGGCCGTGCAGGCCGCCAGGGTGATCCGGGCACATCGCAGTTCTTTGTTACACTGGAAGATGACCTGATGCGTTTATTCGGTTCTGAGCGTATTGCTTCCCTCATGGACAAGATGGGGCATAAAGAAGGAGAAGTGCTGCAACACAGCATGATCACCAAGTCTATTGAAAGAGCGCAGAAGAAGGTGGAAGAAAACAACTTCGGCATTCGTAAAAACCTGCTTGAGTATGATGATGTGATGAATGCGCAGCGCGACGTAATATACAAACGCCGCAACCACGCATTATTCGGGGATCGCCTTTCCATCGATCTTGACGGAGCGATATTTGATGTTTGCAGCAATATAGCCGGAACGCAGCTTGAGAAAAAAGATTATGAGGCATTTAAGATAGAGGTAATGACACAACTGGCCATAGAGCCTGAGATCAGTGCCGAAGAATTTGCCAAAGCAGACCAGAATGCCCTGGCAGAAAATTTATACCAACACGCCAAAGATTTTTATACCCGTAAAATGCTTGCTTTGCGCGAGCACATGATGCCAACATTTTCCAATATCTGGCGTGAGAATGGCGAAAAAGTGGATAATATCGTTATTCCTTTTACAGATGGCATTCGCGGCATGCAGCTTTATGTGAACCTGAAAGAAGCAGTGGAGCAAAATGCACAAACCGTTATCCAGGCCTTGGAGAAAAACATCACCCTGAGCATGATAGATGATGCATGGAAAGACCATTTACGTGCAATGGACGATCTGCGTACATCGGTAAGAATGGCTTCCTATGAGCAGAAAGACCCTCTGCTGATCTATAAGTTTGAGGCATTTAATTTATTCAAGCAAATGTTGCTGGAAACTAACCGCAATATCATTTCATTCTTATTACGCGCGGGTATCCCCATCCAGGAAGCGCCGCCACAGGCAGCCCGCAGGCCACAGCCGCTAACTGACATGAGCAAGCTGAAGGTAAATAAAGATGCTGTGGATGCTGCCGGCCAGGACTATGCTGCAGATGAAAATGATTATTATAACGACCCTGCAACTGCTGTGAAACGCACACCGGTGCAGGCTGGCCCAAAAATAGGCCGTAATGATCCTTGTCCTTGCGGTAGTGGCAAAAAATATAAAAACTGCCACGGAAAGGGCGTTTAAAACCAAAGGCTTTGCGGCTATGGTGTATTAAACTAAAAATTGAGTATTTTTGTAAGGTCAAAATAATAATAATGAAACGTAACTATACTAATATATTAATTGCCGCAGTACTCGTATTGATCGCTGCATCAGCAAGGATAGCAAACAGGGAAATGCATTTGCCCAATTTTGCACCTTTAGCCGCCTTGAGTTTATTTAGTGGCGCTATTATCAAGGATAAGCGTATTGCCTTTCTAACACCACTGTTAGGACAATTCATTGCTGATGTGTATTTTCAGTTATTTACAAATACTCCGGGCTTTTACGATGTTTGTACGCAGCTATTCAATTATGGCGGCCTTATTGCAGCAACTGTACTAGGCATGCGCATGGCAAAACCTAAGCCATTGAATGCCTTAGCATATACTTTCGGTGCTTCTACTTTATTTTTCCTTGTATCTAACCTGGGTGTTTGGGCAGCAGGTTGGTATGGCTATAGTTTCAACTCCTTTTTTAAGACTTACCGCCTGGGCTTACCTTTCTTTAGGTACACCTTTATGGGGGATATGGCAGGCGGTATTCTACTGTTTGGCACTT
>Ga0206970_10021_pt2 | contig 53219 bp, 42 predicted proteins | sample Alteio_BWOrgHeat_88_FD_152964 | JGI IMG/M metagenome (GOLD analysis project Ga0206970, IMG submission 152964) | Enriched cells from forest soil in Barre Woods Harvard Forest LTER site, Petersham, Massachusetts, United States -... | ecosystem: Environmental > Terrestrial > Soil > Temperate forest >... | reverse complement strand
TGTAGTCTATTTCTGCGGAAATTCCTTAGGCCTGCAGCCCAATAGTGTTTCCTACCTGATGCAGAAAGAACTGGAAGATTGGGCAAAGTATGGCGTGGAAGGTCATTTTCGTGCGCGCAACCCATGGTTCTCTTACCATCACCTTTTTTCAGAAAGGCTGGCGAAACTGGTGGGCGCCCATAAAGATGAAGTAGTGGCAATGAATACCCTTACTGTGAACCTTCAATTATTAATGAACTCTTTTTATCGCCCAACCCAAGGCCGTTATAAGATCATTATGGAAGCCGGTGCATTTCCATCCGACCAATATGCTGTGGAAACCCAGGTACGCATGCATGGGTTCAATCCGGACGATGCTATCATTGAGATCAGTCCGCGAAACAATGCCTACATCATAGAAGAAGATGACATAATAAATGCAATAGAACAGGCAGGGGAATCACTTGCCCTGGTTATGATAGGCGGGGTCAATTATTATACAGGCCAATATTTTGATTTGAAGCGCATTACTGATGCCGCACATAAAGCCGGCGCTTATGCAGGTTATGATCTTGCCCATGCTATCGGAAATATACCTCTGCATTTGCACGACTGGACGGTAGATTTTGCTTGCTGGTGCTCCTATAAATATCTTAACTCCGGCCCAGGTGCGGTTGGTGGTATCTATGTTCACGAACATCATGGTAATAACCCAGCGTTTTTTCGCCTGGCAGGCTGGTGGGGCAATGATGAAAAAAACCGTTTTAAAATGGAGAAAGGCTTTGTTCCCCAAAAAGGAGCTGCAAGCTGGCAAATGAGCAATGCCCCTGTTTTTAACATGGTGGCACATAATGCTTCCCTCGATCTTTTTGACAAGGCAGGCATGGCGGCTCTTCGTGAAAAAAGTGAACAGCTTACAGGGTACATGGAATATCTGCTGAGGCTTATCACCCATTTACCGTTCGAAATTATTACGCCTAGTGAGCCTTTGCGCCGTGGCTGCCAATTGTCCCTCTTATTTAAAAACAGGGGCAAAGAAGTATTTGAACAATTAACAAAAAATGGAGTAGTTGCCGACTGGCGCGAGCCGAATGTAATTCGCATAGCCCCCGTGCCATTATACAATACCTTCGAAGATGCTTACCGTTTTTATGAAGTATTAGCCAATATTATCTAAGCATCCGTAAATCAGAAACCATAATAAATGGCTGTTTTTTCCGACATACACCATCTTCCTGCTTTTAGGAATGCCGTCATAACCGTTGGCACTTTTGATGGTGTGCATAAGGGCCACACCAGCATTTTGCAGGAGCTTGTGCAATGCGCAAAAGAAGTGAATGGCGAAAGTGTACTGATTACATTCGAACCACATCCCCGCAAATTGCTTTTCCCCGATCAGCCACTCGGAATACTTACTCCGCTCGAACAAAAATCAAAACTGATCCTTGAAACAGGTATAGAGCATATTGTTATTGCCCAATTTACTGAAGCCTTCTCTAAATTGTCTGCAGATGACTATATCGAAAACTTCCTTGTAGGATTATTTCATCCTCACACTATCATTATTGGCCACGACCACCATTTTGGCTACGACCGCAAAGGGAATATTGGGTTGCTGAAGAAATACGAAACAAAGTATGCCTATAAACTGCTGGAAATACCTGCCCGCTTAATAGATGAAGCTGCTGTAAGTTCGACCAAAATACGTAAAGCCCTGGAAGCAGGCCATGTCAATGAAGCTTCGAACATGCTGGGGCGTAATTATAGCATCACCGGAAAGGTTGTAAAAGGCGCACAATTGGGCAGAACCTTAGGCTATCCTACCGCCAATATCGCCCCCTCGGATATTGATCAGTTAATACCTGCCATCGGTATTTATGCTGTATACGTGATACATAAGCAGATGCGTTTAAAAGGCATGCTGAGCATAGGCTTCAACCCTACTGTAAGTGATGACAAGAGAATAAAAATAGAAGTAAACATTTTCGACTTTGATCAGGATATTTACTCTGAAACCATAGATATTGAATTTGGACACCGGCTACGGGATGAACAGAAATTCGATTCGCTGGACGCACTGAAAGCACAATTGCATCTTGATAAAGAAAAAACAATTAACTACTTGAATCACATTAAATAAGAATAACACACAATATAATACAATATGTAAATATTTGTATAATAGCATGAAATTCAATATTTTAGAGCCCCAATACCTAATAATGCAATAATTTGATACTCGACGCCCTCATTGATAAAACATATCTTGCCTTCCTCATCCTTTTTGCCATTTTTATATTAATAAAATGGTATGGACTATTTTTGTACAAGATAAAAGATCATAAGACTTTGCTTTTTATTTTCTCTTTGAAAATCTATTCAAAACAAGAGATCAGAAATACTTTCGACAAAAGAGCTCACTATTATGTTTTCAGCAATAAAATAAATATAATATTTTACCCCTTATTCCTGTTGGTCATTGGCGCCGGGATATTTCTGAATGTAGTTTGACCCTCTGATTAGAAATTATTCAAAGCCTTTAGGCGTTTTCTTCGTCTTTAAGACAGAGATTTAATTTTTTTGTGGAATAAGCCTTATTTTTCACATGGTTATAATTGGACTTTTATTAAACACCTGCTTTTATGAAATCTTCTCTCCTGGTCTTATTTTTTATTTTCTCTGCTTTTTTGTTAAAGGCCCAGAACAATAAATGGGATAATGTTTACAAGATCAGGGAAAACGTATTGGCGCACGAGGAGGCGGGCGAAGCGGCCGGCAAAAAAGGCGACGATGATGATGCCCTTACTAAATTTAACCGTTGGTTTTATATGGCCGAAGTCCGCGCTTACCCAAGCGGCGACCTGACTCATTCCGATGCTTTACTAAATGCACTTAGTGAAGAACATACCGCCGCTAAGTCGGCGACTGCTGCTAAATTAACCGGCAACCCTGCACCATGGCAGGTAATTGGCCCTGTTGGCGGCATAGGCAGGGTAAATTGTATAGTTGTTGATCCATTGAATAGCAATACTATCTATATAGGAACAGCATGCGGGGGCGTATGGATAAGCCACGACGCCGGTAATTCATGGGTCTCCAATAGCGATAATTTCCCCTCACTTAGCATTGCCAGCATAGCCGTTAACCCTATTCATACCGACACTATTTATGCTGCTACAGGTGATGCCTATGGTTATATATCAGACACGTACAATACTTTTTGGGGCGGCCTTTATTCTGCGGGCATTATTATGAGTGCCGATGGCGGAAACACCTGGAATACGACAGGCTTGAGCTATCAACAGCTTAGCAGGAATATCATTGAAAAACTACTTATTAACCCAAACAGCCCCAATATAATTTTAGCAGGCGGCAGCCCGGGTATTTACAGGTCTGCAGACGCCGGTGCAAGCTGGCAAAGTGTTTATTCCAGCCAGGTATATAGCATGGCTTTCAAGCCAGGCAGCCCTGATACTATCTATGCGTCTACCCACCAGGACATAATCTTCTCTTATAACGGAGGCCTCAACTGGCAAACATTATACGCAGGCATTTCTGATGCCTCTTATCTCACAAGTTCTGCACAAGATCGTGTTTCTATTGCCGTCTCAGCGGCATCACCCAACAGTATCTGGGTGTTGGACAATAACAATAATCTGAAATGCTCTCATGATGGCGGCATTTCTTTTGACAGTTCCTTCACTGCCCCGCCGGCAAGTTTTTACGGCTATTATGATCGTGTACTGGCCGTTTCACCGATAGATTCCAATAATATCCTGGCTGCCGGCATGCTTATGGAACAATCAACAGATGGTGGATATACATGGCAGCAATTAGGTAATGGTACCGTGCATGTGGATAACCACGCTTTCGCCTTCAACTCCCAAAATCCGTCAACATTCTATAACGGAAACGATGGCGGTATTTACGTAACAAACGACAACGGGCAAACATGGAATGATATTGGCGACAGCATCATTATATCACAGATATACCGTACGGCTTCATCACAGCAAAATCCCTATATCCTTTTATCCGGATTGCAGGATAATAACAGTTTAAGGTTTGACGGAACAGACTGGACTTTCGAAATAGGCGGAGATGGCGAAGCCTGTGCTATTAATCCTCAAAATGATTATTTACAAATTGGCTCCTACCAAAATGGCGCTTTTTATATCTCCGGGGACCAGGGCAATACATTCAGTCAATTAAATATCGGCACTCCCGGCTCCTGGACATCGCCTGTTGTTTTCGACCCCACGAATCAGAACACTATTTATTTCGGACTTATGGGCATTTTTGCCAGCTACGATGGTGGCAGCAGCTTTATCGACCTCACACCAACCGATTCATTTCTTGCAAACGGCGGCGCAACCTGTCTAGCCGTTGCAGCATCTAACACCAGCATTTTATATGCCGCAGACGAAGCTCACATCATTATGACAGGTGATGGCGGAAATACATGGACAGATGTTACCGGCAACCTGCCTGTTAATTATGTTGCAATAACACACATCGCAGTGGACTATACAAATCCCATGCATGTATTTGTAACTATGTCGGGATATAACTCTGGCCAGAAAGTATATGTAAGTAATACAGGTGGAAATACATGGGTCAATATCAGCCATAATCTTCCAAACGTACCTGCAGACTGCATAGCTATTGACAGTAGTACCAAAGGGGCACTATTTGTGGGTACAGATATGGGCGTATATTATACCGACTCTACAATGACAACATGGGCAAAATACAGCAGCGGCTTGCCGAACGTTATTGTAGATGATATTGACATTAACTATACAAATCACAAAGTGCGTGCTGCCACGTACGGACGGGGACTATGGGAGTGCGACTTAATGAATGTTTCGTTGTCAGTACAAAATATTCCCCGCTCTCACCCTATAGAAGCAAATTTATATCCGAATCCGACAAGTGATAACTGGAATATTGTGTTCTCTGGAACTAAACCTTCCAACTATAATATTAAAGTATCCAATGTTACAGGACAAGTATTGCATGAGGAGCAAAATAATGCGCAGATAAATGCTTCATCATTTCCTGCAGGCACTTACTTTGTCGATCTTGTCGTTGACAATACCCACTATTATTTAAAGGCAACAAAAAATTAAGATATAGCCCTCAGTTGTTTGAAATACATCCGGATTTATCATTTCGATATTGTTTCATAACTTTATTGAATAATAAATTCCCTAATGAAATTTATCCCGGCCTTTTTGCTTTGCCTTTTAAGCCTTTGTGCAAACGCACAGACCAACATACTATCCACCGATACCGTTGCCGAAGAGATAATGCTGGGCTCTTACGACCCATCCACATACCTGGCAACTACTATCTTGAATCAACCCGACACCATAAGTCAGGGTATTTCTGCAAATGTCTCCCCCGACTCATTACATGCCTATATCGAAACATTAAGAACCTTTCGCAACCACAATACCGGATCCGACACAGTCTCCTCAACAAATGGCATTGGCGCTGCACGCAGGTGGGCTTATTCAAAATTTCAACAATTCAGCGCAGCGAACCAGAACCGGCTTATACCCTCTTATCTCCAGTTCGACTTTACCGGGGACATTTGCGGCATTACAGAGCATAGAAATATTCTTGCCGTGCTGCCCGGCACAGATACTTCTGACAGATCGATCATTTTGGTTGAAGGGCATATAGACAGCCGCAGCGAAAACGTTTGCGACACCGCAAGCCTTGCACAGGGCATGGAAGATAATGCCAGCGGCACCGCATTGGTGCTTGAACTGGCAAGGGTAATGAGCCGGTATAGCTACAATCACACCATCGTTTTTATGATAACAATAGGTGAAGAGCAGGGATTATATGGAGCGCAGGCCTTTGCTACTTATGCCCATCAAAAAGGCATATCTATAAAAGCTGTTTTAAATAATGATGTGATCGGCGGCATTTTCTGTGGCCACACTTCATCAGTGCCAAGCTGCCCCGGGTATGGCAATATAGACAGCACGGATGTCCGTTTGTTTTCTTTCGGTGGTTTTAATTCTTTTCACAAAGGCCTCGCCCGGTACGTGAAGCTTGAGTATAAAGAAATGATACTGCCCTTTGCATCTGTACCTATGACGATCAACATCATGACGCCGGAGGACCGCACAGGGCGCGGCGGCGACCATCAGCCTTTTCGCCAGCTTAGTTATACTGCTATTCGTATGACCGCGGCCAATGAAGACGGCGATGCTAATGTTACCGACACCGCTTACCACGACCGCCAACATACCACCCGTGATACTTTGGGAGTTGATACTAACCTGGATGGCATAATCGACAGCTTTTTTGTTGATTTCAATTACCTCGCAAGAAATACTGTAATAAACGGCAATGCGATCGGCATGATGGGTATTAGTCCTAAAACACCGGATTTCACATTAACAACTAACAACCAAAACAATCTTACGGTAAATATTACCCAGCAGCAGCAATATAACACCTACCGTATCGGCCTCCGTACCACCACCAACGACTGGGACTCTGTTTATACTTTTTCAGGTACGCTGAGTTATACTATCGGTAATCTGTCGCCCGCAGTTTATATTGTCAGCGTAGCTTCAGTTGATACGGTGGGGGTTGAAAGCATTTTTTCAGAAGAAAAAATGGCCAGCCTCGGTATAAATCAAATAAACGGCGCACAAGTTTCAGTAGAATTGCTGCAAAACAGCCCCAACCCCTCTGACGAGATCACTAATATTTCCGTGCTTGTAAATAGACCCATTCAATATAAAGAAGCCTATATTTCTATTAGGGATATTTTAGGCAGAGAAGTGAAGCGTTTGCCTTTGCAACTTAAAGAAGGCATTAATGAAACCGCATATCATCATGGCGATCATGCCAGCGGCACTTTTATTTATACGTTGGTCATTGATGGCAAAGCCATACAATCCAAGCGGATGGTATTTACAAATTAGTTAAGAATCTGGTTCAAATCTGGTCACCAAGACATTTGGATTAATTAGCTACAACCCGGAATTATTTTGCCTGATTATTCCCATTTCCGCATAGATCAGCATAATAACTACAACCTTAATTAGACAAGAATTTGTGTCGGATTGCATGGGTAAATCTAACACGGAAATAATCATACACTAATGCAAGCAATAACAAACTTATTGGTATAAGGAATGCATGGTATTTATAGTGGACAAAAAGAAAGCCACCAATTAGGCCACCTAAAAGAAAGCACATAATAATTGACAGCCGAAGGACAATCCTTCTTTTTAAAGAGTTATCTGAATGTCCGGATTTAAATAGAGCCGCGGACAAGTCTATACCAAGATCAGTAAACATACCTGTTAGATGCGTTGTCCGAACAACAGACCCTGATATTATTGAAACCAACGCATTTTGCATCCCCATTGCAAATAATAAGCTACCGGCAAAGTATTCTGTTTTAACAAGTGAACCATCATAGTTATTGCCGAATATGATTACAAATAACAAAACAAGTATGATGCCAATTATAGGAACAGAATAGGCATATGGTTTATCTGCACCAGCTTTACGTATATATGACGCCGAAGTAAATGCTCCTGCCAGGAATAGAAATAACCATAAAGCAACCATACGTGCTGCTCTCCATTTGTCGTTTGCAATGCTTACCGCCAAAAGGGCTGCATGGCCGGTAACATTTGTCGTTAATACAGCAAAGGCCAGAAACCCGGCAGCATTAATGAACCCTGCATTTAGAGAGAGCAATACAGCCAACCTTATATTGTGAAGAAAACTTCGTTTAGTTCCAATATGGCGTAACATTCCGGGAAGTTAGTACGAAAAAATGAAGAATGGTCCAATTTAGTATTGAAAGAAACTCTAACCAAGCCAATACATGGCCGACGATTTGTTTTAAAGATACCAACTCTCCTATGGTACCATTCGTCTAAAAGAAACTCTAAGCTTAATCACGAAATAGAGGCCATTAATAAAAATTATTCAGAAAATATAATCCTTTCTTTTACCAGATTATTTACCAGCATAGCCAATTGGTAAAGGTCTTGCCTTCTTCAAATTATAATCAGGATAACGGCCCTTGCACTGCTGTAATAAAGTTATACCCTCCCTCATTGCAGTTTTCACAATATGGCCCGGTAAAACTTTCTTTTCGTTTATCTCCTCTTCGCTAAACATTAGCAGATCAATAGGGGCATGAATGGCTTTAACTATATTCTTTCGCAACTGGCTACTCCAGTTTAACTTTTCCTTTTGTGTTAATACATTGGGCGTAATAACAAGCAGGTCATAATCGCTATGCTTATCATAATCTCCAGGCGCATGAGAGCCAAACAGTAAGATACGGGCATCCGGCAGGTAAGCATGTACCGTTTTTTTAATTGCATCAAGTATTGCTTCGCTGCTCATAGTTCAAATATACAAAATATCCGGAAACAGTGTAATCCGCAAGCTACCTATGGCATGGTTTTTACACGCTCTCTATTAAATTTCACGCAAATTCTAAAATCAAAAATCTTATGCTGAACACAGAAATAGATAGAAGCGATAACGAAGCGCCACCAATGAACACACTCACCGAGCGTGTTAATCATGCTGTGCTTGATGGTTATGTTGAGAACTTTAAAGTAACCAATATGGGACTCTTCGCCCCATCAAAAAATAAATGTTACCAGGCTGCCGAAATAAAGATCAAAAACTTCTACCGCTTCGAGGGTGCATCTGATCCTGCTGATAGTGCTATAATGTATATAATCGAAACCATTGACGGTTTAAAAGGCACTTTGGTAGATGCTTATGGCCCCTATGCGGATATTGCTGTAACTAAGTTTATGAATGAAGTAGAAGAAATAAATAAAAAGGGTTGATCTAATACCGTTTCGACATCTGATTTGCGCAATTTTCTGTACACTAATGTTTCATTATACGGGTCTGGAGTGTCTGCGAAAACTAACTATGCTACAAGGCTGCTAAAATTCCGGGGTTTCTGCGCCTGCCCGACCCTTCCGGCGGGGGAGAATATATGTATCACCAAAGAAATTGGGGAATATATTACTCGCTTGCCTTTCCCTTAGCATTCATCATTCTACATCTTTTATTAAACCTGCAACTGTATCCTATTAATTTGCAATTTTTTAGCTGAAGCTGATTTTTAAAAAAATTTGGCTTCAAGATTGTCCTTATAATATTCAAAAACAAAAAGGAGGCTAAAATGATATCCCAGCAACAAGGACAGAAGCAACAGGTGAAAATACTGCCCTACCAGATATTCCTGCTGAACTTTTACTTTTTAAATACACTGGAATTAGAACAGAAGATTAAAACCGAATTGGATGAAAACCCATTCCTCGAGCAAAGCAGCGAGCCGGAACCACTTACTGACAGCTCAAAAGATGCTGTAAAGGACTACCAGGACTATGATGAATTCATGTATGAGGATATACCGGATTATAAATCCGACTATCAGAATTATTTCGGCTCTGCCGATGTGCCTAATGTTGCTTTAAAAAGCTATGTCAATTTCAAAGATGAAGCAAAAGAGCAATTGCACTTGCTGGATATCAGTGAAGATGAGAAAACAAAGTCCGAATATATTATTGACCTTTTAAGCAATGATGGCCTGATGGATAAACCCCTGGATGAGGTTGCGGACATCATGTCCTTTAATTATAAAACAATGATTAACCCCGAAGATGTTCAACATCTTCTTTCTATCATCCAAACATTAGACCCCATTGGCATTGGTGCCTGCAGCATACAGGAGTGTCTTTTGATCCAGCTCAAGGCAATGAACACCAAAAGGCCAGATGTGAAATGCGCCTTGAAATTAATAGGTGAGCATTATGCCGACATCACCCACCGCCAGTTCGAAAAAATACAGAAGGCCTTAAATATTGACGAAGAAGAACTGAAGATAGTATTGAATTTAATCGGCACGCTCAAATTCCACCCTGCCGCAGAAGGGGCATCCCACTACGATGTAAAAAACACCATTATTCCTGATTTCATCATCAGCAGGGATGGAGACAAGCTGAATGTGGACCTTTGCGGCAACAAGTCAAATTCTGTATCCGTCAACCATAGCCTATACGACCAGCTAGCAAGCCAGATAAATAAAAAGGATAAAGCCGCCAAACAATATGTTGTGGGGAAATTACAGTCTGCCCAGTGGTTTATAAATGCGATAAAGCAAAGAGAAGATACCATGCTGCGCATTATGCATTGCCTGGTTGAATTTCAATATGACTATTTTATGGAGGGCGATATTCGCCTGCTAAAACCCATGGTGCTGCGTAATATAGCGGACCTCACGGGTTTCGACATTTCCACCATCTCACGCATCACAAGCAACAAATATGCAGAAACTCATTTTGGCCAGCTTGCCTTAAAAAACCTTTTTAGCGAAGGCATCGTCAATAAAAAAGGTGAAATGATAAGCAATAAGGTTATACAGTCCATCATTGAGGAAGCCATTACACAGGAAGACACGAAACATTCTTATACCGATGGCGAACTGGCGAACATACTCTCTTCCCGCGGCTATAACATAGCCAGGAGAACTGTAGCCAAGTACCGCGAGCAAATGGATATCCCCATTGCACAGGTACGTATGTTTAGGTCATAAGTCAGGTTTGGCTGGTATATTATTTGCATGTTATTTTTAAAATGTAATTTTTATGAGATCAATATTGTATGTCATCGCAGTACTCCTCGTCATCGGCTGGGCATTTGGCGCATTTGTCTGGAATGCCGGGCACCTGATCTATATACTCCTTGTGTTGGCAATTCTGTCCTTTTTGCTGGGAGTAATAAAAAGAGGCGATATTTAGAGAAAGGGCAATCCTCAAACATGTTTCTTTGCGTCTCTGCTGCCTGCCTCGCCATTTGGCGGGTCTGTGCGGTTAAACTCTTTCCTACTTCCAGTTCCACAAAGTGGCGCCGTGGGTATAAGAAACAATTTTTCCATCTTCTGTTTGCACTTGTAATGTTCCGTCTGCGTTTGCATGCAATACAATGGCATCCCATTCGCGTTGCCCGTCTGCAAAACTTTGCACCTTACCCCGGCGAAACAAATGTTCGTTATAGGCCTCCATCACGGTTTTGATCGGGCTCAAAACGCTGGTACTTTCTAAGATCTTTTCCCTCAGTAAGTCTCTCAGCACTGTCAGCTCAAAATCTCTGCCCGACCCCATCTTTAGTGAGGTGGCAAAAGGCAATTCCGGTGGAAAATCTGTTTGTTTTACATTCAGGCCCAGACCTATAATGCTATAGGTCCATTGCTGGCCCCTTAACACATTCTCTATCAGCACCCCACCTGCCTTTTTGTCATTAATTATAATATCATTGGGCCATTTAATATGTATATTCCAATTTCCATATAGATCTTGTAAAACATCTGCAATGGCGTTGGTAACCGATGCGTTAAACACAAATTGTTCATTCAGCGGCCTTATAGGGCAGCTTATTATGCTCATCAAGAGGCTTTGGCCGGGTATATCGGCCCAGTTTTTCCCTCTTTGGCCCTTGCCCCCGCTCTGGCTGTTGGCCCTTATTGTCAGCCCCGGCTGTGCCATATCAGCATCAATCATGTTCATGGCATAATTATTGGTGCTGTCTATTGTATCAATTTCTATTATAGGGGCTTCTAATAAAGTCTTAAAGTTTAGTGGCAAAAGATTTCATAATTTTGATTAATTGTAAAGATATTACCAAACTAAAAAATACACAGGCATTAATTTGGAGAAAATAATCACTGCACTCAAAGAACGCAAAAAACCGGCAACCCGCCTGGCAAAAAATAGCAAGCTGTTTAAAACCATCCTAAACGCAATAACTGAGAAAAAGGGAGAAAACATCGTATCGCTCGATCTGCGAAAAATTGATGAAGCTGTATCCGATTTTTTTATTTTGTGTGAAGCCGGGTCTCATATACAAATAAAAGCAATATCAGATAACATTGAAGAATCTGTGCGCCTGGAATGTGGTGAAAAGCCTTACCATATAGAAAGTGGCCCGCATTGGACCCTTGTTGACTATGTAAATATTGTAGTGCACATCTTCGACCGTGAACACCGAAAGTTTTATAACCTGGAGAGTTTATGGGCTGATGGTGTAAGGGCCGAGCATAAGTAAAATAATTTTTCGCAATAAATATCAGAACATTATAAAACAAAATGGACGATAATAATAAACAAAAGCCGCCCCTGAGGCCGGGCAACGAGAACCCTACTCCTAAAAAAGGCCCCCGCTTCAATATTTACTGGGTATACGGACTTATATTGCTTGGCATCATTGCTATTCAGTTTTACAGTGGCAGCTTTGGCACAACCACAAAAGAGTATAGCTTCCAGGATTTTAAAACTAATTATCTAGACCAGGGTAAAGTAGATCACCTTGAAGTAATAAATAACGAGGAGGTTAAAGTGTATCTTAAACCTTCCGCTACAGAAACACCTGCCACTACTCCCGGCAAATCTCCCGGCCTCAATCTTAACAACGACAAAACCCCTAATGCCGCTTTTAAGTTTAAGATCGGCACTGTTGAGCAGTTCGAAAAAAACCTGCAGGAAGCACAAGCCAATACGCCTGCCAACGAACACGTAAGCGTTATTTATAAATCAGAAGGCGATTTTGTACATTCTTTATTGAACTCGCTGTTCCTGCCTTTAATCATCCTTGTTGCTATCTGGTTCCTTATCTTCCGTAAGATGGGTGCAGGTGGCGGCGCAGGTGGTGCAGGCGGCATATTCAACATCGGCAAATCCAAAGCACAGCTGTTCGAAAAAGGCACACGTGTCAACATCACATTTAATGATGTGGCAGGGCTGGACGAAGCTAAAGTGGAAGTAATGGAAATTGTTGATTTCCTTAAAAACCCTAAAAAATATACAGCCCTCGGTGGTAAGATACCCAAAGGTGCATTGCTCGTAGGACCTCCGGGCACAGGTAAGACCTTGCTTGCCAAAGCAGTGGCCGGCGAGGCACAGGTACCTTTCTTCTCCATGTCAGGTTCCGACTTTGTTGAGTTGTTTGTGGGTGTAGGTGCAAGCCGTGTCCGCGACCTTTTCAAACAGGCACGCGAAAAAGCCCCTTGTATTGTTTTTATCGATGAGATTGACGCCATTGGCCGTGCACGCGGAAAGAATGTAGTGATGAGCAATGATGAGCGCGAAAATACCCTGAACCAGCTCTTAGTTGAAATGGATGGTTTTAGCGGTGATAGCGGCATCATTGTGCTTGCAGCCACCAACCGCCCTGACGTGCTTGATACCGCACTGCTTCGCCCGGGCCGTTTCGACCGCCAGATATCTATTGATATTCCGGATGTAAAAGGCAGGGAAAAAATATTTGAAGTGCATCTTAAGCCCATCAAAAAATCTGCTGACCTTGATATTCACAAACTGGCTGCTCAAACACCGGGTTTTGCAGGTGCCGATATTGCCAATATCTGTAACGAGGCAGCACTTATTGCTGCCCGTAAAGGAAAGGCTGAAGTGGACATGAGCGACTTTAATGATGCTATTGACCGTGTAATAGGCGGTCTCGAAAAAAAGAACAAGATCATTTCTCCTGAAGAAAAGAAAGTGATCGCCTACCACGAAGCAGGTCATGCGGTTTGCGGTTGGTTCCTCGAGCATGCTTACCCGCTTGTAAAGGTATCTATCGTGCCGCGTGGTGTTGCTGCTTTAGGTTATGCACAATACCTGCCCAAAGAGCAATATCTATATACACTGGACCAGATGCGCGACCAGATCGTTGCTCTTTTTGGCGGCCGTGCTGCAGAAGAACTCGTTTTCGGTCAGGTATCTACAGGCGCACAAAACGACCTGGAGCGTATTACGAAAATGGCTTTTTCAATGATAAGTATTTATGGCATGAATGATAAAGTTGGTAACGTATCTTATCACGACGGCCAGCAGGAGTACAATATGACAAAGCCTTACTCCGAAGAAACCGCTAAAATGATCGACCATGAATTACGTATACTTATAGCTGCAGAATATGAACGTACTAAAGAACTTCTCCGCAATCACATGACGCAGCTTAAAGCCCTTGCACAGGAGTTGCTAAGCAAAGAAGTGCTCTTTAAAGACGACCTGGAACGCCTGATAGGCAAACGCCCATTCGAGGAAATGTCACCCAACGAAGGTATACCACCGGTAAGTGATATCACATCAAACCCTGCGGTTTTTCAATCGTAAGAATTTGATAAAATGAATTATACAAAAACGTCCCGATTTCAGGGGCGTTTTTTATTATGCCAAAGAACTGGCGTAGCCGTTTAAAATAAATAAACCCTTTACATTACCTTTGTGTCCTAGCCCCGCCTTTTGCAGAGGCTAAACCAATTATGCTGACTTTCAAGACTTCCAAATCAAGAGAAAATATCCTTAGCAATATACGTAAGGGGCTGAGCGAGTTGCCCATGCCTATACCTTTTCCGGAAGCTGACAGCATGAAGACCGATATCTTCTCCAAAACCGATCTCACTATTGAAGAAACCTTTGCGCAGGCTTTTATACAGTTGGGTGGCAAATTTGTTTTTTGCGACAACGAGCAGGTACTGATGGAAAACATTTACGCCCTTTACGAAAGTCGTGGATGGCGCCAATTACTCTGCTCGGATAAGAGATTGAACCACCTTTTCGAAAACAATAAACTAAACATAGCCCAGCTTGCCGACTCTGCCATCGAAACTGCAGATGCCTGCATCACAGACTGCGAGGTACTCGTTGCCCGCACGGGCTCTATAATGCTAAGCAGCAAACAATATATGGGGCGCAGCGCTTCTATCTTTTACCCCGTGCACGTCGTTATTGCTTATGCCAACCAGGTAGTGCCCGATATTGAAGATGCTTTGGAACTAATGAAAAAACGTTACGGCACTGAGTTGCCCTCTATGATAAACCTCAACACCGGCCCGAGCCGCACAGCAGATATAGAAAAGACCCTCGTAGTAGGCGTCCACGGTCCTGCAGAGGTTTTTTGTTTTTATATCAATGCCTGACTTGTAATCAAGCACCCAGGTTTATTTCCTCGTAGATTCCTTCGGTGGAGGCGATTTCAGAAACACCATAACACCCACAGCCACTCCCAAATTGCTGAAAGGAACAGAGTAAACAGGCTCCTGCTGGTAGGCTGTGTAAGAACCGGTGTTTGTATACTTAATTACAGTCCCCGCCACAGGGTTCCTTGTGCTGGGGTTTTCGTCAAGGGTATGATCTGTAACTGTTGTCTGCTTGGCGTACAGAGACAAGGCCATCATATTGCACTCCAGCCACACACTTAAATTCGGGCTGGCATTGTATCTTATACCCATGGCCCCGGAAAAGCCAACACCGAACTTCATCTTTGTTTCCTCGCGTATATACTCATCCTCTCCTGTTGTGGTATAATTATATTGCTGCTCTTCCACCATTTTGGTAATTACAGGCAATACGATACCACCACGGGCATAGGCTGTAAATTTTTTCAGGTTACCATCAATGTCCGTAGAACCGCTGGTATAAACAAGAGAAGGTGTAATAAAAAGCGGGAAGCTCACTTGTCTTGTGAGATGATTGGTACCGATATCCGTGCCGGCAGGATTTATCGCATTATACTCATACACGTCATATTTGGAAGAAGCGAGAACTCCGTTCACAACTATCTCCACGCCAATATTCTCGCTAAACATATACCCAACTGCTGCAAGCGCCTGCACACCGGATGAGAAAGAAGCTTTTTTTACGTCAAAAGCATCAACTGTTGTAGGGTTATTGGGCAAATAGGTGATATTGCCATAAAAAGGAATATTGTTATTATCCAGTGTCTGGCCGGCCAGGGCAACACCCAAGCCCCCGCCGGCCTTTATGTACAGGCCAGACGCTTGCGCCTGTACATTGTCCGCACTCACCTGCATTATCACAATAAACAATAAAAATATCCTTTTCATTTCCTGGCTTCGGTCTTCTTATTCAAAACGTACAACTTACTGAAATTAGTATCCGGCTATTTCTTCTTCATCACAGCTTCAATTTCTTCTACTGTGATGGGGATGTTTTTAAAAAGGTCCACATGACCCGCTTTTGTTATCCATATATTGTTCTCAATGCGTATGCCCATTTGTTCCTCTTCAATATATATGCCAGGCTCCACGGTAAATAGCATACCCTCTTTTACTGTATCTGTGTAAGAACCGACATCGTGCACTACCAGCCCCAAATGATGGGTAGGATTATGGTAAAAATATTTGCGGTATGCCGGGTTTTCAGGATCCTGGTTTTTTATATCGTTTTTATTGATGAGGCCTATATTCAGCAATTGCTTTTCCATTTCCTCGTTCAGCTTTTTGGCGTAGTCAGGAAACGCGATGCCGGGCTTCAACAATTTCTTACCAAAATTATGCACAGCCAAACAAGCATTATAAACTTCTTTCTGCCTCTTGCTGAATTTACCATTAACAGGTATCGTGCGGGTAAGATCGGCATTGTAATTACCGTATTGCGCCCCGAAATCCATCAGTATCAGCTCACCGTCTTTACAAACATTGTTGTTATCAACATAGTGCAATACCCTTGCCCTGTCCCCGCTGGCAATTATGGGGTCGTAAGCATGGCCCGTGGCGCGATTACGGATGAATTCATGTATGATCTCCGCTTCTATTTCGTATTCCATTACACCGGGCTTCACAAACTTCAATACACGGTTCAATGCTTTGCCGGTAATATCAACTGCTACCTGGGTTATATCAATTTCTTCTTTCAGTTTTATGCAACGCAATTCCTTGATAATGCGTGCAGCCCTTTCATAATGGTGCAAAGGATATTTTTGCATCAGGCTGTGGGCAAATTCAAGATCCAGGCGCGGCAATTCGGTATCTAAGCGGTTGTGCTCATTGCTGTTTACATATACCGTATCTGCACTGTTCATCATCACCTGCAGCATAACGTCGAGGCCATCCAGCCATTGCACATTCTTAATGCCAGATATGGCAGTGGCTTCATTTTTACGTAGTTTATGCCCCACCCATTTTTCAAGCAGATCATTAGGGCGCAGCAATACCAATATCTCTCTCGCGTTCTTATCAGGATTATCGGGGTATAATATCACCATTGTTTTTTCCTGCACTATGCCCGATAGCCATAAAATATCAGCATCGGGTACATTAGTATACACACCATCTCCACTTTTAGGCAAGGTGGGACTGGCAGGGAAAATAGCTACGGAATTCGGCTTCATCTGTTTGATGAATCGCTGGCGGTTTTGTTCAAAAAGCCGGGAAGGGATCGCTTCGTATTTCATTATAATGTGTATGTATAGAAGCCGTGAAGTTAATAAAAAGGGTATGTATTTACTTCAAAAACTTTTTACAAACCGGAATGCAATTTTGGGGCATAGGTATGCTTACATCTATGCCCCCAAAACAAGGTTTTAGTTATTATTTATAACTGTCAGCGTGAGCACCGCAGCACCTGAGCCACTTGCTGTTCCGCTAAGCATTATAGTATATATCTTGCCCGCAACGAAAGTCTGGCTATTGATGACCGCTAAATTCAAAGGCTGAAGAGGATCTTGAACCAGAACTTTGGCAGAGCCCGCTGCAACTTCAAAATACGGTGTGTACGCGCTCATCGTTATGTTGGAATCCAATTTCTGGTTGCTGCTACCCAGGTAAAAACTTTCATTCAAAGCATCACTACTTAAATTAATAAATCTCACTTTAGCATTGCCGCTTGTTGGTGCACTTACATCGTCAGATGTAACAACAAATGTCGGTGCTGTAATAATGCCGCCTGCAAAAACAGAATAATTACTGCCTGCGCTAAAATTCGCAGTGCCGTTGCTTAATGAGGTGCCTAAGGCCGTTACAAGAAAATCAATACCAACACCTGTTCCGGCAGTAACGGACTGGTAGCCCGAACTGGCAAAATAGGCAAGGTTGCTGCCAGCGCTGAGCTTGGTGCCATTTACTTTGGTATCAATATTCGCAGAGCCATTGCAGGCATTCACAAACATCACATTAGCGCTATTGGGTGCTGTGGTATTATCTTTATTGCAGGCAGAAAAAGCCAAAGCAATGCTGAGAATGGAAATTGTTAAGCAGATACTTTTCATTGTCTCTTATCCTATTTTTAAACGCTCTGCAATCCGCCAAGCGTAATTAGGATATGGCAATAACCATGCCGCATAAGGCTTTGCTGAAAAAATTAACCTTTACATCACGGGCATCCCATCTATGCCCTTTATATATTATCGGTCTTTTTTAGGAGAGAATTTGCCGAACTTAGATCCGTTTTTTCTGCCGTAATATATTTTACGCCCGGTACGGAATAATACAAAAACCACCACTATCGAAATTGCTAAAATTGCCCATATACCCATACTGCAAGGTAGGCTTATATTAAACCATTGCACGAAATTTGATTTGTAGCTTGATTGAATGAAGTTACTCTCTTAGAGGTCGGGCTATTATATATACCACAAACAAGCCTATGTGCTTACAAACCAAGCCAGTGGTGAAAAAGGGAAGCAAAGAACCATGCGCTAATAATAATGACCAAATAAACACCGCTGATCACATATCCAAGCCCATCCACATTGTTTGCGGGCAGTCTGTCTCTTTGCCAAAACAAAAATTCCCCGCAAATTTCGGGGAAAGGATGATATTGGGTAAAGGGGCTTTGTAAGCAAAAAGCAGGAAAGTTAAGGGCTCCCGGTATTTCCGATTCCCTCAGTGCACTGTATAATCCAGAGCACTGAGGGTCGGAAATGATATTAATTCTTAGCGGGTTTGTCTTTTTTGTCACCAGCGTGCTCACCTTTCTTGGTCTGCTCGTCTTTCTTAGTGTTTTCTTTAACAGGAGCCGCGCCTTTTGCAGGAGCCGGAGCCATGCCTTTTGCAGGAGCTTCGCCTTTCACGTCTTTCTTGTCTTCTTTCTTTATAGCAGCTTCGTGTTTCTTAGTTCCTTCTTTACCGGTTTCTTTTTTGTCTTGTGCGAAAACTGCAGTACCCATCATAAGTAATGCGGCAATTAAAATGCTTTGTTTTTTCATAAAATTGTTTTTGGGGGTTGATTAATATTTGATGATGTAAAATGACAAAATTATATTGATAAGTGCAACAAAATGATGAGTTTGGCTTCAAATATGATGAGTTTTGACCTAAATCTGATGAATAAGGCCGATTATAGTTTTAGAGTTAAGCATTAATTCCAGCAGAAAAAGGATGATCTCTCATTTATCCAAAAGCTCGATTGATAAGCAAAGGAATGAGTTAATAACCGCTTGTTAATCAAATTTAAAGCTGCCGTTAAACAGATTAAGAAATTTAGAAGAGGGTATTCAGTGAGCAATCTTTGTGTCAACAAAACAGAAACAATCCCGCAGTTGCGGGACAAATTCACTCCCACAAATACCTCTCCAAAGAAAGATCTCCAAATAAAAGCCCCGCTTCGGTGAGGCTTTCTTCTTTTACAAAAATGCAGCTGAAGGGTATTTTATTCTCGTTTTATGTCATTTTTATAAATTTTCTTTATTTTTTGTTTAATTTTATTAAAATAACTATTAGCTTTGTTTAAAATTATTAAACATGCGTAATTGCTTATTTCTGCTAATTGCTTTTTTGTCTTTAAATGTAAGTGCCTATGCCCAACCTGATGTTAAAGGAGAATGGGAAGGAAAACTGAACGCAGGGGCAGTGTCCTTAAGAGTAGTTTTTCATATTGAAGATGCAGGCAATGGAACATTGTCGGGTAAGATGGACAGCCCTGACCAGGGTGTAAAAGGTATAAAATGCGCAAAGGTGAGCCTGGCAGGCGATTCTGTATATATCGAAGTAAATAAAATGGCGGGTTTCGCGGGGAAAATAGTGGATGCCACCCATTTGACAGGAGTATGGAACCAGGGCGGCAATGCACTCCCGCTTGAACTTGAAAAAGGAGCAAAGCATACGGAACTGAACAGGCCGCAGACCCCTAAACCTCCTTTTGATTATAAAAGCGAAGATGTGGTTTACCAGAATGCGGCCAAGACACAGGATTTTGGCGCTACTATAACGATCCCGAATGGTGCTGGGCCTTTCCCTGCTGTGTTGCTTATCACAGGCTCAGGGCTTCAAAACCGCGATGAAGAAATAATGGGCCATAAACCCTTTGCCGTTATTGCAGACTTTCTTACTAACAGGGGTTACATCGTTTTGCGGGTGGACGACAGGAGCAAGGGGCAATCTACCGGCGATGTAAAGAATGCTACTACTGCCGATTTTGCTAAAGATGTGAATATCAGTTTTGATTACCTGAAGTCAAGGAGAGAGGTGGATACAAAAAAGATGGGCTTGCTTGGCCATAGCGAAGGTGGCCTGATAGGCCCTATGCTTGCAAGCGAAAGGAAAGATGTGGATTTCATAATAATGATGGCCGGGCCGGGCGGCAAAGTAGCAGAACTAATGGTAGCACAAAATGACGCGGTGATGGAAAGTATGGGTGCTGATAAGGAGGATGTAAAGAAGTATAGCCCCTTATATAGCCAACTGCTACAGATAAGTATTAAGGCAAAAGACAAAGAAGAAGCCATAGCCGAAATGACAAAAGCCGTGGATAAATGGAAAGCAAAAAACACTGCCGAAGTTGTTGCTAACACCAGCGGCATCCATGATGAAGCATCAGAGAAAGGCTTTGTGGCCGATTTTGCAAATAGCTCAACAAGTCCATGGTTCAAATATTTTCTTGGCTGCGATGCAAGCCCCTACCTCAAAAAATTATCGTGCAAGGTGTTGGCTATAAATGGCAGCAAAGATGTACAGGTAGTTGCCGGCCCTAACCTTGCTGGTATTAAAGCATCGCTGGCAATAAGCAAGAGTAAAGTATATGAAGTAAAAGAACTGCCCGGCCTTAATCATTTGTTCCAAACCTGCACTAAATGTAGTGTTGCCGAATATGGCGACCTTGAAGAAACCATATCTCCACTGGCACTGCAAACCATGGGCGATTGGCTGGATAAGAATGTAAAATAAAATATGCTTGTGGTAATCATAGAATTGTTTAGATTGGCTTTGTTAATCGAACGTGTGATATGAAAATCAAAGTAATTTATCAAAAAACTATAGAGGATATACAAACAGTTGCAGTAGAAGAAATTGGCCGCGAGCTTACCGATGATGAGGTACATGCCATAGAAGATACAGTAGCTGCAAACGTAAATTGGTATGATGCCGTGGCTGACGCAATAAATGGAAAGATACTGGTGGAGTAAGGTTTCTAGATCACTTCCTGCTCTTTCTCTTTTTCAACAGCAGTATATAATTTGTAGTATTCACCTTCCTGCGCTATCAGCGACTGGTGATTGCCACGCTCTATAATATTGCCCTTGTCCATTACTATTATCTCGTCTGCCTTCCGTATAGTGGACAGGCGGTGTGCTATAACAATAGAGGTGCGCCCTTTTATCAGAGTGTCAATAGCGTGCTGGATGAGTTGTTCGCTTTCGCTGTCTACAGATGAGGTGGCTTCATCCAGTATCAGTACAGAGGGGTTATACAACAGGGCCCGCGCAAAGGACAGCAATTGCCTTTGCCCCTGCGAGAGGGTATTACCTCTTTCCATCACGTCGTACAAATAGCCTCCCGGCAATGATAAGATGAAATCGTGTATGCCCAGCATTTTGCCAACTTCTTCCACCTTCGCTAAAGGAATGTCTGCATTACGGAGGGTGATATTATCATATACCGTTCCTGAAAACAGAAACACATCCTGCAACACGATGCCTATATGTTCCCGCAGGCTGTAAATATCATAATCATGCAGGTTCACGTTGTCTATTAATATGCGGCCGCTATCGGTTTCATACAGGCGGTTCAGAATGCTGATGATAGATGTTTTGCCCGCGCCGGTGTGACCGACAACGGCCATTGTTTTGCCCGCTTCCAGTTTAAAGGAGACACCTTTTAACACCGGTATGCCTTCTTTATAACTGAAATGCACGTTGTCAAATTCCACCTGGCCTTTTATTTTGTCGGCCTTGATAGTGCCGCTGTTGTCTAAGTGTTCGGGGCTATCCAACACAGTGAAGATGCGCTCTGCAGCCACCATGCCCATTTGCAGCACATTGAATTTATCTGCCATCATCCTCAGCGGGCGAAACAGCAAATTGATATACATCACAAAGGCTATCATCACACCGGGCGTAACTGTGTAATGCACCAATTGCACAGAGCCATACCATACCAGCAAGCCAAGCGATATGGCCAGTATGATCTCTACCACAGGGAAGAAAACAGAATAGGCAAATATGCTCTTTATATTGGCATTTCGGTGTTCTGTGTTGATGTCATTCATCTTGCCAAATTCTTTTTCCTCCGCGGCAAAAGCCTGCACGATATACATACCCGTAAGATGCTCCTGCACAAAAGCGTTAAGCGCCGCAACTGCATTCCTCACTCTTTGAAAAGATTTGTTCACGCTTTCTTTAAAAATATAGGTAGCAATAATGAGTAAAGGAAAAGTAGAGAGGCATATCAAAGTCAGTTTCCAGTCGGTGATAAGCATGATGGCAATAAGCGAAACAATAGTCAGCACATCGGCGGCAATGGAAATAATGCCCTCAGAAAAAACATCGTTCAGGGATTCTATATCATTAATGGTGCGTGTGGTAAGTGTGCCTATGGGCGTGCGGTCGAAATAGGCCAGGTTCTGGAATAGTATCTTCCTGAAGACCGCTTTGCGCATATCATTCACCGTAGTCTGGCCCAGCCAGTTCACACGATACATGAACCAGAAACGCAAACCCGATTCTAAAAACAATATGCCCAACTGCAGCGCGCATATCCATATCAGCCCGTTCCAATCGCTGTTATGGATATAGGTATCCACCGACTTCTGTATCAGCCATGGTCTTAGCGGCACCAAAGCAGCCAGCACCAGGGACAGCAGCACAGAAAGGAACAAAGTATTTTTATACGGTTTGGTATAAGCAAATACTCTCCGCAGCAATCGCAGATCAAAAATTTTCTTTATGGTTTTATCCTTACTCAATTTCTTAATGGCTCAATTACTCAATAGCTCAATGTCTCAATGTGTATAGCTTCTCAATTCTTTGTGTGTCTTTGCGAACATTTTGCGACCTTCGCGGTTAATTCTTTTGTTTCGATAAATAATATCACCCGCCGCGGCGGGTTCTTACTCATTTTACTCTTTTTGGCTATAATCATTTCAGTCCTTCGGACTTTTCCCTTAACAAAATGACAATGAATTAATGGATCAAGCCAATCAATATCTCAATGTATAAATTATCCCAATCCTAATTCCCAATTACAAATTCCAGTCAACAAATTAACCAATCATCACATTTTTAAATCAATCCTCCTCCTTCACGCTCATTAAATAAGCTTTAATAAAATCATCCAGTTCGCCATCCATCACAGGCTGCACATTGCCTACTTCAAAATCCGTGCGGTGGTCTTTTATCATTTTATAGGGGTGGAAAACATAAGAACGTATCTGCGAGCCCCATTCTATTTTTTTCTTTGATGAATTGGCTGCGTTCTTCAGTTCCTGTTTCTTACGCATCTCCTCTTCATATAATTGGCTCTTCAGCATCGTCATGGCTTTTTCGCGGTTCTCGCCTTGTGTGCGTGCCTGCTGGCACTCCACTATTATGCCGCTGGGAATATGTTTTAGCCTCACCGCTGTTTCCACTTTGTTCACATTCTGTCCGCCTGATCCCCCCGAACGGTAGAAAGACCATTCCAGGTCAGCAGGATTTACCTGTATATCTATGGTATCATCTATCAGCGGGTACACAAACACCGAGGCAAAAGACGTATGCCTGCGTGCATTGCTGTCGAAAGGCGAAATGCGCACCAGGCGGTGCACCCCGCTTTCTGCTTTCAGCAGGCCATAAGCAAAAGCCCCGTCAAACTCCAAAGTGGCCTGTTTTATGCCCGCGCCATCCCCGTATTGCACATCAATCTCACTCACAGTCCAGCCTTGTTTGCCCCCGTACATACGATACATACGCAGCAGCATTTCCGCCCAGTCCTGGCTTTCTGTGCCGCCGGCGCCGCTGTTTATCACCATCACACCCGGCATTTCATCTTCCGGCTCATTCAGGGTGCTCTTAAATTCCAGTTCGTCTATTTCCTTCAGAGCCTTGTCGTAGGCTGTTTTCACTTCTTCTTCCGTGCTTTCGCCTTCTTTCCAGAAATCGTGGAGCACAGCAAAATCCTCAACCGATGTATTTACCTGTTCGTAGAGGTCTGCCCAGTATTTATTGATCTTCAGTTCTTTCAATATGGTGGTGGCCCGTGCGTTGTCCTCCCAAAAGCCAGGCGACAAAGTAAGCAGCCTGTCACTCTCCATCTTGGCAAGGCGTTCATCCAATTTCAGGAAACGGTGCAAATGTTTCACCCTTTCCCGCATTTCTTTCAGGTTTTCCTGCGTCATAAGTGTGCAAAGGTAACCACGATTCTTTAGATGTAGATGATTAGCCCTGATGCAGTGAAGATGTGGCTAAACCGAGCAAAATCGCTTCTATTCCGGACTTACTCTTACTGTGCAGAAATGAGAAAAAAAGAGGAAAATAATTTCCAGTATTTTATTCACGAATCATTATTTTTTTGTTGGTGTTCATGAGAAAGTTCCCATACTTTCCCATTTTTTCACGTCAAAAAATAATAATATTATGCTTTATGTTGTTGATTTTCAATTATTTGTAAAATCATCTTCCCAAATGGGCAAATGAGAAAAAGATCGGTGCCGCACGTTACGAAGTGGGGTTGAAATTTGACATAAAAGTACGAAATGAGAGTAGGGGGTAACAAATATTTGTTATTTGAAAGTATGATTTGGGAATTGCCCATTGCGATTATGCGGGAGTTCCTAAGACTCCCGCAGGAAGGAAGAGCTGCAAAAAAGGAATATACCACACTAGTTTAAGCCACTGCATTTTTGTAAAAGAAGAAAGCCTCACCGGGGTGAGGCTTTTCATTTGGAGATCTTTCTTTGGAGAGGTATTTGTGGGAGTGTATTTGAAGTTCTTTGTTTCTGTTTTGTTGACACAAAGATTGCTCACATAACGTCCTCTTCTAAATTTTTGAATCCGTTTAACAGTAGCTTTAAATTTGATTAACAATCGATTATAATTTGAGCGTATCTCATTTGCCTACCATTGCATCCTCATTCATAAACTCCAGTGCCTTGTTCACCATATTTTTAGAACCAATGAATATAGGTGTGCGCTGGTGAAGTTCCGTTGGTACAATATCGAGAATATTGCCGCCGCCATAGCTGGATTTGCCACCTGCTGCTTCCATAAGGAAAGCCATAGGGTTACACTCGTATTGCAAACGCAGCTTGCCATTGGGCGAACTGGTGTCGGCAGGGTACATAAATATACCGCCTTTGATAAGCGTGCGGTGCATATCGGCCACCATAGAGCCTATATAGCGGTGAGAATAGGGACGGCCCTCTTCTTTATTTATTTCCATACAGTAATTCAGGTATGCGCGCAGCCCATCATCATACTTACTGCTGTTGCCCTGGTTGATAGAGTATATTTTCCCTTTCTCGGGGCATTTGATATTGGGATGTGAGAGACAGAACTCGCCGATAGAAGGTTCTAAAGTAAAGCCATTTACGCTAAGGCGGGTAGCATATACCATCATGGTGCTGGAGCCGAATATTACATAGCCAGCGGCCATAAGGCGGTTGCCGGGCTGCAGAAAATCTTCCCGTGTAACTGGTTGGCCTATCTCGCTCACCCTGCGGTAAATAGCGAAAATGGTACCTATGGAAGCGTTTACATCAATATTAGAAGAACCATCCAGCGGGTCGAAAAGCACTACGTATTTGGAATTGAGGGAATAAGTATCGCTGTAACATACATGGTCGTCATTCTCTTCCGACGCAATACCGGCGCAATCTGTACTGTTCTTTAAAACACTTATCAGGGTTTCATTTGCATAAACGTCCAACTTCATTTGCTCTTCGCCCTGCACATTGGTAGCCCCATGCTTGCCGAGAATATCCACAAGGCCGGCTTTCCGTACCTGTTTGTTTATCATTTTGCAGGCAAGGCCAATATCGCGCAGCAAACCCGAAAGTTCGCCGGTAGCCTGTGGGAATTGTCTTGTCTCCTGGATGGTAAACTCATCCATCGTTATCAACTTGCGTCGCTGTTCCATTAAATTTTTCTGTTATTAAACAATTAATGCAAAAGTAATAAAGAAGCACGGAATTTGCTATGATAAATTGGCCATATTTGTAAGAAGTCCAAAGCCTTATTAAATATTATATTTTGTCAGAAATGAAAAATACTTTTACGGAAGCATGTTACAGTACTACAAAAACATCAATCGCCAGACAGTAGAGATAAAGCAGCCCGAGGGTGCCAATTGGATAAATGTAACCCCTCCCTTCCAGGAAAGGGAGATCATTAATTTGTCGCAAACCTTAAACATCCCCCGCGATTTCCTGACAGATACACTTGATATTGAAGAACGCGCACGTTATGCAAAGGAGGACGAGGTGAAACTGATCATTCTTAAAACACCGGTAGAGAATGAGTCGCTTAACGAGAGTGACGCCTATTATGTTACCATACCTATCTCCATCATAATCACGGAAATGAAGCAAATTGTTACGGTCAACTCTTTTGATAACGAAGCTATACATAAGTACCTCGGTACCTTTCAGAAACGTAACCCCGGTCGGCCCAATATGATGGTGCTGAAAATTTTCGAGAAGGTTATAATGGACTCTATAGATGTATTGAAAAAAATAAACCAGAAAAGGAACCTGCTGGAACAAAAATTGTATGATTCGAACAGGAATGAAGAATTGCTATACCTGATGCGTGTGCAAAAAAGCCTGGTGTATTTTGTAACTGCACTCCGTTCCAACGAGTTATTACTGATGAAAATGGAACGCACCAATTTTCTGAATTGTGATGAAGAAGAAAAAGAATTTTTGCAGGATCTGATAGTAGAGTTTTCTCAAGCGCTTGAAATGGCCAATAACTATACCAATATATTAAGCAGCACGATGGATGCCTTCGCCAGCATCATCAACAATAACATGAATATTGTTGTAAAAAGGCTTACGGCCATTACTATCATCATATCCGTGCCGGCCCTTGTTACTTCTTTCTTTGGCATGAATGTGCGCTTTCCGACAGAAAATACGGTTACAGGCTTTTATGTTGCAATTGGCTTATCTGTACTCATTTCTGTTATAACGAGTATGTATTTTTATAAAAGAAAATGGTTTTAAACGCGAGGAAAGGGTATATTTATATATGGTGCGTATATTCAGATTTATATATTTTCTTATCTTCTTATGCGCATTCGCAAGCTGTGCGGTTCTTCGCAATAGTTCGAAATATGAATTCAAGGATGGTATTTACAAGACAAGCATTATAGGTAAAACGAGAGATGAAGTATATGTATATAAAGTAGATGACGATACCCTGGTGGTATGCCCAGTTATAGAATTTCCTGATTCCACAGCCATACTTGTAAAGAAAAAGACAATCTATACCGGCCTGCAGAAAAAAATAAAAGACGGCAATCCGCGGCATACCTTTTACAAAACATCCTTTGATATAGATGCGATAACACTCCCCTTATTATTCAGGCCTGCAACAAATAATATCCCCAACCAATTATTGACCAATTTTAATGGTGCCCTGTTTTTAGGGTACAGGTCGGATGTTTATATTGTAGATTATGAGCGCACACCCTTAAATATTTATAAACAAAGCGTGAAACATTATGGTATCAGCACCGGACTATTCCTTGGCATAGGGAGTACACCTATTGACACCAATACAACAGAGAATATACATCTTTTAAAAGACTACGAGGGGGCAATGTTTGTTTATGGCCTGGGGATCAATATGGCAATTGAAAATGTAAACTTTGGTATTGCATTGGGGCTGGGAGACCTTTTAGATAAAAACCGGGAATACTGGATATACCAGCAAAAGCCATTTATTGGTTTTACTTTGGGTATTAACCTTAACTAGATGGGGAAGCGTTTTAACATAAGAGTTTATGGCATCTGGATATGTGATGGCAAGATACTGGTGAATGAAGAGATCATAAGAGGTCAAAAAGTAATAAAATTTCCGGGAGGTGGCATGGATTGGGGCGAAGGAACGATAGATTGCCTGAAAAGAGAATGGCTGGAGGAACTGGGTATAGATATAGAAGTAATAAAACATTTTTACACCACCGATTTTTTTCAGCAATCGGCATTTGACGAATCACAAGTAATAAGTATCTACTATCTTATATCGGCAAACATGCCGGACAAGATCATTAACCAGGTAGCCAATGAAAGAACATATTGGATGAATATTGCTGATATATGTGAGGACATTTTTACCCTGCCTATAGATAGAAAAGTAGGAGCCATGTTAAGGGAATATAAAGCCCTGTAATATGCGCCTACTTAATTATAAAAAATAATTAAGTGGCTATTAGCAATGTCAGGCAATATCATTTTACATTTGCATTTATATGAAACTATTAATGCAATATCTGAAGCCTTACCGGCTTTTGATCTTTTTGGCCATAATACTTGCTGCGATTAACCAATGCTTCTCTTTGCTGAATCCAAGATACTCTGGCATTATCCTTGATCTTTTTGTTAACCATCCACATTCGGTAGATAAGAAAGGGCTGATACCACGCGACATGACAGGGTTCTTTATGCAATCGCTGAAATATGTGGGCTTAATTATCGGCGCAGCAATGGTATCAAGGATCGCAAAAAATTTCCAGGACTATGTGGTAAATGTGGTGATACAAAAATATGGCGCCAAGTTATATACTGATGGCCTGCGCCATGCCCTGCAACTTCCTTACCAGGACTTTGAGGATCAAAGCAGCGGCCAAACCCTGTCTGTGTTGCAGAAGGTAAGGGCAGATTGCGAGAAATTCATCACCTCATTTTTCAATGTACTCTTACCTACGGTAATTGGTATTGTATTTGTTATTGTTTATGCATTATCGTTAAGCCCTTATTTACCTTTAGTGTATGTTATAGGCGCTACTTTGTTGGGTATCCTTATCAGTTCATTAAGTAAACGTATCAAATCTGTTCAGAAAAATATTGTCCGCGAGACAAATGCACTTGCCGGATCAACCACTGAATCCCTGAGGAATATTGAACTGGTAAAAAGCCTCGGGCTTACACACCAGGAAATTCGCAGGCTGAATGCCACAACAATAAAGATACTGAAACTGGAACTGAAGAAAGTACGCAGCATACGTACTATATCATTCATACAAGGCACCTTTGTAAATCTTCTGCAGCAAATAGTGGTAATGTCGCTGCTGTATTTCATTTTCAGAGATGCTATTTCTCCGGGGCAGTACCTTACGCTGACATTCTATTCATTTTTCATTTTTGGCCCAATGCAGGAAATCGGGAATGTCATCCTCTCCTATCGCGAAGCAGAAGCCTCCTTACACAATATGCAGGAGCTTTTAAAGAAACCCGTGGAATACACTCCCGAAAATCCCGAAGCGATCAATAAGATACAAGATGTAGAATTCAGGGATGTTACTTTCAAGCATAACAGTTCTTCGCGTGCGGCGCTGGAGGATATTTCTTTTAAAGTGAAAGTGGGCGAAACAGTCGCTTTTGTTGGCCCATCCGGCAGCGGTAAGACCACGCTTGTAAAATTACTGGTAGGCCTATACCACCCCAACAAAGGGCATATTTATTATAATGGCCACGAACAGGCCAATATTAATTATGAAGAACTGCGCCACCAGATGGGCCTGGTAACACAAGACCCGCAATTATTCTCGGGCACTATACGTGAAAACCTGCTGTTCGTTAACCCTTCTGCCACAGAAGAATTGATGAACAAGGCACTAAACCAGGCTGCTTGTCAAAACTTATTGTCCCGTGCAGAAAAAGGTATTGACACAATGATAGGCGAAGGCGGCCTGAAATTATCGGGTGGTGAGCGCCAGCGCTTATCGATAGCGCGCGCTTTATTACGCGAACCTAAACTGATGGTTTTTGACGAGGCAACCTCTGCACTGGATTCTCTTACTGAAGAAGATATTTCACAGACCATACGCAGCATTACGGCCAAACGCGAGCATATCACTATTATGATAGCGCACAGGCTTTCCACCATTATGCACGCAGACAGGATCTATGTACTGGAGAAAGGCAATATCATTGAAACAGGATCGCACCAAAGCCTGATAGACGAAAAAGGTTTGTACTATGCCATGTGGAGGCAGCAGATAGGAGAAAGGAAAGAGAAAACATTGCTAACTCCAAGTTTGTCATAAGTGAGTTGTCTGAACTGTGATGCTTGTGATTTTGCGATAGGCATGAATGTGTGTTGGCAATACAGCTTTAGACTTCCATTACGAGTATGCGCGAGTCCCTGAAGGAGGAGACTCGCGCAGGACAGAAAAGGCCTACAACACCACCTGCTGCACCAATTCGCTTTTGTAAGGATAATCAGTGTTGTAGTGCAAGCCCCGGCTTTCTTTGCGGAATTGGGCCGATTTGACAATGAGGTAACCGATTGTGATGAGATTACGTAATTCGCAGAGCTGAGGGGATGGTGTGGTTGTTTTGTATAATTCTTCGGTTTCATCATGCAGCAGATCAATGCGGTGCATGGCCCTTTCCAGTCGCACATCATTGCGTACAATGCCCACATAATCACTCATTACCTGCTGGGTCTCTTTTAGGCTTTGGGTTATCAATATCATTTCCTGCGGGTCGGTTGTGCCCGAGGCATTCCAGTCAGGCACTTCATCATGAAAAGAAACAGAATCAATCTGCGCTGCTACATCTTCAGAACAACGGTGTGCAAATACAAGCGCTTCGAGAAGAGAGTTTGAGGCAAGGCGGTTTGCACCATGCAGTCCCGTGCTTGCACATTCGCCGCAGGCGTATAAATGCCTAATGGAAGAACGGCCGAATTCATCTGTCTTAATACCCCCGCAGCAGTAATGGGCGGCGGGCGCAACAGGTATCATCTGTTTAAACACATCTATCCCCGAATCTTTGCAGCGAGCATAAATATTGGGGAAGTGGGCGAGGAATTTTGCATGGTCCATGTGGCGGCAATCAAGAAAAACATATTCTGTACCGGTGCGTTTCATTTCACTATCTATAGCACGAGCCACAACATCACGCGGAGCAAGGTCTGCACGCTCATCATATTTTTTCATAAAGGCTTCGCCTTCTTTATTTCTTAAGATGCCTCCATCGCCTCTGACGGCCTCAGTAATAAGAAAAGACGGGCTTACGCCAGTCTCGTACAATGCCGTGGGGTGGAATTGTATAAACTCCATATTTTCTATTCTTCCTTTCGCACGATAGGCCATGGCAATACCATCGCCGGTTGCAATTTTAGGATTGGTAGTGGTGCGATAAGCCTGCCCCACCCCACCCGAGGCCATCAATGTGACGCGTGATAATATCTTTTCGATATTATTCGTATTCAGGTTAAGGGCATAGACGCCATAGCATTCAATATCGGGTGTGGACTTGGTAACAAGAAAACCGAGATGGTGCTGTGTAATGATATCCAGCACAAACCAGTGGTTGTATATTTTGATGTTGGGGTATTTAGCTAATTCCTGTACCAGGGCCCGCTCTATCTCAAAACCCGTGATGTCTTTGTAATGCAGTATGCGATGCTCTGAATGGCCACCTTCTCTGCCCCTCAGGTATTCGCCCTCCTTATCTTTGTCAAACTGCGTGCCCCATTCTATGATCTCATCTACTCGTTGAGGCCCTTCTTTTACTACAATATCAACGATCTTTTCATTACATAATCCATCACCCGCTATCAATGTATCCTTTATGTGTTTCTGAAAGCTGTCGTGCTCCAGGTCGTTTACTACTGCAATGCCACCCTGTGCATATTTGGTGTTGGTCTCATCCGTATTTACTTTTGTAAGGATGCTTATCGTTTTATCAGGGAAACGGGCGGCTGTTTTAAGTGCAAAACTGAGCCCTGCTATACCTGAACCTATTATCAGAAAATCTGTCTTCAACATTTTGTTATCAGGATTACATAATAAAAAATTTACCGCAAAGACGCTAAGGTGCAAAGTCCTTTTCTATTATAGCCTTATTGGTATTGTTTCATTCAGACCCTCGTCATTCAATTTTAGGCTAAAGCCATCCCTTTATTTCATAAGGTCCCCGTCCTGAAGGACGGGGCTACTGATAAAATATTCGTTGTTGGTCAGGCGACCAACAACGGCACCCGAAAAAAGGCAGTGCGACCTGAAGGACTGAACTACTAAACCACGGTGTACTACTAATGCCTAAATGATATCCTTATAGGAATAAAATGCTTTCCAAAAGGAAATGCAAAGCTATGAAAGATGTTACACAAAACAGATGTCCCACGGCTTTGAGGCTAAGGTCCTTAGTTACGATATTCTATTTATCGAAAGAATCTCACCCCGTTGGGGTTTATATGTGCTTTGCGATTTTTTCTATAATCATACCAGTCCTTCGGACTTTTCTCCCTTAAATAAATGACATTGCCGTTGAAAGGAGGGACATCTTCTATTTTAAAAGCTGGAAGTAATAGTTGCTTTAACACCGCTGAAAGCAGGCTCATAACGGCAGACGCCGCCGGCACAGTTTATTCCGTCAACCTGTTTTACATAAGCTATCGCAAAACGATGAGGGCCTTTGGTGTATGCAGTGTATATATTATAATAATGATGGCCCTGGTCAGGTACAGAATTAGTCAGGGTGTTGAAATTAGGGTTATCGGAGTTTTTATTCGGTGTTATATTGTACATATCTGCTGCTGATATAGACCATTTAGGCGCCAGGTTATACTCCAGTATTGCATACACCCATGAACCGTAATCCTCTTTCGTACTCATATATTCCAGTTCCATTCGCAAAGATTTTTTCGTGCTTATCTTATAGGTGGCCTCAGCAAAAGGAGTTAATGCTTTTACCATAGGCAAGGATGCTGTGCTGGAGATGCCCTCTGAAACCTGGTAAGCGGTTTTGTTATATTCTAAGTATTGGATACCGCCCTGGAAAGACCAGGCCCCCTGGGTATTGTAAACTGCATCGCAATATGCTTCCCGATACAACTCAGCATTATCAAGTGTATTGATCGTTGTACCTGTGAAAGCAAGACTCAGGTTATCGCTGGGCGAAACAAGGACGTTGGCTGTGCCTGCCATTTCAGAATAATCTTCTGATGCTGGTGTATAACGTGACATCAATCTGCCGGGGCGGATAATAGCAATGATCGGCTGCCAGTTCAGGGTTCCGTCTGATGGTGTGGTAGGATTAATAATAGGTGTAACGCGCATTACAAATGCATCGGTGCGCTTACCGTTCAGGTTAATGGCGAGTCCCTTTCTTGCATAGCCAATACTCGTATATTCAACATTGCCCGGCTTGTCAACCAAAGTGCCGCTTGGGTCGGCAATGGCCTCATGTGTTTTGTAAGCACCTTCGGCATACCAAGTAAGGCTTCCTAAAGTGAGCAAGTTGTAGGCCGTGAAGGCGTACATGTTGTACATTGGCTCAAATCTCTGCGAGAGGGGCAATGCATCAAGAGTGCCTACAATAGCATCCATAGTCGATTGATCGAGTGTGCGGTTCAATACGCCAAGGCCAGGGGACAATTGCGCCTTACCGATATGGAAATCTCCTTCTGCGTTAATGACCCTTACTACCGGTGCATATCTCTGGGACAGAACATCCTGGTTATTATCCAGACTATTTTTCTTTTGCTGGCCTGTAAGGCCTTTTAACATGATATGATCTGTGAGTTTGTATTTTAATTCAAAACCCACGAGGGCATTGTCTATTAATAAGCCGCGGTCTTCATAGGACCGAAACAGGATACCACTGCCCACCTGGTCGTATATATATCCCGCGGTTATAGAAAGGCCGCTGAAATCTTTGCTGACAGACCATGCACCTATCCCGAAATTTGTGTTTACAGAGGCAGGTACTTTAAGATTGGAATTATTAAAGGCATCGGCACGCACAAAAACTGTAAAACCTTTATTATTATACCTGAGGCCCAGCCAGCCTTCGCTGCCGCTTAAATATTTATTGTACAGATCGTTGTTGGCATTGATAGCAGGGTCGCTTTGAAAAAAGTTCAGGTTCATCATCAGGTCGCCTGTGAGGGTACCTTGCCCCCATGCAAGGGCGCTCAATGAACATAAAATGAATAAAGAGATGATTTTTTTCATTAAAAAGATTGTAAAGTTTTAAATTTTTCCGAAATTAGACGCTTTGCTCATTTTTGGCAAGTTTTTCGCTTATTATTCTTAAAAACAATTACTTATGAAGAAAATTACTGTATTATTAGCCTGTTTGTTCCTAACGGGCAGCCTTTTTGCCCAATCTGAGCTACCCGACACCCAAATAAAAGACGTAAACAGTGGTAAGAAGGTTCCATTTAATGAAACATATACCAAAGGCAAAGTTACGCTTGTAAGTTTCTGGGCTACATGGTGCGTACCCTGCAAAAAAGAAATAAAAAATATCAGTAAGAAATTGCCTGATTGGCAAAAGGAAGCCGACTTCAATTATATGACGGTATCAATTGACGAATCTCGTGCTGAAGGGCTGGTACGCAGCTATGCTATATCGCAAGGTTGGAAATTTCCTTTTTATATTGACCCGAATTCTGACCTGAAGCGATCTTTGAATTTCCAGACAGTGCCATTTACATTGATAATAGGCAAAGACGGTAAGGTGGCATTTATGCATTCCGGCTATGAAGAAGGCGGTGAAGAGGAAGTATTTGCCAAGATAAAGGAACTGGTGAAATAAGCCCGTCCTGTCGCCTGGTAGCATTTTTGGAAAATTGCCGCTTTGTTGCCTGCGTGTTGCCGCTATTGTGGTTTTTTAATATTGCATATACGACTGTATTTGAATTATTTATGATGCTATAAAATGAAAAATTGCCGCTTTAGGATGTTTACTGAAAATTGCCGCTTTAGTTAACGGAGTAATATGAAAATTTTGCCGCAAATGCACAAAGCCCCATAGAGGGTTTACTGCGTGTTATGATGCCCGTCGTGAGTGTTCTTTCTTTTGGTTATTCGCTGTTGCTCATGAGAAAAGTGCGCATGATTTTAGGATTGGCTTGAAGTTATTATGTAAAATATCCACAAAATGATGTGCCATTTTCTGCTCATTTTTGGCCAAAAGTTGCTCAGTTCCTGCTCAGTTATTGCTCAGTTCCTGCTCATTATTGCTCATTTGTTGCACACTGTTTTTTTTATAAATTTTTGATAATCAATTGTTTGTGATAAAAACTTGCCACTTTTAGTGAAAATTGGGGTTGTAATGATAAAATGTGGATAGTGAGGGTTTGGATTTTATCATTTGTATATCAAAATCCTGCACGATAATTTAAGCCCGCATATTGCCGGGCAGGCAGCAAAGGCACAAAGACGCAAAGTTTAACGCGATTTCCGAATATCTGTTTTTATTGCAAAACGGAAGTCCTTAGAATGATGCCTAAATTCCTAAGGAAGTTTGGGTTATTTCGTTTTATAATAACCGGAGCAATTTTTTTGGTTTCTTCATCTGGCAAAACAGGGTTTAAATTTGACCCAAAGATAGGATTTTGAGGAGGCGGTTTCCAAAAAAAGATATTCACAAAATTGGATGAGAAGCCAGCATCAAATCTGAGTCTCAGGAGGCCCACACGCTTTTGCAGCCAAGCGCAAGGCCAGGCAAAAGCCCAGGATGACGCGTATGGCAGCAGAAATATGCGCAGACAGAATCGGACCTATTCCTTTACTATCTTCCTTATCACCCTTTCACCATCATTGTTGATAAGTTCCAAAATATAAGCGCCATTGGCAAAGCCCTTAGTATCAAGAAGGGTTTTTTGTTGATTAATTTGCCCCATATAAATTCTTTGCCCCACAATATTGTATATACTTATGGTTGTGCCTTGCGCTACGCCTTCAATAAATAATTGGTTTGTTACAGGATTGGGCCACACTGTCAAATTGCTAACTAATGGCTGCAAACTGCTAACTCCATTTGTCAGCTCCACGCAAGCTATTACAGAGTCCGGCACCGTGCATTGCAGGTTGTCATGAATGATGAGGCATATAGTATCATTCAAACTTAGACTGGTGCTTGAAAAAGTGGGTTGAGTAGCACCGGCAATATCAACTCCGTTCCTTGTCCATTGGTAAGATATACCTGTGCTGCCTGCAGGTATATGGCTGGAGAATGTAACAAGCTGGCCGTTGGTATATATAAGCGGAAAAATGCTAAGGCTGAGTGTTGGAGGTGATAATTGCAGCACATGTATGTACAGTCCTGCGCTTATTGTTGTGTCCACTGGTTGGCAGGTGGCATTGCCTCTAACTTCGCAACTCATTATGTCGCCATTACTCAGTCCGCTTGTGGTATAGCTTGCGTTTGTTGCCCCTATTATATTGCTCCCGTTCTTTTTCCATTGGTAGCTTGGCGCGCTGCCTGCATTCGTTGCCGTGGCATCAAGGCTCAGACTGCCGCCTATGCACATGGTATCGGTAGGTACGCCTGCTATTTGTATAATGGGCGGCCCTGCCGTGGGCGTTACGCTCACAAGCGTAGTATCAGGCGTAGCGCAGCCATTCAGGTGTGCAGTAAGTATATAATTGCCCGCATTGCCACTTTGCGCATGGGCTATAAAAGTGTCCTCCGCATTAGCATTAAAGCCCTGTGGCCCGCTCCAGCTAAATGTGCAGCCAGCTTGTGGACTGTTTACTGCCAGGCCCAAACTATCACCCGCGCAGGGCGTGTTATGGCTAGCCTGTGGCGTCAAAGGGCTTTGCAGCACGCTTACTAAAATACTGTCTGAAGATACACAGCCATTCAGGGAATCTCTAACAGTATAATAACCTGAATCCGCTAATTGTATATTGTAAACAGTTGCATTCTGATTAGCGCTTGCAAAACCGCCTGGTCCTGTCCAGCTATAAGTAGCGCCGGCCAGCAAATTCCCAATTCCCAATACCAAATTCCCATTTGTACACACCGGGCTATTGCTGTTCATTGTTGGCGGGCTTATATATGGTATTACAGTAACAGTATCTGTATTAGCGCAGGGCGCAAAAGCCGATGTACTTAACACAATTGTGGAAAGGCCGGTGCTGCTCACAGTAACACTATCTCCACTTCCGTTTAGCACGGCAGGTCCGCTAAGCACAGCCCAGCTAAAAGGCCCTATGCCGCTGGCACTCAGGCTATCTGCCAGCCCGCTGCCGCAATTATAATAGGCCGTATCTGTATTAGCTGCGACAATAGCATTACCAAAGGGACAGGAGGCAAAATTAGTGGTTAATACAGAAAAGGGAGATGAAACATAGCTGAAATTGATATTACTGCTGCTATTGCTTATAGTGCCGGTTAGCAAAACAGGACCTGATAATGTCCCATATATGCTATAAACCTGATTGCCTATTATAGCTAAACTCCCTCCTGCGTCGCCATAAGGAAGGCCACTCGTTGTCCAGGAATTTACTAAGCCACCACTTGAATTAAATTCCTTTAGCCAACCACCGCCATACCATGCATTTAATATATAAAAGTTGCCGGCGCAATCAACAGCAATATCACCCGTTATTTGTGTGCCGGGTGGCAGAGTTATTAGTAAGGTAGCATTGCCTGTGCCATTATACTGATATACATTGTCAGCACTAAGATTATAAATAAATCCACCACCTCCTCCTATGCCTCCCACGACACCTCCTATTGTATGTCCCGTATTTACCCAGCTAGTACCATTATAATAGCAATAATAGATAGATCCCCCGGAATCCACAACCGAATAAAAAGTGGGTGAAGGGCCTGCCGCATTCAGGTTTTCACATATTGCCAATGTACTATGTGCATTCCCTAAAGATATTGTATTAACGGACGGATTTGTGGATGAAGGCGGTAATGAAGGATCATAATTATAAATAGAAGTACCACTTTCATTTACGCTATATATAATACCATTGCCTGTCCCTATACATACTGGCATCTGGGCACTTACAAATAATGGCAGTAAACAAAGGTTCAAAAGTAAATTCCGGGATTTAAATTTCATCCCAAAGCTTCGGGACCTGATAGATATATACTGTTTCATACCTCATCCTTTTATATTATAAAACTACAAAATTATATTTAAAAATTACCCTGTGGCGATTTTTTGACCGCCACAGGGTAATTCATTTTGTTTCGTTGTTTCAATAAAGACAGGGGGGATTCAAAAAAACTCATCCAAAAATCCATTAATCCTGAAAATCCCAATCACTCTTTCACAAACTTCATTGTCTTCACTTCGTTCTCTGCTTCATAAATATGCAGTATATACATTCCGTTTACTAAACAGCCTATGTCCGCTTTTTCATTACTGCCGCTTATATCTGCCCTCAGTATTTCCCTGCCTGTAATGTCGCATATTTTATAGCTTGCATTTTCTGTATTGGCAGGTACTGTAATTGTTAATTGGTCTGTTGCGGGATTGGGCGATACTAACCATGTTTTGTTTATCAATTTGCTGTTTACACCTGTGTTGCCGCCGGGCTTCCAGCTTGTAACATTTCGTTCGTCTTTATAAAATACTGTTCCGTTATCCCAGCAGGCCAATATTTGCGGGTTATTTGCGTAACCAAATGTGCCATCATTATTACAGGTACTGCTTATGGCAGGCGTAAGAGCGCCGACAGCAGTAGAAAAATTCACCCTGGTATAGCTTGCAGGTGATGAAGTGGGATATATGGATATTGTCCAGTCGAGACCCGGTGCAGTAAGAAAACTGTTAAAAGCATTGGGATGGTCGTAAGCAACTGTATATGTTTGCGATCCGCAACTCACTACCGGCAATAGATCGGCAACAAATGGCGACCAGCCCCCCAAAGCAAGATAAGCAGGCAGGCTATAAGGATAAGGGTAGCCCGGCTGTAGTCTTGCCACACCGCCGGTAGTATTATTTACAGCGACCCAATCGAAATTAGTGGTGGGCGGACTACTTGGGTCATTGTTATATGTGTAATCGTCTATTGCGTCAATTCTCGGATATATGTCCATACTTGAGCCTAAAGATACTGGTAGGGATGATGGTAAACTCCCGAACTCCCATTCGTCCTTATACCATTCATTAAGGTCATCAGTATAGGTAAAATAGGCCACCACGGCGCCACTTGGCGCCCTTTGCACGGCACAAACATCCGCCCAATAAGATGGATTAGGCGTCGGTATGCCATTTATTACTTGTGGGCTACCAATAGAATTTAAAGAACCTAAATAGAGGTTTACGCCATATTCCGTGTTAAGCATGAAAAGTGGTGAAGAGCAGTTCATCGTCATTGGATCATAAACACCGAGAATATAATATTCGGAATCTGTCCAGGATACTACAAACTGGTCGCAAAGAGGGAGTCCTCCGATATTTATAGTGGGGAAATCAGCATAATCAGCTATAATATCAATATGTGGATAAAGGTTTGCATAACCATTTCCGGAATTAATAAGCTTTGCTTTGTAAATCGCCGTGTGCGTTATAGTCCCCGTACCTACTCCGCTAATATCATACAAGTCCATAAATACATCATTATCAAAAGGGCATGGGGCTGTTGTTGGCAAAACATAAACAACGCCTAATAAATAATCGGTAGTGGTAGTAGAATTATTACCTAACACAATATCCCCGGTATATCCCGGTAGCATAACTGTGTCAGTGCTTACACCATCATCTAAATACACTATTATTGTCCCGGCATTTGAAGACGAAATCGCGTTTAACTGCGCAGCGGCAGAGCAACCCGTTCCGCAATTGGGTGAGTAATCAATTATCGCGCTGTTTAAATAACCCTTTGCTATGCTCGTATTAATATCAGCATGTCCTGCCGATGTAATAGTTGGCCCTGCATGGCATATATTTATGCCGTTTGCAATAAGGGCAATTAAGAGCATCAGGCTTGCAAGCCTCATTATTTGGGGTATTTGTTTTATTTTTTTCATAAAATTATTTTTTTGATTTTAATAAATATTTTTACAGAACTTTTCGATTGATCTTTCATCTTTTTTCTTTCCATAATTTTTTGTTTTTAAAAGGTTTTTAAAAAATGTTTAAGTGGCCTGTAAAAAAACACGGAATGAAAAGATGTGTTGTGCAAATATTTTTTCTCAGAAAGTTGAGTATGCCTTATCTTTTTTCTCCTCTTCTTTAAAGCCTGCAACAAAAGTAGGCGGCGCAAAATTGCGCCGCACCCCCCTTTTCGGGGGGAGGCTTTGTTAATGTTTATAAATGAAATATGTTTTTATAAAAAAAGCGGCTATGTGCAAAACTTTATAAACCTTTACATAAGGATAAAGAGAAAAAAAATTCCCCAGCTTATACATCATTTTTATGGATGTAGCTCATGTAACACTTATCGCTATTGTAGAAGACGAAGCCTTTGCGCGTTTCGGGCTAAGAAAGGCTATAGAAGAAGTAGCCGGTTTTAAAATACTGTTCGAGGCCATAAATGGCGAAGATTTTTTCAGGCAGCTGGAACAAAGCAAACTGCAGCCCGATATCATCACTTTAGACCCCGTTATGCCCATAATGGATGGCGAGGCTGTACAAAGAGTTTTAAGAAAAAAATACCCGCATATAAAAGTACTTACCGTTTCAGGCAGCGACCATCTTTTTACTATAGAAAGAAGTATTGTGCTTGGGGCAAGGGGCTATTTATTAAAGCCCGATTGCAACCTGCATGTAGAACAAGCCATAAAAAACATTATGGAGCAGGGCTATTATTATTCGGAGGTAGCAGACAAAAAAGTTTTTGAGCGTGTGCACAATATTCCTTTTTATACACATCCCATTTCGCCGAGAGAAAAAGAAGTGCTGATAAATATATACAGGGGCTATAGTTATAAAGAAATGATCGCACTAATGCATGTATCGGAAGAAACGATAAAAGGCTATAAAAAAACGCTGTGTGAAAAACTGCGTTTGCACAGCAAAGAAGACCTGATATTATTTGCCCTGAAAAATGAAATTTACCCCCCCCCCACATATAACTTAGGAAAATATTTAAGGGGGCTTATTTTTTCATCAGGGCTATTTCCAGCACTTCCTTCATCTCGCTAACGTAATGAAACTTCATGCCTTTGATGTAGTCTTTGTTTATTTCTTCCACATCTTTCTGGTTCAGGTTGCACATCACAATATCCTTGATGCCCGCACGCTTGGCGGCCAGCACTTTCTCCTTTATGCCGCCAACAGGTAATACCTGTCCGCGCAAGGTGATCTCGCCTGTCATGGCGAAGAAAGGTTTTACTTTACGGCCTGTAAAAGCGGATACCAATGAAGTGAGCATGGTAACGCCTGCACTTGGCCCGTCTTTAGGAACGGCCCCTTCCGGCACGTGTATGTGTATATTGGTTTCTTCGAATTGTTCGGGCTTTATTCCAAACTCTGTGGCATGAGCTTTAAGAAAAGAAAGAGCGGTTGATGCGCTTTCCTTCATTACATTACCGAGGTTGCCGGTAAGTGTAAGGCCACCACTCTTGCCTTTTGATAATATGGTTTCTATAAACAAAATATCACCACCCACGGATGTCCATGCCAGGCCCACTACCACGCCCGCCGGATGGCCACGTGTATAAATATCGTTGGTGTAACGTGGCTTGCCTAAAACTTCTTCTATTTGCTCTGTGCTTACTTGTGGGGCAATATTGTCTTCCATAGCAACATGCTTCGCCACCGAGCGCATTACACTTGCCAGCAAGCGGTCCAGTTCGCGTACGCCCGATTCACGGGTGTATTCCTGTATCATCTTAACAAGCACCTTATCCGGAAATTTCAAAGGTATTTTGCTTAGGCCATGCAGGTCTTTTTGTTTCAGTATAAGGTGTCGCCTGGCTATCTCTGTTTTTTCTTCTATGGAGTATCCTGTAAGCTGTATCACTTCCAGCCTGTCTCTCAATGCTGGTTGTATATCGCTGAGGCTGTTAGCCGTGGCGATGAATAACACCTTCGAAAGGTCAAACTCCAGTTCCAGGTAATTATCGTAAAAAGAATTGTTTTGCTCAGGGTCCAACACTTCAAGAAGCGCGGAACTAGGGTCGCCCCTGAAATCATTACCTATCTTATCTATCTCATCCAATATAAAAACAGGATTTGCTGATTTTATTTTTCTTAAAGATTGAATGATACGGCCCGGCATTGCACCTATATAGGTTTTGCGGTGCCCGCGCAATTCACTTTCATCATGCAAACCACCCAAACTGAAGCGAACATATTTGCGCTGAATAGCGTTGGCGATGCTGCGGCCCAAAGATGTTTTACCTATACCCGGAGGGCCAACAAAACAAAGTATCGGCGATTTCATATCTCCTTTCAGTTTTAAAACTGCCAGGTATTCAAGTATGCGCTCTTTTATTTTCTCCATGCCGTAGTGGTCATTGTCCAATACTTTCTGGGCTTTCTTTAGGTCATAGCTGTCTTCTGTATATTCACCCCATGGCAGGTCCAGCATCAGGTCCAGGTGGTTATACACTACGGAATAATCAGGAGTGCTGGGATGCATACGCTCCAGCTTCTCTATATTTTTCTTAAATAATTCTTTAGCGGCTTCGGGTAGTTTTTTACTCTCTGCCCTTTTCTGCAGGTCTTTTACTTCCCTTTCATTAGGTTCACCACCTAATTCTTCACGAATGGACTTTAATTGTTGTTGCAGGAAATATTCACGTTGCTGCTTGTCTATATCAACACGCGTTTTGTTGGTGATCTCGTTTTTCAATTCTACAAGCTGCAATTCTGTTTGCAGCAATTGCAATAAGCGCTCGGCCCGCAATTTCACATTGTTCTCTTCCAGCAACTCCTGTTTGTCAACCAGCTTGGCTGCAATATTGGATGCCACAAAATGCATGAGGAAAGACTGCTGCTCAATATTCCTGAGTACAATACTTGCTTCATTAGGCATATTGGGCGACTGCTGCGCTATCTTCTCGGAATAATCTTTTATAGACGAAATAACGGCATCAAACTCGGCATCTTTTTCGGGAAACTGGTCTTCAAGATATTTGATGCGGGCGGTATAAAAAGGGTCAAGCTGGACGAACTCTTCTACCTGGAAACGCATACGCCCCATTATGAAAATGGTAGTGTTGCCGTCCGGCATCTTTATCTGCTTCACCACTTTAGCCAATGTACCGGTATGGTAAATGTCTTCCGTTTTAGGGTCATCGTTTGTGGCATCTTTCTGGGCCACTACACCTATCCACTTATCGTTTCCCTGTGCGTTGGCAATGGCTTTTATAGACTTATCGCGTGCCACTGTTATTGGCAGTACCACATTGGGGAAAAGCACAGTATTTCGCAGCGCTATGATAGGTATCTGCAATGGCAAACTACCTTTTTCCTGTTCACCCATTTCGTCCTCACCGAGGGGTACTATAGGCATAAACTCCATTTCCTGTTCAGACTGACCAATAAACATATTTAACATTGATTCCATTTGAGACATTATGTCCAATATTTCCCTCTTTTTAAAAATTAAGGAGGATTAAAGATAAGGGACAATAGCTATGCCAAACACATAAAACTGAAATAATTGCAGGCTTTTGCTTTTGCAAGTAAATGATTTATGCTTTAAATCAGTCAAGATTCCAAATCATAAACCTATTTCAATACTTCGGCGAGTTTCTGTTCCAATTGCTCCCCTCTCAGGTTCATTGCAATGATCTTGCCCGAAGGGTCTAAAAGAAAGTTTGCAGGTATAGATTCAACTCTATATGCTCTGACAACGACAGATTCCCAGCCTTTGAGGTCTGCAACATGCGTAGGCCAGCTAAGCTTATCATTGGCAATTGCATTCTGCCATTTGTCTTTGTCGTTATCAAGCGAGACACTGAAAACAGTGAAGTTCTTATCCTTGTATTTGTTATAGGCTGCAACAACATTCGGGTTTTCCATACGGCAGGGATTGCACCAGGAGGCCCAGAAATCGAGCAAAACATATTTTCCCTTCATGGAAGAAAGCAAAACATCCTTACCATTAATATCCGGCAGAACGACATCCGGTGCCTGCATTCCTAACTCAGGTCCCGGGCTTGCATTTGGTGGCGGGATTTGTACATTTCTTGTTTTGTTATAATTGGCAACAAAATCTTTTGCCATTTTAGAATTAGGAAATCTCCTGTCAAGGCTTTGGCTAAAGGCCATTAAAAAAGGTTTTTCACTTGCCGGGTTCAGTATCCTTGCAGCAAATATGGCTACCGGCAAATATTGCGTGGTATCTGCATAATGCTCAACAAACAAAGTGAATTTCCCACGCATCTCATTCAAGTCATGTTTGGCTTTATTGAGGAGGCTGTCGTTGCCCCTTGCGATTTCTGTGTCTATCACTACATTGAGGGTAATAAAATCGCGAAGGTGCTCGCGAATGGCAACTAGAAATTTTTTAAGACTTTCGGACGACGGGGAACCACTTACCTGCCATTTCTCAATGGTTTGCCAATCTGCATTCACTTTTACCTCACCTTTGTCAATGGCAAGAAGAATAAATTTATTTTGCTGGAAGCGCAGGCGGTATATGCTTGGCTCGGGAGCATCTACCGATAATTTGAAAGAGCCATCCTCATCGCTTTTTACCGAATCTATAACTGTAGGCACATCATTCACACCGATATCTTCCAATACAACCTCCTGCACGGGCATTTTAGATATGTATCCTCTTATTGTAAATTTATTTTTATTGCCCACATTGCAGGCAGTCAATAAACATATAAATCCTAAAAAAAATATCCTTCCTTGTTTCATTTATCGTTTTTAATCCGGACTGCAAACCTAATTAATTATTCGCGTTATGTTCTGCCAAACAAGGCTTCTTACAATGCAGATTAAAAAATTTAACATTATTAATTACAAATGGGCAAATTTGATATAAGCTATTCTATCCAAGCCTGGTATGAAACGGTGTTTTCAGCTACTGAACCGCTTATTTTACATGTTTTGAGTAAAAAATACTCCATTATTCAAAAATCTGAGAAAAACTTTCCCATAATATTATGAATGTATATTCAGATGTATTATTTTCATGCCAATTAAATATCATGGCGGTATGAACAAAGCATTGTTATTATTTGCATTTTTATTATTTTCTGTAAAAGGTTTTTCACAAAGCGGTGGTAATGACGCCAGTGCTTCAATAAACTATGGCGGTCATAGTTTTGGCAACGCCTATGACGCTGACGCGAAATTGGCCTTATGGTCTCAACGGCTTATTAATAACCAGGCAAGTGTTGATACATTCGCCAACCAGCGTTATGACAAGTATGTTACGGGTATGCAATATGATGCGTCCGTTAAGGAACTAGAGAAAACGGTGAAAACAAAACACAGGGTAACAGAAGCCAGTGCAGACATAAAAAACTGGCTTAATGAATATTACATCCTGCAAAATGCAATAAGTGGCGCTATCATCAATAATTCTGCTAACAGGCATTTTATGTATGTGTTGAACAACAGGGTAATGATGACTATTAACGAAGGGATGACCATGATAGAAGGATGGGATTTGGACCAAACGCTTTTTAATTTACAAAATGCCGTGAGGGAAGCTGGTGAGTATGTTAGGGCAAATGCTATAGATGACATCAAGCTGCGTGCAGCATGGGCAACAGTTTCAGATAATCCACACTATAATAATTGCAAATACATGATCACTATCGACGATTCTCTATTCGCACGTGCAGGATCACCTTCTAATATTGATATATATATCGTTGATCAGCTCCATTATAATATTGCCAAAACACGTTATAAAACAGATGTTTCAAAAGGCGCTATTCCCTCCGATTTCCGTAACAGGCAAAAGGAAAGCGATTTTCTGAAAGATTACCTGAAAGCAAGTTTGCGCATATCACGCGAACCACTGATGTACAACATAAGCCTTGGCGACCATATCGGGGAAAAACCCAATAATTGTATGGCGTCATTGTCTTTAGTGCCCGATTGGTACATCTATGTATTCTACAAAGGAAAGCTATACTACGTAAATTCTTTACCTAAAGGCGGCAATAACGAAATGGTTAATGTTTATATACCTAATAAAATGTAGTTACATTATTTTACAACAAAAAGAAAGGCCGGTATTATATACCGGCCTTTCTTTTTGTGTTTTACTATACTAACAGCTTCTGTTATATCAATCCTGTTCCTGTAAACCTCACCTCATTATTGCAGACCTTACCATATCAACAATGGGCCGGGGAAATAAAGGGGCTATCTTGCTAAGCATTTTAACTGCCTGCATTTGAAATTGCAATTTTGTGCTCCGGTTCACTACTTCGTCAAAATATTTATTCACTATTTTTTCACCGGTTTTAATATTAACAAGGTCGGTCAAATAAATTTTATTAATCGCTACGTCCGAATATTTGGGTGAATAATACATGCAGTCATTAAAATAATAATGAGTTACCTGCGAATGACGTGATGCCCCAGGCCTGAGAATATGCTCACCACCATGCAATAAGTTTGAAGACCAAATAAGTGCCTGCCCTTTTTTGATGTTGAGTACTTCTTTTTTTAAGCCTAAAGCGTTTATTATTTCCTGTATAAACAACTCATAGTTCTCAAAATAAACCATCATTGCTTTTTTCTTTTCTATGTTATCACTGGCCTTTACCCCCATGTCTATCATATCATAAAAAGGCAGCTTATGGCTTTTAGGATAATAGTGTAAAGGGCCATTATCGTTAGTAATATCTTCAAATGCTATCCATACGCCACACATAAATCTTTGTGGAATAGAATTGAAGTGTATCATGTCGGAATGGGTATTTTGCTGAGTGCCAACCGGAAAATTCAAAGTTTGGAAGGGAAATGGCTCCCTCTTATATAGCAGGCGCAGTTTTTCGTAAACAATATTCAAACTGGCTATTTTGCGCACACGCTCATTAAATGTCCAGGCGTCCTGTATGCGTTTATCCTCTGTCTCAAGTTTATTGAACTTTGGCATCAATTCAGCTACAATCAGGTCTATTTCCGATTCTTCAATTTTAGGGTCAAATATCACGTAGCCTTCATCGGCAAAATGTTTCACAAAGGCTTTGTCTTCTTCGCTAAGCTTTGAATCCCGCAGTTCAGCATTAAAAAATGGGGAGTCGATCCAGGGCAAATTATATTCAGGTAAAGACATCAGTTGCTAATATTAATACGGTTTACGCTAAGATAAAATTAGAACAACTTATCCAATCCGCAAAATACGCCCGATACTATGATCGCATTGTGCAAAGAGCTGCGGCTATTGTTGTTGCAGCTATCATAGCATTGGGAAATTGCATAAAAAAAAAGAGAGGGTGGCATTTTGTTGCCACCCTCTCTTTATATTGTAGTTTATTACTCTTTAATGAATTTATTACGGCTTGTTGTGCCATCAGCAGTCACTTCGTAAAAATACATGCCTGTTGGTAATTGAGCTACCGGAACATGCAGTGTTGAGTTAGAACTAAACTCTTTTTGCAATAATGTTTTTCCTGCCAGATCATATATCCTTACAGTCACATTGCTGCTTGGCATGGTGTTGAACATGATATTCAAAACGTCATTAGCAGGGTTAGGGAATACAATCAAGTTGTCAGACACGAAATTTACATTATTAACCGAAGAAGTTGATTGTGATTTCAAACTCAGGTTATCAACAACAAGTGTAGAACCGGCTCCGGGCGTGCCTGAACATGAAGATGTGAAATCAATACGCATGGTTGCAGGAGGCTGAGCAGAAGTGCCCCATCCTACTTTAAACTGGGTATAAGAAGATGCGCTTGGCAATGCAACAGTTTTAGGAAAACCCGGAACATCTATGCCACCTGTTTGTTGTAATGTAACAGTTACAAAACCTGTATCAGTACCCACAGCGGTATATTTATAATAACCTGAAAGGGTGTCAGCACCGGTATAAGTATAGGCCAATCCACCGCCGGAGCCATTGCGACTGGTAAAATAACCTGAACTAACAGACATAGCAGCAGGGCCTGTGCCGCCTCCGGAACCACCTGTTGCTTCTGTAACTAATTCTAAAGCATAAGCGTTGTGCTGTGCAGTCGTGTTTTGGCTGTCACCGTCATAAGCGAATCCGTTTCCATTTTCAGCCCATCCGGTAGGTTTGATAAGACTTGGCGATGGCGTAACATAGGCATCAAAACTACCACCGGCTATTGCCTGAGGCGTAGAAGAAGTGATAAAAACCATATTATCAATTGCCAGCCAGCTAGCAGGATTTTTATAAATATTTGTAATAATGTTAGTCGATACTGCTGCTATAATTACAGAATCATAAAGAACCGGAGGATTTATTGCAAATGATGAATCTTTCCAGGTTCCCATGCTGCCCCACAACCTGATCTCGGTAAGGCTGGTAGGGGTACCGTTTTTCTTAAATATAACGAGTATAAAAGCAGTGTCAAAACTCGCCACGCCGCACATATACCTCACTTCCAGGTGGCTGGGTGGTTGGTTGGTCTGAGCGTAAGCGGCTCCGCCTTTCCCGCTAAGCGGCATGAAAGATGTATTAGCCATATAAGCGGCTACTGTATCTATTACACCGGTAGCAACTGTTCTTGCAGTAGTTTGCAATTTAACTGCCTGGCCGGACGCACCCGCCATTTTCCATACATTCACAGTATCCAGAAGGGCTATGCAATTAGGGTTAGAGTTATACCAACCTGAATCGGACTGGTCAAAACTGATAGGAGTTGCCGACCAGTTCTCAAAATCCGGGTTAGGGATGCTTTGTGCACCTGCAATAAACGCAAGCGACATAAACAGAGGCATTAATAGTAGTAATCGTTTCATATTTGTTTAGTTTTTATTTTAGAACCTAAAGTTAAGGAAAAGAATTGCAGATTATGAAATGATATTTAGGTTAATTGATAAAAATCTTTCTAAGGGCAAAAGCAAGCTAAACGCCGTTTTGTCATAACGCTTAAAAATCTTACTATTGATACCATTAAATACTTATTCCTACTTGAAAGACGATAATAAAAATACAAATTCGGGCCTGGCTTTACAAAAGCTCTTAGTCCTGTCCTTTATTGAAGGATCATGTGTGATGGTGGCAGAACTAGCAGGGGGGAAAATGCTGGCGCCTTTTTACGGCACCTCGCTTTATGTATGGGCCTCCACACTATCTATAACGCTGGGGGCCCTTACCATTGGTTATTACCTTGGTGGCAGAATATGCAATAATGATGCGGAAAAGCGAAAGAAATTTTTATTCTTCATCATTGCATGCGCATCGGCACTGGTAATTGTTATGCCGGTTTGGGCCAATTTCATTATGAAGCAAACCCTTAACCTGGGTTTTCTGAGCGGACTTGTTATTTCGCAACTGGGCTTTCTATTATTGCCCGTGCTGGGCATGGGTATGGTTAGCCCAATCATCATTAGCCTCCTGGCAGAAACTAAGAATTCGGGCACTGCCGCAGGCTCTGTATACGCCATATCTACCTTGGGTGGTGTTATTGCCACCCTGCTCACTGGTTTCTGGCTGGTGCCGCTTATAGGCATTTCAATACCATGCATTGTTGCAGGCTCCCTGCTTTTTATACTGAATGTGCTATTTCTGAGGCCACAACAAAAACTATTGGCAACGCTGGTTTTACTAATACTTGCTCCCTCTGCTTTGTATATTAAAAACGCCATGTCGCCAGCCACCGACAGGTTCACCATACTTTACCAGAAAGAAGGCATGCTGGGGCAAATAAAGGTTGTTGACTTTAAAGTGAAATTGCAAAACCATGATATGACCACACGCAGCTTGCTTGTAAACCACAACTGGCAAACATGGATAGATAAAGACAATCCTTCCTATAGTTTCCTCTACTATACCCGCTTCACAAACGCTGTTATCTCCTGCCTGCCCGCAGGCAGCAATGCCTTGCTGATAGGCCTGGGCGGCGGTACTGTGGCCAAACAATTTGAAGCACATAATATTGCCTATGATGCGGTCGAGATAGACGGACGCCTCCCCCAATTGGCAAAGCAATACTTCGGACTAAAGGGCACAGGCAATTTGATTGTGGACGATGGCCGCCACTATATTAACGTTTGTAAAAAAAAATATGACCTTATTATTATTGATGCCCTGCTGGGCGAGAACGTGCCATCGCATTTGTTAAGCATAGAGTGTTTTAATTCATTAAAAAACCTGTTGGCTGCAAACGGCAAAATTTTCATAGAGTTTGATGGTATAGGAGAAAACGAAACAGGGATGGCGCAAAAACTGCTATACCATACCATACTAAAAGCAGGTTATAATTGCCAGTTGTTTTCGTCCGTAGCGCCGGACCTGGACGGCGATGTTATGTACCTCGCATCATCAGGCACACTTACTGATTTTGATACCGCGCAAATAAACAAAGACTATTATTACGCCTTGCAGGGCCCCATGAAGAATTTTAAAATAGCCTTTGATAAAGTGCCTGAAGAATTACTAACTGATAATAACCCCGCGCTGGACTTTTACCTGCGCCAAAGAATGATAAACGTGAGAGAGGAATTGCTGAAAAAACAAAACCAGTCTTTCCTGGATGATGATATGATATTCTATTATTGAAAAGAAAAGCTTTTCCCTTAGAGGGAAAAGCTGTACAAAAAAAATCAGATAAAATTATTCGGCTTCGGCTACTACTTCCTTCACCTCAGGTATCATGCGTTTCATCATACCCTCTATACCAGCCTTAAGGGTTATCATGGATGAGGGGCAACCGGAGCAGGAACCCTGCAACATCAACTTCACAGTACCGCTGTCATAACCTTTAAAACTGATGGCGCCGCCGTCCATTTCAACAGCAGGCTTTACGTAGTTTTCTAACAATTCTTTTATGCGCACCACCACATCACTATCATCCCCATTCACCAGGTTCGTGTCTTGTTTTGCAGGCACCTGGTCTTCATTTATCACAGGTTTGCCTTCTTCCAGGTATTGTTTCAGGAACTCACGCACAGAAGGTATCACATCATCCCATTGTGTATCGGCGATTTTGCTAAGGGTAACGAAATTGCTGGCGATAAAAACACTACGTATAAAAGGGAAAGCAAAAAGTTCCTTTGCCAGCGGCGACGGGCCCGCACTTGATTCATCAGGAAAATCAATGCTTTTACCTGGGTACAATAATTTGTTGGCCACAAATTTCATTGTTTCCGGGTTGGGCGTCATTTCTGTATAAATACTCACTATGGTATTTCCTGTCTTCAGCATTGTCTGTATTATTTTTTACAAAAATACTTAATTATTCAGCCCAAATCTAATTGATTAAGCCAATACCCTTATAAATATGGCAAAATTCCGAATACTAAAACAAAATTTCCCGGAAATGAATAAATTTATGGCACAAACCTTAAAAATTATGGCAAAGAAAGTAATTGCAATATGCCTTTTAAGCTCAATGCTCTTAAGCTCCTGTATGACGCACAAACCCAATCACTATAAAAAGGTGAAGCGTGATAAAGGCGCCCGTACTTATAATGCATAGGGGAAATTCCAAATCGAAAATTCCAAATCCCAAGTTGCCTGCGCTGCAGGCTTCCAATTCCTAATTCTCCTAATGGATCGATCCCTTCGGGACAAATTCCCAAATCATGGGGAAACAAATACACTTTTTAGTGTAGAAAAAAATATTCTCAGCGCAAGCATTTATTGCTGCGTTTTCATAAACTATTGATTTTATAGACAATAGCCCTTTATCATTCCTTTAACACTTGCAGGCAGGGATTTCGCACTTCTTGTTATCGAAAAGCGATTTGAAGCGAACGATATTATTAACACTAAAAAAACAGGATTTATGAAAAGGATAATAATGGCACTGACAATTGCAGGATGTTTCCATTTCAGTGCGGCAGCCCAGCAAAAATCAACATACGCAAAGAATTATGAGGTTTGTAAAAATAAGAATGGCTATACCATATGCAGCAAAGACCAGCTGAACAAACAATTGAAAGCAATGCAAACAAAACCAAAGGAAGAAGCATTGCCGGAAACCAACCAGGTGGTATATGTTAGGTGCCAGTCAATTACAGACGACCCACGCTTAACATACAATGGCCCATACAGGCGTCACAACATTATAGTTGATGAAGATATGGATAACCCATACAAAGGCTTACCGAGCAGGCAAAATGACGGTGTGCAAAAAAATGAAGAGAGGAATATTAATGTAAACCAGACAAGTATTGAGCTGCCTCCAAACAATGGATATACAGCCAAATAAGATAAGTGCTGATTTACATAAAAAAGGCTGCATAAAAATGCAGCCTTTTATTTATTTAGGAGTTTGTCTCTTCGGGTTGCAGTACCCATTTTTTCTCATTCAAATGGCTGACTGTTACGGACACGTTATAGCGGTTACTTAAGTAATTGGCCAGTTGCTCCGCAGCATATACCGAGCGGTGCTGGCCACCTGTGCAGCCAAAGGCCACACTCAATTGCTCAAAACCACGCGCCAGGTAATCTTCAACATTTAATGAAACCAACGCATATACATGGTCCATAAATTCGGGCATGCGCGATTCTCGTTCCAGGAACTGGCGCACAATTTCATCATTGCCTGTAAGGTGCTTATAAGCTACGTAACGGCCAGGATTCAGAATGGCCCTGCAATCGAATACGAAGCCGCCACCATGTGGTCCCTTATCCTTCGGCATTCCTTCTTTATACGAAAAGCTGGATACTTGCACATGGAGTTTGGTACTATCTGCTTGTTGGTTTTGGGCATAACGGTCCTGCATTTCCTTGGATGAAATTTTTTCAAGCAAGGAGCGGAACTCGGGGTATGCCGGCAATTGGGGATGGTCGGAAAGAAAAGACTCGAGGCTTTTCAATGCGGGATGGATACTGCTTATAAAAAGAGCCTTATGTTGTAGCAATCCACGGAAACCATAGGCTCCCAACAGTTGTAATAAGCGGAGCAATACAAATTGGGAATAGCCGCGACGGAAATGTATCTCATCCATACGAGGCACATGCAGATCATTAAGGCTGGTAATATAGCCGTTCAGCAAGTCTTCTTTCCAGTTGGCGGGCAATTGCGCTCTGGCCTGCCATAACAATGATGCGATATCGTACTGTGGCGGCCCCTGCATACATCCCTGGAAATCGATAAAATAAACCTTGTCATTGAGCAGCATGATATTGCGGCTCTGAAAATCGCGGTACATCAGCATTTGCGGCTGCACCCTTCCCAGGTCTTTACTCATCAGCTCCATCTCGCTGATAAGAAGTATCTTAT
>Ga0206970_10020_pt1 | contig 54337 bp, 43 predicted proteins | sample Alteio_BWOrgHeat_88_FD_152964 | JGI IMG/M metagenome (GOLD analysis project Ga0206970, IMG submission 152964) | Enriched cells from forest soil in Barre Woods Harvard Forest LTER site, Petersham, Massachusetts, United States -... | ecosystem: Environmental > Terrestrial > Soil > Temperate forest >... | reverse complement strand
TTATGCATCGGCTTGCTCTCCCTGCAGGCGCCAGAGTTTCGCATACCGGCCATTGGCTTGCAGTAACTGGTTATGATTGTCGTCTTCGACGATCCGTCCCTTTTCAAGCGTGAGGATGCGATGGCAATCGCGTACGGCAGAAAGCCGGTGCGCGATGATGATGACCGTACGTCCCTTGACGATCTCGCGCATATTCTTCTGGATAATGCGCTCGCTTTCATAATCGAGCGCGCTGGTCGCTTCATCAAAAATGAGAATGCGCGGGTTCATGACCAGCGCTCTGGCGATGGCGATGCGTTGCCGTTGGCCGCCGGACAGACTGGTGCCGCGCTCGCCGACATTGGTATCGTAACCCTGCGGCAGTTCCAGAATAAAATCGTGTGCACCGGCCAGTTTTGCTGCTTCAATGACGCGCTCGACCGGCATGCCAGGATCGGCCAGGGCAATATTCTCCCGGATTGAGCAGTTGAAAAGCAGATTTTCCTGTAATACGACGCCGATCTGGCGGCGCAGCCAGGACACATCAATGACGGCAAGATCAACACCATCTACCAGCACGCGGCCGGTCTCCGGCACATAAAATCGCTGGGCCAGTTTGGCGAACGTTGACTTGCCGGAACCCGAAGGACCGACGATACCTACGACCTGACCGGCGGGAATAGTAAGATTGATATCATGCAGGACTTCCGGCCCGTCAACGCGATAGCGGAATCCCACATGCTCAAAATTGATCGTGCCCTTCACGTCGGGTAATGCTGTACGCCCCGGCGCGAACAGTGGTTCGGGAGGCGTATTGAGAATATCGCCCAGCCGATCAACCGAGACTTTCGCCTGGTGAAAGTCCTGCCACAACTGCGCCAGACGTAAAACCGGTTGTGCTACGCGTCCAGCGAACATATTGAACGCTACCAGCTCACCGATCGTAAGGTCGCCGGTGATGACTTCCTTGGCACCAAAATAAAGGATGGCCGCTGTTACCAGCTTGCTGACCAGCTGGATACTTTGGCTGGTCCAGTTGCTGAGGTTGAGCACACGGAAGCTGGCATGCACATAGCCGGCCAGTTGTTCTTCCCAGCGCCGTTGCATCTGCGGTTCCACTGCCAGCGCTTTCAATGTTTCAATGCCGGTGATGTTTTCGACCAGAAAGGCCTGGTTTTCCGCACCGCGGTTGAATTTTTCATTCAGGCGATGCCGGAAAATCGGTGTGACCAAGGCTGACACGGCGACATAGAAAGGGAAAGAAGCGATCACAATTCCCGTGAGCAGCAACGAATACCACGCCATAACTAAAAGAAAAATAATGGTGAAAAACAAATCAATGACCAGCGTCAGGGCTGAACTGGTAAGGAAGGTGCGGATGTTCTCCAGCTCACGCACGCGCGCTACGCTGTCACCGGTACGGCGGGATTCGAAATAACTAATCGGCAATGCCACAAGATGCCGGAAAAGCCGCGCACCCAGCTCCACGTCAATACGGTTGGTGGTATGCGAAAACACATAGGTGCGCAGCGCCGTCAACACCGTTTCAAAAAACGCTACTGTCACCAGCCCGATCACCAACACATCGAGCGTTGTCAAGCCGCGATGCACCAGCACTTTGTCGATCACCACCTGGAAGAAGATCGGCGAAACCAGCGCAAAAAGCTGCAGAAAAAAAGACGCAACCAATACTTCGGTCAGCAGGCGCCGGTATTTATGCATGGCCTGAAGGAACCAGGTAACGTCAAAACGGCGGGCCAGGCTGCCAAGGCTGGCGCGGCGGGCCATCAGTATAAGCCGGCCGCTCCACTCAGCTTCAAATTCCGCGCGGCTGAGCGATTGCGGATGTCCCATGGCGGGATCCTGTATTAAAATAGAATCATCAGCAATTTTACCGACAATAAAAAAGCTGCCGTTGCGTTGCTCGGCTATGGCAGGCAACGTCGTTCTTGCCAGCCGTTCCCAGTTGCTATCAATAAGGCGCGCTTTGATCTTCAGTTCTTTTGCGCAGCGTAACATCTCGGTAACGCCGATGGATTGTCCATAGCGGTGTGCCAGCTGACTTGCATCAATAGCAATGCCATGGAAACGTAGAAGTAACACTAAACTGGCGAGGCCTGAATCGAAGGGCGGGGCAGAATCTTTGGGGTCAGCTGACATAAATTTTCACTGCGAATCCGATTTAATTTGACCGGAATAGGTATAATCTTTGCGCTCCCAGCCTACCCATGTGCTACGCGCGTCGTCGTAATGTTGTTTGGGATCGTAGGTCTCCACCGGCAGCTCCAGACTATCCGCCGTCAGGTCACCCACGGCGTCCTTGATTTGCATCATCGCCAAAATCTTATCATGTTCGGATCGTGCCAGATTTATTTTTGCATCCAGTAATTCCTGCTGGGCATTCAACACGTCGAGTGTTGTGCGTGTGCCGACCTTTTCTCCCACCTTGACGCCTTTAAGCGCGTCCTCGGCTGCTTTAACTTCTGTTTTATCCGCTTCTATTGCTGCTGTGGTGATTTGCATTGCCTTCCATGAGTTATTGGCGGATTCATGTGCCCGATGGCGGGTTTCTTCCAACTCCATTGACCGTTGGACAGACGTCTCCTGCGCGGCGCGTATTTTGGAATAATCGGTGCCGGAACGATAAAGCGGCACCGTCAGTTGTAGCATGACCTGGCTTGATACCAGGCGTCCGGGCAATGTGCTGTCCTCATTCCAGTTGTGCGACGAGCTGCCGACCACATTGAGTTCGGGGAGCAAGCTGCCTTTGTTTAGGTCGATCTCGGCACCGGCGCTTTCAACGGCGTATTGCCCGGCGACGACCTCGGGATTCTGCGTTTCGGCAAGTTCGACAGTTTCTTCCACACTTTGTGGAAGGTTGAGATCCAGCGCCGGTTTTTGCAGTGCGCCCGGCATTTCACCGACCAGGCGCACATAAGCAGTGCGGTCAGTAGTTAAGGTATTTTCAGTTTGCATATGGTCTACTTGCGCGCGCGCCAGGCGGGATTCCGCCTGCCGGACATCGGTTTGCGTCAGGTCCCCTACACGGGCGCGTACGGTGGTTTCTTTCAGTTTATCCTTCAAGACCTTTTCATTTTCGGTTTCGCTGGCCAGTATCGTTTCATCACGGATGATGTCAAGGAAGGTCGTTGCCACGTCGAGCAGCAATTGCTGTTCCGCGCTTTGCAGTTTGGCGCGCCCGGCCTTGACCTGTTTCTTAGCCGCCTTGGTTTCCGACAGCGTACGAAACCCGCGGAATAAAGGCTGCGTCGCCTGTACGCCGTAACTATGTGTCAAACTCCTGAAACTCCCCGCACTGACAGGTTGGTTCTGAGGCGAGCGCTGATCGATCCTGCCGCCGGCGGCATTAGCATCGACGCTGGGGCGCCAGTTGCTGAGCGCTTGCGATACCTGCTCGTCGAGCACCCGCAGCCGCGCGCGTTCGGCTTCCAGCGAAGGATTATGCTGGTACGCCAGCGCCCATGCTTCTTCCAATGTCCGTTCTTCCGCCCATGCCGGGGAGCAGTCTGCAAGCATCAACATCATTGTCAGAAAAACGGTCAGCGTTTTCATGGATGTTCCGCGCTATTATTAACGTAATGGAAAGGGTTTATATACCATTTATTAATTAAAGTAAACGCAATAATTCGTATTATTGTGATGGGGTGAATATAGGAGGGGGGAGCTGATTTAATCAGAAAAGGCCAAAAATTAAACTTTTCCAGCCAAACGTTGCGGTTTTCTTTGAGGGCTGTAGAGATGCGGGTGGCGGGTTTTTGTGCGGCTATAAAAAGCGCTTGACAAATTAAAAAACAATATTAACGCTATTTGTCAGAATTTATTAACGCTATTTGTCAGAATTTACGATTTCTTTATTTCCCTGTTATACGGCCGCGCCAAGCAGGCGCTTACTTTGATTTGTTGATTGACCGCAATCCAAGGCAAAGGACGAGCGTATGAAGTTTGTCGAGCGTATCGAGCAAGGCTGGAAAATAACCCATTCCCGTCCGCGGAAATTTCCCCTATTATTTTTATTTGCTGCGTTTGTTGGGCGGGTGCCTGCTGCGCCGATGGCGAATTTTATGGGGATCGTAAAATGACGACAGAAAAAAAACAAAAAATTTGGATGATAATGTTGGATATATTCTCTGGCATATCTTTGTTATTTCTTTTTGTCGGGATGCCTATATTGGCAAATTATTATCCGAACAGTCGCGATGAAAATGGGCACTTAACTTGGCCAGTGCTTGTGATGTTTATTGATGCGCCATTTGCATTTTTTGGCTTTATTTGGTTAGTTTCTCGATATTCTTTAAAATTGCATAGAAAATATCCATTTACGGCAAATCAAAGCTTTCGAACGATTGTTATTGTATTACCGGCCGCGCTGATCGTTCTTATAACGGCTCTCTTGGGGAAATAACACTATGGCCTCACCTTTTGAAATTTTATGGACTGCGTTTCAAGGCGCTGATCAGATTATTAATAATCCGGGCGGTACACTGAATGATGTCAATATTACAGCACAGTTGGCTGTTTTAGCATCATCCGCTTCAATAAATCCTGCAAATGCTCCTAGAAATGCTGTGCTCGCGGTTGGAGCAATGAAACTTCAGCAAGGCGTTATGGTGCAAGATATACAAGAAGGCGCACCTATTAAGAATATTTTTGCGGATTTGTCCACATATCTAGGGGATGGAGCCATTGTTTTAGGCTCGCTTATAGAAATGACACCAGTATCTCCCGCACTGGTGCCGGAAAAAGAGGTTTTTGCAGCCAATATAAAGGCAGGGGGAGACCTTGTCGCTTTAGCGGGACTTGCCGTTAATAATACACAAGGTCTGCTACAAACTCCCGACGCCCTTCATGAACTTAGTACCGAAGCAAACGCCCAGCTTGATTTTCTGGAAGGATATAAAAGTAGCGATCTTGGAGTTTCTACTCCTGCTGGCCAAGCTTTAGGTAGCATCATTTACGAATTAAGTAATGGAGGGTTTCGTTCGGTAGCTACTGCAATAGGCGATGTTGAAACGCAGCAATTCAATAATGCCGTAACTGATGTTACCAACGGTTTTAATAACATCAGTACTTCTTTGGCTAATGCATGGAATAATACTGGTGCAACAGCCCCAACAGTTACCGATACCGTTAACAATAGTTCTTTTGCCGTAACATCCAGTGATAATCCTTTTCCTACATCAGGCACTTTCGGCTACGACATCAATGGCAATCCTAATGGTGTTACGGCAACCGATAGCAATGGAAATCCTCTCCAAAGCATGTCAGCGAGTATCACCAGCGATGGCATAACCGAAACTTCGCAAGGGTATAACTCAGCAGGTACCATCCAATATACTAATAACACCACTTTCGGTAATAACGGCCAAATCAGTGCCGACATCTCCGGCACAGGCGATAATACTTTCCTAACCAACGCTAACATCACCCTCGCGGCAAGCGCCAGCGCGACCGTTAATGGCGATAGCAATACATACAGCGGCGGGGCGGGCAGTACATTTACGAACAACAATTCCGACGGCACGTCTCAACTGGGCGTCTTCGCGCCCACCAGCTCCATAAATTCCGATTTTCAGGATTATTCCGGTGCGAACGGCACCGGGCAGATGCTGCAGGATTTCACCGATTACACCAATGGCCTTAATGCCCAGACCGATTATTCCTACAATTCATCAGAGCAACTCACGCAAACCGTACAAACCGATGCATTCGCCAACAGCGATCTCACGGTACAAAATACCACACAATTGGATGGCAACGGTAACACTACCAATTATAGCGTATCTGTAGATGAAGTTAGCCAACAATTATCATTAGACACGCTTTCCAGCGAATTTGGGTCACAAGTCGGCCAAGCCATCGGCCAGGCAATCGGCGGTAATAACATCTTCGCCAGCGTCACCGGGTCGACGGTCGGGGCAATCGTTATCGGCGATATCGTAAAAGCCACCACGAATTTAAGCACCTCGCTGCTGCAAAACATTGCAGGCAGCTCACAAAATGCCGTGCAAATCGGTGTCGGCAATACATTTGGAAATCTGGGCGGCGACAACGGCATATCAACGCTAAATAATTCCAGCGTGGGAGACTTGACTGCGGTATTAGTTAGCGAAGCCGCTCAATCGCTTGGGCTTAGCGGATTTACTAACGTGGCATTTACCACCACCGGCAGAGCCATCACCAGTCAAATCGTTAGCAACATCTCGCAGGGTCAAACTCTGCTGAATGGTTTTGATTCCACCGCCCTTCTCGATTCGGTGGGGCTTAATCTCGGTGCTGTACTTGGAAATGTATTAGGCAGCAGTGTAGTCAATTCAACCAATGTAGCGCAGTCCGTTCTCACCTCTTTCGGCGGCTTCGCCGGCGGACAAATCGGGGGAGCCGTCGTCACTGACGCGATCAATTGCACATCTGACATGGGCGTTCTCTCCTCAGAATTAGCCTCCACCGGCGCTATCAGCACGGTCGAAGGCATATTGGGCGAGAGCCTTGCCGATATCATTCTTCCCGGCGTTGGTGCTTTACTCGGCGCCGTTCTCGGCGAAGTAGCCGGCGACGCGATTTACACCTTCCTCAACGACATCACTTTCGGCTTGTTTTCGCACCTTTTCGGTGGCGGCGGTAGCTGGCATTTTGTGAGTAATGGTTATGATCCGACGACAAACAGCATTGTGCGTAACTATGATAATTCCAAGAATACCAATGCATCGCTGCGTCAGGGAACCTACGATCTGGACAATGCATTTTTGCAGACCGTCAACTCTACCATCACCGATATCGGCGGTGTGGTCGATCAGGCGGCATGGAATGCAGCCACGCATACGACTTATTTTTTCGATACCTATTTCTCGAATACATACAGTGTGCAGGTGGGTGGCAGTCCATGGCAGATCGCTTCCGGCGGCGATGGTGCCTACATCGAACGCATCGGCGTTGAAAATGAATTAAGCCAGATGGTTTTTGACAACGGCGATCTGGTCAAACTACGTGCGTTTAATGCGTGGAAAGCGACTGTTAATGTTGCGAGTATAACCGGCAATTCGCTGACTACGTTGACAAGCTATATGCAAATAGCCAGCGATTACGATAATTACCTCAACAATACCGCCGACATTAACACACTGATGGCCGCCGAACCCAACAGCGCATTCGCATTGGGCTGGCTGGCGACGTTGCTGCAAGCACAGGCGATGGGCTTGAATAACATTAATTATGCCGGCACGGTCTATAACCTTGCAGGCGGTGGTTCACAGATGCAGGTCACAACCGGCCTACCCAGCGGCGAAATTTCCTTGACCGAAAATTATACCGGATCTTACGCTACCGGCACGCTTACTAACGAAATAATAAATTTCACCGACGGCACATCGCAAAATCAAATCTTTGTCGGTCTGGATAGTGATATTTCCGAGGAAACGCTGACCTATACGGGGGCTAATGCCAGCGGTACGGTTACCGAAAAGATTATCGATTACACCGCTGGTAACTCACAGCTGCAGATGTTTACGGATTCATCAGACAGCACTACCGAGCAGGATTACGGCTACGCGGGCAGCAATGGCACGGGCTCGCTATTATATACGCAAACCATAACCACGGAACTTAGCACAGGGCAGGTGACCGCAACCATCTCCGGGCAAGGGGACACCGGTGTGTTCAATAACGCCACCATCACGCTTGCGGCCAATACGCAGGCAACTATTATCGGCATAAACAATACCGTCACCGGTTCCTCCGCTACGATCACGCTGAGCGCAGGCAGCACCGGCAACACGGTAACAGGCGACAACAATACCATCAACGCGGCGGCAGGCGATAATTTTACGGTCACCGGCAACGGCAATACGATCAATGCTGTAAATAACGACAGCTTCAGCGTGACCGGCACCGGCGATACCATCAACGCCGCCACCAACGTCGCCTTCAGCGTGACCGGCAACGGCGCCACCATCAATGGTTTCAGAGATGTAATCACCTTGGGCAGCGGTGTCACCGGCGCTACGATCAACGGCGGCAACAATGCTATCAATGCCGCCAATAACGACAACTTTACCGTGACCGGTATCGGCGACACCATCAATGGCAACGGCTATACGATTGCCTTGGGCAGCGGCGTCAGCGACGATACGATCAACGGCAACAGCGATACGATCAGCACCGCTGCCAACGACAGCTTCACCGTGACCGGCACCGGCGATACCATCAACGGCAACAACGATACGATCAGCGCCGCCACCAACATCGCCTTCAGCGTGACCGGCACCGGCGATACCATCAATGGTTTCAGAGATGTAATCACCTTGGGCAGCGGTGTCACCGGCGCTACGATCAACGGCGGCAACAATGCTATCAATGCCGCCAATAACGACAACTTTACCGTGACCGGTATCGGCGACACCATCAATGGCAACGGCTATACGATTGCCTTGGGCAGCGGCGTCAGCGACGATACGATCAACGGCAACAGCGATACGATCAGCACCGCCGCCAACGACAGCTTCACCGTGACCGGCACCGGCGATACCATCAACGGCAACAACGATACGATCACATTGAGCACTAACAACGCCAGTAATACGGTGACGGGCAACAACAATACCATCAATGCCGGCGCGAACAATCAATTCACTATCACTGGCAGTAACAATACGATCAACGAGTCCTCGGATATAATCACCTTGGGTACTGGCAGCACCGGCGATACGATTACAGGCAGCGGCAATACCATCAACGTAGCGGCGGGCGATAGTGTAACCGTAAGCGGTGTTGATAATAAAATAGTCGCTTCCTCGGCCACCATTACACTGGCCGGCGGCGCGCCGACTCCCGCGGGTCCCGCGAACACCATCATCGCCAATATCGCCGGTGCTAACGATCCCTCCGACGTGGCGCTTACACCGGATGGCTTCAAGGTATTGGCTACGAATTTTAACCTTAATACCGTTTCCGTGTTTGATACAGCCACCAACAACCTCATCGCCACCATTCCCGTGGGCAGCAAACCGACCTGCGTGGCATTTACGGCCGATGGTTCTAAGGCCTATGTTGGTAATTACGGCACCGACACCGTTTCAGTTGTCGACATGTCGACTTACAATGTCATCTCTACCATCACCGTTGGTAGCGTTCCCTATGCCATGACAACGAATCTGGATGGCAGCAAAGTCTATGTTGCAAATAATACTCCTAATACCATCTCGGTTATCGACACAGCCACCGACACGGTAAGCTCCACCGTTGTCCTGAGCGGCAAGCAGCCGGCCGGTATGGCAGTAAGCCCGGATGGAAGAACGCTCTACGTCGCCAATGGAAACTCGAATAATGTTTCGGTGGTGAATACATCGACCAATACCGAAATCGGCTCCATCTCTGTGGGTTCCATCCCCATCTACATAGCGATCACGCCGGATGGCACCAAAGCCTATGTTACCAATCTTGGCTCCAATACCGTCTCCGTGATCAATCTGACGACCAATACCGTGACCGGCACCATTGCCGTTGGCACCCAGCCCGTCGACATCGCGATCACGCCGGATGGCACCACCGCCTACGTCGCCAATATGGGTTCGAATACCGTTTCAGTCATCAGCCTGGCAACCAACACCGTGATTGCCACCCTCGCCACCAGCGCCCAGCCACAGATGTTTGCAGTCTCCCCGGACGGCAGCAAGCTCTATCTCTCCAGTTATAACACCACGAATAATAATCTCTCGGTCATCAGCACAGGGCTTGGCATCAACATCAATACGCTCACCGGCAATAATAATACCGTCAATGTCGCGGCGGGTGATAATGTTACGGTCACCGGCAACAACGATACGATCATCGCTTCTTCGGCTATTTTCAACCAGACTGCCAACGCCATGGGCAACACGATCGCTGGCGATGCCAACGTGACTATCAATGGAGAAAACGAAACCCTGGTTGGCAATGGCGGCTATAATATTTATAATTTTGTGTCCGGCGATGGCGCTGATGTCATTCAAAATGGCACATCCACCAATGCCGGGCCGAGCGGCGAACTCGATTTTGGCGCGGGGATTACGGCTAGTAACGTTGCTTTCAATAAAGTCGGTAATGATCTGGCCATCGGCGTGATCGGCTCGACCGACCAGGTAACGGTGCAGGGTTGGTTCTCCAATAGCTATTCACAACTTCAGGCAATTCAGATGGGCGATGGGACGCGTTTTCTGACTGTGAATTCTACTGAGATTTTGGCTAACAACACTACTGCCGGCACTTCGGAGGCTATCATTTTTGCGCCGTCTGGCAGCATCGCCAGTGAAATTGAGAATTTCTCAGGCCTTAACGGCACCGGCGCTGTGACTAATGCAACCTACAACTGGGTTGCCGGTGGCTCGCAGGAGGATGTGTTTACCGGCCTGCCGGCAGGCGCATCCGAAGAAATACTCAATTACAGCCACGCCAATGATGGCGGCACGCTCGTCAATCAAACATACAACTGGACGGCTGGCGGCTCGCAAATGGAATGGTTCAATCCTTCGAGCTCCATCGCCACAACGATTCAAAATTTTGCTGGCTCATTTGGCACCGGGACATTGAATAATGCTACGTACAACTGGATAGCCGGTGGCTCGCAGGAGGATGTGTTTACCGGCCTGCCGGCAGGCGCATCCGAAGAAATACTCAATTACAGCCAGGCCAATGATGGCGGCACGCTCGTCAATCAAACATACAACTGGACGGCCGGCGGCTCGCAAATGGAATGGTTCAATCCTTCGAGCTCCATCGCCACAATGATTCAAAATTTTGCTGGCTCATTTGGCACCGGGACATTGAATAATGCAACCTACAACTGGGTTGCCGGTGGCTCGCAGGTACAGAAATTTACCGGCCTGCCCAGTGGCGTGGCTGAGAAAATAACAAACTTTACCGGTGCGAATGGCACAGGCACCTTAACTTCGACATCACTCATCGGATCGGCAAATAATGACACGATAGCCGCCGTAGGTGGCCCTGAGACGATCGATGGCGCCGGTGGTACCAATACCATTTCCTATGCCGCCTCGACTGTCGCAGTCACCGTCAATCTTATCACCGGTACGGACAGCCTGGGTAACACGCTGCTTAATTTCCAGAATATCATCGGCTCTAATCACGGAGATACGTTGATCGTGGGTAACGGCCTGCACACGCTGACGGGCGGTAGTGGTAATGATACGTTTAAAGTCGGCACATTGACCGCCGGTTCAGTGATTCAGGGCAGCAGCGGGACCAATACGTTGGTGGTAACCAGTGGTGATATCTCCCAAGCCAGCATCAGCAATATCCAGAACTTGCAAGTGAGCGGCAGCGCTATCGCTTCAGCAACGCAAGTAGTGGCTCTCGTTACGATCAGTGGGCTCACTGCCCCTTACACTCTGACCGTCAGCGATACGGCCGCCAATGTGCAAACCAAGCTTGCCACGTTGGAAACGCTGGCAGCGAGCGGAAAGATCACCTCCATTACGCTTACGAACACTACTACGCCCACATTCACCTTAACGGCAGCGCAATTTGCCGCCGATACCGCGGCGCTGAGTAAGATTACCAGCGCGTATAACGTGTCCGTCACCGGCGTGGCAGCGGCCAACGCGGCGAGCGTTACCGCCACGGCACATGTCACATCGGTGACGGTCAGCGATACCGCGGCGAACGTGCAAGCCAACCTTACGGCACTTCAGACGTTAGTAACGAACGCAAACCTGACCTCTATCGCGCTGACGGATAGCACCACGCCGACGCTGGCATTAACGGCGCCACAAGTAACGAATGATGCTGGGGTATTGGGCAAGATCACCAGCGCCTATAAGATAACAGTCAGTGACACGGCTGCCAACATGCAAGCCAATCTCGCGGCGCTTGAGACGCTGGCGAAGGGTACGAAGTTAACATCCATCACGCTGACGGATAGCACTACGCCGACACTGGCATTGACCGCAGCGCAGTTCTCCGCCGATACTGCGGCCCTGGGCAAGATCACCAGTGCCTATAACGTAACCGTTTCCGGTGTGACAGCAGCTAATGCAACGAGCATTGCTGCCACGGCGCATGTCGCGTCAGTGACGGTCAGCGATACAGCCGCCAATGCGCTCACTAACATTGCAGCGCTTGAAACGCTGGCAACAACAGGCACAGAACTTACCTCCATTACGCTCACAAACACTACTACGCCGACGCTGGCATTGACGGCGGCGCAGTCAACAAACGATGCGGCAGCGTTGGGCAAAATTGCCAGTGCGCATAACGAGACGATCTCGGGCGGGAGCGGTAACGATACGCTGGTAGCCGCTGCTGCGGGCAATGATACGCTGACGGGCGGAGGGGGTAGCGATACCTACGTATTCGGCTCAACGTTTGGCACGGATACCATCAATAATCTGACGCCCACCGGAAAGACCGCCAATGGCCAGGTCAATTTCGGCGCCGGCATAACGGACGAAAACCTGTGGTTTGAAAAAACAGGTAACAATCTGGAGATTGTGCTCCTGGGAACAAACGATACGGTGACACTTTCCAACTGGTATGGCGGCAATGCCAGTGCCCAGGTAAAGAGTTTTAATACATCGGATGGCCTGAAGATTGACAGCCAGATTGCACAGCTTGTTTCTGCCATGGCTAGTTATCAAACCGCTCATTCAGCATTTAATCCCTCGTTAGCGGGAACGCAAATGCCGGGTGATCCAACGCTTCAGGCCACCATTGCCGCTGCCTGGCATGCCTGATCCGGTTTTATTCCGGTGGTGATGTAGTTGGAGTGCTCGGTATGGACCGAAGGCGGATGGTGGAGGAGGATGGATTTGAACCATCGAACGCTTGCGCGGGCAGATTTACAGTCTGCTGCCATTGACCACTCGGCCACTCCTCCACGCTTCGCCCTTACGGGCTACGCGTGGCGCAGCCACCGTAGACCGTTAGGCCGAAGCAGTGTCCGGCGTAGCCCGGCGAAGCTCCGTAGGAGCGTAGACGGGGCGTAGACGGACCGCTTCAGGCAGTCTGACCTAATAGACCACCTGTATAAAGTCAAGATACATCGGGGGAAATCACGGCATGCCCAACAGGTTTTGCAGGCCGCCGCGCATCATGCCCTTTTTGCCCATTTTCTTTAATTTTTTCATCATATCCTGCATCTGCATCTGCTGCTTGAGCAGGCGGTTGACGTCCTGCACCTGCACACCGGCGCCTTTGGCGATGCGCAGGCGGCGCTGGCCGTTGATCAGTTTGGGATGCAGGCGCTCCTTTCTGGTCATCGACAGGATGACGGCTTCCTGCCGCGCCAAGGCTTTTTCATCGACGTTGGCGCTCAGCTTCTCCTGCATCGCGCCCATGCCGGGCAGCATTTTCATCATGCTGCCGATGCCGCCCATTTTCTTCATCTTGCGCAACTGGTCGAGCAGGTCGTTGAAATCGAACTGGCCTTCCATCAATTTGGCCGCCATTTTTTCGGCATCCGCCTGCGTCACGGTTTCAGCGGCCTTTTCGACCAGCGAGACGATGTCGCCCATGTCGAGGATGCGCGAGGCGATGCGCGCCGGGTGAAATTCCTCGAACTCGTCGAGCTTTTCGCCCGTGCCCATGAATTTTATCGGTTGTCCGGTGACGGCGCGCATGGAAAGCGCTGCACCGCCGCGCCCGTCGCCGTCGACGCGGGTCAGCACGATGCCGGTGACGCCGATCTGCTCGTGGAACGCTTTGGCGATGGTCACCGCATCCTGCCCGGTCAGGGAATCAGCCACCAGCAGCGTTTCCAGCGGGTTGGCCAGTTGTTTGACCGCCTTCAGTTCCTCCATCAGTTCGGCGTCGATATGCAGGCGTCCCGCCGTGTCGAGCAGCAGGACGTCATAACCTTCGAGCCTGGCGGTTTTCAGGGCGCGCTCAGTGATTTGCAACGGAGATTCGGCAATCTCTATATCCCCCCTCCCCTTGTGGGAGGGGGTTAGGGGGAGGGGGTCTCTTGATAAAAAATCTTTTTTTGAAGATACCCCCTCTCCCCGACCCTCCCCCACAAGGGGGGAGGGAATTTTTAAATAGGGCAGTGAGGCAATCCCGGCCTGTTTTGCCACCTGCTCCAATTGTTGCTGCGCCGCCGGGCGGTAGATGTCGAGCGAGGCGACGAGGACTTTTTTGTTCTGCTTGTTTTTCAGGCGCAGTGCCAGCTTGCCGGTCGAGGTGGTTTTTCCCGACCCCTGCAACCCGGCCATCATGATGACGACCGGCGGTTCGGCGGCCAGATTGAGCACCTGATGTTTGCTGCCCAGCAATTCCGTCAGATGATCGTTAGTCAGCTTGACGACCATCTGCGCCGGGCTCACGCTTTTTATCACCTCCGCGCCCAGTGCCTTTGTTTTGAGCGAGGCGACGAAATCCTTGACCACCGGCAGCGCGACATCGGCTTCGAGCAAGGCAATACGCACCTCGCGCATCACTGCGTCAATGTCGGCCTCGGTCAGCACACCACGCCTTTTAAGGCGGGTAAAGATGTCGCCGAGTTTAGTGGAAAGAGAGGAAAACATAGGAATTACAATTGATTAATAATCTTCATAATTGTTTAACACAAAGTTTAAACGGAGGGAGTATGATAAATAACAAACTTATAATAATATCAAGCATTACGAAAATTTATGGCTGACAAAGACGATGATGCAGTAGATTTGGGCGCTAATCCTCCCCATGACCCGGATGCTACGCCTCGGTTAGGGAAAAAAGTAGAAGACGCGACCGGAAATTATGCGCTGACTAGAGAAACAGTGAAGGCAGCGCAAGATACTAATACGGGCGGTATTGTACTTTCCAAAAAACATCCTCCTTCTGATGACAAACCCGAGGATTATCCTAATGAAGATCACTGGACTGCAATCAATACAACCATTCCAGAAAATCAGAATCCTGAAGTTTTACTTGATAGGGTAATACGCTATGTCGAACGGTATAATCATGCTCGCGTCGATGGAACGACAGTTGCAACGGCGGCTATCGTCGATGAAAAGGTTTATACCTCCAATTTGGGTGATGCAACGGTAATTGCCTTTATTCATAATCCAAACCTAGATGATCCAAATCCGGACAATCACGACAAAATTAAAGCCATCCAGATAACACGAAATCATGTGGTTAGCGATCAACAGGAACGCGACGACATGCCGGACAAATCCAAATTAATAACTTTAGGGGGGCATCATCGTTATAAAAATAAGGATGAAACTGGCAATACCAACTTATCTCGTACGATTGGCGATAGCAATTATGATCTTATCCGTATTCCGGAAAACCGTTCGCTGGATTTGAAATCTTACCTTGATCAAGGCATGAACATCTATGTAGTGGCAGGCAGCGACGGCATTATGGAACGCACTACACTTGAGGATATGGAGCAGCTGGTGAGAAAAACTATCAAAACTGCTAGAAAATCTACCGGACAAATGCCTAGTTTAAAAGAGATAGCCATTCATTTGATCGAATGGAGGCATAAAAATGGAAAAATTGAACATTATACATGTAATGACGATGCTACAGTGGTCGTACAGGAAGTGAAGCGTGAACCGGCATCTTCTCAACAATTTGGGAAAAAGAACGTCAAGCTGATTACCATAGCGGATGGCCACGGATACAACCCCGATCATGGCTATGATTCTATCTTGGCCGATATTGTTGCAGGAGAGGTTCCTCTATTTTTTGAGCACCCCAACCTCATGCACGATGCGGTAATGTCTCGTGACAAAACAAATAAAACCTAACCCAACCGCAACCTCTCCACCACCCTACCCTCCTGCAGATGCTCGCTGATGACCTCGTCGATGTCGGCACGGGTCTTGCAGGAATACCATACCCCCTCGGGGTATATGACCATGGTCGGGCCGAGTTCGCAGCGGTCGAGGCAGCCGGCGTTATTGACGCGCGTTTTGGGCAGGCCCAACGCCTTGACGCGGCTTTTCATGTAATCGCGCAGGGCTTCCGCATCTTTTTCGGCGCAGCAGCCGCGCGTATGCCCGGGCTCGCGCCGGTTGGTGCAGCAGAAAATATGGTGGGAATAAAATGGCGGTTTCTGATCCATGCGCTATAGTTAACACATGACATTGCGCATCGCCACCTGGAACATCAACTCCGTCCGCATCCGTATCCCGCTGCTTAAACGGCTGGTGCGGGAAGCCGCGCCCGACATCGTCTGCCTTCAGGAAACTAAAGTGGAGGATGCCTCCTTCCCGCTGGAGGAGCTGAAGGCGCTGGGATTCCCGCACGTCCATTTCAGCGGGCAGAAAAGTTATAACGGCATGGCGCTGCTCTCCAAAATCAAACTGGACAAGGTGCAGTGCATGGCGATGGCCGGATCGGATCACAAGCGGCATATGGCGGCTACGCTGCCGGGCGGCGTTGAGCTGCATAATTTCTATGTCCCGGCGGGCGGCGACATTCCCGATCCCAAGTTAAATCCCGCTTATGGCTTTAAGCTGCGCTTCGTCGAGGAGATGACGGACTGGGCGCGCAAAAAGAAAGGGGCGAAGATGATCCTGCTGGGCGATCTCAACATCGCGCCGCTGCCGCACGACGTATGGTCGCACAAGCAGCTGCTGAAGGTGGTCAGTCATACGCCGGCGGAAGTCGAGCGGCTCGACGCGCTCAAGGAGGCACTGACATGGTGCGACGTGGCGCGGCATTTCAAGCCTGAAGAAAAACTTTATAGCTGGTGGAGTTACCGCAACCGCGACTGGCGAAAATCCGACCGCGGCCGCCGCCTCGACCATATCTGGGTGACGCCGCCGCTAACACCGGCGCTGAAAGCATTCCACATCCACAAGAACGCGCGCGACTGGGATTCGCCGTCGGATCACGTGCCGGTTATGATTGACATCGGGCTATGACCGTCATTGCGAAGGAGCGAAGCGACTGTGGCAATCCAGACTCTCCACAAGCGCGGAGTAATGAATAGACTGGATTGCTTCGCTGCGTTACACTCCGCTCGCAATGACGGGGCAACCATGGATATTGATGAAACGATTGCAAAAATCACCTTTAACGCCGATGGCCTCGTTGCGGCCATCGCCCAGCATTACCAGACCGGCGAGGTGCTCATGCTGGCGTGGATGAACCGCGAGGCGGTGGAAAAGACGCTTGTCACAGGCCAGGTGCATTACTGGTCGCGCTCGCGGGACGTCCTGTGGCGCAAGGGCGAAACCTCCGGCCATACGCAAACCCTCAAGGATTTCCACATCGATTGCGACGGCGATACGCTGCTGCTCAAGGTCGATCAACTCGGCCCGGCCTGCCATACCGGGCAGAAAACATGCTTTTTCAATAAGATAAAGTGACGCGCCGCCGCACTTTGTCACAATAATGTAACATAAATCCGGTATTTTCAGCCGCAGATTGATGGTATAAATATAGGTAAGGTAATGCGTTTTGTGATGAAGAGGAGTTGGTTATGGCAGAACAGAATCAGGGCGTTGATTTAGAAGGATTAGCTGGAGTAGCAGCGGCAATGGGAGTGGGAAATCCCGCGCTTGGCGCAGTTGCAGGCGCTGTCGTGGCAAGCGCCATTCCGGCGGCGGATGGCCAAACGGCTGATTCAAAATCGGTAGATCCAAATGCAGGACAAACAACCGACATACAGGAAGCAAAACCACTCAAAGACCTTAGTGGAGATGAACTTAATGCGGCGGTTAGCGATTTGGCAAAAAATGCCTCTCCCGAAGTTTTAGCGGCGCAACTAGACACGTTGTCCGCAAATAAAAAGGAAGGGTTATCTACGTATGCCCTGGCTAACATTTCCGATAAGTTAGGTTCAAGCGCGGAAGCAAGCATTCCATACTCAAAAGTGGCCGAACAGCTTGATCTTGTTAATGGATTACTGGCGGATAAAGGCTGTGAGCCTCAACAAACTGTGGCTGGTATGGCACTCGGAGGCCCTGCAAGCAGTGTCGTCGCAACGACAGCGAATGTTGCTCCAGGAACCGATCACGTCGCATTGACGGATCTTGGTCAGGGCAATTCGCAGCAGGTCGCTATAAGTGCCGCCCTGGGTGGAGCTGCGGCTGCAACGCCGGTTGTCCTTGGTATGGGCGAGGCTCAAGAAGCGGCGCCATCACGGTAATCTTATATGACTTACGCATTCGACAAATCAGGCAAGCTCATCCCCCCGACGGCAGCAGAATTAGCAGCGGCGGATATTGATTCATATATAATTGTTCGGGATCAGGGTATCATGCAGAATGGTAAGCCATATTGGGTTTACCTCGCTGTGAAGCCAAGCAAATACAAAGAATTCATGCAAGCCGCCAAGGCCCATAAAACGATACGGCATAAGGATTATGGCAAAATCGTGAAACGCGGCTTTGATAAACATATTCCACTTGCCGTGCAGGAAGAGATGAAACAGAAATATGGATTTGACGACGATTATACCAATACGCTGGCACAAAAGCTTAAAGCAGCAAGGACAAAATTCGACAAGCAACAGGAAGACCAGAAAATCGGTGACATTGTCGCCATGCTCAAGATGAAGAAGCTGAACGGCTAAGCGTTTTAAGAAAGGGACCGCCGAATTTTATGGTTGAAGTTTTAGAAGAAGAAAGTTCAACTCCTCCATTACCTGACGAGGATCGCGCCCGCGCAATAGCAGCGCTGATACACAACGCCGAATTAGCAGGACATTCTGCAAGCGCCCGTGAAAACATCGCCAATGCTATCAGCAAGGGACTGGCTTTTGCTACGATTCCTAACGTGATACTGGGAGAGGATGCGGCGGCTACCGGCTTGACCAATGAGGAAACCCGTAAAGTAACAAAAAGCGTTGCGGTGCCGATCGTGGGCGTATCTGAGGGTATGTGTGGCGAATTGCATGCTTGCATCGGCGCGGACCCCCGCTATGTTGCTAAGCGGGACGATGAACTTGAATGCCTGCCTAAAACCCCTTCAATAAATCCTTCAAATTTTTGACCGTATCGGGGTTTTTGAGCTGATCTTTAAGGCTTTCCCGCGTGTTTTTAAGCTGCTCCTTGAACTGCTGCGGGTTTTTGAGTGCCTCCTGCGCCACGGCGTTGAGGTCGGGGCGGAAGCCGGGGTTGTCCAGGTTGCCTTCGACGATGACGGGAACGCCCACCCCTTCCTTGGCTGCGCCGGTTTTGTCAGCCGCCTGCACCATCTGCGGCGTCAGACGGTAATTGATGCTATAGGCGGGAAGATTGATATCGCCCTGCCCGCTCAAATGCAGCGACGGCGAAATCATGGTCAGGTCGCGGTTGTTGACGATTCCCTGCGCGATGGTGAAGCTGCCTTTCATTTCGGTAATGGGCGTTTTCTGCGCGCCGCTATCGGCGGTTTTATACGCCGAGGTGATATTGTGGATCATGTCGCCAAGGTCGATGCCTTTGATCGCGCCGTTATTCATAGTGAATTGGCCGTTTCCGGCAAGGCTCGCGATGAATGCTTTCTCGCTTTTGCCCTGGCCGGCGGTGTTGAGATTAATACCGGCTGTGCCGCTCAAACGGTTTAGGTCCGCGGCATCCTTAAGCAATGGCTGAACTTGAACGCCTTTGAACGCGACGCGGCTTTCCAGCGTCGGCAGCGGTGCTACGGCATCCATTTTTACCGCGATATTGACTTTGCCGCCGTACATATCGGCATCGGCAACGCTGGCATCGAGCTGTCCATCCTGCAACCTGGCGTGCAGGGTGTTTTTGCCCACGGTTATTTTACCCAGCGCAATGCCGTCGGCTACGATATTGGCGGTGCCGCTCACCGCCTGAAAAATGGACAGGTCTATCGCTTCATCGCTCCATCTCTCGCCCGTTTCGGCATAAGCGTCCGACAGCAATACCCCATTGGCAGCATGGGCGGACGGGCGCGAAAGGAACGGGTTGAAATCCAGCATCCCCGTGGTGAGGTCAAGGTCGATCTGCGGCTTGCCGTCCCGGCTAGCCTTGATGCCGCCTTTGGCCTGGATTTTATCGAGCGTAAAGCTGGCGTTGCTCAGATTGCAATAGGTTTGCGCGCATTCGACATCGCCGCTGGCATTCAGTGCCAGCGGCGCCGGGGTCTGGAGCGATTTCCCCGCCGGATCGATCCACGCCATGAATGCTTTCAATGAGGGAGATTTTATGCCGGCTTTGCCGGTATAGATCGCCCTCTCTATAAAACCGTCCATGCTGAAAGAAAGCAGGTCGCTTTCCAACTCTGCCTCGATCTTCGTGCGCCCCTGGTAAAAGAAGGTTTGCAGGGTGGAGAGCGTGCCTTTTATGGTGATGGGTGTATCCTTCCATTCGCCGCTGGCGTCGATGGTAAACGGGGACGCCAGGCCGTTCAGCGATAGTCCGGCGTTCACCTTTTTTATATCCCATTGCGTCCCGGCTGCTTCATCGGCATAAGTCACCACGCCATCTTTTATTTTTACGTCGCTGAGAAGCAAATCTTTCGGCAGCGGCATGGAAGGCATAGCGGCTGGGACAACCGCGCGCATCCGCTCGGACTGGAACGCCTGCTGCAGAGGCAGCCAGTTTTTGATGCCTTCCTTGGTCACATGCAGATTTAGGCGCGGCTCATCGAGGATGAGCTTCCTGACCTCGAAGCTACCCCTCAGCAAAGGAATAACGGCAACATCGACATCGATGGATTTAAGGGTCATCAGCGGCTGCGTATCGCCATAGCGCGGCGGGCTGATAAGGCTGACATTTTCCATCGTCACCCCGGCGATGGGGAAAAACCTGATTTGGAATGCTCCCTCAATCTTTACGCTCCGGCCGGTCAGCGCCTCGATTTTGCTGATGATCGGACGTTTAAACGCATCGGCAGGAATAAAATAAGGAGCGATCATCGCCGCGGCGATAAGAATAACGGTCAGAATCACGCCCATCAGCGCCAGTTTTTTGATCATGGCTTTACCCCTGTTGCGCCCGCTGCAGCAATAGATGATCGGCCAGCACGCAGGCCAGCATCGCCTCGCCTACCGGCACGGCGCGGATGCCGACGCAGGGATCGTGCCTGCCTTTGGTGACGATGGTCGTATCGTTGCCGTGGACGTCGACGGTTTCCATTTCGGTCAGGATGGAACTCGTAGGCTTGACGGCAAAGCGCGCCACAATCGGTTGTCCGCTCGATATGCCGCCCAATATACCACCGGCATGGTTGGAAAGGAAGCTTACGGCGCCATTTTTCATGCGCATGCGGTCGGAGTTTTCTTCGCCATGCAAAGCGGCGGCGGCAAAACCGTCGCCGATTTCAACGCCTTTGACGGCGTTGATGCTCATCATGGCGGCGGCGATATCGGCATCGAGCTTTTTGTAAACGGGCGCGCCGAGCCCCGCCGGAACGCCTTCGGCAATGACTTCGATCACCGCACCGATCGAGGAACCGCTTTTGCGGATGTCATCGAGTTGCTGCACCCAGCGCTGCGCCGCTTCGGCGTCGGGACACCAGAACGGATTTTTCTCGATTTCCTTCCAGTCCCAGCGCTTGCGTTCTATTTTATCATCGCCCATTTGCACCAGCGCGCCGCGAACAACAACGTCGTTGCCTAATATTTTTCGGGCGACGGCTCCGGCGGCGACGCGCATCGCCGTCTCGCGTGCCGACGACCGTCCGCCGCCGCGATAATCGCGGATGCCGTATTTCGCCCAATAGGTGTAATCGGCATGGCCGGGGCGGAATTTATCCTTGATATCGGCGTAATCCTTCGATTTCTGATCTTCGTTATGAATGATCAGGCTGATCGGCGCGCCGGTGGTTTTGCCCTCGAACACGCCAGAAAGGATTTTTACCGTATCGCTTTCCTTGCGCTGCGTCGTATAACGCGACTGCGCCGGGCGGCGTTTATCGAGCCAAGGTTGGATGTTAGTCTCGGAAAGCTCAATCAGCGAAGGACAACCATCCACCACACAGCCAATAGCTTCGCCATGACTCTCTCCCCAAGTCGTGAAACGAAATATGTGACCAAATGTGTTAAAAGTCATAAGATAGAATTAATGTAAAGTAGACAGCATTAATGGGCAGTTCCCCATTGCGAGTGTCCTTGTTCTGGTTCCTGTTGAGCTGGGCATAAGGCTTCATAAAGTTCCTGTTCGGCAACCCTACGTTCTCTTAAATCTTGAACATGAGCAGTTGTAACAAACACGGCTGGAATATACACATGATTATCTGCTTTGTTATAAAATATTCTCTTGTCGTCCGGTTTATTTGGAAGTTTGAATATGTTCTGTAGAACTGCTACCGCCATTGCAGGATTTTGCACTGGCATTTCAGTTTCCACGCGCATCTGACGGAACTCTCCTTCCGTTATTACTATGTGCCACGGCACACCTGTCGCATGCGAAAGCGCTACTGCCGCTTCATCCGGCATGGAGTCAAACTTGGCGCCATCATGTGTAAATACAGACATCGCTTCTATGACAGTGGCAAGTTCTTCTAGCTTGTGCTTACAGTATGGCTGCTGAAAAATAACATTGGAGAAAGAGAAGTTGCGCACGTTTTCTTCCCAATCTTGAAGGGATTCTGCCACTTCAGGTGAAATAGCGGCAATATTCATATCTCTAGCCCATGACCATGTTCTTTCTTGCGCTAGTTGTCTCTGTCTATGGATTGCTAGCAATCCGCCGAAGGCATACTCATGTACCCGGCGCATCAATTGCATGGTTTCATCGTTATCTGGTGATAAGGCCGCAGAATAAGGCCCTTTCGTACCGCCAGGATGATACGGATACGATACTAAGATTCCTGCTTTGCCCTGAAAAATTCTTCCAAGTAATTTTCGATAGTCACCATATTGCCTTGCAATTTCCTCAGCACTTAGACCAAGGCTGCCATCATCCCCTATACCGACTACGTCATGACCCGACATCGCCTACACCGTACTAATATCCGGTGCATCTGGCCGTTTCATGCCGACGACATGATAGCCGGAATCGACGTGTAGCACTTCGCCGGTGGTGCCCTGCCCTAATTCGGACAGCAGGTATAAACCGGCGCCGCCGACATCCTCGATGGTGGTGTTGCGCTGCAACGGAGAATTATATTCGTTCCATTTGAGGATATAGCGGAAATCGCCGATGCCGGAGGCGGCCAGCGTTTTAACCGGCCCGGCCGAAATGGCGTTGACGCGAATGTTCTGCGCGCCGAGATCGGCGGCAAGGTAGCGCACGCTGGTCTCCAGCGCCGCTTTGGCCACGCCCATGACGTTATAATGCGGGATGACGCGCTCGGCGCCGAGATAGGTCAGCGTCAGCAGGCTGCCGCCGTTTGGCATCAGCTGGCTGGCGCGTTTGGCCAGCGCCGTGAACGAATAGCAGGAGACATTCATGGTCAGCAAAAAATTATCGAGCGAGGTATCGACATATTTGCCTTTAAGCTCGTTCTTATCGGAAAAGGCGATGGCATGAACAAGAAAATCCATGCCGCCCCACTGCTTCTGCAACGCGTCGAACACCGCCTCCATGCTGAGCGAATCGGTCACGTCGCACGGCAGGATGAGGCTTGAGCCGAGGGAAGCAGCCAGCGGCCGGACACGTTTTTCCAGCGCTTCACCCTGGTAGGTGAACGCCAGCTGCGCGCCCTGCGCCGACAGGTATCTGGCAATGCCCCAGGCCAGCGACTTGTCGTTGGCCACGCCCATAATCAGGCCGCGCTTGCCGGCCATCAGCGCGCCCGTAGGCACGCTGGCTTCCTTGATGGTTGCTTCGGTCATCAGGCTATGCGGGCATTAATTGGTGATCTGCCAGCTGCCGTCCGGTTGGCGGCAGGCATTGCCATAACTCTGCTGTTTCTGGCCGTTGATCACGATGGTCTGGCTGTATTCGCGGCAATACTGGCCCTGGGCATTTTGCGTATAATTGCCGGGAGTGACGTTGCCGGAAGCGTTCTGGCCTTGCCACGGCATGCTCTGGCCGGGCTGAGCGGTTTCCATCGCCTTCTGCGCGTTCTGCTCGGCCACGGCGCGGTCACCGTTATCCAGCGATTTGCCGACCTGGTTACCAATCAGGCCGCCAAGCCCTGCGCCTATAATGGTGGCGGCGATTTTGCCGGTGCCTTTGCCCAACATGCTGCCCAGAACTCCGCCGCCGACAGCGCCGACGCCGGTGCCAACATCCTGCTTGTTGAGACCACCGCCGTTTAATATGCCGCTATTGGGCGCGCCGTTGGGTTGCGTGCAGGCAGTCAGCATGGTGGCAGTCAGCGCGAATGCAATAAATTTTGAGGTACGCATAATATTCATCCTTTTGTTGGTTATTCAATCAGCCATTATTGAACACTCAAATATGGCGATATATAGGCTCTCCTATATATTCCATAAACATACTCTCTTGGCAACTACCAAGAGATGACAACAGCGTTACAAATGTGTAATAATAATGATCATGACAGGCAAAGTAACCTTGGTGGGAGCCGGGCCGGGCGATCCGGGATTGCTCACGTTGAACGCGCTTAAGGCCATCGAAAGCGCCGATGCCGTCGTCTATGACCGGCTGGTGTCGGACGCCGTGCTGGCGCTGATTCCGCGGGGGTGCCCGCGTTTTTTCGCCGGAAAATCCTGCAAGGAAAAAGCGATGACGCAGGAGGAAATCCATGAATTATTGCTAGCGCTGGCGCAAGAGGGCAAGCACGTCGTGCGCCTCAAGGGCGGCGATCCGCTGCTGTTCGGGCGCGGCGGCGAGGAAGCGCTGGAGCTGGCAAAGCAGCACATTCCTTTTGAAATCGTCCCCGGCATCACCTCGGCGCAGGGTTGCGCCGCCTATGCCGGCATTCCGCTGACCCATCGCGGGCTGGCCAGCGGTGTGCACTTTTTGACCGGACACCGGATAACGGCGGAAGAGTTTGACGAACCGCTGCAACTCAACTGGCACAGCCTCGCCGATCCTGACACGACGCTGGTTGTCTATATGGGACTGGCCAATCTCAGCATCATCGCCGAAAAGCTGATTGCGCACGGGCTTCCCAAAGGCACGCCCGCCGCCGCCATCGCCGACGGCACGACGCCGCGGCAGCAGGTCATTCTCTCCAATCTTGCAGAAATAGCCGAGGCGGTGGCCAGGGCAAAACTGGAGCCGCCGACCCTCGTCATCATCGGCAAAGTCGCGGCGCTGGCCGCTGAATTGCGCTGGTTCATGCCGCAGGATGCTGAAAATACAGCCGATTATCAGGAAGTTGTCACAAAATTGTCATATTAATCCCGTTGAAACGGGAAGATGGGCGTTATAGAATTAAAGTAACGTAAACTGTATCAACGGAACACGTAACTCTTATGGCTGAAACAGAACTTCAAGGATGTATAGTCACGGATGATCCGATGGAAAAGGATTTCCGCAAGAAAAATTTGTGGTACTCCTTTACTGGCGCTCTTTATGGGGCAATTGGCGGTGCGGCTTTTTTCGGTTTGCTTGCCACTGTGGCGCAAGCGCTGGTTAAAGTCGCTGCAGGCGCAGTTAAAGAAGGAGCGATTTTTGGCCCTGTGCCACTGTTGGTTATGGGCGGGTTGATGGCAGTTGGTACGCTGTGCGTTTATATGTCGCAACGTGAATATACCGAACTCAGGTGCCTTGGAGACCAGCATTTAGCATACCAGAATGCAAAGCAACTTAGTTCGCGACAGGAAGTCGGACAGGCGCAGACAGTAGAGCACGTGCAGAATTGCCGCGCCGATGGAAAGAAATGGGTGCAGGCCTTACGCCCATCGGAGCACACTACACCGGCGCGCGTTCAGACGTAGTTTTCCGTCATTGCGAGCCGCTAAAAGCGGCGTGGCAATCCAGAGTCGCAACTCTAATGGATTACTTCGTCACTAACGTTCCTCGCAATAATGGCCTTCCCCACCACCACTACGAACATAAACCCGCCGATAATGGCCAGCAGGCCGCCGACGCCCATCAGCCCCATCGCTGCCTTGACGCTGGCGGAAACACCCTCCAGGCCGCCGGGGGTTTTGCGCAGGACGCCGTAGCCGCCCGACCAGGCCAGCCCGGAAATATGCAGCAACTGCCCGCCGCCATAGACAATGGGCTGCCAGAAAGCGAGCTTCCACGCGCGCACATCGCGCCAGCCGAATTGCGGCAACAATAAATAGGCCATGCCCATGAAGGCCAGCGTCACGCCGACGATGGAACCGTGATAATGCGCGGGAATGACGACATTCTGGCCTTCAATAAGAGCGCCCAGCACGCCGCCATAAATAAACAAGACGAACGACATGAAAAGCGCCGAATAAAGGGCGCGTTTATCGCCATGACGCAAATGCCTGAAAGTAATGAGTCCCGGCAATATCCAAAGCGCAAGGATGGTGGGGGCGATACCGCCCGCCAATATCATCAGATAGGTAAAAAACAGGCGGTGTCCGGGATCGTCCACGCGATAATGCAGGTAGGCCCAGGGTACGCAAAAACTGCTGGCCACGCCAACCGCAAACAACGCATAGAGATGCGGCTTATATACATAAAATTCAGGCTTGAGCGCTTTTGCCAGCATCAGCCAGACGATCATCACTATCTGCACATGCAGCAGCTGCAACACATGGCCGCCGCCCCAGAACAGCAGGTCGTAATATTGTTCGCCACTGATGACCGGCGGCATCTGGCGGTACGACCAGAGGAAGGCCATGACGGCGATCAAAGCGATGAAGACGGATGAATAGAGGGCGAATTTTATACCGTCATCCTGAGCGAAGCGCAGCGGAGCCGAAGGATCTTTTTCCGTAGCATAAGATCCTTCAACTACGGCCTTACGGCCTGCGCTCAGGATGACATGCACTAGCATCAGCATGACGCCACACAGCAACAAGCTCAATCCTAAGAAAAACAACGGGCTGGTGATGACGGGAATGTAATTGCTCATCAGCGCAACGCCTTTGGGATCGAGCGGCGAGACGGCGATGAGCAGCGTCCCCAGCGCACAGCAGATTAGCGCCGCCTCTTCAAGATAGGGAAAGACTTGCCGCAAGCCTTGCACGCCCAGGCTCCACATCAGGCAGGCGATGGACAGAAACCACACCAGCACCGACAAATCGACATGCACGACCAGAGACTTATGAAATATATCGTTGAATAACGGGATGGACGACAGCGTCGGCGTCCGCGCCATCACCAGCACCAGCGAGAACAGCCCGGCGATCGCCAGTGCCGTTACGCCAAGCAGAAGCCAGTAGCGGGAGAGTTTGTTATTCATGGAAAGGTTTTAGCATAGTCGATAGTCTTTAGTCGACAGTCGATAGTAAAAGTCGCTATTTTGACTAACGACTAAGGACTAAGGACTAATGACTAATGACTCCACTCATTCACCGCGACCGCCGCGCTATTCTCCTCTGGCTCATGGCCTGCGCCCTACTGGTTGCCATGATGGTGATGATCGGCGGCTATACGCGGCTCAGCGGTTCCGGCCTGTCGATTACCGCATGGAAACCCATTCACGGAACGATTCCGCCGCTCGATGCGCAAGAGTGGCGAGAGGAATTTGCCGCCTATCAGGCCAGCCCGCAATACCAGAAGGTCAATAGGAGCATGACGCTGGAAGAGTTCAAAATTATCTTCTGGCCGGAATATATTCACCGTCTGCTGGGACGCATCATCGGCGCGGTATTTTTCGTGCCGCTGATATTTTTTGCGGCGCGCCGAAGTTTTTCTGCGCGTTTCGGCTGGCGGCTGGCAGGAATTTTTGCGCTGGGCGGAGCGCAGGGATTGATCGGCTGGCTGATGGTGGCAAGCGGGCTAGTGGATGATCCGCAGGTCAGCGCTGTTCGGCTGGCGTTGCATCTGGGCGTTGCATTTGCGATTTTGGGGATGATGGTGTGGGCGATAATGGATGTTTCGTCATCCCCGCGTAGGCGGGAATCTATTCGCGAATGGATCCCCGCCTACGCGGGGATGACAATCTGGTTCACTCTCCTCTGCCTGCAAATCATCCTCGGCGCGTTGATGGCGGGGATGCATGCCGGGCTAGTCTATAACACCTGGCCAACGATGAATGGCCAGTTCCTGCCGGACGGATTGCTTGCCGATAATCTTACCTTTATACAATTCCTGCACCGCAACATCGCGGTTTTAGTGGCCGTGGGCTTTTTATTCTGGTGGTATTTCAACCGCGAATATGTTAAAAATGCGCATCTTGGCAAGGTGTGCGCGAGAATCGCGGCTATTATCGCAGCGCAATTTACGCTGGGTGTGCTGACGTTGCTTTATTCCGCACCCCTGAAGCTGGCGCTGGCGCATCAGGCCGTGGCGCTAATGTTGTTTGTTGCGGCGTTGGGGTTGCTGCATAAAGTCATGAGTCATGGGTCATGAGTCATGAGTATTGATAACCCATGACCCATGACTTATAACCCATGACCATCAACTACGAAACCTATTTCCAGCAAAGCATTGACCTCCTCAAGGCCGAGGGCCGCTACCGCGTGTTTAACGACTTGGAGCGCAAGGCCGGGTCGTTTCCGCTGGCCAAAAGCCATGTCACCGGCCGCACCGTCACCGTCTGGTGCAGCAACGATTATCTCGGCATGGGGCAGCATCCCAAGGTGATTACCGCCATGGCCGAAGCGATAGGCCGCCTGGGCGCGGGAGCGGGCGGCACGCGCAATATTTCCGGCACGCATCATGCCATGGTGACGCTGGAAGAAACGCTGGCCGAGCTGCACCGCAAGGAAGCCGCGCTGGCGATGACGTCGGGTTACGTCACCAATGAAGCGACGCTTGGAACCTTATGCTCGATGCTGCCGGACTGCCTCGTTTATTCCGATGAATTCAACCATGCCTCGATGATTCACGGCATGCGCAACAGCAAGGCCGAAAAGCATATCTTCCGCCATAATGACGCCGATCATTTGGAATCATTGATCAAAGCCAGCGATTCCGCGCGCCCGAAAGTCATCGCCTTTGAATCGGTCTATTCGATGGACGGGGACATTTCGCCCATCAAAGCTTTCTGCGATCTAGCCGATGAATACAATGCCATCACCTATCTCGACGAGGTGCATGCCGTCGGCATGTATGGGCCGCGCGGAGCCGGCGTCGCCGAGCGCGACGGCGTCATGGAACGCGTGACCATCATCCAGGGAACGCTGGGCAAAGCCTACGGCGTCATGGGCGGCTATATCGCCGGTTCGCAGGCGCTGGTCGACATGATCCGCTCCTACGCACCGGGATTTATTTTCACCACCGCCCTGCCGCCGGCGCTCACCGCCGGCGCCAACGCCAGCATTCGCCATCTCATGGAAAGCGGCGAGGAGCGCATCCGCCAGCACTACAACGTGCAGGTGACGCGCGACATGCTGACCAAAGCCGGTTTGCCGGTAATGCCCAGCGACAGCCATATATTGCCGGTGCTGGTCGCCGACCCGGTGCTGTGCAAGCAGGCTTCCGACATGCTGCTTAATCAATTCGATATTTATGTGCAGCCGATCAATTTCCCGACTGTCCCGCGCGGTACCGAGCGCCTGCGCATCACGCCCAACCCCACCCATACCCACGCCATGATGGTCGAACTGACCCGCGCGCTGGTGTGGGTGTTTGAACGGCTGGGGATCAAGCCGGAGGTGGAGAGATTGAAGGAGGTGGCGTAAAATCTTTGAATATGGATTTAATTACTGCATCAAGCGAAGCACGAAACTGGATTACTATCGCGCAACACAATACCACGACTCCGCGCTGGGAAAAAGCAATGACTCACCTGCGCGGAAGCATTTGGGAAAAACATGGTGATAGTGAGTTATACGATGATGGAGACGTGCGTTTTATTCTAAAAATTTCTTTGAGCGAACCGCAAAAATTTTACGACATATTAGCCGGACTTGCTGAGAAAAAGACAACTAATAACCGGAACATCGTTATCGGCGGCGCATGGATGGAACCCGGGGAAGAAGGCTATTACGGCATCCGTGTTTCGCGGGCGGTAGCTTATTACTTGCAGCGCGAGGCAGGCATTCAGCTAGACACCCCTTCCCTTCTCAGCCGTTAGTTAGGCCAGTCACGCCCGATAATACGCCCCGCCGGTGACTGCCCGTATAGCTCCGGTTGTTGTCGGCAAGGACAAGGCCATGCCCTTCAAAGACCGCACGGCGAGGAAGGCGAAGGCCTGCGCTTCCAGCGCATCGCCGGTCCAGCCCAGCGATTCGACCGGGTAGACTTGCAGGAAACGCTGGCGCAGCGCCTGCATCAGCGCCAGGTTATGCCGACCGCCGCCGGAGACAAACCATTGCCGGGCCGGACGCGGGAAATAGGCAGCGGCGCGTTCCACGGCAGCGGCGGCGAATTCGGTCAACGTCGCCGCGCCGTCCTCGGACGATAAATGCTGCACGGCGTCGAAGGAAAAATGATTGCGGTCGAGCGATTTCGGCGGCGTTTTCACAAAGAAAGCGTCCTTGAGCAACGTATCGACCGCGGCCTGATCGGGCTTCCCGGCCGACGCCAGCCTGCCGTCGCGGTCGCAATCCTGTCCGGTTTTTTTAAACACCCATTCGTTGAGCATGACATTGCCGGGGCCGGTGTCGAAGGCCATGATGTCGAGGTCAAGCAGGTCGCGGCTCAGATTTTCCGAGCGCCCAACCCAGGTGACGTTGGCGATGCCGCCGATATTGAGCACGGCGACCGGTAGCTCCATTTGCCGCGCCAGCGCCGCATGATACAGCGGTACCAGCGGCGCACCCTCGCCTCCGGCCGCCACGTCACGCCGCCTGAAATCGCAAACGACGCCGATGCCGGTTTTCTCGGCCAGCAAAGCGCCGTTGCCGATCTGCCAGGTTAGGTGTTCCTGCGGGCGGTGCGACACCGTCTGGCCATGAAAGCCGATGATATGCACCTCCTTGCGCGTGATATCAGCCTTGGCCAAGAGTGCCTTGACCGCCTCGGCATGTTTCAGCGTGATATCCTGCTCGGCGATCAGCATGTCGCCGCGCCCATGCACCACGTCACGCAAGGTCGCGCGGTAAACGTCATCGAACGGCAAGGTCAGCGACGGGCCGAATTCAAGCACGTGCTCGCCGTCGGTTTTAATCAGCGCCGCGTCGATGCCGTCGAGCGACGTGCCGCTCATCAGGCCGAGTGACCAACCGGTTTCATTCTCTTTTGCCATGCCGTCATCCTGCTGTTTGCTATTAAGAGGAACTTAACCTATAGGTATTAACAAGAGAATAATAAAAAACGCCCGGGATAACATTATGGCAAATTACACTTCCGATTTCCTGCGCGTCATGCGTGAGCGCGGGTTCATCCATCAATGCACCGATGAGGCAGGGCTGGATGCGCGGCTGCACAAGGAGCGCACGGCGGCCTATGCCGGGTTCGATGCTACGGCGCCCAGCCTGCATGCCGGTCACCTGGTGTCGATCATGGCGCTGCGCTGGCTGCAGAGAAGCGGCCACAAGCCAATCGTATTGCTCGGCGGCGGCACGACCAAAGTCGGCGATCCCTCCGGCAAGGACGAAGCGCGCAAGCTGCTGGCGGCAGAGGATATTCAAAAAAACATCGAGGCGATCCGCGGCGTGTTCGAGCGCTTCCTGAAATTCGGCGCCGGAGCGAATGACGCCATCCTGGTCAATAACGCCGACTGGCTGGACAAGCTGAATTATATTCATTTCCTGCGCGACGTCGGCCGCCATTTCTCGGTCAACCGCATGCTGACGCAGGACAGCGTCAAGCTGCGCCTGGAGCGCGAGCAAAATCTCAGCTTTCTCGAATTCAATTATATGATTCTGCAGGCCTATGATTTCGTCGAGCTGAACCAGCGTTACGGCTGCGCGCTGCAGATCGGCGGCTCGGATCAGTGGGGCAATATCGTCATGGGCATCGATTTGCAACGGCGCATCGACGCCGAAAAACGCTTCCAGCCGATGACACTAGAGGGGAAAATGACGGTGCTCGAAGTGCAGCCGATCATCCAGTCGAAGCGCAATGATCCCAAGGATTATACGACCGAAGCGTTCATGAAGCACATCAATCAGGGCGACGGCAAAGCGCTGTTCGGGCTGACGACGCCGCTGCTTTCCACCGCCGCGGGCGCCAAGATGGGGAAATCCGCGGCGGGCGCGGTGTGGCTTAATAAAGACATGCTTTCGCCCTACGACTACTGGCAATACTGGCGCAATAGCGAGGATGCCGATGTCGGGCGATTCCTGCGCCTGTTCACCGAACTGCCGATCAAAGAAATCGAAAAGCTGGAGGCGCTGAGGGACGCGGAAATCAACGAAGCAAAAAAAATATTGGCCAGCGAAGCGACCAAATTATGCCACGGCGACCGCGCCGCCAAACAGGCGCTCGAAACCGCCAAAAAAACCTTCGAGGAAGGCGGCGTCGGCCAGGATATTCCGGTATTCAAGCTGGCGGCAGCCGATCTGGGCAAGGGATTGGCAGCCTATGATTTATTCCGGCTAGCCGGGCTGGCTGAATCGGGCGGCGAAGCCAAACGCCTCATCCGCGGCGGCGGCGGCCGCATCAACGATAAGAAAATCGAGGATGAAAGCGAGCTGATCGGGCCGGGCTATTTTAAAAACGGCGAATTGAAATTATCGGCGGGACGGAAGAAGCATGTGGTGGTGAAGCTTTTGTAACTGTCATCCTGGCGCTGTCAGGAATCGAGCATCTTTGCGCTTGACTTCGCTTTAGATTCTTTAAATAATACTAACTAAATTCTGAGGAGACGCACAATGCAAGCCGATCTAAGCCGCATGAATGAGACAATAACTACATTAACGACCAAGGTTGATGATTTTAAGAACCATTTGGACGCTGGAAATTCCAATCCATTGGATGCAGAAGTCCATGCCCAAAATATCTTCCATGCTTCGAGGGCTGCCGTTTCCGAATTAAAGGCACTTGAAATAGATAGGGCCCAAGGACTTTATGAAGTAGCAAAGGATGCTTCAAATCAACACACAAGAGCATTAGCATTACTCACATCTCTTTCAAATCAAACAGAATTAACTGGCCAATATGCGAAAGGAATTCAGGATAACGATAAAATCCTGAAAAACGTAATGGTCCGCTATAGGCCTGTAGAGACAAAAGCGATATCGGCTTCTTAACGTTATTCAAAGCCAGAGCGAATATCCAATTCCGACAGGAAGCCGCGCACTTGAATGCCCGCCAGATCAACGTGCTTGCTGGCGTGCTGAATGTCAATGCCCAATATTAAAGAGTTATCCCGCTGGCCTTAGTACAGGACTCATCCCATCCACAATAAAATTGCCGAGATCGGATTGCTGGCTGGCATGTTGGATATCGAGACCGACCAGTCGGCCTTGCGCATCGATGTCGGCGACGATATTGTCGGTAATAATGACATTATCCACGCCAGGGCCATCGATGAAATCGATATAAAGCGAGTCGGTTTCCTTATCGTAATTGAACTTCATGGTTAATGTCCTTTTGACTTAAAACTATAGTGAGTTGAACAAATCGTTATCGCGAGGCCACGAAGTGGCCGTGGCGATCCAGCTTTTTCTTTAACACGCGAGAGATGGATTGCCACGTCGCCTTCAGCTCCTCGCAATGACGGAGTATTTGTTTTCATATCTTACTGCGTCTCCTCCCCCTTCTTCTCCGGCATATCGAATATATCGAACACGCCGCGTAAAAATCCCGGCGTCAGGATGGCCAGCGGGTTGACGGAGACGTCCGGCTGCTTGACCGATCCTTCAACGCTGTAGCGCGCCGCGAAGACACCCTGCCCCTTGCCGCCGGTCAATATAGACCCGACTAACGGCACTTTGCCCAGCATGCTGTTGAGCGTGTAGGAAGGTATGACCGTGCCCTTCAAATCCAGCGTCCGTTTGGGGAAGGTGATGGTGCCTTCGATGGTCATGCCGATGGCATCGCCGTGTGTTTTAGCGTTGTCGAGCGTGATGACGTCTTTCGACAGGGTGAACGGCGCGCTGAGGCGGTCGAAATGGATGCCTTTGCCTACCAGCGTATCAAAAAAGCCAGTCAGCGACGCCAATGATAATATTTTAGCGAGAATGGGCGCATCATGAACGGTATATTCACTGACGTCGCCCTTGCCCTTGAGCACGCTGGTCGCGCCGCTGTCATCGTAATTGCCGATGATGGTCAGGTCGCCGCCTTCCATGCCGTCGAAGATGCCGGCCGCTTTCAGGAATGCCCCGGCTCCCTGCGCGTGCAGCGATAGCTGGCGCACGGCCTTAGGGTTACGCAGGATGCGGAAGGAAAACGGCTTGCCATCGGCCGTCTTGCCGCCGATAGTCGCGCTGCCGCACAGTTCCGCATCGCAGCTTACTTCGCCTTTCACGGCAGACACTTCGCGCGCCTTGCCCAATATCACGCGCCCGATATCGGCTTTAAGTTCCAGCGCCGGGAAATGCTCGAAGGAAAAGGAATGCTCGTCGTCGGCGCGGTCATTGCCCAGCCAGGCGGCGATATCGGCGCTGTTGCCATGCGCCTCGATATGCCAGCCGCCTTCGATCGGTTCGTAGACCAGGTTATCGAGGTCGGTATTGCCGTAGCGCAGCTTATCCATGTCCACGCGTTTGAAATCGGAAAGATCGGCGTTAAGCTCGGCCGAGCCGTGCGCCGCCATGTCCTTGCCCTTTAAATCGAATGAAGGAAGGCTGACCATCCCATCCTTTTTTTCAGCCGTAATGTTCAGGCTGGCCGCTTCCTTGTCGGCCTTGTTCCACCCGAAATCAGGAAGCGTCACGACGGCATTGGTGAGATCGATAGCGGCCTGCGATTGCTCGACGGCATCACCCTCCTTGAGGCTGGCCTTGATGCCCAGCGTGCCCTTGAGGAACGGAAACTGCGGATAGCCGAAACGCGGCAACGCTTCCACCGGCGTGGTGGCGGCGATGTCGATAAACGTATCGAAATTTTTATCGGGCCGGAACAGGTATTTGACATCGGCGTTCGACACGCTGGCGCCGTTGACGTCGCCGCTGCCCTTGAATTCAATCACCTTATTATCGACCGTCAGCTTGCCGTCACCGTTTTTGATGTCGAATTTCTGCATGAAGCCGGGCGCGGCGACGCCCTTGAGATCGGCGGCGATGTCATAGGCGATGTCAGGCTCGGCGGCGCGGCCTTTTTCGTCATGCGCGGCAAAAAAATTAAACCGGAGCGAGGCGGTCCCTTTGACGCTGCCAACGACCGATTCCTCATGCAGATTCAGGCGCGCCGCATGTTTCAACCGCGGCAGGCCGAGCAGCCGCACCACGTCGCGCGCCGAAGATTCGGCATCAAAACTGACCTTGATGTAAGGGTTATCGGCGTTCAAATCGTCGATCAGCAGCTTGCCGTTCGATAATCTCGTCTCCTTCATATAATCGCCGGACCCGATGTCGGCTTCCAGACTTACCGCGTTGACATGGATGACACCTTTGACATGGCTGACTTCGGGATGATCGGGCAGGTAGCGTATTTTCGCATCCTCCAGCGTAATGGCGGCGTCGATATCTTCTTTGGGCAATAGCGGTTTGGCCAGATCGCCGAAGGCGATATTGAAATGCGCCTCGGCCTGCGGCACGTTGCCTTCGCTGATATTGCCGACGACCCACGCGCGCGATTGCGGCGACAGGCCAGGTGGCCAGAACAAATGGACGTCGGCGGCGGCCACGTTTTTCAAGGCGCAGTTGGCGCGGACGGCCACATCGCCGTTGCTCAGGGAAACGACGCCGTCGGCGGCCAGTTCCGCACCATCGAGATCAGCGGTCAGATGGTCGATCTGGATATCGGAGGCATTATTGCTCAACTGTCCTTCGACATGCAGCGTCCTGACGGCAAGAGGCGCTTCCAGCCTGTCCGACTCGATACTGCCCTCACCGCCGTCGACGACGAAATTGAGCCGCTGCAGCGTGCCGTTCATATCAAGCGAAAGCTTGCTTTTGCCGCTTAAGGGAAGCTTGGCCGCGGCCAGCGCGTTATTATCGGAGAACAGCGCCGCCAGCGTCCCCGGCATCAACTGGCTGAAGCTGACTTCGCCTTCGATGATCGGGTTCTTCTTAGTGAAAGTGAACTGGGCATCGACCAGCGACTGGTTGACGTCATAACTGATTTTGGCGTTGATGGCCGCCTGTATCACGCCTTGGCGGTTGCGCTTGAAAACGATGGTGGCATCGCCGGCTTTGAAAAAAACGCCCTTGCGCGCGCTGGCGACGCTGACATCAGCGTCGAGAATGGTAATGAAGCGCAATTTGCGCAGGCTGCCCTGCTCATCGGGAGCGATCAGCGGCGCCAGCACCGTGGCAAACGGCACCGTAGCTGGCATGTTCTCAGTCGCCGGTACGTCCGCCGGCGCAGCGGCAGTATCGGCAGGCGGCGGCGCGGCTGGATTTTCCTGGCGGAAACCGAAACTGATGGAACGGTCTTCGTTCTGGAACAGGCTGATGACGGGATGGGTAATGGTCAGCGACGTCGGCAGAATGCGGCCGCGCGCCAGCGACAATACGTCGATCCCCAGCGAGATTTCCGGAAATGCCGAGAAAATCTGCCCTTCTTTGGTCAGCACCGTGACATTCTTCAGGCGGATGTCGATCGGGTGCTTCCAGCCGTCCCAGATCAGCCAGGTCTGGGCGATCTTGACCGAATAGGCATGATCGGGGGTCTGAAACGACGCGGCGATATAGGGCGAAAGCCTGTCCAACGAACGCGGCCCTGTCGCCACCCACAGCAGCAACGCATTGAAGGCGACCAGCAAGGCAACCGCAAGCCCCAGCGCCGTACCGACAATAAATTTTAAAATGTGATGGCGCATCTTATTTAAACGGTTGATACAAAGATATTTGATAGTACATTCCCTGAGAAATGAAAGACATAAGCAATAATTTATCTATTTTTCCAGCGGCGGCGGTGATATTGCCACAACCTTATTCCAAAGACGATGCCAAACGCCGCCTGCAGCAATGGGAGGATGCGGCCAGTCAGCAGGAAGATAAGGCGCTGGCCGGCTGGATGCGCAAAGCCGCCAGTGAAAACAATCCCCTTGAACCCCTGCTGGCGTCTGTTTTCGGCAATTCGCCTTATCTGGCGCGCCTGCTGCTGCTTTATCCGTCCCTGCTGCGCGATGTGGCGAGGCTGGGCGCTACCGCCGCGCACACACGGCTGATGGCCGATCTCGAAGCTATCCAGCGGGAAAACGATCAGGCGGAGCTGATGCGGCGGCTGCGCCTTGCCAAAGACAAGCTGGCGCTGCTGGTGGCGCTGGCCGATATTAGCGGCGCGTGGACGTTAGAGCAAGTGACGGGCGCGCTCTCTAATTTTGCCGGGCGCAGCCTTACGCTCGCCGTCGATGCGTTGTTGCGCCTGGGGCATAAACGCGGCGAAATCGAGCTGGCGAATAGCGAAGCGCCGTCGCCGGGCAGCGGCGTCATCGTGCTCGGTATGGGCAAGCTGGGCGGGGACGAACTCAACTATTCGAGCGACATCGACTTGATCATTTTCTTCGAGCCGGGACGCCTGCGTTACAAGGGACGCCACGACGAGCAGCATTTCATGAACAAGCTGGCGCATGATCTGGTCAACATCATGCAGGAACGCACGGCACAGGGCTATGTTTTCCGTACCGATCTGCGCCTGCGTCCCGATCCTGCCTCAACGCCGCCCGCCATCACCAGCGAAGCCGCCTGTTATTATTACGAAAGCGTCGGCCAGAACTGGGAGCGCGCCGCCATGATCAAGGCGAGGCCGGTCGCCGGCGACATCGAAGCGGGAGAACGCTTTCTGAAACGCATCGGCCCGTTCATGTGGCGGCGCAACCTCGATTTCGCCGCCATCAACGACATCCATTCGATCAAGCGGCAGATGGACAGCATCAACAGCAAGACCATCCGGCTCAAAGGCCACAATATCAAGGTAGGCCAGGGCGGCATCCGCGAAATCGAATTTTACGCGCAGATCCATCAGTTGATCTGGGGCGGACGCGAAGCGGGCTTGCGTCGCCGCGCCACCTGCGAAACGCTGCGCCGGCTTGCCGAAGCCGGGCTGATCGACGGCGGCAAAGCGGGATTATTATGCGAGGCTTATGCGTTTTTGCGCAAGCTGGAACATCGATTGCAAATGATCGCCGACGAGCAAACGCACAGCCTGCCGGAAAGCGAAGGCGGCATGGCGCATGTCGCCTGCTTCATGGGGTATGACAACGTGGAGGGTTTTGAAAAAGACGTGTTTCATTATCTGAACGAAGTGCGCGCGATTTACGCCTCCTCGTTTCAAAGCGCCGATAAGCTGGGCAATGAAGGCAATCTCGTCTTCACCGGTGTCAGCCACGATCCAGAGACATTGGAAACCTTACGGAAGATGGGCTATTCGCAGCCGGAAACGGTATCCGAAATCGTCATGGGCTGGCACCACGGCTCGACACGCGCCACGCGCACCAAGCGCGCCCGTGAATTGCTGACCGAGCTGATGCCGCTGTTGCTGAAGCGCCTGTCCGAAACCGCCCATGCCGACGCAGCGTTCCTCAAGTTCAACGAGTTTCTCGCCAATCTTCCGGCGGGCATCCAGCTATTTTCGCTGTTCAACGCCAATCCGCACCTGCTGGGGCTGATCGCCGACATCATGGGCAGCGCGCCGACCCTGGCCGATACACTCAGTAAATCGCCGGAACTGCTCGACGCCGTGCTCTATGAGGATTTTTACGGCGCCCTGCCGTCGTTGCAATACCTGTCGCAGCAACTGGAGGAAGCGCTGGAGAGCATTCACAATTTCGAAGAAATCCTGGAGGGGTTAAGGCATTTCCGCAACGACAAGCAATTCCAGGCCGGCGTGCAACTGCTCAAAGGCATGATCACGGCGCGCGCCACCGGCCTGTTCCTCTCTAACCTCGCCGACGTCATCATCCACAAAGCGCAGGATGCCGTTGCTGCCGAATTTGCCCGCAGCTACGGCGTTATCAAAGGTAGCCGCTTCGCCGTCATCGCGCTGGGCAAGCTGGGAAGCCGCGAGATGACCTTCAGCTCGGACATCGATCTCGTCTTCGTCTACGACGCCGAAGATGCGGAGTCGCTCTCCGACGGCGAGAAAAAATTCGCCGCCAGCGTCTATTTCAACCGGCTCGCCCAGCGTTTCCTGGGCGCGCTTTCGGCGCGGGGGCGCACGGGCAGGCTGTATGAGGTCGATACGCGCCTGCGCCCGTCCGGCAAGGAGGGATTGCTGGCGGTCAGCATCCCGGCGCTGGCGCATTATTTCGACGAACTGGCGTGGACATTCGAGAACATGGCATTCACCAAGGCGCGCGTCGTCACCCCGCTGTTACTGCGTCCGCTGGCCGGGGAATATATCGAAGGAGGGCTTAAGGAACAGCTGGAGGCCTTTATCCGCGGGCAACTGAACCGGCGGCGCGACATGGAAAAGCTGCGCCGTGACGTCATCGACATGCGCGGCCGCATCGACAAGGAATTCGGCACACGCAATCCCTGGGACATCAAATATGTGCGCGGCGGGCTGATTGACATCGATTTCATGGCGCAATACCTGATGCTGCGTCATGCCCCCGATACGCCGGGCGCCCAGCCCGGCAGCGCGGCGGAGATTTTCGACTGGCTGAAACGCAGCGGCCGCCTGGAAGATTCGGCTGCCACCGCGCTGATCGAAGCCGACCGCTTCCTCGGCCAGCTGTTCAATATGCTGCGATTATGCTGCGACCACAGCTTTGATGAGGCGACGGCGCCGCCGGGACTCAAAAAACTGCTGGTCGAATCGGTGAAGGAAAAAAACTTCGATGCGCTGAAGAAACGGCTGATAGGGGTTGAAGTAGAGGTACACGAGCATTATAATACATTGCTGCAATCATAAATGGAGAAACCTATGACCGCCACCGCCGCCAGGAAAAAAACCGCCGCCCTCGCCGTGGGCGATAAAGCGCCATTGTTCGATGTGAAATTCGACAGCATCAAGCCCGTGACCAAAGAGAGCCTGATGGGCAAACATATGGTTTTGTATTTCTATCCCAAGGACGATACGCCGGGCTGCACCATCGAAGCCAAGGATTTCCGCGATCATATCAAGGAGTTTGAAAAGGTGGGCGTCGTGGTCATCGGCGTTTCGAAAGATTCGGTGAAAAGCCACGACGCCTTCCGCAAAAAATACTGCCTGCCCTTCCCGCTGGCATCCGATGAGTCGGGCGAAACCTGCGAAAATTATGGCGTATGGGTGGAAAAAAGCATGTACGGAAAAACCTACATGGGCATCGAGCGCGCCACCTTCCTGATCGACAAGAACGGCATCATCCGCAATATCTGGCGCAAGGTCAAGGTCGAAGGCCACGTGCAGGAAGTGCTGGCAGCAGCGAAAGAGATTTAGCTATACTTTCGCCCGCGCAGCCATTACAAAATAAAACATTCATTTTGGTTTATTCAGGAGAACATCATGTCATTTAGACGCTTTCTTTTCCCCGCCGTTTCCATTATGTGCCTGGCGCCTTTCGCGGCGATTGCGCAAGCGCCGGCATCTCCGGCCGGTGCGCCTGCCATCGCCGTCAGCGATAATCCACCCGTGACCGCCGCCGGGTTTACGCCCCCTGCCTCGTCTCCCAGCGCGCCGGTGACGCACGGGGAACTTCCGGCGCTGGTCAAGGAAGCAATTCTCAACGATCCCGACATCATCATGCAGGCCGCCCAGAAGCTGCGCGACAAGCAAGCGGCCGAGGGACAGAAACAGATGAAAGACTCGCTTGAGAAGCACAAGGCTGATCTGTTTGACGATCCTAACGCGCCCAGCGTCGGCGATGCCAAGACCGCCGATGTCACCGTCGTCGAATTTTTCGATTATCATTGCGGCTACTGCAAACATATGCTTCCCGCTATCACCCAGCTTATCAAGGAGGATAAGAAAGCACGCGTCGTTTTCAGGGAATTCCCGATCCTGACGGAAGACTCGGTCACCGCTTCGCGCGCGGCGCTGGCGGTTTACCGTATCGCGCCGGATAAATATTTCGATTTCCATACCGCCCTGATGCAGAGCAGCGGCAAGTTCGACGAGAAAACCCTTTTCGCCATCGCCAAGAAGCAAGGCATCAGCACCGAAAAACTCAAATCCGAAATGGGCAAGGAAGACATTACCGCTGAATTGGATAAAAACCGCGCCATCGGCGAAGATATGGGCATACGCGGTACGCCCGCCCTCATCATCGGCGACCAGTTGATGCCTGGCGCGATGCCTTACGAGGATTTAAAGCGTGCGGTGGATGAAGCGCGCAACGGCAAGAAACCTGCCGCCGCCACGCCTCCGAAGGGTTAGACGTCCTCCAACTCATAATGTTCGCGATAAGTGCGCCGCAGGGCTTTTCCCGTCAGCGCGCGCAGCATGGCGGCGCATAATTCATACGTATCGACAGGACATTCGCTTTTGGCGAAATGATGCTCACGGCCGGGGAAAATATCGCCCGGCAGGACGGGACGCCAGTCCTTGCCGTCATGGACGTCCACTTTGAAATACCCTGAAAATCCCGTGCTGTTGTAATCTCCCTGACGGGTAGTTTGCAACGCATCATTATACGGATGCACCAGTAGGTCGCCTTTTACGGCCTGAGCAATGGCTTCCTCATCGCGGTATTGCAGATATACCGTTCCGCTCAACGCGATGAGGATTTTTTCTTTCGGTTTGCTCTGGTAGCGGATCTTATTGCGTTTCATATATTTTTGTTACCATACGCCACCATGCCGGATGCAGCCGTTGAATTTCCCTGGCAGCCTGCTGCGCGGCAAGCTCATTGTCATACAGCCCGAAGCAAGTCGCGCCGCTGCCGGACATGCGGGACAGGCCACAGCCGGGCGTGGCACGAATGGCGGCCAGCACCTCGCCGATGACCGGCATTAATTTCATCGCCGGTGGCTCAAGCGCGTTATGTTTCGGCTTGAGGATGCTTAGCAAGGCATCCCGGGATGCGATAACATCCGGCGCAAGAGATGGCGAAGAAAATTCTCCTGAAAAATGGCGGAAAACATCTTTGGTCAGCAGCTTCATGCCCGGATTCACCAGCACCGCCCACAGATTAAGTATCCCCTCCCCATTAGGGGGAGGGTTAGGGTGGGGGCTAACTTGCGAAGGCTTTACCTTGTTACGCCCCCCTCCTAACCTCCCCCCTATGGGGGAAGGAATAAGTATTATTTGCTCGCCGATGCCGCTTACCCACGCCGTTTTGGAAGCGAGGCATACCGGCACGTCGCTGCCCAATTGCAATGCCAATTCAGCCATGCCGGCATCATCAATGTCGATACGCCATAATGTTTTAAGCCCCGATAACACGGCGGCGGCATCAGCAGATCCTCCGCCCAGCCCGGCGCCGACGGGGATATGTTTTTGCAGGGTGATATGCGCGCCGGCGCGATGGCCGCTATACGCCTGTAACAGGTGCGCCGCCTTCATGACGAGATTGTCCTGACTATTCTGTTGCAACGAAGCGGCGCCCAGCCCGGTCATATCCAGCGTCAGCGTTTCCGCCGGTTCGATGGTCAGCATGTCTCCGAATTCGGTAAACGCCACGAGGCTCTCGAGCAAATGATAGCCATCAGAACGCCTGCCGGTGACATGCAGGAACAGGTTCAGCTTGGCGGGTGCGGCGATGCGGATGATAGCCATTACGGCGTCGCATCGCTCAGCGGGTTCGTATCCGCATCCGGCGGCACGGCCCCGGCCAGCGTCGTCGGCGGCGGCAGGCCTTCTTTCAGCTTATGGTGGAGGCTGTCGGCCAGTTTCGCTTCGGGCGAGAAGCTGAGCGAGCGCTCCCATTGATAGCGCGCTTCCGTCTTATGCCCCAGCCGCCAGTAGGCATCGCCCAGATGATCGTTGACGGTGGGATCGCCCGGCAGCAGTTCCACTGCCTTTTCAAGATATTCCGTCGCCCCTTCGTAATCCCCCGATAAATACAGGGCCCAGCCCATGCTGTCGACGATCTCCGCATCGTCGGGGCGTGCTTTTACCGCCTTTTCGATCATGGCGCGGGCATCGGCAAGATTCTCATTGCGCGCCATCCAGCCATAGCCGAGGTAATTGAGGACGTCGGGCTGGTCGGGCTTGAGCACCAGTGCTTGTTGCAGATCGCGCTCGGCGGCCGCCCAGTTGCCCAGGCGCTCGAAGCAGGCGCCGCGCGCGAATAACACCGGCCAATGGCTGCTCTTCAACTCAGGGATGCGGCCTAGCGCCTTGCTATAGGCGTCCACGGCATCGCGGTAGCGGGAATGGATGCGCAGCAGATCGCCCTTGGTGATGAGGGCGTCCGCATCGTCAGGGGATTGTTTTGCCATCTTGTCAAGCATGGAAAGCGCATCGTTCAGCTTGCCCATGCGGTCGAAATTGACGGCGATGTGCAGCTGCGCCCGTATGTAAAGAGGGCTGGCAGGGGTCACCCTGGCGTAGGCATCGTTGGCGTGTGCGTATTGCTGCAATTGCACATAGGCATCGCCCAGCGCCAGCGCCGCTTCCGCGAAATCTGGCTTGACGTAAAGCGCCAGCTGCAGGTAGATCGCTGCATCGCTGGTCACATCGGCGCCGAGCATGATGCCGCCCATCGTATATAAGACTTCGGCCACGCCGTCCTGCGCGGTGACTATCGACGGCGCAACGCTTTCATCGGTATCGTCCGGATGGGATTCGTGGTAAGCGTTGACGACGGGCGTCAGCACCGTAGAGCCGTTCTGCTTATAAAAGCGCAGCAACAGCTCCATGACGCGCGACGGAGGGTTTTTCGGGTCTTCGATCGCATTTTTGAAATTGAGCGCGGCGGCGTCGGTAAATCCCGCCTGGGCGTTGATCAGCGCCAGGTGGTAATTGGCCAGCGGCGCGGCGCGGCTGACATCGGCGCTGAGCTCCTCCAACGTCAGCGGTTTGGCAAGCTTATTATTACTGACGTCGATCCATGCCGAAATCAGCGGCAGCCATAGCTGCGCGCTGCCGGCTTCGGATACCGAATCCAGCATCGCTGCCGCGCCGTCTACGTTATGATTTTTTATGTCGCGCAGCGCCAGCAGCAGGTCGGACAATTGATCCCTCTCGTCTATTTGCCTGATATCCGACGCCAGCGTGATCGCCTCATCGACGTTACCCTGCAACAGCAGCATGCCCTGCAGCTGGCTTGCCACTTCCATATTCTCCGGGTCGTCCTGATGAACGCGGCGCAGAGAGGCGATGGCGGCGTCAATATCGCCGCTGTTTCTGGCGAATTGCCCGGCCAGATAACTTCCCGCCAGCGTGCCATCCGCCGCGCCGGCGGCAGTGATCACGCCTATACTGATGAGCGCAACTGTAAGCGAATAATATATTTTTGCTTTTATTTTCATAAAGTTAGGAACTTTTCTGTGCCGGGAAGACTATATAAATAGCATACAAAGGCGAAAAATCATAGCCACCTTGATAATAAAGCTTGCGCCTTCGCTCTATATTAATAGAATCCGGCGCAATCGAGAAACAATATTTTAGGCAGGAAAGAGTATTTATGAGCAGCAAGAATAATCCCGAGGCGCGCGGCAACGTCACCGCATTGCGTAAATATAACGGCAAGGCAGTCAAACCGGTGTTGTTCATCATGCGCGGCGTCGGCCGTTATATTGCCGCCATGTTCGAGGACGGCACACTGGTCATTGACAAAACCACCAAGCTGCCGATCGCCTACAAAAACATCTGATGCCTGACGTCATCGTCACCGGCCTGCCCCGCTCCGGCGCGACCGTGGTGGCGGCGCTGATCGACTATCTCCCCAGGGCCGTCTGCTTCAACAGCCCCGCCGCGCATATCGCTTATGCGCGCAAGCAGAACAACGCGCTGCCCTACGGCAAATGGCTGGCCGGCGATTTTATCTGGCGGCGGGCGCAATTGCAGCGCCGTCAGCCGCTTCCCGACTTCCGCGCCGCCGACGGGTCTCCCTTCATGGACGGCCAGAACGATCCGAAGCAGCCCAGGAATGAATCCGGGAAAGCCGCCCATGTCCTGTTCACGCGGGCGAAACTGGAAGGCGATTTCATCCTCGGTATGAAGCATCACGTGCTCTATACCGCCCTGCTGCCGGCGCTGGTTAAGTTCGATCACTTTAAAATCATCGCCGTTATCCGCCATCCGCTGGACGTGCTGGCGTCATGGCAAAAACTGGGGATGCCGCCGCTGGCGCGGGGCAACCCGCCCGGCATTGGACGTTTGTGGCCGGAAGCGCTGGCCATCGCCGAAGCCGAGATCGATCCCATCGACCGCATGGTGCAACTCTACGACCTGCATCTTCAGCGTTACCATGAATTGGGCGAACAGGTTCATATCGTCAAATACGAAGACGTGGCGCATGACCCGATGACCGTAAGCCGCCTGTTCGGCATAAAAACCCGGCCCGCCAACGCCAGCATGATCGAAAAACGCAAGCGCGTCCACCGCGTTGAAAACGCCGCCCTCATCCGCGAATCTTTACGCAAATACGGCGTGTTTGCGCGGGAGTATTATGGGGATATCTGACGCCGGGCGCAGCGGTTACATCCCCGAATAATTCGGCCCGCCGCCGCCTTCGGGCGTTACCCACACGATATTCTGCGTCGGGTCCTTGATGTCGCAGGTTTTGCAATGCACGCAGTTCTGGGCGTTGATCTGCAGGCGCGGCGTTCCCGCCTCGCGCACGATCTCATAGACGCCCGCCGGGCAATAGCGCTGCTCCGGCGCGTCGTAAAGCGGTAGGTTGACAGCGACCGGCACGCGCGCATCCTTGAGCGTCAGGTGGCAAGGCTGGTCTTCCTCATGGTTGGTGCTGGACAGGAATACCGACGACATGCGGTCGAAGGTGAGTTTGCCGTCCGGCTTGGGATAGTCAATTTTCCTAGACTGCGCCGCTTTGCGCAATTGCGCGTAATCGGCATGATGGCGCAGCGTCCACGGCGCCCGTCCGCGCAACAGATAGGTATCGATCGCCGCATACAGCAACCCGCCCAACAATCCGAAACGGAATCCCGGCCTGATGTTGCGCGCCTTGTATAATTCATCATAAACCCAGCTTGCCTTAAGAAATTGCGGGTAGGAAGAAATTCCCTCCCCTCTAGAGGATTGATTATTCAGCGCCGCGAACACCGCTTCTGCCGCTAGCATAGCCGATTTCATGGCGGTATGCGTGCCCTTGACTTTAGGCACGTTGATGAACCCCGCCGCATCGCCGATCAGCGCGCCGCCGGGAAATGTCAGTTTCGGGATGGACTGGAAACCGCCCTCGTTCAACGCTCGCGCGCCATAGCAAATCCGCCGGCCGCCTTCGAAAAATTTGCGTATGGACGGATGCGTCTTGAAGCGCTGGAACTCCAGGAACGGATCGAGCCAGGGATTGCTGTAATCCAACCCAACCACGAAGCCGGTCGCCACTTTATTATCCTCCGCATGGTATAAAAACGACCCGCCATAGGTGTTGGCATCGAGCGGCCAGCCGACGCTGTGCATGACCAGGCCGGGCTTGTGTTTTGCCGGATCGATCTCCCACAATTCCTTGATGCCGATGCCATAAGTTTGTGCATCGACGCCGTCGCGTAAATGAAATTGTTTCATCAGCCGTTCCGATAGCGACCCCCGGCAGCCTTCGGCAAACAGCGTGTATTTGCCTTTGACGGCGATGCCCGGCTGATACGACGGTTTTTCATGGCCGTCTTTCGCCCGCCCGAACTCACCGGTGATGACCCCACCGACGCGGCCGTTTTCCAGCAATAAATCGGCGGCCGGAAAGCCGGAAAAAATCTGCACGCCCAGCGCCTCCGCCTGCTGGCCGAGCCATTTGCAGAAATTGCCGAGGCTGATAATGTAATTGCCGTGATTGCGCATCTGCGGTGGCGTCGGCAGGGGAATGGCCATGTTTTTGGTAAGCCACAGGAAACGCTCCTGCGTCACCGGCGTATGCAGCGGCGCACCTTTTTCCTTCCAGTCGGGAATCAGTTCATTAAGGGCGCGCGGCTCCAGCACCGCGCCGGAGAGAATATGCGCCCCGACTTCCGACCCTTTCTCCAGAATGCAGACGCTGATATCCTGCGATAACTGCCGAATGCGTATGGCCGCCGACAGCCCGGCCGGCCCGGCACCGACGATAACGACGTCGTATTCCATGGATTCGGTCATAGAGTTTTCGCTTTCCCTACTTAAGTAAAGCTACTATAAACACAAACTTAACTATGGAAAGGGAAATGCCATGCTCCGCACATTATCTTTTATCTTTCTCGTCATGATCGGCTTTACCGCCTTTGCCGCTCAACCGGCGCATGCCGCGATCGAAGGCGAACAAGCGAAAATTGAGGACTTGCTCGACGCGTTTAACGAACCAGGCATTATTTTTATCCGCAACGGCGAGGAGCATGACGGCGCGTGGGCACGTAAACATCTCAAAGAAAAGCTGGATGAAACCAAGGATGTCAAAACCGCCGAGGATTTCATTACCAAAGTCGCCAGCATGTCACGGGAAAGCGGCAAGCCCTACATGGTCAAAATGAAAGATGGCAAAGAAATGGCAGCCGGCAAATGGTTACAAAAGAAGCTAGAAGAAATAAACGCGATGCCGCGTAAATAATATCGCATGGATAAAAAAGCCTTACTCGAATGGCATATGGAAGCCGGGGCTGATGAGGCCGTGGGGGATGAGGCGGTGGATTATTTTGCAAGTGGCGAGTGGCGAGTGACGAGTGACGAGAAAAAAAATACGTCCCAACACCCTGTCCAACCACCACTCACCACTCACCACTCGCCACTCGCCACTCAATCTCCTCTCCACCACTCCCCCTCTGCCGCTATAGCGGCTTCGCGGGCGCTGGCCGATAAGGCGGCGACACTGGCCGAACTAGAAGCAGCGGTGCGCTCGTTCGACGGCTGCGCCATCAAAAAAACCGCCAACAAAACCGTGTTCAGCGACGGCAACCCGCAAGGCCGGGTGATGATTATCGGTGAAGCGCCGGGCGCGCAGGAGGACATCCAGGGCATCCCGTTCTGCGGCCCAAGCGGCAAGCTGCTCGATGCCATGCTGGCCGCCATCGGCTTGACCCGCGCCGCGAATGTCTATATCTCCAACACCGTATTCTGGCGTCCGCCGGGAAATCGCCAGCCCAGCCCGGAGGAAACCTCCACCTGCCTGCCCTTTGTCGAGAAGCATATCGCACTGGTGAAACCGGCGTTGCTGATCCTGTCGGGCGGCACGGCGACGACGACGTTATTGCGCAAGGATACCTCCATTTCGCGTCTGCGCGGCAAATTCTATGACTATACCAATCCCTACCTCGAAACGCCCATCCCCACCGTCGTCACCTACCATCCCTCCTACCTGCTGCGTTCCCCGGCGCAAAAACGCCTGGCATGGAACGACCTGTTGATGATTAAGGATTTTTTGGCAAAGTGACGGCTTCGCCGTCATCCCGTGCAAAGCGCCGATAGGCGCGGCGACACGGGATCTCGTGCCAATTGCCATCGATTGTCATAAAACATTAATAAATCATTAATATTCCTGTCACATTGCCCGTATAAAATAGGGACAGAGAGTGCATAACGCCAATCCGTTGAATTATAAATAATAAGTTAACATTTTGCATTTTCCTCTTGCTGGACAACATATTGTGAGGTAGAAACACCGCCTTATGACCATGCCCAACCCCATGTCAACCCGCCTCCGGCTCTATTGCATCCTGTGCAATGCCACCAGCAGCATTGCCTTGCTGATGTCGCTGGCGGCGCTAATCGCCATCGGCGGCGAACGAGGCCAGAACGATTCTGCGGCATTATCCTCCTTCGCCTATGCTGCCGAAGCGGAAAATTTGCTGCCGGACGTACTGTCGCCGAAGGATACGGAGCGTTACCAGGCTATCTTCCGCGCCCAGAAAAAAGATGACTGGGCCAGCGCCAACGCCCGCATAAAGCAGCTTGATAATAAAATTCTGCTGGGTCATGTGCTGGCCGACCGTTATCTGCATCGTTATAATAGCAATTCCAATGAGTTAGTAAACTGGCTTAACCATTACAGTGACCATCCGCAGGCGGCTGATATTTATGCCATTGCCGTTGCGCGTGTGCCTGTGCTCAAGAATGACGTGCCACGGATTGTTAAACAGCCGTCCCTTGAAGGGTATGGCGATGATAATGGCCTAGCAGCGCTGGTTGACGATGGGCCTTATGCCCATATGTGGCGCGCCGGGCTGGAAGCATGGCGTGCCGATAATAAAGCCGGGGCGGCCAAATGGTTTTCCGGCATGGTTCAGCACCATGACGCGCTGTCGCCGTGGACGGTTGCCGCCGCCGCTTACTGGTCTTACCGTTCCTATGACGCGCTGGGCAATCACACCGAAGCCCGGAAATATTTGCGCCTGGCCGCCGAACAACCGCGCAGTTTCTATGGCATCCTGGCGCGCAAGCAGCTTAGGGAAACGCTGAATCTTGATGCGCAGCCGGTGGAGCTTACCGATAGCGACATGCTGCAGATGGTCGGCGATCAGGCCATACGGCGCACCATCGCCCTCGCCCAGGCCGGGTTAAACGAACTGGCCGAACAGGAATTGCGGGCGCTGTTCCCGCAGGCCGATGCACAGGAAAAGCTTCGCCTTCTGGCGCTGGCGCATGCGTTGAAACTCGCTTCCGTGCAGATCAGCATGGCCAAGCATTTACGCGCCGACGGCATGCTGGATTACGCCAAATACCCGGTTCCCAACTGGCGGCCGCAGGGCGGCTTCAAAGTGGCTCCCGAACTGATCTTCGCCCTGATGCGGCAGGAATCCGGTTTCCACGCTTCAGCGGTCAGCCACGGCGGCGCGCTCGGCCTGATGCAGCTGATGCCCAAAACGGCGCTGCTGATGCAGAAAAACATGAACAACATTGCCGGAAATGCCGCCGAGCCGGAACTTAATATGATGCTGGGGCAGAATTACGTCCAACGCCTGCTGGACAATCCACTGGTGGAAGGCAATCTTTTTTACCTGCTGGCGGCGTATAACGCCGGGCCGGGGCGGTTGCAGGAATGGAAAGCGACTCTCAGGGACCGCGACGACCCGCTGCTGTTCGTCGAGAGCATCCCTTACCCGCAAACGCGCCATTACGTCATGCAGGTCATGACCAATTACTGGATATATTGCGAAATGTCCGGCAGGGTGAATACTTCCATCTACGCCTTATTGCATGGGCGCTGGCCCTCCTACGACGAAACAAGCTGGCCGGTGGCCGTTGCTTCAGCGATGCAGCATAACGGGTGATTACCGCCGCAGCTCAGCGGGTATTGCCTGCCGCTGCCGGTTAAAAATACCTTCCAGATCTTTGACGATTTTCTTTGGATTCCAGTTTAGATGGGGGTCAGTACAGTCCGGCTCTATATAATCACCTTCCAGTTTCTTAAAAGTGACTAATGGATTGTTTCCGTTCCGAGAAGCGCTTCGCCTAAGTGCCTCGGCATTGACGAAGGAGACAGTCGTGTCACCTGGTGCATGGGCTATGTAAACCTGTGTTTGATCGAGATGCATATTGCTTAGGCGTTTTCCTGTATTCAATTGGATGGATTTCGCTTTCAGAACGCTATCTAATGTCCCCTCTTCTATATCCAGTTTTTCCGGTATCCAAGACATAGGTATATTCTTTCCCAGATACCACCCGCCGCTTTTGGAGTGCTCCTCATCATACTTCCGGGCGTATTTACGCAGAACATCGCCATGCTTGAGCATATCAAGCGCGGCATCTTTCATGGAGGCAAAGCTATTGACCATGCCGAGTACCGCCGGCGGCTTGTGCATGGTTTCGTTCATTGTTTCAGCCATCATCGCTGCCAGCGCGCCGCCGAGTGATTCCCCCGTGACGATGGTTTGCTGCGGCTTGATCTTCTTTTCCTTAAGAAAATCCACTACGGCCTCCATATCTTTTTTCAACTTGGATTCATTAATAAATGAACTGCCGGTGAGATGAAGCCCCTTAGGTGTCTCATTTGTCTTGCTGAGACCAAAGCCTCGCGTATGCACGGCGATGACACCAGCACCGCTATCTGCCATTTCCTTCAGCCATTTAAGGCGACGACGGTCACCTTCGTCATTCTCCTTCGACGGACTTTTGGATTTTGATGCCCAGCTGCCCCCTCTTCCGTGAAAGGCGATATAGATCGGCTTGGTAGCATCGGTAGGCAGCTTATACCAAAGACCGATGGGAGTGCGGTTGCTATCATGACTTTGAATGGTAAGGGCTTCAAATCCCTTCAAGCCATAGGTTTGTGGATCGTGAATCTTTTCTTGATCCTCACCCAACCCAAACAGCATGCTTTGGTTCCCATACCGGATAAATTCGGCGATGGCACGGTTTTCGATATGTTTCAGCATATACCCCATCGAATAAGTATAAAGTCTGGGAGTTAATGATAAATTAATTAAAGTAACTGAGATTATATGTTTGATGAAGCAAGAATTTTTTGATATTTGACATTTGCATATGCCCAATCTTTCCCTCGAATCCTCCTTTACCGGCCTCGTCGCCGGAGTTGACGAAGCCGGGCGTGGGTCGTGGGCCGGGCCGGTCGTTGCCGCCGCTGTCATTCTCGATGTAAAAAAAATTCCCGCGGGCATCGACGATTCAAAAAAACTATCGGCGGCCAGGCGCGAGACGTTATATGATGCCATTCTGTCCTGCGCCCATGCCGGCGTCGGCATGGCTACCGTTGACGAAATCGACGCGCTCAATATATTGCAGGCGTCCCTGCTGGCCATGCGCCGCGCCGTTGCATTATTGGGCGTTGCGCCCGATATTGCGCTGGTCGACGGCAACCGCGCGCCGGATTTGCCGTGCAAAGTCAAAACAATCACCGGCGGCGACGGCTTGAGCCTTTCCATCGCCGCCGCCAGCATCATCGCCAAGGTAACACGCGACCGTATGATGAAAGAACTGGCCGGCGAATTCCCGGGCTATGGCTGGGAAACAAACATGGGCTATGGCACCGCCGCGCATCAGCGGGCGCTGGCCAAACTCGGCATCACGCCGCACCACCGCCGCAGCTTCAGGCCGATAAGAGAACTGCTGGAAGCGGCGGATATGGTTGCCGCATGAGTAACAACACCCGCAAATACTCCCCCTTCCCCAAAACGCTGGCAGCCTGCGTCGAGCCGTTGACGCGGCCGTTGTTCAAGGCGCAGGCATCGGCCGTCAGCCGCCTGCTGACTGAGTGGCATGCCATCGTCGGCCCGGCGCTTTCGCGCCATAGCATGCCGGAAAAATTATCCTTTCCCGGCAGCAAACAGGCTGGTGGAAAAAAAACCGGCGGCACGCTGACCATTTCCGTCGAAAACGGTTTCGCCACCGAGTTGCAGCATATGCAACCGGTGATTCTCGAACGGCTGGCCGCTTATTTCGGCTACGCCGCCATTGCCCGCATCGCCATCTCGCACACGTTCCCTACGTCCGGCGTAGCCCTGCGTAGCTCGAAGAGCGAAGCACGGGCGAAAACGGATGCGTGCTTATCTCCCGATTGTAGCCGTATGGCCGATACGGTCGATGACAGCGAGTTGAAGGAGGCGTTGCAATCATTGGCGAAAACACTTTCCGGCCAGTACACATAATCATTGCGCAAGGTAAAAAATCCACTTACATAATTACGCAGGAATACAATTTTATTTTCGGAGGAAATTATGCGTAACGTGATTGCTGCTATGGTTTTATCGCTGGCGCTGGGAACGGCTACCGCTTTCGCCCAGGCCCCGGTTGAAGGCAACGCTCCCGTCGGTCCGGGCGCGCTTTCCACGGCTCAACCGCAACTTCCTCCCGCCGCCACGCCCGGTGGCAACGATATGCCCAATAGCGGCGCCTCTTCCAATGCGATGCCCATACAGCCGGTACCCCCTCCCGCTACTTCCCCCGAGCCGAACCTGAAAATTCCCAAAAACAGCGGCGGCAAATCGGATTCGTACCTGATAAAAGATGCGCCGCTGCCCGGCGACTTCGTCATGGGCAAGATCACGGCGCCCATCATCATGATTGAATACGCGTCGCTGTCATGCCCGCATTGCGCGCATTTCAGCAATGCTACGCTGCCCGAATTGCAGAAAAAATATGTCGACACCGGCGAAATGCGCTACATATTGCGCCAGTTCCCGCTCAACGAACCGGCCTTGAAAGGCGCCATGCTGCTCGATTGCGTCGGCGAACAGAACAAGGAAAAATATTTTACCTTCGCCAAAGTGCTGTTCGACGCTCAGAGCAAATGGGCGTTCGACAGTAATTACATGTCCGGGCTGGAAACCATCGCCGAGGTCGGCGGCCTGAGCAAGGAACAGTTCCAGCATTGCGTCAACAACACCGACCGCGAAATGAAAGTGCTCAAGGCCAAGAAACTGGCCACCGACGAATTGCAGGTTCCGCACACGCCGTTTATTTTCATCGCCGACGATGTCTATGAAGGCGAGCGCACGATTGATGCCATGTCGGCGTTCATCGACAAGAAGCTGGAAGAGAATCCTCGATAATTCCATGACGTTCGCTAAGACTATGCCTAAACCCGATGACAGCTTGCCGCCGCTGGATCAGTTGCAGCGCAAAATCGACAAGGCGAGGCCTCCCAGCCAGGAAAATGCATCAACGGACGCCGGTTCCGCCACTATTTGCCAGGCGTTGCGGTTTACCGTCGAACTGGTATCGGGAGTCGCGGTCGGCGCCTTCATCGGTTATTTTCTCGACCGCTGGCTGGGTACATTTCCGTGGCTGTTTATTCTCTTTTTCTTCCTTGGCGCTGCCGCCGGTTTCAGGAACCTGCTGCGCGAGGCCGGGAAGAACGAAGAAAAATAGTGTTGCAACAGGATTGACATCACGTGGCAGACGCCGGACATCATATGCATAACCCCCTCGCCCAGTTCGAGGTGCACTCGCTGATTTCTCTCAGGATGGGACATCTCGATCTCAGCTTCACCAACGCGGCGCTGTGGATGGTGATCGCGCTGGGCACCCTGGTCTTCCTGATGTATCAGGGCACGCGCAACCGCCGCCTCGTGCCGCATCGCTGGCAGTCCGTTTCGGAATTATCGGTGCAGTTTATCAGCGATACCATCCGCGACACTTCGGGCACGGAAGCCCTTAAATATTTTCCGCAGATTTTTACGCTGTTCATGTTCATACTGACCTGCAACCTGATGGGCATGCTGCCTTATTCCTTCACTGTCACCAGCCATATCATCGTGACGTTCGCGCTGGCGATCTGCGTGTTCCTGTCGTGTACACTGCTCGCCATCATCCTGCACGGCCCGGCCAAATTCCTGCATTTCTTCGTGCCCGAAGGCATCCCGCTCATCATGATGCCGATGATGTTCGTCATTGAGCTCGTGTCGTACCTGGCGCGCCCGATCAGCCTTTCCTTGCGCCTTGCCATCAACATGATGGTCGGGCATACGCTGATGAAAGTCATCGCCGGATTCGTCTTCATGCTGGGAGTGTGGGGAGCATTTCCCGTGGCCTTCCTCGTCCTGCTCACCGGCTTCGAAATCGGCATCGCTTTGCTTCAGGCCTATATTTTTGCA
>Ga0206970_10019_pt1 | contig 56176 bp, 42 predicted proteins | sample Alteio_BWOrgHeat_88_FD_152964 | JGI IMG/M metagenome (GOLD analysis project Ga0206970, IMG submission 152964) | Enriched cells from forest soil in Barre Woods Harvard Forest LTER site, Petersham, Massachusetts, United States -... | ecosystem: Environmental > Terrestrial > Soil > Temperate forest >... | reverse complement strand
CCGAGTCCCATGCGCTCACTTCGTACCCTCATGAAAGCCAAATGGCTGCTGATTGCCTGCAGCGCCGTCGGGTTGCTGGCGGCGGGAGCGCTCTTCTATGCGGCTCCCGAATGGCCATTTCGAAAGGCCGAGATCATCCGGCGACTTGCAGCGGCGACGGGCTCGCGGGTCGAAATCGGTCAGTTTCATCAAATGTTCTTTCCGCATCCCGGTTGCGTTGCGGAGAACGTAACCCTTATCAGTCCCGACCCGGCGCACCCGAAGATCACTGTAAAAAAAGTTACGATGAACGGGCTCTACTCGGGTTTGATCGGGAACGAGAAACACATCCGACTCCTCACGCTCGACGGAATGCGCATTGCGTTTCCTCCAACCCGTGGCCAGGGACCCGATACCACACCCCAAAAAGCCAGGACGCCAAGCGGCATCAAGTTCGACCAAATCGAATTGCGAAATTCGCAGATCGTATTTGCGGAGAGAAACAAAGATAAAGAGCCGCGCACATTCGACATCTACAACGTTATCCTCAACTCTTTCGCACCGGGAGAAGCGATTCACTTTCACTCCGTGCTCCGAATTCCGGAACCATCTGCCGAAGTTATCGCGGAGGGCGTTTTCGGGCCATTGACCGGAAATGAAATCGGCCAGGCACAGTTGAAGGGCCGCTTCATGATGAAGAATGCAGACCTTTCCAAATTCCATGCCCTCATGGGGACGCTCGAGGCGCAAGGGCAATTCGAAGGCGCCTTGCAGTCCCTGAAGGTAACCGCAAGGACGGAGTCCCCGAACTTCGGTGTGACAGAAACCCAACATTCGATACCACTGCGGACAGAATTCACTGCTCTCGTGGACGGGACCAACGGCGACATCCAATTTGACCCTGTCAACGCGTTGTTGGGAGACACGAAGCTGGTCGTTACGGGCAAGTTGGAGGAAGCACCAAACACCAGCGGAAAGCGGTTGACCCTCGAGATAAAGTCCGACGACGCGCAGATTCAGGACCTCATGTACCTTTTCATTCACTCCAAGCCTCCGCTGCAAGGCGCTACGCGCTTCGAGATGAAGGTCGAGCTGCCACCGGAGAAGAAGCCATTTGAAAAACGAGTTCAGGCAACGGCGCATTTCGGCATCCGAGGCTCAAAGTTCAGCAAGCAGGGAACCGAGCAGAAGGTAAGCGAACTCAGCCAACGAGCACAGGGAGATCCAAAGAACGAAGGTCCACCGATGGTCGTGACTGACCTTGTGGGTGATGTAAAGCTCGTAGATGGAACAGCGAAATTTTCGCAGCTCGACGTCAGTGTTCCGGGAGCCAGTGCGGCTTTGCATGGGACCTATACGCTGGAAAACCATGCCGTTGATCTTCACGGAACCCTGCACACGGACGCCAAGTTGTCGGACGCTACGACGGGATTTAAGTCATTCGTGATGAAGATTATCGAACTTGCAAAAAAGAAGAACAAAAACGGGGCCACGGTCCCGGTGAAAATAACAGGCACGTATGAAAAGCCCGATTTTGGCTTGGATGCGGCGTCAGAGGAATGAAAGCACTACCCCGGCGCATCATCTTCTGAATGACTATTCGTTGGACTCCGAGATGAGCACCACCGTGGAGTGCGGTGCGGCTGTATAGGTCGGGGCGTTGACTGCAAGAGCGCTGCGCCAGTCCACGATATCGTTCGGTGAATCGAGGCTGGTGTCGATCCAGCGACGCCAGCACGCACCTTTGCTGCAGGGCGGAAGTTCGAAGTCGAGTGGCTCGGAATAGGCGTTGAGTATCCAGTGAAAGACCAGTTGTTCTTGTGACACCTCAATGCAAAGAGCGAGCGAATGCGAATTGTCGGCCCAGTCAGGGTGATCGAGTCGCACACCATGCCAACTCTTGCGGGCAGACTCGAGTAACTCGGTAAGCGTTTTCCGTTGCTGCTCGGGAGTTGCGTCGCGCAGAAGGCGCCGATGCGCGATGAGCCTCACGAAGCGATGAATATCGGCGTGCTGTTCGAGCAAGCTCCAGTCGAACCAACTGACTTCATTGTCCTGGCAATAGGCATTGTTATTGCCGAGCTGGGTACGGCGGACTTCGTCGCCCATGGTAAGCATCGGCATGCCGAGCGAGAGCAACGTGGTGGCAAGAAAATTCTTCACCTGCCGATTCCGAAGGTAGTTGATTGCGGGGTCGCCGGTCGGCCCTTCGACGCCGCAGTTCCAACTCCGGTTGTCGCTGTGGCCATCGCGGTTCTGTTCGCAGTTGGCTTCGTTGTGCTTGCGTTCATAAGACACAAGATCATTGAGGGTAAAGCCATCGTGGCAAGTAACAAAATTGACGCTCTGCTCGGCTTCCCTTCCCTTGTGTGCGTAGATATCGGGACTGCCGAGGAGGCGTGAAGCGAGTTTGCAGACGGTACCGTCGGCCCCGCGAAAAAAGTCGCGGACGTCGTCGCGGAAGTGGCCATTCCACTCTTTCCATGCATCGCCGACGAAGCTGCCGACCTGGTAGAGACCCGCGGCATCCCAGGCTTCGGCCATGAACTTGGTCCCGGCGAGGCGAGGCTCGGATTCAATGTCCCAGAGCGCGGGAGGATTGGCCATCATGTTGCCGCTGGAATCGCGCGCGAGGATGGAGGCGAGATCGAAGCGGAAGCCGTCCACGTGCATTTCTTCCACCCAGTAGCAAAGGCTGTCCACAATCATGCGGCGGACCACGGGATGATTGGCTTTGAAGGTGTTGCCGGTGCCGCTGTAGTTCGCGTAACGGCAACGGTCGGTCTCGAGAATGTAATACGTGAGGTTATCGATTCCCTTGAAGCTGTAGGTCGGGCCGTTTTCGCTGCCCTCGGCAGTGTGGTTATAAACGACGTCGAGAATCACTTCGATTCCAGCGCGATGCAGCGCCTTCACCATGTCGCGAAACTCGTTGATCGCAGCGAGGTAGCCCTGGCCTGAACTGTAGCCGTGATGCGGCGAGAAGAACGAGACCGGCGCGTATCCCCAGTAGTTGACCAGCCCGGGCGGACAATCCAGTTCGTCGAATTCAAAGACCGGCAAAAGCTCCACGGCAGTGACGCCGAGGTCTTGCAAGTAAGGAATTTTTTCGATTAACCCAGCATAGGTGCCGCGTTTTGATTCCTTAACGCCCGAGTTGGGATGGCGCGTGAAGCCGCGGACGTGCATCTCGTAGATGATGGTTTGGCTCGCGGGACGACGGAGTGGTTCGTCGCCTTGCCAGTCGTAGGCGCTGACGTCTACGACGGAGTTCTTCATCGCCGTGCCGCAGTTGTCGCCGGGCGCGATAGCGGCGTCGCGATTGTAGGTTTTCGGCGTCACCACGCAGCGGCCATAGGGATCGAGCAGAAGTTTTTCGGGATTGAAGCGGTGTCCTTTGTCCGGCGCGAAGGGGCCGTAAACGCGGTAACCGTAGAGCTGGCCGTGGACGACATCTGGAACGCAGACGTGCCAGTAGTGATAGGTGCGGTTCGTGACCGGGTCGAGGCGGATGGTCCGCGAGGGTTTGGCATCCTCAGCGTGGTCGAAAAAAAGCAATTCAACGCCGGTGGCGTGCCGGGAGAAGATGCTGAAGTTCGTCGCATCTGCGTAAAGAGTCGCTCCAAGCGGGTGGGTGAGTCCGGAGCCGGGCTGGGCGAGAGTTCGTGGCGGTCGGGCCATGAGAGGTAAGAAGGGATGGTAACGGCTGGGGGGCGTCTTAGGAAGTGGGGGTGCGCGGAGCAGCAGCTTGGGATTTTTCTTCACGAACAACTAAAGCATTAGTTACATTTTTAGGGGAGACCCGTCCAACGGATAACGGAGGAAATGTGCCACCGAAACAGTCGGAGACACTGACGGAAGCCGAGCTGAGAATCATGGAAGTGCTCTGGGCGCGAGGGTCGGGCACCGTGCAGGAGGTACTGGACCGGCTTCCGATGAGCTTGGCATACAACTCCGTCCTTACCACGGTTCGTATCTTGGAAAAAAAGAAGTATCTGAAGCACGTGAAAGAGGGACGCGCGCACGTGTACGCACCGGTGGTCCACCGGCAAGAGGCCACTCGGTCGGAGATACGGCACCTGGTGGGCAGGTTCTTTCGCAATTCGCATGAGGCGCTGGTACTGAACATCCTGCAAGACGAGAATATAAGCGCGGGCGATCTGAAGCGTCTGCGTGAAATGCTGGAACGGAGCGAGTCGAAGTGAACGGCTGGGAGACTCTCGCACAATCGATCGCGGCGCACGCGATGAATGCAGCCATCGTCGGCCTGGTTCTGGTCGGCGCGCTCTGGGTTGCGCTACGAGTATTTGGCAAACAGAGTTCACGGGCGCGGTTCGCAGTGTGGTTCTTAGGGCTGCTGACGGTCGCGGCACTTCCCTTGCTTTTCGCGCAGCGAGCCTCGTCGGGTTCGGGCTCAGAACTCGTTGCCCTGCCTTCCGCGTGGGCGACATATTTCATCGGACTGTGGGCTTTTGGTGCGGGCGCTGGGCTGTTGCGCATTGGATCTGGACTGGTGCGGCTACGTCAATTGCGGAGGAACGCGGTCGCGATTGACGCTACTTCGTTTTCGGCGACGACGGTTGCAAAACTGCAAAACAATACAAATGGGCGCAGGGTTGGTTTGTACCACTCGGACGAAGTATCGGTGCCCATGGTAATTGGCTTTGTGCGGCCGGCAGTGATTTTGCCGAGCGAGTTGGTTCCACAGCTTTCTGAGGAAGAGCGCGGCGTCATCGTGTTGCACGAGATGGCGCACATTCGCCGTTGGGACGACTGGACGAACCTGGTACAGAAGATCGTGAAGGCAATTTTCTTCTTCCATCCCGCGGTCTGGTGGATTGATAACCGTCTGTCGCTCGAGCGCGAGATGGCTTGCGACGAGATGGTATTGGAGCAGTCTCCAGGCGCGAAGGCATATGCAGGGTTCCTCATCGCGTTCCATGAAAAGTTACAGAACGCAGGAGCTCCGGCGCTGGTACAGGCGTTGGTGAGCCGCGTTTCGCAACTCGCAGCACGCGTAACGCAGATCCTGGAGACAAACCGTGCGAAGAAGAGCCGGGTGCCGGTGTTGGCCGCGAGTGCTGCCCTGCTGGCCACGCTGGGAGTAGGGCCGATGTTGCCGGAACTGGTGTCGTTCGGAAGCGCGCCAGCGCTGGCGACGAACGGGGTTCGTACAAGACAAGTTTCAACGTCGCACATCTATGAGAACGCTGTAAAGGTACCGACTGTGGAGGCTCCGGCGAAGGTGATTAACGCGGCCTATCATCCGGCGGAGGCGGTCCCGGTTCCTGCGGCGAAGGTGAAGGTTGTACGGAGGCAACGGCCGGTACATGTGAAAGCGATCGCGGAAGATGTGCCGGTGCCGCGGCCGATGTTGGTGGTGTATCAATCCGCGCAGTTCGATGGCGCGACGTGGACGATTTGTGTGTGGAGCGTGGATCCGGTGACGAATACGACGGTGCAGTCGTTTGTTCTAAAGATCTGAGAGCGGTGTTTTTTTGACCGCAATAACTAATTCTTTAGTAGGAGATGAAAGTGAACAACGTGTTGGGAAAGTTGAAGGCAAAGATCGGCCGTCGTTTCTGTGCCAGCGTGCTGGCAGGAGCGGTGGTGTTTTCTCTCGCAAGCTATGAATTCGCAGGCCACGCGCGGGCCGCGACACCGAGCCCCGCAGCGGCTGCACTGGACGACAACAGCGTCGGCGCATTGCTGTCCTTGGATAAGGCGATGGAAAACGTGGCGTCGCGGGTAACACCGGCGACGGTCAACGTAACGGTGACGTCGAAGCGATCGGCGCATACGGCCTCCATGCAAGGCACGGACGGCGATGACGACAATGGAAATCCGGCGCAGCAGTTCGGGCCATTTCAGTTCGGACCGCAGATGCGTCCGCGGCAACCGCAGTATGAGCATGGGCTGGGCAGCGGAGTGATCATTTCACCCGACGGATATATCGTGACCAACAACCACGTGATTGATGGAGCGACCGACATTCGCGTAACTCTCACCGACAAGCGCATCCTGCCGGCGAAGTTGATCGGCACGGATCCGCTGACGGACCTGGCAGTGATCAAGGTGGACGGCAGCAACATGCCGAGCGTGCCGCTTGGTGACTCGACGGCACTGCATCCGGGACAGACGGTGCTGGCGTTCGGCAATCCACTCGGCTTCCGGTTCACGGTGACCCGAGGCATTGTCAGCGCGCTGAACCGTCCAAACCCTTACGCACAGGATCGTCGTTCGCCGGGGCAGTTCATCCAGACCGATGCGGCGATTAATCCAGGAAACTCGGGTGGGCCGCTGGTGAACGCACACGGTGAGGTGATCGGCATCAACACGTTCCTGATCTCCGAGACCGGTGGATTTTCGGGGATGGGGTTCGCGATCCCGACCCAGATCGTGAAGCCGACTGTCGACAGACTGATTAAGTTCGGCAAAGTGAATCACGGATACATGGGGATCGGAATCAGCGACGTGTCGCCAGACGAGGCAAAGTTCTTCAATGTGACCAACGCAACCGGCGCTGTGGTAACGCAGGTGGAACCGAACTCGCCGGGCGCAAAGGCCGGGCTGAAAGTTGGCGACATCATCACCGAAGTAAACGGCAAGCAGGTAGCCGACGCGGGTGCGCTGCAGGTCGAAGTAGGCCAGAAGCAACCAGGTTCGAAGCTCGACCTAACCGTAATGCGGGATGGCAAACAGACACCCGTGGACGTAACCCTGGCTTCAATGGACAAAGAGGATCGCGACAACGAAACCGCGAGCGCCGGCCACGGCAAGCCGCGTTGGGGGATCGGATTGGCAGATCTCTCGCCGGAAGCGCGTCAGCAATTGCAGGCGAATGATTCCGTGCAAGGCGCCGTCGTGGGGCAAGTGACTCCGGGTAGCCCGGCCGACAACGCCGGATTGCAGCCCGGCGACGTGATTATCGAAGTCAATCGCAAACCGGTGAAGTCGGCGAGCGACGCGAAAGCAGCGCTGAGCGGGATTGCCGACGGCGGTGACGCGCTGGTGCTGGTGTGGTCGCGGGGAGGAAGCAGCTTCCGCGTGCTGCATCCGAGCCAGGGATAGGCGTCGTTTGTGGTAGGGCGCGGCTTCAGGTCGCGCCCTTTTTTACTGGCAAAGAATCGAACAAAAAGTTAACGCCGCAACTAGAGGGTGAACTCGCTGATTGAAAGGCCTCGCCTTTGGATACACCTTTGAGCCGATGTCAGCGAAAAGAATCGTTCAAGAATGGTTCTTTGCGAATTCGAGACCTGCGTTTTCATAGGCTAGCACCTCGACTTTTGCATTGCGTTCGAGAGCTTCCTTTGTTTTGAGGAACAACATCCCGGATTCCCAGATATATTTCGGCGAACACCCGGAGCTCACCGAGTTGCCCCTGACAAGCGCATAGCTGTTCCGGACCGCCGTCTCATGCCCGTGATCGCGATGGAGCAAATTTCGAGTAATTCGCTTCTCGACGACTTCCACGGTAAGCGTCTTGAAATCTTCCATCGCAACCAGAACGTCACCGCGATGCGCGGCGAATCGTTCTCGTACTCCTTCAAAAGTGTGGCCCTTGGCCGAAAACGTAATCGCAGCCACGGTGTTGTCGGCGAAACGATAGGCGACCGCGAGGCCGTTGCCGGTGTTATCGGCGGGGGTTGGAGAGATTTCCACCGGGAATCGAACTCCCTCCGGAACCAACTGATAGATGAAGTCGATCCAATGGCAGAGATTGCCGAGTACACGGCCGCCTTCTTCTTCTTTGAAATACCAATGGTCGGGGGGGATTTCGTGTCCGGCGATGAACCAGTTGTAAATTGCGGGCCCGGTCTGCGAATCCAAATAGCTCTTTATCGCGCGTCCGAACGGGCTATTCGGTCGATTGAAGCCGACACTTACCCGTCCTTTTGAACGCAGCATCTCGGTTACGAGGCGGCGCAGCTGATCTTCAGTGACGACATGTGGTTTCTCGATATGGACACTCTTATTTTGCTCGAGGGCCCGGATTGCATATTCAGCATGCGAAGCATGGTTCGAAGCGATAAAGACAAGATCGATGGAAGGATCCTGAATGATTTTTTCAGCCTGATCGCTGTAGTAGAGCAAGTCATACGTCTCAAATAGTGAGGCAGCATGTTCGATGTGCGTATCCATGCAAGCACGTATGACTGCGCCGTAATTCTTCTTAAGATAGAAGGCGATATTGCTGAACGCAAAATTCCCGCAGCCTATGATGCCGACGTGCTTTTTGCGGGACTCCGAAATCTTCATGGGCGGCAGTGTTTCGTACCGCTTGTTCATGTGGTACTGGCCCCGAACCTTAATCAGGGTACGTCGCACGCCATATAGTCGAATGTAACGAACTACCTTCTTAATTTTGAAGGCCAGCCGTGACCGCGTGTAATCCATTCGTTCTCCGACGAAACTGTGTAATTTGGCGCGGAGCCCAACAGGCCAGGCCTGCTCAGCTGCAGCCGCATGAAAAGGTTGTGCCGCGTGTCGATATCACACGAACGTTGTTAACCAATATTAAGCCCGCAGATGAGATCCTGACCCAGGCCTGAATGGCGACCTCGTTGGACGCCGCCTGGTAGCCATGCATTTGAAGTGAGTTGCGTATGTCAAACGTCCTCGAGGCGACGCAATGCCTATTCCACGGGTCGTATCGCGGGTGACGAATCTCAGTTGAAGGAAGCGCAATTGTATCAAAAAAGTGAGCAATTGCCCTGTGTTACGATCATCGGTAGACCACCGGAAATTGCTGTCTTCGCCCTCCTTTTTATCAATTCCGATAAGCTTGAGCGTTCACTCATTTTGGACCTTGTTTGCGAACTGAACAGGAGACTTGATCATGTGTGGTATCGCCGGATTGGCGGTTTACAAGCAGGCATTCCCCAGCTCGGGAATAGCTCCGGCGTTACTCGCGATGGGTCATCGCGGGCCCGATGACTCAGGAAGGCAGAGGATTTGTCTCCAAACGCAAGGGATTGAGTGTGAACTGGGCAATCGCCGGCTCGCAATTCTCGACCTCTCCAGCCGCGGCCATCAACCGATGCACGACCCGCTCACGGGAAACTGGATTGCATATAACGGCGAAGTGTTCAACTTCAAAGAAGTTGGCAATCTACTGCAGAAGTCGAACGACGAAGCCTTCGAGAGTCAATCGGACACCGAGGTGGTGCTGAAGAGTTACGCCGCTTGGGGCGAACGGTGCCTGCATCAGTTGAGAGGCATGTTCGCCTTCGCGATTTGGGATGCGTCAGACCAGAGCCTGTTCCTCGCCCGCGATCCGCTCGGCATCAAGCCCCTCTATTTCTGGCGCAAAGGCGGTGCATTCGCCTTCGCGTCCGAGATTCGTGCGCTACTTACGATCGAAGGCATCCAGCGCGGAATCGAACCGGCGGCGTTGATCAACGTTCTGCGATTTGGATCTGTATCTGAGCCCCATACCATCATCTCCGGGATTGAGTGCCTGCCGCCCGGCCACTTTCTGAGATGGCGTAAGGGAGAGATATCGGTCCATGAGTACTGGGACATTCCGACACCCTACGCTTCAGCAACGCCGGCGAGAGCGAAAAACGCTGAGAAGGAACAGTATGAGGAATTGCGGGCTTGTTTGAGGGAGACGATGCAGGCGCATATGGTGAGCGATGTGCCGGTCGGGGTATTTCTCTCCGGCGGGATCGATTCCAGCGTGGTAGCTGGACTGTTGAGCCAGGAACAGAATTGCGACGTCCACACTTTCTCGATTGTATTTCGCGAAAAGGAGTTCAGTGAAGAGAAATACTCCCGTTTGGCGGCACAGCGTTTCGGTACCCGGCACCAGGAAGTAGAGCTATCCTCTCAAGTATTCCTGGACAATCTTGAAACCTGCGTCTCCGTGATGGATCAGCCTTCTCTCGATGGGATAAACACATATACGGTTTCCCAGGCCGCCCATCGCGCTGGCCTGAAAGTGGCTATCTCTGGACTCGGTGGAGATGAATTGTTTGGCGGTTACGATACTTTTCGGACTATTCCCAAGCTCGAACGGCTGGTAAGCCTTGTCGATAATGCGCCTAAGATCATGCGGCGCACAGCCGCCTCTGCCATTCGACGGATGCGCCCAAATAGCGATCGGACGAGAAAGATCGCGAGCGCAATCGCACTTGAAAGCGGCCATCGGCATCCTTACTTTCTCGCCCGCGAAGTGCTGCCAATCCAACACCTCCTTAGAAGCACAGACGCGCAAGCGCTTGCCGAGGCGGACCGGCCGCTGCAAGCGTGCCTGGATCGCGTTAGGGAGATGGATGCGCGAGATCGAGTTTCATATTTAGAAATGCGCAATTATATGTTGAACACGTTGTTGCGCGATGCCGACGTAATGAGTATGGCGAGCAGCCTCGAACTGCGGGTGCCTTTCGTGGATCATAAGCTGATCGAGCTGGTTTTCTCCCTATCTCGAGATCTCCGGTGGCGACAAGACGCACCAAAGTCTCTTCTGGTTCGCTCGGTAGGTAGCCTTCTTCCTGACGAACTCGTGCATCGACCGAAGCAGGGATTCACCCTTCCCTTTCAAGCTTGGATGAAAGGGCCATTCAGGGCTCCGATCGAGGATGCGCTGATGTCCTGGGAAAACACGGAGCTCAGCGACCTCATTTCCCCGGAAGCAGTGAAACTGGTATGGTCTGGATTTCTGGCGGGAAGTGTGTCTTGGTCCAGACCTTGGCTACTCTATGTTCTGCATCGTTGGGTCGCATTGCACGGAGCGTCTCTTAGAGCAACGATGTAGGTAGCTCCTCGGACTCTAAATGCCTATGGCCTTCAAGAGTTCTTGGTTTTCCCGTCTGATCTCGTCGGATTGTGTGTAGGCCAATGCGAACTCTGTGGCGCGCAACGACATTGCTAGAAAATCATCTCCGCTTGTTTGCACGCATTGATTCAACGCGTGTTGCCATCTCTCCGCCTCATTCACCGGCAAGTCCCAACCTATCCCTTTCTCTTGAAGGTCCTTCCATGGCGTCTCAGTACTTATTATTACGGGTGTTCCCACCTGCAGACTCTCCAGGATGACGTGCCCAAAGTTCTCCCCGCGGGTTGGAAGCAGCAGGTAGTGGTATCGAGAGAGTGTCGCGGCCACCTCCGATTGCGGAACAGGCCCGTGATATCGGCAGGTTACGTTGGCGTCCATTTCGGCAATCAGAGCCCGACATTCTTCCCAATATCCGTCTTGACCAACTGGCCCGTAAATATCGAAAGTCACCGAGGCGTTCAGCTTTGAGAGCATCTTCAAAGCCAAATCAAGGTTTTTCATGCGATCCACTCTCGATAAGAAAACGAAAGCCGCATTCCCTGGAACCTTCTTGGGTCGAACCGCGTCGTGATGACGGTTTCCGGCATCCGAACTACTCAGCATTCTCGCCACGCGAATGGACACCTTGCCCATCTGTTCCCGAATTTGCTCGCGCTCCTTCTCCGTAGATGCATGCCATATCACACCTTCATAAAGATTCAGCAAACGCGCAAGTTTCAAATAGACGAACTTCCTACTTGCCTTAATAGCGAGGGCGCCTGGAGAAAATTCGCCTCGCGGCGCCAACAACACCGAAGCATCACGAATTTGGCCGGTACGACGAAGCCATAGGACGCCGCGGCTCAAAGGCGAAAAGTGACTATTCAGGTAGATCGCTTGCGGCGATACTTCCGCGATCAGCTTGCGCAGCCGGGTGATCGAGAGATCAGATCCATAGTAGATTCGAGCGTCGGATGTCCGCAGCCACTGGTCGTGCGCCACCTCGGAATATGGTATGTTGTCCATCCAGTCGTGATTACGCGTGACAATGAAAAAGTCATACTCTTGTCTGAATGTCTCCACCATATTCGACACTGAGCGAATCGGGCCGCCGGCGCGGAAACCAGGCAGATAAGAATCAACGATTACGAGGATTCTCTTACGGCCATTTTTTGAAAAGCACGCCGCTTCGGGGAGCTGCGTCTTCGACTCTGGCTCGATCGAATCAGTCATGATGCAGGTATGCTTTCGTCGGTAGCCGTCGATACACGATCGTGAGGAAGAGGAGTAGTACGATGGCGCCACGTGCAAGGGTAGTGAAGTACATTGCCAACACCAGGTTGATGGAGGGCGCAGTGAGCAAGACGAACCATATACGCGGAGCGGCTTCGCACTCGGCTTTCATAAGAAATTCCGTTCGCAGCCACAGAAAACGAATGAAGATGCCTATGACGAAGCAAAGCGATAGCCCGAGCACCCCAAAGTTGTAGTACAACTCCGCGGCGTGGCCGATGCTTGAATTCGAACCAACTTCTTCGTCAGGATTGGGATCATCGTAGAACTCCATAGCAAATCGCCGGCCCGTGCTGATCGTTGGTTTATTCGGCCAAAAGACACGTGGAATCGGTGAAGCAATGATTTGAGGCACAAACGTTCCGCCCCACTGAAAAGGAAGTACCGAGGGAACACGATCGAGGGCGATAAGCGTCGCATCAAGCTGTGCCAACCGGTAGAGCAATAACGCCCGATACTCGGTGACATCTGATAGGCGGTCGATGCTCCTTTCCACAGACCCAACCACTGAACTCAGGCCAGGTGTTCCGCTCTCCCCGACATACTCCGCATAGGTATATCTATATAGATAGGCAAATGGCGCTATCACTACGATCGCTATCAGGAAGACGGCGATCACCGAGGTCCACCGCAGCGGTCGTCGATAGTACGAGTACAGCATGACCGCTCCGGCCAGCGGCAGAAATATTGCTGTACCGCCACCGTAGCTGAGTCCATATCCCAACTCGAGAGCACCCGCTCCAATGGCAACCGAGCGCGGCGCGCGACCTTTAATCGCCAAACCAACGGCCATTAAGTACGCATAGAATGCAAACGCGTATACGTCGTTCAAGAGAGCTGAAAACTGCTGGACAATCTGAGGCAATGCTCGTTGGAAGTGAAAGACGCCCGCGGACAGCAAGAACAGTCGGCTCATCCAGCCGAGAACATAAGGTGGGATGAGCGCAACCCACAATTCGCGATCAGCAAAGTCTTTGGCCGGAAAATAGAAAATCGGAATACGTTGTGCTACTTCAACCCCGAACTTGGAGTAGAAACCGGCGAAATAGAGCACGACCGTCACCGTAATCAGCAAACAGCCAGCGACCAGGTGCCGTTCAGGTGTTCCCTGTTGGGGTACGGTGGCGAATCCGAATGCCAGTTCCAATCCTCGAAGGGAATAGTAGAGCGTCGTGATCAACGCGAGAAGCGAGATCGGATGCAGGGGGTTTAGACGTAACTCTTTTCTGGAAGCAACCAGCACAATTGGAACAGCAAGCAGGCAGAAGGCGGCGACGATACCTTCCGCTGAGAGTGAGTTTCGGTCGGTATTCGAATTGCCCAGGATCATCACGCTACAGACAAGGCAGAGTGCGACTGCAAATAGCGCGATCGCGAGCGGACTCGTCCTGGACTGAGAATCGTTCATACCGTAGGCTCTGTGCCACTCACTGCTCTTAACGGCAATATGGCCCGTTTAAGATGCGACCACGAAAAAGCAACTAGCATGGCCGAAGCTGCGATGCAGCAGCAGCCTACAAGGGAGACCTTCGCTGCATATTGAGGCAAGTGAGCAAGCGGAGCAAATCTCTCAAACGCTTTATAAGTGCCCACGATTACAGCGAGCCCAAAACCCATCACCCAATACTTTGTAAGGGATACCGATCCATTCTCCGCGCGTTCGAATTCAAAGAGCATCAGTATGCTCAAAAGGCTAAACCCCGCTAATGCGCTCATTGTGATGCCGATCACCCCGGCGTGCAGGTAAATCGCAGCCGCCGCGGAAACAGTTGTCAACACTACGCCTGCCGCTTGGTACGCCACGAGCCGCTTCTCGCGATTCTGCGAAATGTAGAATGCGCGCAGCAAGATTGCCGGGCCTCGCGCGAGAGCGAATCCGCAGATCAGCACGTACACAGGTATTCCGGATGCGTACTTGGGAAGATAGACCCGCACAAAAATAGCGATCGCGGGCAGCATGCCCCCAAGAAGAACCAGTACCGACGTCATATACAAAGTGATGCTGCTATCGACAAGGAAGTGAGCTTCGCGGCGCAACCCCCTTCCGGTCAGACTCATAACACGGGGTTGCAGGGCATTGATGAATACAGCCGAAACGGAAAGTGCGATCGTCGCCATGGCTAAGCCCAACGAATAAATACCATATTGATCTTTGTCAAAAAACTTCAAAAGAAAGAGCTGGTCAACCGTCATGAGGAGGGCATCCATCAATGCCACAATCAGCAAAGACATACTCGCGCCGAGCATATGATGGAGTTCGGTGACGGGAACGGCTGCCGGACGGAATCGAACAAATCGCAGATAGTATGCGCTGCCGGCGATCTCTCCGACCAGCATGCCGACGACGGCGCCGAGAAGCCCGAACGTCAATAGGCCGATAACGCAGACCAGAAAAGCGACGGAATCTGCAATCATCGATCCGAGCGATGCGAACCGAAATTCCTCCTTGCCGAAAAGCATGATTCCGAGGAATTCACGAATTCTCCCACAGACGACAATCGCGGCCAGGATGCGGAGCGCCGGCCGATAGAACCACGCATTACCCCCCGTCTGCAGACAAGACCAGACAATCAATACCAGGGCAAATAGGCCGGAGCAAATCAGCGTCCACGTACTTCCCTTATTCGCTAACTCCTGGTATCCCTCCTTGCCTTTGTTGTGCAGCGTGTACGGCAACTGCTTGGCCAGATAGTACTTCATCCCCACATCTGCATATTGAGAGTAGTTAATCAGCACATTAATGCTGGCCATTAACCCATATTGGGCTGGGGTCAAGAGCTTCGGAATGACCAGTCCGCGACCGACTCGCGCAGCAAACACCCACACCACATGCACACTGGACCACTTCATCCCCCACGCCAGAGACCGACCGACCGGGGGCGCATCAACCGGAAGGGTGAGCGGGGCGTCCTTGACACTCTCGTTAAGTGCTGGCAAGGGTTCGCTCATTTACGCGCAAAGACCATTTTCTCTTGGCCCAGTCCGGCGAACATCGGAGGTTCTACCCCGATTTGTTTTTTCCAAAACTCGTCGTCAGTTAAGAGACCCTGGACCTCCTGTAAATGGCCGTCCTGACTGAAGAGATAGCCGCCCGGAACAACGGATTCCCACAGGTTTTTCAAACAATCCTGGGTAGAAGACACGAGATCAACGTCCATGAGTAGAAGCGCGATTCCTCTTCCAGAGAAACCGGGGAGGGTATCGCAAAACCAACCTTTTGAAACACTAGTCGCAGACGATTCGCCGAGCTGACTTAACGTCTTCATGTACGTGGGGAGGTCTGCTGCGTAGTCGCCCACGTTGAAGGGAACTTGTCCCTCTGCGTTCTTGTATACGACCGTATCTGGAAGGCCGGCGAAGCTATCGAAGACATACAGCGTCCTGCCGAGATATTTCGCGATGATACTCAATTTGCAGCTACTTCCGCCACGGAAACATCCACATTCCACGATATCGCCGGCTATTCCGCGGCGATCGAGATCTACCAACGCGTTGACAACTCTGAACATCTCGGGCTCGCCATGTTCGCACCTGACTCCATTACAGACGTCCTCGAATCGAGCCAGCACCGTCAAGCGGGCCCTCAGCCCCAGGTGCTCCGATCCTCGAAATAAGAAGCGAACTCCCTGCCCTCTGGCACGGAGTGTGCTGACCGCCCATTTGGGCAGCAGCTTTCTCGCAAGCCGACGTACCATGTAGAAGTGATCCTTTCAGCTATGATTGAGCTTTATTCGATTCCGCAATCATATTCCATTCCAGCGGCGCTCCAGCTTTGACATCGCGGGTGGCACTACAACCCATGATCCGCGAGAGATAGCGGGTATGGAGACCATTCCCTGGGCGAATGGAACGTACATTCCCAGAGTTGAACATCTCGCCGGCTCTAACGTCCTTGACCACGAACAGAGACCTTCGGAAGACTCGACTCTTCGCTTCCTGTTCAGTCACTCCGAAGTTCACTTTACCGAGGGCCTTTTCAGTGAACCGTACCTGCTCGACGAGCAAGCGGAATTCGTGAGGCTCCAACGAAAACGCCGCGTCCGGCCCGGGCTCGCTGCGAGAAAGCGTGAGATGTTTCTCCAGAATCGCTGCTCCGAGCGCCACGGCAGCGACCGAAGCCGCAGTTCCCAGAGTGTGATCCGAGAGCCCAACCGGCATATGGAACACATCTGCCAATGTCGGAATCGTTACGAGATTCATGTCGTCGGGAGAGGCGGGATATGCGCTCGTGCACTTCAGAAGCGCACATTCTCTATTTCCCGCTCGTTGCAAGGTCTGAACCGCCTCCTCGATCTCTCCGACCGTAGACATCCCCGTCGACATGATGACCGGCTTTCCGGTTTTGGCGATCTTCTCAAGGAGCGGAATGTCCACAATCTCAAATGAAGCCACTTTGTATGCCGGCATGTCGAGATCTTCCAAAAACTCGACTGCTGTCGCATCGAAAGGCGTAGAAAACAGAATAACTCCGAGGTCGTCAGCAATCTTCTTCAGTTCTGGCTGCCACTCCCAAGGGGTATATGCTTCCTGGTAAAGCTTGTATAAAGTATTGCCATCCCACAGAGTATTACCTTTAATCCTAAAGTTCTCAGTGTCGCAGTCTACGGTGAGAGTATCTGCAGTATATGTCTGCAGTTTGACTGCATCCACTCCAGCGTCCACCGCAGCCTTAACGAGAGCTACGGCCGTTTCGAAGCTCTGATTATGGTTCCCGGAGATCTCCGCGATAATGAATACTGGTTTCCCTGCACCGATTTCTCGATCTTGAATTGTTATCGTCTCTGTCATCGTCAACTCACCATTCACGGCGATTGTGGATCGCACCCTAAACTCTGCGCATCGAAGTTTCTCGCGCCGCTATAGAGTCCGGAACGAGCTTGCGAATTCTGAGTTCATGTAACACTGCCTCAGTCAACTTTTTTATATTGCCTTCATCACCCGGGGATCCTGGATATCGTGCGCGGTAGGACGCCGCATAGCGCGCCGCCAGGGCAGCAAGGGCTTGCTCACGCGATGCAGGCAGGAGTTCTTCCGCTTTTCGAAGCAGCTCCCTGAGATGAGTGAAATTTTGCGCCTTGTATACGCCCTTGAATTCTTCGTAATAGATGTTTCCCAGGAGTACGCAAGGAACGCCAAGGCACATCGACTCCAAGGCGACGGTCCCGGATAGAGTGAAGCTCATCTTCGACTTTTCAATGATTCGGAGACTGTCCAGCGTGTCGTGGACCAAGCACACATTGGGAATCGAAATGATCTCGGCGTAGTAATCTCGGGATCTTCGCCCTCCTTCGGTCTTATGGTCTTTGACGACAAGAACCATATCCGCTGGAAGCGAGGCGACGATATTGCGAATGGTAGCGACCTGATCCTGATGCTCGAAAGCCAGTCCTTCTGTAGAGTATTCCGGTTGCACGTGTAAGAAATAGCATCCGTATGGAGATTCAGGCAGTTCCCTTGATGCCACGGTCTCATAGTATTTTCGTCGTGCCTTCACCGCCAACGAACGCTTGAAGCGCGCGATGGGCGATACTACCTCGGGCGAAACCGTTCTCGGGCTTGACTGTTCTACCGGATCGAGCGCAACACGCCAAGATTGGACCCCCTGGAGGACCTGCCTGGGACGGAGCCGATCTGTCCATCCCCTGGGACCGCGACGCGCCGCGACGAAATACGATGGCTTGGCACGTTGCTCTTTGATCGCCTTAAGAGTACCTTCCGCGAACGATTGGTACGCGGAAGGTATGCCGCGGGCCAGAAACTCCCGATACAACTCTCTGCAGCGTTCCCATGAAAAGTCCAGCGTATCCTCGAAATACATCCCTCCGCCGAGATGGGCCATGACTGCCGGATAACAGTGCGCGATACCATGTTTTGCGAGACATCGGTATGCGATACGGAGCGCGAGAGAGTTCGTCTCTCCGATCGCCAAAAGCACGTAGCCGCGCTGGATCTGGGCCTCAATGGCGTTCCACAAGGTCAACGAGACCTCCGCGACTTGTTGATGCGTCCAACGATCGCGTATCGAGCGCAGGTCGATTTCAGCATCGGATGCTCCGGTCAGGACACGATCCATCGCGGCATCGAGGTGGAAGGAATTGTCTCCTACGCTTCTTTCAATATTGCGCAGTCTCCGGAGAGTCTCGGCGTGCTCTTCAACAGTCGATCTCCGACGACGGTCAAAGCCTTCCAGAAGATCGACTACTTCATCGAACACACCTAGTTTCAAAGCCGCCCGGTAATCTCGCTTGGCATACGTCCACAGAACAGAGCCGACACCGGCGGCACGCAAATGTTTTCCCACTTCGCCAAACTCTTCGAATTGACCCTCGAACGACACAAACACGATGGATGGTTTAAGAGCTTGGTTGGGCATTAGTTGGCTATCTCCGACCGGTTGCGAGTTAACGGTTGCATAGAATTGCCGGGCTGGGCAAGTTCTTCGACCGAACGGAACCAGATCATCTTGGGGTACAACGGATCCATTTTGGCTTTCTCGCCGTTTTCATAGCAACGCGCTTGTTCCGTCCAGTACGCGTTATTTGCATACTGTGGGCGGAGGCATGTCCCGAAACGCTCAGCCTCCATATTGGATAGTAGGTGATGCACCCACTCGCGCATCCGCCGGCCGTTGAATATCTCTCGAAAGACGATATGACTCGAAGCGGGTGCCGGCGGGATATTTGATACGAATGATGGAAAGTTCTTCAGCGTACTAGCAAGATGGACATTGGGATATTTCCCATGCCAGTAAAAACGCCGATCGCCGTCGAGGCGGGTGGTCATCCTCAGCATTTCCAATGACGCGAAAGGCAGGATGACATGCGTGTTATGTGCAATCGCGCCGGCGACAGTGGCGCGATTGTCGCTGCCCTGCATGAACGTTAGCGCATAAAGATATTCGAATACGGAATGTTGATTGGAAGCGAAGACTGGCGCCAAGGGCTTCACGTAAACATCCCAGAACCACTCACCAACTCTCTCCGGAGAGAGCCATTTTGCAAACACGGGATCTTCGGCAAAAAACGGCCAGTGCTGTGGATGAACGGAATGCCCAAGGAGGAACTGCTTGGCAGTGATCGTGGTCCGACTTACCCCGTACTGTTGCCTCATGTAGCGATCGAAAAGAGCATTGACGACCGGCCGCTCAATGCCCGCTGGCTTCTGATAGCCATTAAACGACCAATACCGCTGAACCCAAGCGCCGGCACCGAGGAGGTAAGGCGCCGAACGGGTAAGGGTTGGGTGGCCAACGGTTCCAAAACTCAAGACGGAGTCGGCATTCTGCCCAGCATAACAACTCGAATCGTCATCTCCGGCAAGATCAAAAAACTTGTGAAACGAGAGCCCGAATGAACTCTCAGATCCGAGAAATGCTGCTGAAGTGAGCAGGTCGTCGAGGACCCGATCGTCCGAAAGATCGTAGGGGACGACATCGTGGTGGAGGCCGTAATGCACTGCCAGGCGCCGCGAGTTATGTACATCCTGGAGGTTGTCCGGGCAGAGATCCCTCGCGACATACTGCGCGGTAACCAGCCTGATGTTGTCTCGAGGGATGTCGAGAGTCTGCATCAGTGCCACCATAATGCTGGAGTCAATGCCGCCCGAAACGCCCAAAACGTGATACTTGAATTGATTCGCCCATCCTTCAAGTTTCGAACGAAGATGCTGCGAAAACCAGACCAGGTACTCATCGGCAGAGATCGGGTTATCCACTGGCAGGAGTTCGAGATAGTCTTGCGTGGATCGAATCCCGCGGTCCCACAGATCGATTTTTCCCGGTTCAAGCTTGTCGATCGACTTCCAAAATGTGTGGCGCGCGGGCGTAAAGCCCCGTAACAAGAAATACGCGAACGCCTCATCGTGGATTTCGCGGCTCGGAACCGCAGCTGCGAGCTCACTAAGCCGCGTTCCTACATAGGTCACGTCGGCGTCTGTGTACACATAGAACTTCACAATTGCATAGGGATCTGAAACGACTACAAACTTGTCAGCATTGCCATCGTAAACCGCGATCCCGTAATGACCGTCGTGTTTCTCTCGCAGACTTCGCAGCGCACTCTCGACTGTGCTTCTCCGCTCGAGATTTTCGCGAAGAAAGGCCTCAGCCTGCCGCGTAAAAGATCCCAAGACCCAGACACGACAACCTTGCGATTCGAAGCTCCGCAGCATCGCCTCGGACGGTTCTGAATCCGTCGTCCAGCCATGCAATTCTTTTTTCCTGATCCACAGCATGCTTCGAAATAACGGAACGATCTTTGAGCTACGCTATTGTGTGTTGTGCTTGAGCGCGGGCTTCCACAATCTCTTCGCGGTTCGCGAGCACTTTCTGTATGGCCTCGAGTATGTCGTCGACGTCATTAATGGTCGTTGGTGGTCGCAACATGCCCAACAGAATCAAATCTTGTTCGTGCATTCGCTCTGCTACCGGACAAATTCCCTTGTCGTACGTCGCATTTCCTTCGTAGAAACGGAATGCATCCGGACGGTTCTCATGGTAAAGAGGAGATAGGTAAAGCGGGCGCACGTAACCGGCTCCCGCCGGAACTCCCTCAGCAGCGAGCGCCTTCACAAACTCCGCGCGGGTAATTCCCGCTTCTTTCTCCTGGAAGAAGAACGGATAGATGTAATACGCGTGGGTACAGTCACTTTTACGAATGGAAGGCCGGAGCCCGGGAATTCCTTTGATGCCATCCGCGAAGTGTTCGGCGAGCCGCACGCGTTCAGCATTCAGGGCATCTAGCTTGCCCATCTGAACCACTCCGAGCGCCGCGTCCATTTCGGTCAATCGATAGTTCCATCCTAGAATTTTCGACGCATAAGTGCGTTCTTTTTGAGTTTCGAGAATCATCTCTCCATGGTTGCGTACCATTCGAGCAACCTCGGCAATCGCTGGATCGTTCGTGATCAGCATTCCACCTTCGCCGGTGGTTACATTCTTGTTTTCAGTAAAGGAGAGGATTCCGCAGTGTCCCATGGTCCCGCAGAGTCGCCCTTTATACCGGGCGCCCGGGGACTGCGCACAATCCTCAATCACCATGAGATTGTGTTTGTGTGCGAAGGCCAGAAGCGAATCCATGTCCGCAGGATGGCCGAACAGATGGACCGGGATAATCGCCTTGGTATGCTTGCTGACCACTTTCTCAGCGGCCTTAGCGTCCAGGCAGAAGGTATCGTCAGTAATGTCCGCAAACACTGGGATCGCGTTGTGCATAAGAGCGCAAGTTGCGGTTGACGTGAATGTGTAGGGCGGCACAATCACTTCCTGCCCCGCGTGCACTCCGACCGCCACTATTGCAGCGTGCAAGGCGGCGGTGGCGGAATTAAATGACACCGCGAACTTGGTGCCGTGATATTCAGCGCAGATGTGTTCGAATCTCTTGATCCGCTCCCCGCCATAAAAAAAGACTCCGGGAGCCGCGATGAAAGTGGACAATCGACCACTATCGAGAACTTCCATCACTGCACGCTTTTCTTCTTCACCAATAATCGGATGGGAGGGGAACGGCGTGTTGCGGGTCTTTTCCCCGCCGAAAAGTGCAAGACGATTTGCCATTGAATCACCTCGACAAAAGACTGATTTCGCTTGCCGCCAGTGGTAAGCACACCGGCAGTCCGTTTTGGCTTGCAGACTGATGAAGCCCGACAATAACTTCGAGTGCGCCACGTCCGTCGATTCCGCTCGAGATAGGGCGGTCCTCTCCGTTGACACACTTCACAAGGTGTTCCACCGCCCGCAACATATCTTCGCGTTGAGCTTCTAACGCAACCGGGGAATCGCTCTTAATCAGTTCGTTGTAGCCGGCAAAACGTGGGCTCTCGACCGCAGCTTCGTATTCGATTCCAAAACCTGACGACGTAATCCTCATGCGCCCCGAGGTTCCCAGAATCGTGATCTCGAAAATAAGATATGAGCGCACATCGCAGGCTTGAAGTGTCGCACGAACCCCGCTCTGAAACGTCAGCCAGCCATCGAGGTTCCGGTCCTCTGGATTGGGTGAGGTATTCACACTGTACATGCCGAGTACCGAAGCGACATCCCCCAGGAGAAAGCGCAACATGTCGATCAGGTGCGTTCCCGTGTTAGCGATGCCGGCCGTGTAATAGGCAGTGACTTGCTGAATCCTGCCGAGCCGCCCCTGCTGCAAGAAGCTGCGCACTCGCTGATGAAAAGGGTCAAATCGTCGCTGATGATCGATCAGGAGAATCACTCCGCGGTCCCGACAAATGCGGATCATTTCATCTGCCGCTTCCACGGAATCGGCGATCGGCTTTTCACAAAAGATTGCCTTCACACCGCCATCAACGGCGTTGCGAGTGATCTCCAGATGAGTGCCGCTGAGCGTACAAATCGATACGAGATCCGGTGACTCCTGGCGAAGCATTTCGCGGTGGTCGGTGTAGGCATTCGGCACGCCGAACTTGTCTTTGTATCGATTGAGCCTCTCAGCGTCGATATCGACCAGCGCCACCAGATTCACATTCGGGTTCTTCGCGTACGCGCCGGCGTGCGTGCTTACGTATCCACGACGCGGGTCGTCGTCAAATCCGCACCCGATTCTCCCGCAACCGATGACTGCAGCTTTCAACGTCATCCTTGTGGATCCTGCATGAGGTAGTTCTCTCGGAATCCCTCATACTCGGAGCGAAGCATACTCATCCGGACTACGTCGTAGTACCGGAAATTACGATACTGTTCTTGGCGAAGGACGCCTTCGCGCACGAACCTCGCTCTCTCGTATGCTTTTACGCCCCCAACATTTTCTGCATTTACGCCAAGCCAAACACGATTCAGATTAAGCTTTTCGAACCCATAGAACACCATCATGCGCGTTGCGCTCGTACCGACGCCACGTCCCCAAATTGTTTTGTCGCCGAGAAAAATCCGGAACTCCGCGGTGCGCATAATTCCATTCACGTTATAAAGCCCAGTCGTGCCTACGAACCGGTCGTCTTCTTTCATGCACACGGCAAAAACGAAGTCAGACTGACTGCGCCATTCCTGTTCCCATTGCTCCACCAGTCGCTCGGTCAGCGCTGGCCGATGGCCGGTGAAGAGCAACCGTGTCACGTCGTGATCATTGATCCAACTCGCGAGGCTGGGAAGATCGCTCTTCTCGAGTCCACGCACGTACGCGTTCCCGCACGACAGAAATGCGTTCGCGTTTAACGACGCGGCATTTGACCTCGGGGAGTTAGGCACGATTTCAGTGCTTGATGTATTTTGCATTCAAGTCCCTTAAGTTCGGTGACTGCCCAAGAAGCTTCAGTATATCCGCCATTACGAAAACGGGTTTGACCGGATAAAGCTGTTTGTAAACTTGCCGAACAAATTCGAGATCTTCCGGGTAATCCACCGTCCAGCGCTGATCTGTGATCTTCTGCGCCAGTGAAATATTCTTCACTTTGTAACGATCGCGGTGGTCGCGAACATGCAATGGAAACCACTCGCGCCAATAGGAATCCTTCAGTTCGCCGTCCAGCTTCTCCATTATCGTCCGTGAGTACAGTTCCGAATCAAGCCCGTATGGATAGGTAGGTGGCAACACGTTGCATACGTATTCGAGGGATTCATCCGCGCGGTAAGCCTCAACGAGGTCCGCCAAAACGCATGGGTCAGCGAGCGCAGAATCCCCGGTAACTCGCACCAAGGCGTCCGCACGAAATGCCTGCATTGTCTGCAATAGCCGCGAGATCAGGTCGGTTTCACTGCCGGCAAACAGCGGAATTCCGGACTCCTCCGCAAATTCGCGAACCGGCTTGTCCGCCGGCTCATAGCTTGTCGCGATTACCACCTCGTCGAGATCAGGGCAGGCCCGCACTCGCTGGATGATGTGCCACAACATCGGTTTGCCGAGAATGTCTGCCATGACCTTCCCGGGCAGCCGCGAAGAACTCATTCTGACCTGGACAGCACCTATGACGCGGGCCATTGGAAACCTCTCGTCACTCCACGGTTACGCGTTCTTCAGCAGTTCTTTCAGTTGCTCACCGGTCAGCCATTCGGAGTTATTTGCACTCGAGTACAAAAATCCGTCCGGGAGATCTTTCCCTTGCGACCAGTTCTCGCGGCGCCACCAGGTGTGGGCGGGCTGAATAACGAACATCTTCTCAAGTTCGACAGCGTTGCGAGCCTCGTCCTCAGAGATCAGAATTTCGTGGAGCTTCTCACCAGGACGAATCCCAACCTGCTGCAATTCACAGTCCGGAGCGATGGTGGCTGCCAAATCGAGCAGGCTCATGCTTGGAATCTTCGGAATGAAAATCTCACCGCCGTGCATTTGCTCGATAGCATCCATTACGAACTGCACACCCTGACGAAGCGTGATCCAAAACCGAGTCATGCGATTGTCCGTAATCGTAACTCGCCCGGACGCGCGTTGCTGCTCGAACAGGGGCACCACGCTTCCGCGGCTTCCGATCACGTTCCCATATCGCGCACAACTAAAGCGCGTGACCCGCTCGCCCGAGTATACGTTCGCGTGAACGAACATCTTCTCCGCACAAAGCTTGGTAGCGCCGTACAAATTTACAGGATTCACAGCTTTGTCCGTGCTAATCGCGAGCACCTTCGGAACCCCCTCGTCGAGCGCAGCGTCAATCACATTTTTCGCACCGATTACGTTGGTGAGGATTGCTTCGAACGGGTTGTACTCACAAGCTGGCACCTGCTTAAGCGCTGCCGCGTGAACAACGATATCGACCCCGGAGAACGCACGGCGTAGCCGGTCAAGATCACGGACATCGCCGATAAAATAGCGGACCGGAGAACCCGCACCATCGGGATACTTCTCCCGCATCTCGTGCTGCTTTAGTTCATCGCGACTAAAAATGATCACCTTCTTCGGCTTATGGGTGCTCAAAAGTGTGCTTATGAACTTCCGGCCGAATGACCCGGTACCCCCGGTTACGAGAATTGACTTGTTATCGAACGACATCGACCTGAATCTCCCGTGCAAATTGCGGCGATAAAGGCCGCTGAAACGAAACCACTTCCGGCAACACACTAAAGCGCCCAGAGGCACTCTATTTGCGCTGGCTACTTATTGCTGCTGTGGAGTTACGCGTAAAAACCGCGGGTGAGCTGGTGACCAAACCTGTGAAAAATTCATTGGTAATGACGGTCGTGGGAAATGCCAACAGTGTACAATCTGATAAACATTTCAGCAAGGCTCAAATCACTAAGCACTTGCAAACGCTAAGGTTCTCACGCTTCATAAGTTAGATTCGACAGAGCAGAGGTGCCTTCCCCCTTTAATCGCGCACTCGCCTTGAACGACTCGAATGCGCCTGGCTCTGCGCCTGCATCTCTCGAGTATTCTGGTCAAACAACAGACGTGAGGAACTAGATGGTTTCTGATCGCGATAATTTGATCATCCCGAACGCTGTGGCATCGCCTTCGACTGATGCGACCCACTTCTATGCTCGACCCACCCCGCCCGGAGGGGATTGGGGGCGGCGAACCCGCGCCACGGCATGGGGCCTTCGAACGTTTTGGCTGGTAGTCCAGAAACACCGCTCCCTGATCGTCGGGTGTTCGGTTGCGATCTTCCTGCTTGTGGCCATCTACACGCTCAAGGCAGACAAACAGTATGAAGGTACCGTCAGCCTCGCGATCTACAAAGAGTCGCAGGAACAGCTCATTAACCCGCCAGTGGAAGGGCCCGATGACTGGAACGCGAACATCGACCTCGACACCCAGGTCAAGGTGATCCGAAGTGAAACCCTGGCATGGCGGGTAATTCAGGAATTGCGCTTGGACGAAGAAGTCGCATTCGCCGGCGACTCCGCACGTTCCGCGGAACAAGCAGTTCTCAAATCGGAAAGCGCAGAGGATCACAAGGAAGAGCTCATCGCGAAATTCGAAAAGAACTTGTCCGTCGTCGTCCTACCCCGTACGCGCATTTTGGAATTGCACTTCCTGAGTACTGATCCGGAGCTAGCGGCACGAATTGCGAATGCCCTGGCAAATGATTACATCGACTTGAACTACACCACTAAGTACGACGCCACCATGCGCGTTTCAACGTGGCTGGGTAAGCAATTACAGGACTTGCAGATCCAGATCCAGGACGCCGAAGGCAAGCTGGCGAAATACCAGGCCGAACACGACATCCTGGGCATCGACGAAAAGCAAAACGTGGTCTTCGATCAATTGAGCGCCATTAACAACGAGCTTACGAAGTCCGTGGTTGATCGGATTCAAAAACAGGCTGCCTATGAACTGACGAATTCCGAGCACACCGAACTGATTACGAGATTCGTTCCCGATACCGTGCTCGACAAACTGCGCTCGGACTCGATCGATGCGAAAGAGCAGTACGAACAGGCGAATCTGCAGTTCGGTCCGAATTACCCAAAGGTCAAAGAGCTCGAGCACGTGTATCAAGACATCAGCAGCGCATACAACGAAGAACGGCGAAATGTCCTGCTGAAAATAAAGAACGACTATCAAGCAGCCGTCGATCGTGAGCGCATGTTGCGCAAGGAATTCGATGACGCTAAGCAAGCCGCCAATCAATTGAATCAAAATGCCATTCAGTACGGCGTGATGAAGCGCGAGGTGGAATCCAATCGCAACATTTATCAGAGCCTCCTGGAACATATGAAGGAAGCCGGGGTGATGGCGGGGCTGAAGTCGAACAACATCAGAATTATTGATCCAGCCCACGTTCCAAGCCGCCCCTCCAAACCCAACGTACTTCGTAATTTGGCCGTCGGACTTCTATTAGCGTTAGCCGCAGGCGTCGCGATGGCCTTCTTTATCGAGGGTCTCGACAACACGGTAAGCAGCCCAGACGACATTCGTGACCTGACTGCGTTCGAGGTCCTTGCAACTGTCCCCGACATAAGCTCGATCGACACTGCCTCGGGTACTGGACGATTCCATCGGCTGCTTCGACGCTTGCTTCTGCACGGGAATACCGCACCGCAGACCAATCCCCTCGGAACCGAGCCGCCTGAGCAATCTGTCGCCTTGGTGTCGTCGCTCAGACCACAGTCGGTGATCTCAGAATCGTATCGCGCTCTCCGAACCGCATTATTGCTCTCCGGCGTCGGGCGGGCGCCTCGGATTCTGGTCGTCACGAGCACTTCTCCGCGGGAGGGCAAAACGACGACCAGCGTGAACACCGCCATCGTCCTCGCCCAAACCGGAGCTAAGGTGCTGCTCGTCGACGCCGACATGCGGCGGCCCACGGTGCATCGAATCTTCTCCATGGAAAATGGCGAACTGGGCTTAAGCACTCTGCTCTCTGGACAAGCTAAAGTGGCCGACGTAATTCGACCGAGCGGTATCGTGCCAACCCTGAACGTGATCACCGCAGGACCAATTCCTCCGCACCCGTCTGAATTGTTGGGATCGAGCCTCATGAAGAAGCATATCCGCGACTGGGAAGAGGAGTTCGACTACGTCGTGCTGGATGTGCCGCCCGTTCTATTGGTTACGGATGCGGTTGTTCTCTCCTCGCTTGCCAATGGCGTGATTCTAGTCGTGCGTTCTGATGTAACGCGGAAGCCAGAGCTTCGTCGCACCGAGGACATCCTTTCGCATGTCCATGCGCCAATTCTTGGGGTCGTCGTAAACGCCATCTCCAAGCAGTCCCACAATCACTACTATCACGGCTACTACTACGGTGCCTCCGATACAAGTTATTACAGCAACGAGTACCGAGCAAAAAGCGATAGTGAGGATTCGGATAAATCCGCCGAAGCGAGTTAGGCGGCAGGAGGACCGGGTTGCGTAACACAACCTTTTCGTTGAATTCTCGTCCGGCATCCATCGTCTGGCTGCTGGCGCTTGCAGGAAGCACGATTTGGTTTAGCTGGGTGTGTGCTCGAAGCGCAATCGGAGGGTATTACAGTCGAGCATTGGACGAAGGACATCTATCGCGTTCGATCTCGTTCGAGCCACTCAATGCAGAACCGCACTTCAGACTTGGCGTTCGCAGGTTGCTCGCCGATCTCGATCCTGAGGCAGCGGTAACCGAACTAAATCGCGCGCTGCAATTGAACCCGCACGACAGCCGTGGGTGGCTGGCGCTGCAACAAGCTTATCTCGTCCTTGGCGATCCGCAGCAGCGCAAGGTTGCGCTCTTGAACGCGGAGCAAAGCGATCCGACCTCTCCTCGCGTGCAATGGGAACTTGCAAACTATTACTTCATGCAAGATGACAAAGCCGCTGCCCTGGCTCACGCAAAACGGGTGTTCCTTGGCCCTGAAGTACTGGTCGACGAAAAGGGATCTGCTCAGCGTTCACTGGAAGCCGGTGCGTTGCGCCTGGCCTGGCGATCGATGCCAGACATGAATTACTTGCTCGACAATGTCGTCCCCCGCAACGCTGACGACTACCTCATATTGCTGGATATCGTCGTAACAGACATATCTCAAAGTCAGACTGAGTCCCTGGATATTGAGGGTCAGGACCAGCCTGTGGCCTTCAATTGGCGAGACCAGGTGAGAAGAAGCTGGCGCTTTGCAACTCGCCATGATGACGCTACCAGCGGAATGCAGCAAAGCGGAACCACCGACTCATCGAGCGCGGACAACTCCGAGAATTCTCAGACAAGGCCCTCGAACTCTTCCGCAGTGCCGGAGAACACCACCCAGGTAGCCGCAGCAAAGGAATTATGGCGCCGCTTTCAGGCATTTGGAACCACTGGGAAGGAGTACAGGCCGGAGCGAGCCTATCCTTTCGTACTGTTCATGATCGCGCAGCACGAACCGGATGCCGCTCTCCAAGTCTGGCAGCAACTCACGGCGGGAAGCAAGATCACCGCAGAATCTCGAGAGCCGGGAAATCTCCTGCTGAACGGCAGCTTCGAGCATGACATCCTAAGCAGTGGATTCGATTGGACAATCCTCTCGGTCCCAGCGGTCAAAGCCAATCTGGACCGCTCTGTAAGCCACACCGGCAGACAGAGTCTCTCGATCTACTTTGATCAGGTAATTACCGACGACTCAGGCGTCGTTCAGTTCGTCCCCGTAAAGTCGAATACGAAATATCAGTTCAACAGTTTCCTGCGGTCGCGCGACTTGTTCAGTCAGAGTGGTCCCAGGTGGTGTGTCGAGGATCCTTACGCCCGCAAGCTCTATCTTGAGAGTGAGCCATTTCTCGGCGACTTGGAATGGACGCCCTACTCGGGAAATTTCGTTACAGGCGCAGATACGAAACTCCTCGTTGTGCGAATCTGTCGCGATCCTGCGGAGAAACCAGTGGAAGGCCGTCTCTGGATTGACGATGTGAGTCTGACGGAATCGAACTAACTCATTTTGGGAGTGTCTCCGAATGCCAACTCTCAGTAGAGAGTCTCAACAGGTCGCCCGAAAACGAACGAATAACGCCCCTCGTAGCTACACCGCACCAGCCGGTGACTTTAGCGTCATCCTGGGTATCGGAATATTGCTCGTTCTCTTTTGTGCGGCACTGGCATTCGGATCCGTCGAAGAATGGTCCTACGGCCTGCTCGAGTTCGCATCTGCGGCGCTGCTCGCCTTGTGGGGCATTCTGCAAGCATTTCGTAAGAGAGTAATCGTTCTCTGGAGCGGCATATTGTTGCCGGCTTTTTGCTTTTGGGCGATCCTTGGGATCCAGGTCCTCCAGCAACGGACGTCTTACTTGTATCTCACCAAAGTGGGGTTCCTTCAATTTACGGCCTTCGGGATATTGATGTTTCTGACCCTCCAGGCTGCCACGAGTGACAACGCCGCCAATCTGTTTCTTCACGCCATACCGATCTTTGGGGGTATGGTTGCAACCTTCGCCATACTACAAATGTTGAGTTACAACGGCCGGATCTATTGGATTCTCAAGCCGCAATACTCCGATTGGGTGTTTGGTCCGTACGTCAACCGAAATCACTACGCCGGGCTGATGGAGATGCTCGTCCCGTTCGCAATCGTAATTGCCACTTGGCGAAAGGCGGACCAGAGCGTCCGGCTATGGATGGGAGGCGCTGCGGTAATCATGGCGGCAAGCATCTTCCTGACGCAGTCGCGCGGCGGCATCAGCGCTTTCGCGATTGAATTGGTTTTCCTGATTGTGGTTCTTCGGAGACGTGTCGGCACTCGAGTTGTCTCGTTTGTTGGAATCGGCGCCGCCCTCACGCTGGTGCTCATCTATATTGCCGCAACCCACAATGTGCTATCGCGATTCGCGACCGTCGGATCCGAGAACCGCGTGCAAATCGTTCGCGACGGATTGAAGATGATCCACGTTCACCCCTACCTTGGATTTGGCATGGGAACATTTGCGACCGTGTACCCTCAATATCGCGGCTACGTGTCGCACCTCGTAACGAATGCTGCGCACAATGACTACCTTCAATTTCTGGTTGAGACTGGTTGGCTGGGCTTTGCGGCAGGCACTGCGTTTGTCCTCCTGGTTTTTGCGATTGGCCTTGCAAGAATTCGCAAAGGAGGACCTCATCGCAATCTTCGAACGGCTGCACTCGCGGGATGCTTGGCGATACTCGTCCACAGCGCCGTGGATTTCAACATGCAGATTCCCGCCAACGCTGCCTGGTTTTTCGTACTCGCCGCGCTTGCTGCAGTACCTGCCGAAAGCACCGTAACCACCGCTGATCAGCGCCTCACTTCCAAGCGGTAATCCGACGACATCCTGAGGAATCCAGCGTCTCTGAATAATCTCTGCGAAGGAATGTTTTCCTCGAGGATCGTTGCGTATATCCACGAGATTTCGGAAGCATATTCTCTAACCCACTTGATTCCAGCCTGCAGAAGCACCGGGCCGATACCGGATTTCGTATGCTGCGGATCGAGATAAATCGACACCGATGCGGTCGGACCTTTGACATCAAAACGCAGCACTCCAACCGGGACGCCACTCCTCTCCCCGATCAGCAGGATCCGATTTGGGTCCTTGAGTGCTGCAAGAAACCAACTTCTGTGGTGCTCAAACGGGATCTCGCCCGATTCAACTGAGATGCGCCTCACTAATGCTGAATTCCGCCATTGATGCGTTCTCGCGACGTCGTCCAGAACCGCACGACGTAACTCGATTTGGGGAGCCATCAAAGCGCGCACGACTCGTAGGCTTCCAAGTCCATCCACCACTTCCGCAGAGGATCGCGAAAAATGTCGAAGTAACCACGGATTGTTGACAGCAGTCGTGACCGCGCAGAGCAATAGTTCCGCGGATACTTCGCTATCCCTTCCCAAATACAGTGCTAGGCCTTCATCACCCATGGTTTGGGAGGACACTTCCTGATTTGCCGCAACGGTGATCACAATACTCGGAATGCCGAGAACGCAGCGTTCCCAGGTGGTGGTCCCTCCGGCCCCGATCATCAGATCTGAGTCACGCATAAGTTCGCCGAAGTTCGAAGGAGCAATGTGAAACTCACAGTTGTCAGCTTCAGAGCACCGTTGTTTGATTTGCTCTGCTTGGGGATTCGATATTCCAACTACGACTCTTAGCCGATAGGTCCGGTGAGGATCCGGCAGTAATACGTCCAGCACCTTGCTGGTTTGATTCGTGGCGTCGGCTCCGCCGAAAAACACGAGCACGCTCTCAACTTTGCCGCTTCGCGGGAGATCCACTTCGCTTCGCAGTTTTGCGAATTCATGCCGTAGCATTGTGTAACGCGGCCCAAGAAGCAACTTGCAATCATCCGGTACGAGTCCGTCGTAACGTTTTTCCGCCGACTGCACATAGCTCGTATCGATCAGGATGGCACAGTCGTGGCGACGATTTGCAAGATCGTCGATGGCCGCGACCTTCCTCCCTTTTCCTGCCAGTTTTTCCCACCCCTCTCCTAACTCGTACTGGTCGACGATGACCCAGTCAGGTTGAAAACTCCTCCCTGCCAGCGTCGCCGAAAAAGACCTGGCATCGTCCTCTTCCCCGCTTCCGGCGGCCAACTGGAAGGTGTGGCAGATAAACCCCTCTTTGGTAATTGCCGGAATGATGTTCCCTTCAAGTTCCTGGCAGACGAACATAACGTTGCAATGATGGTCGCGCAGACACCTAGCCAAGGCGAGGCACCGCATTACGTGCCCAGTGCCGATTGCTCGGGAGGAGTCCACGCGGATCGCTACGTTCATTTTGCGGTTCGGTAAATCACTGTCTGCCGAGTTCGGATCGTAAGCACGAAATGACATGTTCTTGATCGTTCTGCTCCAGGCTGGCGTACATCGGTAGGGTTAGAGCACGCTCGTAATACGCCTCGGCAAGCGGGAACATCCCTGGCCGAAAGCCTAGTTGCGCATAATACGGTTGCAGATGGACGGGGATATAGTGCACATTCACCAGAATTCCCAAATCTCTTAACCGACCGAATATCTCCTTCCGCCGATCTGCGGCCACTTGCACCACGTACAAGTGCCATGCCGAACGATCGCTCAGCACAGGCACTTTGACTGGATCTTCTCTGAACGCGTAGTCATATCGCGCCGCTATCTTTCTTCTGCGAGCAACGAATTCATCGATTCGCGTTAGCTGGCTATGCCCGAGCGCCGCCTGAATATCCGTGATCCGGTAATTGTATCCAAGATCCACCTGCTCGTAGTACCAGGCGCCTTCGGTTGGTGTGGTCAGCCGTTCGCGGGCTCGGACGATACCGTGGGTTCGCAATGTCTGTAGCGCCTCGTGCAGAGCAGAATCGCGCGTCACTGCGGCTCCGCCTTCTCCTGTGGTGACAATCTTAGCCGGATGAAAACTGAAGATTGCTATATCGGAATACTCGCAGCAGCCGATCTTCTTGCCGTCGTAGGTTCCACCGATTGCATGGGAGGCATCTTCTATGATTCGAAATCCGTAGCGGTGGGCAAGCTCCGCAATAGATTTCATGTCACAGGATTCCCCCGAAAAGTGTACGGGGATGACGATTTTGGGGAGACGTCCTTCTCGTTCGGCCAGTTCGAGTTTGGCAGCGAGATCCGCTACAGACATGTTGTACGTGTCAGGATCGATATCGACGAAATCTACTAGCGCGCCGCAGTACAGGGCGCAATTCGCCGAAGCGACAAACGTAATCGGCGACGTCCACACCCAATCTCCAACCCCGCAACCCAGGGCTCGGCAGGCCAAATGCAGTGCAGATGTCGCGTTGCACACGGCCGTCGCATGCGGTACACCGGCGTAGGCACACAGCGCTTGCTCGAACCGCTCAATCATCGGCCCCTGGGTGAGCCAATCGCTTCGCAAGACTTCAACGACCGCCGCGATGTCGGACTCACTGATATCTTGTTTGGCGTAGGGGATGATTCGCGCTGCAACCGATTTCTTCATCCGATCTCCGGAATACAACAACGATTGTAAGCGCGATTTTAAATTGGCAGAAACAGTATCCGCGGCAAAACAAAGGCCCCGCAATGCGGGGCTCTTCGCAAAACTTAGGAGTGAGTTTAGTGCACCGTGCTCGGGCTGGTCGGACCTGAACTGGACGAGAACCCGCCACCGGCAGCATAACCGATCAGGAAACCAGCTGCGATACCGGCTGCCGTCCAGAGCACCACCGTCTTGGTAGAATGTCCAGCACCTGAGCTGTCAGGCATCTTTCCCGTTGGTTCGGGTTGCTGCCCTTCTCCGATGGCGCTCGTCATGGACTTGCCATTGCCTACAAGCATCGCGTGGCCGGCGCCGGAAACCATCAAGTCTCCCTGCAGCGATGCCACTTCGTACGTGCCATCCGCGAACTTCACCTGATATTTCGCCGTTGTGTTGGCTGGAGCGATCGTGACATCGTGAATCCGGATTCCCAAGCCACGAGAGGTATAAACCTCAGCCATTCCGTGACGCATCTTCAGTTCTTTGCCGAGATAGGTCACATCAGAGTTCTCACGCAGGCTGACGCTGGATCCCGAACTCGCGAGTTGTACGCGACCACTTTCTCCCGTCACGATCCGGTCTGTCGCCATAACGGTCATCCCGTTGGACGCTGGCTGACTATTTACGGACACCATTCCGACGGTCTGCAACATAGCTCCTTCCGTTGTCGCGGAAAGAGTTGTCATGGGCATGAGTGCCGACAGGATTACCGCACATAAGGATCGGAGCTTCATGATGTCCACCTCGCGGGAGTTGGGGGCGCCTACGACACGAGCGGCCTAAGTTCTACGAGTATACACCCCGATGGGTCGTCGTCAAGGCCGTCACCGAGTTTTCACAAAGTTACCGTAAACCATTGAAATGACTATACATCGCACTTCGCAAGAACCACTCTTAGTGCGGTTCTCGCGACACTCAGCGACCCTTGTTTGATGCTTGTTCAGGAGCTCAAATCCATCCATTACTGCAGCTCTTTACCGATCTTCTAACTCGCCTGTGCAGTTTTTTGCAGGAAGGAGCTGCGCCCACACCGATGGGACGCCGGAGCATCCGGCTTTTCGTGTCACCAGGTCAAGAGGATCCCACAGTCATGGAGAGGATGCTTGCGATGCGCCTGCCCGCTGATCCGTCCCAATTCTCCGGAATCACCTTGGCTCCGCGCTTACCAGTGATAACTCGCTTAAACTCAGCCTTGAGACGTTCCGTGTCATGCCCCACAAGAACGTTCGTACCTTGGGAAATCGTGATCGGACGTTCCGTGTTTTCACGAATCGTGATGCAGGGAACATTGAGAGCGGTCGTCTCCTCTTGTACGCCGCCGGAGTCCGTGATGACGACTTGCGCATTGCGCTCTAAGGCAATGAATTCAAGATAACCCAGAGGATCGATGATCTTGAGTCCCGGAATACCTTCCAATTCCTTGGACCACCGTTGTCGCGTCCGAGGATGCACCGGAAATACGAGCGGCAGGCTGTGACTGAGTGCTTTCAGTGCGTCCAGAATTCGAAGGAAAACCGACTCATCGTCGACATTTGAGGGCCGGTGGAGCGTGATGAGCCCGAAGGACGAAAGGTCCAGCATCTTTGAGAGTGTGATGTAAACATCGTCGGCGGCTGGCAACGCACGTAGTAACGTGTCGATCATTACATTCCCGACGAAGAATATCTTGTCGCGTGGTATGCCTTCCCGCACCAAGTTCTCGTCTGCTTCTCGGCTCGGCGTGAAGAGCAAGTCTGCCAACTGATCCGTAACCACCCGATTCACTTCTTCTGGCATTGTTCGGTCATAGGAGCGCAAGCCTGCCTCAACATGGCAGATGCGAACACCAAGCTTCGAACACACCAACGCCGCCGCGACCGTAGAATTCACGTCGCCGTATACGATTACCCAATCCGGCCGCAATTCGAGCAACACGGGTTCAAAGCGGCTCATAATCAACGCCGTTTGTTGCGCATGCGATCCCGAGCCAACCTCGAGGTTCCGCGTTGGCGGCCCCATCTCGAGTTGCCGAAAAAAAACCTCCGACATCTGCGTATCGTAATGCTGCCCGGTATGAATCACCGATTGCTCATGGCGTGCATCTTGTATCGCCCGATACACCGCGGCAACCTTCATAAAGTTCGGACGTGCGCCAACCACGTGCATGAAATTCATCCGCTTTATCCCAATCGTCCGGAAGCTCCGCGCAGGAAGCTCTCAGTTTCGATTCTTTTTTCCGTGCCTGTCGCGATAAGTGAAGGCTGGACTAAAACTGATACCTGATGGTCCGATCCGCCGCGTACGCGAACGTTCACAACCAATGCGAGACCGGCCCAAACGCTCTGCAACAACTGCTTCATGGAAGGATCCTGGAGTTGGGGATGTCGGAGTTAAGCGAAAATCTCGCCTGAGTCAGGGCTCTTTTGTCTTCCGCCAGTAACCCGCAATTCTAACCCACAATACGCTGTGCTCATCGTTTGTAGCCCGACAGTGTCGCTTGCGCCATCGGACAGCGAGCGCTGGGGGCGGGAGGAGTGCGCAGTGCCCTACCGCGGGCCTGGTGTGGGCTCGATCCCGGTTTTCCGCGCGAATCCAAAAATAGCCGGACGGAGAAATCCTGGTGCCAGGCGTTGATGCAACACACCGAAGAAATACGCAACCTTCGAGAAATGGAGATAGCTAGGTTCGGCTTCATAGCCAAACACGGCGGCATCAAAGCCCCGGCGCGTCAATTCGCGACGCACGGCACCCACCGTGTTGCAACGGTACAGGGTAGGAAACACGTCTTTTCCCTGGCGATCGACCTGCACTTTCTGAACCAGAGAGGCATGGTACTTATTGGGAACAAGGCTGGAGGCAATCCCCACATAGCTCAGGCGGTTCGGGGTGCGAATGCAGAGGTAACCACCCGGCGCGAGAACTCGAGTCGCTTCGTCGAAAAACTGGGTTGGGTTAGGCAAGTGCTCGATCACGTTGTCACAGATAACCAGATTGATCGAGCCCGACTCAATAGGCCAACTGTTGTCCTCGTTGAGCCTATGGAACTCATCGAGGGTGGCATTCTCGGAGCCAATTGGATCCACGTCGAGACCGATCACTCGGGAAACTCGGCCCCGAAGGTTTCGGAGATTTCTGCGCCAGAGAATAGGGTCTTCCGATTGCGCCCCGCGACCGCATCCGAAATCTAAAACACGATCCTCGGGCTGCAGCAAAACGTTAACTCGCACGTAGAAAAGCAACGTTCCGTCAAGGTTGGAGAATCCTCCAAAACGAGTTTCAGGATAAAAAGATGTTTCGTAGGACATAGCTTCCTAATCGCGAAGCGACCCTGCTCTTGATCTTGGCGAGAGTGAGTTTGTACAGCAATAGTGTAGACGACTTACGACGCCCTCGATCCCCGCACTCGGAGGGGAACGCTCGACCGCTCAACATTCAAGACGCTTCCGCGGACGGCCGTTCTGGTGGATTCTGCATGTCGCTCGATCGGGAGCAATGCCCCTTCGAACCAGCAGGAGTAGCACGAGGGCTGGTTCGCGACCAAATCCGTAAGCGCGAATTCTTCGGATAAAACCCCTGAGTTTTGGATTAACCCCGGCGTTTTCAGGAGAGCTTTAGCCGATCGCTGACGCGCTTCGACCCATTGCGCTCTCCCCTTCGTCCAGGCGAATGACGTTCTGGGCGAGCTCAATAGAGCGACACATGTTGCAGAGCGCAGGCCCGAGTGTCTGCAAAAGGACATTGACATCGACCATGAGACTCTGCTGGCGGAATGCGCTTTGAAGCACAAGTTGACCGATATGAAGATCGGCGGCAAACTCCAGTTTTATGCTCCAACGGAGTTCGAATTGCTCCGGACGCAACAAGACTTTCCTACCGTACACCTTGTATTTGCTGGCCCGTCCGTGAAGGTCTTTACGATAGACGGTCAACTCGAAGTCTGAAAAATCGCCATTTTGCAGGCCGGTTCGGATCCTCTCACTCACCTCGTCCCAATTGCTTGCGCCCCTCAGTGCAGTTGCAATCTGCCGAACCTTCACGTCCCTGGCGATGACAGCTTTCAACTCCCACATGCGAAGCACGAGCCGTCCCACTTCCGCAAACTCCGGGTACCCAAGGCGGCTTACGCCGACGCCGGTCAACAGAACGAGCGCCAAAAATACGACGACAAGAACGTCCAAGTTTGGGAAGAGAAGGACAACACTGAGGAGGGAACAGACGCCCGACGCCGCGAACAACAAGATCACTACTTGCCGATGCGTGAACCCGAGGGTAAGCAGACGATGATGGAAGTGCTCTCGGTCAGCACTAAATATTGATCGGCCGCTGAGAAAGCGGCGGAATATGGAGACAATTGTCTCTGCCATCGGCAGTCCACATGCGACCACTGGCAGCACCACAGACAAAAGAGTGGGGGCTTTCGCCTGGTTGCCGGCGAGCGAGAGCGCGCTCAGCATGAATCCAATGAACAGGCTGCCGCCATCCCCGAGGAAAATCGTCGCTGGATTGAAGTTGTATCGCAAGAAGCCCAACAACGCGCCAGTCAGAATCAGAGAGGCGATTCCCATCTGCCCGTTATGTCGGAACAGCGCTACGGCACTGAATGTGAGCAGCGGGAACACTGAAGCACCCGCCGCAAGCCCGTCCAACCCATCGATTAGGTTGAAGGCGTTCGTGAACATCACCACCCAAAGTACGGTCGCGGCACAAGAGACAAAGGGTGAAAAATCGAAGCCGTGGATGGTTAGACCGGTAATGCTGACCTGGCAGCCCAAAAAGAATAGCCAAACGCCGGAAGTAATCTGAGCTCCGAGCTTAAGAATCGGACGAAGGCTCCAAAAATCGTCGGCAAGCCCCGTGAGGAACATTAACGTTCCTGGCATCAGAAACCGGAGCAACAGGCGCGTAGAGTCAGGATTGTGGCGGTGGAGTGCTCGCAGGATCGCAATTTCGATCAATACCAGGATCAGGACAGTGACATAGATTGCCGCGCCACCCAGGCGTGGAATAGCCCACTGATGAATGTGGCGATCCGATTCTGGCCCTCGTACCCAATTTCTTTTCAGTGCGAGCTCGCGGACATAGCGAGTCAGTACCGCACAGATGATCATCGCGGCGATCAGTGAGCAAATGCAGAGAAGGAGGAACGACATCGACAACATTCTCCTGTGATTAGCTTCGTGGCGACGATCTCTTCACGACGATCGGAGGGTATTGAGGCGAAATCTTCGCACGAAACTCTGACGCGAGAAAGCGCTTCGCATGGATGTTCATCAGGTTTTCTCTAAAATCCATCAATGTCACGAATTACTGCCGGCGCTAACTGTGTGGTTGATCGTTTCTTGCTCTACTGCCCCGTCGCCGACCAATCGGAGCAAAACGTTTTCGTATGCGACAGCTGTGCTTTTCCTCGACATGTTCTCGTGGATGTATGATTTGCCATTCTCGCCATACAAGCGGCACAAAGACGGCTCCGACATAAGTTTTAAAACTGCTGACACGAGTCCCTCCGAACTTTCGGGGGGAATGCCGATTCCAGCTCGGGCCAGCGCTAGGATCTCCAGCGCCTGACCTTCTACACCGAGAATTACTGGTCTTCCAGCCGCCATGAATTCCAACATCTTCGTAGGGATCACCGTGCGGAACACATCAGAGCGCTTGAGCAGAACCAAACACACATCCGAGTCCCAGATCAACGAAGGGATGCGGGCCCGCGGCTGATGGCCCAACACCTCAATATTGTCGAACTGGGCTTTCTTGATTTCCGACTCGATTCTTTCTCGCTCAGCTCCTTCTCCTACGATCCGGAACAGAACTGCAGGATGGCTTTCACGAAGTGCTCGCGCTGCCGCGAGGATGACATCAACTCCGTGTGCATTACCGATAGTTCCAATGAACGAAACCACGAATCGGCCATTCCTGGACGGAACGTAATTCAATCGCGCCTGTTCAAAGAAATCCAGGTCGACACCGTTCGGGACTACCGAGATCTTCTCAGCGGGACAATCGAAATGTTTTTGAATGTGATCTTTGAAGGCCGGAGTGACCGCCACCACGTGATCGCAACTGCGATAGAGACGAGAGGATACCTTCAGGAGCGAACGATAAACGAGAGAACTAGTATCGGCAACGCCTGTTCCGACCAGGGATTCCGGCCAAAGGTCCCGCACCTCGAAGATGAACTTACTACCACGAAGGCGTGAGATCGCAAGGCCCGACAATCCCACAAGGAGTTGTGGCGATGTTGCGACGACTACATCAAACTTCTTCAAAAAAAGTCCTCGTAGCGCCGCCGAAAAGCAGAAAGATGAATAGTTGACGATGCGTTCCAAAGCTTTGCGGTTGGGAAGCGGTACCAGCCACGACCGCACCACATCGATCCCGTCGACCGTTTCTCGTGTGGTCATGCGACGGAATTTTTTTCGATAATCGGAATGCAATATTCCAGTGGGATGATTCGGAAATCCGGTCAGCACCGTAACTTTGTGCCCTAACTTGACCCATTCTCGCGACAGTTCGTGCACGCGCACCGCGGGCGCAGCAGTTTCAGGAGGGAAATATTGGGAGACATATAAGATCCGCATGAAACTGGTCTCCTCGAAAAGAATGACGCGCCTCTTGCTAGTAGTAACAAACCTTGAAAACGGCTTTCATCGCGAGCGCTCGCTTCGAATTCCAGGGCTTGTGTCGATAGCCTTCCCATCTGTCCGCAAGTTCGCGAAATTGTTCTTCTCCGGTAAGCAGCGCCATGATCCGCAGTTGAACAATGTGTAAACGGTGATAGAAATTACTTGCGATCATCGGAAGCATGGTTCCAGAGTGCTCGTAGAGCGACCAAAAACCGGTATCAAACGTGTGCAAGTTGCGCAGTAATGTTTTAACGCCTCGATCGAAGATGTCGCGGACGTCGGCGCGACCAGTCACCAGGAAGTGATCGTAAACACCCCAACTCGCCCACATGAAACCATTCAAAATGTGCGTCGGCGGATCGACTACGTATTCTTCGTACCACAAATCGCCTGACTTATCTGTAAACGTCACTCCGCCGTCCGCAACATCGTGATAGAAGCATTCGAACGCCGCATCTGCCGCATCTCTGTACTTTCGGTCCCCCGTCTCGGCGTAGGCGCGGGCAAGCACAGAAATCCCTTGCCCTTGCGCTAAAGCCGAATACCAGGGAGCGACGAGCGTATCGCGATACTCCCAATCGAAGTGATGCATCCACATCTGCAAGCCTCGAGAATTCCTTTCGAGGCTCTCCACAAGCCAATCCGCTACTGCCAGGAATTTCCTTTGATGCTCCGAATTTCCGCCACGGAGGTGGCGGTTGTAATTTCCGAGAGCATACTGGGCGATAGCAATCGGGTTGTACTGTCTCCCCAGTACTCCACGATAATCGAGCAGCGGAATTCCGCGCGGATCGAACGGACCACCATAGTCCGCTTTCTCAAGGAAAGTCATGTAATACTCGCCGAGCATCAGCGGACTGGCGTTCGCATTTACCGCAGGGTTCTCGTGCCAGAAACTCAACTGGCTGTTGCCGCCGGCAACGTACGAGGCATAAATGCGCCGCAGATAATTGAACCGCTTACGAAGAGACATCACGCTCTCGTTGGATGATGATTACAGGAGTTTCCGGCACGGGACTTGAAACTGGAGCCAAAGTTCAGTCCCACATCCGCAAAATGTTTACTCGTCAGAAACCGCGGGCTGCCGTGTATACGGTCACGCCCACGGCGGCTTGTACGATTGCTTCAAGGGTTTTTGCAGCTATAACCCTGCCCCTCGCGTAGGGAATGTAAAGAATGTCGCGGTCCTTCAGGGGCATATCGGGTTCTTCCAACGTGACAATCTTCTCCAGGTTCACCGGAAATTCCTGTCGAGATCCGTCAACATCGCGAATCAACTTGGCGGTTTTAAGCGAGGCTGTCTTATTCGTTCCGCCCGATAGCGCCAGCGCCTGGAGAACGGACACGGTGGCTCCGTTCTCGATCTTGATCCCATTCGGTTTCGCAACATCGCCAATCACGTAGACGATTCCGGCGCGTGGCACAAAGATTGTGTCTCCACCGGAAATTCGCAAGCTTTGCGTATCAGTAGAAGCCAGGTTGCCATCCTGAGAGAGGGCGACCTTCACCGGTGTAGGGTCCCCAACTCGGTGAGTAATCATCACGTATGGTGCGGCCTTGTCGGTAAAGCCCCCCGCGGAGGAAATCAGGTCGAAGAGATTTTTCGTTCCCATCATCGGATAAACACCGGGATGTTGGACTTCCCCGATCACTGTGACGCCTTGGGATTGGAAATCGGTGATCAGAACCGACACGTAGGCATCCCGCATAAAGCCGCCAGCGACCAACCGCTTCGCAATCTCCGTTTGAATTTCACCGGATGTTAACCCTGCAACATGAATTTGCCCGGTCAACGGGAGATCGACATTTCCATCGGAGCCAATCCGGGCCTTCGTATCCAGATCCGGAGCGCGAAATACCTTGATCTCCAACAAGTCGCCCGGCCCCACCTTTACGCCGTCCATCGAAGTCTCAGTCGGCACAGCCATGGGCGCTTCTGAAACGTTTGCCGGCTGCGAAATGGGCGTGGATTGAGCCCCCGCGCCGGCTAGATTTAGACACACGAGTGCCGCGATCGTAGCGAATGCTTTCAACAGTTCGGTACGGCCGGAGACCATAAGGGAGGTTTTGTTGAGCATAAGAGCCACTTTGTCAGCGGATGGGGCAATTGGCTGTCATGATACCACGCTCAGAGTGCGCGCTAACTGGGCTTCCGGCAGAAATTACGGGATGTTCTCTGTGTTATTGTTGCGTGCACATGGGCATTTCTGTGAAGACAACCGGAGACGCCGAACCGCAACGCGTCGACTTCTCCACCAGGGTTAAGGTTCTCGTTCTAGGGTCGGGATCGATTGGCCGCCGCCATACCCGCAACCTGCACGACTTGGGCATACCCAGAGTCGCCGTTGTTGACCCGGAACCAGAACGATTGCAACCCATGGTCGCTGAATTCGGTGTCAGCGCGTTTTCACAGATTGACAAGGCGCTTTCAGATTTCCAGCCGGATTTAGCATTGGTGTGCACTCCGCCCTCCATGCACGTCGAGCAAGCCTTGGCCGTGTTGCAAGCGGGCGCCCATGTATTCATCGAAAAACCGCTGGCCAGTTCCCTGGACCGATTGAGCGAACTGAAAGACTGCTCAGAGCAGAACTCTCGACTGGTCCAAGTCGGCTACAACTTGCGATTCCACCCATGCATTCTGCGACTGAAAGAGATCGTCGATACCCGGATACTAGGTCGATTGCTGTGGGCGCGAGCAGAGTTCGGTTATTACCTTCCCTACTGGCGACCTTGGCAAGATTTTCGCCAGAACTATTCCTCTCGGCGAGATCTTGGAGGAGGAATCCTTCTCGATGATACCCATGAGATCGACCTGATCACCTGGCTTTTCGGAATGCCCGCCGAATTCAAAGCTCTCGAAGGATCTGCCAATCCGTTGAAGATTGATGTGGAGGATTGCGTGACCGCGGCATTCCGATATCAGTCGGGATTGCTGGTGGACCTTCACGTTGATTTCCTGCAGCAAGCCTACAGTCGATCCTTCACGATTGCGGGCGCTGACGGAACCGCAATATTCGAGTATCCGTCCTCTCGAATCGTGATCCGTCGCCATGACCAGCCTGACCAGGTGGAGAGTTTTGAAGTCGATGCGAACCAGATGTACATAGATGAGATTCGTCACTTCTTAAACTGCGCCGAAACCGGCTGTCAGCCTCGCGTCTCTTTGCAAGACGGAATTGACACGCTACGGATCGCGCTCGCGGTTCGAGAGGAAGCGAGTCGACCAGGGGTTCAATTGCAATGATCATCGAGATGTCGGGCAAAACTGCGCTCGTGACCGCGGGCTCGCGCGGGCTCGGCGCTTCGATTGTACGACAGTTGTGTGCTGCAGGGGCCGATGTTGCCTTCACTTACGCGAAAGACACAGAGAGCGCAAAGACGCTCGAGGCGGAAATGCGAGCCACAGGTCGGCGCTCGCTGGCATTGCTTGCCGACGCCAGAGACTATCGCCGGGCGCACGAAGTGGTGGACCAAGTGATCGCTGAATGGAAACGGCTCGATATCCTTGTCTGTAGTGCTGGCATCGCCAAAGCGGCCTCCGTGGCAAAGATGACTGAGGACGAGTGGGACGATGTGATGGATATCTCGCTGAAGGGCACCTTCAACTACGTGAATTCCGTTGCGCCTCACTTCCAAGCGCAGAACGGCGGAAAGATAGTCTCGGTCGGTTCAATCAATGGGCTGCGCGGCCGAATCGGCACAGTGAGCTATAACGTCGCGAAAGCAGGTCTGGTCGGACTTGTGAAAACGGCTGCGGCTGAATTGGGTCGTTTCAATGTGAACGTGAATCTGGTCGCACCCGGCTACATCGAGACGACGACTCAGACCAACACTCCCGAGCTGATTCGCGATCTGGTATTGAAGGAATGTGCCATCAAGAGACTTGGACAGCCCGAAGATATTACGCCTCTTGTCGTCTTTCTATGCTCCGAACACTCACGACACATTACCGGACAGACGATCAAGATCGACGCCGGACAGTACCTCTAGCGAACTACCCCGCTCCGGAGAAGTTCCGAGATATCGCGTGACCCCACTCTAACCGGCAGGGAGTGTCTGGTCGATCAGGCCCTCGATTCTTCGCTCGAAAATCTCCATCGAATACTCCGAATCGAGTCTCTTCTTTCCATTGAGGCCGTATTGCTGCGCAAGATCCTGGCGCTGCAGAAGAGTAATGATCGACTTTTCCAGGGCTGCTATATCACCTTCGCTCGTCAGCAGGCCCGTTCCTCCGTCCACAATGACCTCCTGGGCTCCCCCAGCGCGCACACCTATGCATGGCTTTGCGTAATACATCGCTTCGAGATAGACGATTCCGAAACCTTCGCCGGAACTTGGCAACACGAACAACGAGCAGTCGCGATAGTACTGCGTGAGCACCGCATCTGGGACGCGGCCTTCAAAGCGCACCGCATCGCTCACCTTCAAATCGGAAGCCAAGGCTTCAAGTCGGGGGCGATCAGGCCCGTCGCCAACGATTACGTAAAACGCATCGGAAACGCTGCGTAAGACACCCGGCATCGTGCGGATGACGTCGTCGACATGCTTGTAATCGTCAATGGGATCAAGCCGGGATACCGTAAGCAGCACGCGGCGGTCTTTCGGCACGAATGTCTCAGAAGCACCATCGTGCCAAGTTTGGTAGAGCGGATCGAGAGTGCAGGGCAAAATCGTGATCGCGTGACGATTGAAGCCATTCGCATCGGCGAAGCGGCCCGCTGAATAAGCACTGACCGAGGCGAGGCCATCCATAAACCGTAACCCGAGGCGCTGCCCCCAGGAGAGCCTTACCCAAGCCTCGACCCCGTGCAATGCCGATAACACCTTGATTCGTGGATTGGCGATCTTCATTCCCGCGGCGATCGGGCTAAACCGCACCAGCCCAAAGAATGCAACATCGGCATGGCGCGCGGCTTGGATGCAAGACCCAGCAAAGTTTTTCTTGTTCCGCTCAAAGCCACGATATTGGACGCGTTGCGGATCGAAGTACCCGGACGGGACGACTACGTCCGAACGATCATTAAGGGCCAGGATTTCGACCGTCCAATCGCGACGGGAAGCAATATTGTCGAAGGACTTAGCGACCGCGTGACAATAAGTCTGGATGCCCCCAAGTGCGTCGAACATACTAGGGAAGACCGCGAGGAGCTTTCGTTTTTGCGGCATTGCCATCAGAGTTGGCTCGAATCACGATAACAAGGTTGCCCAACCGACACGAAATTCACATCTGCATCAAATCGGAAGCTTGGTGGTGCGGTTTCACGATTCATTCTCGCCATGATATCGTGATGCCAGTGATCGGCTCCTTCGAGTCTCGGCCGAAATGTCAAAGGGAAAAGCATCTCACGAGGAAGTTAAGAGCTGGTATCGATCGGTGCATTCCGAAGCTGCCGGTCATGCAGAGGACAATCTCACTCCGGTTATCCATCCCTCGGAAGGCGCTCTTGTAAACCGGGCTACCGACTACGGTCATCGCCTCGGGATGCGACACATCTTTCGCAGTCTTATTCAACACAAGGTCCAATTCAGGAACCTGCGGGTGGTTGATGTCGGATCGGGTACCGGCCGATGGGTTGAGAAATTCGCTTCCCTCGGTTGCTCCGTGACGGGCGTCGAGATGTCTCCCGAAGCTGTTGAGCGCCTTCGTCAACGTTTCCCTCAGAGCCAATTCATTTGCTCCGATCTATGTGATCTCCAATTGGCGCGGGGATCGGCCGATTTGATCAATAGCGTCACCGTGATCCAACACATTCACGCACTCCGGCAAGCCCAGGTGATCGCCACACTAAGCCAGGCATTGCGACCGGGCGGATACTTCACGATGCTCGAGAACACCTGCGATTTCTCTGCCCGACACGTTTTCCCGCACACTCCAGATGAATGGAAGGCGATGTTTGAGTCAACCGGCTTGACGTGTGTTGGAAGCTGGTCGTGCAGCTACGAGTTCCCTCTTCGAAGGGTGGCGGCGATGAGAAACAAGCCGGGTACACTACAGGAGCACAGTGAGTATCGAGAGATGCCGGCGGTTTCGATCCAGAGAAGCAGTGCCTTAAAGCGAGCTGCAAAGAGCATGCTGGCACTATCCGCATTCCCGTTCGAGTGGATCCAGCACCAGCTGAAAGCAAGCGGCGGATCGCATGTCGCAATGGTTTTCCGGAAACCCGACTAAAACCAATTCAGAGCTGATATCGCGGCTTCGGTTCGACAATCCTCCTTGTCCTCGTAGCACCTTGCCGACTGTTCGTGACCTTTGGCTCTCAGGAGGCAGAATGAGGGCAATCCTCGTCGCGCTCATCTTCATAAATATTCTGCATGCACAATCTGACAGCAATCCCGGTTCCGCGGTAACGCCGCCGGGAACGAAAAAATCGCTCTCTGCCGGCGATCTCAGTAATTTTCGCGGACGCGGGGAAAGTCTGAGATTTACAGACGGACAGGCATCGACCGCCGATGCCGCTAGCGATTGCAATCGGCAGCCATGCGCAATCTTTGCGCTGCCGCGAACGAATTTGGGAACCCTCCAACTGCGAAACTGGGATGAACATTCTGCCATCCTCGACATGCGCCCAGCTTCCGCCCTGGTCATGCCGCGCACTTTTACGCCCTACAATTCGGGCTTTCAATTCTGGAAGCTTGCATCGACCGACGATCCCACGCAAGCTGATTTCTTCACAAGTACGCGGTCTGTGCTTTATCACTTCAGCGGAGGAACAAATCCAACCGATCAAGCCGGTGCGGCCAAGAAAGATTCCTACTACGGAGCACTCTCTACTCTCTTCAGCGGCGGCATGGGTCAGGAAGCGGCGGCCCGAGCCGAGATTTTTAAACACGGGAGCGGCGAAGCGATCGGCAATTGGATTCAGGTTTACGACGACGGCAATTGTCTCAGCTACGGCGATGAGTGCGTCAAGGGAACAAAAGTCGACGTGCAAGAAGGCGACGGCACTAGCCTGTTCGCAGGAAAAGTCACCGCCTATACCACGCTCGGCCACAAGGGCAACATAGCGTTCGATAATTCGCAGAACAAGCACCTTCGATCGTTGATGCGATGGATCATCAATACCACCCCGTCGAAGATTCACAGCTTGGGCCGAGTTGTAGGCATTGACGGTTCTTCCAACCCGACCGTTACCTTCGAAGGAGCGATGCTTAGCCGCCTCGGAATTGGAGCGCACTCTGATCTCTGCTTCAGCCAGGTGGCTGACGATCAAGGTTTGTGGAAGCTGGTGGTACCGGTGGGTGCGATCGTGGACGACAATCGTCTTCAGCTCAATCACTTCGTCGCAGGTGCTTCGCGTTCTTTTGGCGGTACAAATAATGGTTCCGATTATCGAATTTACCGCTGCGCACAAATCCAATCGTTTGCTCCCGACGGTCTGAGCGACACCAGCGGCGGTGGAAACATGGAGGTCGCCGGATCGAAGGATTGGGCACCGGGCGACACGTTCGAAGAACCACCGGGGTATTCGCTCACACTTGTGGGGTCACATATATATATGAACAAGCGCCTGGCGAATTCAATCGGTGGCTTTCCCGACTATGGCCTCTGGATTACCAATGCCGGCGCATCGCTCTATTCGGCAATCATGGTTCAGAATACGGTCGGCCGCGGATTCAATCGTGGGTTGACCTTTGCCAACTCGTTCAATTGCGCTGCCGGAGGCCCAAAAGGAACTTGCACCACATACCTGGTAGACGTCATGAGTGCACCAGACTACGGACTGTATTTTCGTCGACCGGTGACCTTTCCACTCGCAATCGTGGATGGAGCGACTTACGCATTGAAATACATCTCATCTCCGGCCCACCACCTCTTCCAGTTTTACGCAAGTGATGCGCCCTCCGCTTCTATTAACATGAACCTCGATAATGGGGACCTCAGCGGAGCCAGCCTTACGGCCCGGCAATCTCTTTCCATCTCCGGTGGGACACCCATCCGCGGCCATCGGTCGGCATCCTCTTTGCTCACATTTGGGCCGTGGCAAGGCCAAGACTGTTTCGATCGGACCGTCTCCTATCCGGGAGCAAACGATGGTGACGAGGTGTCGTTGGGCGTCGCTCGTGAGTTGGCAAGTCGACCCGGCATACAATTCTCGGCGTTTGTGAGTGACGCGAATGAGATCACGGTTCGATCATGCAAGATCACTTCCGGAGCTGCCCAGCCAGTAGCCGGGAAGGTCCGGATTGGCTTGTGGCAACACTAGGTCCAGAGCGGATTTCATACGACAATTCCTTTTGTCGAAACTTGCTTTGGGTCACCCAAAAAGTGGCGGAAGCGGCGCTTCGAAAAATGCTACTCTCAGCACAACATGAGTACGTAGCTCTCGGACGTTCTCTAACACAAGGGTGCACTATTTCATGCGTTCTATCGAAGTTCGCTGTTTCTGTTCGATCATCGTTCTACTCATAATTCTGTTCATCCTGGGCGGGCAATCAAAAGCTCAGTCTTTAATTTCCAAGAGATCTCTCGGCTCCGCCTACCTTCCTTTGGACCATTGGGCTTATCCGGTTCTGGAGCGAGCGATTGCTCGCGGCGCCGTGCCAGCGCAGTTCATGGGGATTCGCCCTTGGACCAGGATGGCAATCGCGGACTTGCTCGAACAGCGCCGTCAACAGGAAGGCAAATTCTCCAGCGATGATGAGTCGCTGAGCATGATCGCCGCTCTCGAGAAAGAATTTCAGTACGAACTCGGCGTGGTTGAAGGCGAATCCGTCGGCGACGCCCAGATCACTTCCGTCTACAGCCGAATTACCGGAGTCTCCGGAGATTCACTCCGCGACAGCTTTCACCTCGGCCAAACCATCGTGAACGACTTCGGCCGACCATACGGCAACGGAGTTAATAACGTCACCGGCGGAGGACTCTCCGCCGACTACTCCGCATTCACTGCCGTATTGAGCGGAGAGTTCCAACATTCCGCCGAAGGTACGCGCTACTCGTCGACCGTGCAATCGACGCTATCCGCCATCGACAACACTTCCGCGCCCATTTCCCCTGATCTCAATGACGTTGACCACGGCACCTTCATGGACACATACGTCGGAGGCACCTGGCACGGATGGGATCTCTCCACTGGCAAAGAGAGTATCTGGTGGGGCACGACGAATGATAGTTCTCTCACTTTGACGAATAACGCGGAACCGATGTTCATGGGGCGGGTTGATCGCACTGTCCCCCTGCACTTCCCGTGGATTTTCAAGTACCTCGGCGAAGTCCGAATGGACTTCTTCATGGCAAAAATGGAGGGACATCAATACATCGCTGGGCCTTGGTTTCACGGCGAAAAAATCAGTTTGATGCCCACCAAGAATTTGGAAATTGGGTTTGCGAGAACCACTGTGTGGCTCGGCACCGGCCGCCCTTTTTCCTGGCATGCCTTAGCGAGGACATACCTCAGCGTCGGTGATCAGGTCACGAATTCTAACTCCCCATCCACTGACCCCGGAGATCGGCGCGGCGAACTTGATGTTCGCTACCGTGTCCCTGGTATCCGCAATTACATGACGGTCTACTTCGACTCGCTTGTTGATGACGATCCGTCACCCTTGGCGTCGCCTCATCGCGCAGCGTTCCGCCCGGGGTTTTATCTCACCCAAGTACCGTATATTCCGAAACTCGACTTCAGGGCTGAGGGCGCCTTCACGCAGTTGACCGTCGACAACGTGAGCGGCCATTTCTTCTACTGGAACGTGGTTTACCACGACTCCTATCTGAACAACAGCATGCTTCTCGGCGATTGGGTCGGACGCGAAGGTATTGGCGGCCAGGCGACTGCTCGCTATTGGCTCAGCCCTCAGAACACGGTTGAAGTCTCCTATCGACGGAACCAGCTCGCTACGGACTTCATCCCGGGGGGCGGATACCAGCAGGACATTTCAGCCCAAACCCGCTTTCACCTCAAGGGATATGTCTTCCTCTCCGGCGGCCTCCAGTACGAGCAATACCGCATTCCCCTGCTGGCCAACGGGACGCAACGCAACTTCGCCACCACTGTCGGATTTACCTTTCTTCCGGGTACACGGCGTCGATTCCCGCGCCCATAACGGCTGATCCATAGATTGGCGGGAGCGATAGGACCCGTTCGCGGCAGCTCGTGTATACCGATGCCTGCTTGTCCGAGATGATGACCTTGGCCAACGCCTCTTGGGAAGGTCTGCCACTTAGCAGATCTCCATTCAATAAGTAAGGGGAACTGTTGGCAGTTCCCCTTATTGGACAGTCCGTCACACTGCCCGTAACCTTATGATTGCGCTGGTTGCGGGGAGAGGATTTGAACCTCCGACCTTTGGGTTATGAGCCCAACGAGCTACCAGGCTGCTCCACCCCGCACATTGATAGTAACAATCCTGTAGCGTTGCGTCAAATGAGCGGGATGCTTCAGAGCCGCATAAACAGCGGCTCTCATCACAATCGGGAATTCATTGCTGTTGTTGCTGTGTTTGCGACGCCGCCGTCGGCCGTGGAGGCTCCTGCGCCTTCTCAACCAGCACCGCCCATTCCGCCGGGATTGGCTGATCTTCGTCGAGTGCCGGTGGTGAAGTGGAGGCAGTCACGCGTACCGCGACCGAGAGTTCACTCGCGCTGGTTCCACTGAAGACACCTTTCGTCGGAGGAACATCGAAATAGTCGCGGCCGATCGCGGTTCGGATGTGCCTCTCCCCGGCAATCAGGTTGTTCGTAGGATCGAATCCGACCCAACCCAGGCTGGGAAGAAATGCCTCTACCCAAGCGTGCGTAGCAGAATCCAGCGAACGATTATGGTCCTCAGAACGGCTATTGAGATAACCGCTGACATAGCGGCACGGGATTCCAAGCAGCCGTACCAGCGAGGTCATGATGTGCGCGAAGTCCTGGCAGACTCCACGACGCGCTTCCAGTGCATGATCGATGGGAGAGTCCACGCGGGTGCTCTTCGGGACATACTCGAAATATCCGTAGAGCTCTTCATTCAGCGTCCGCAAAACGGAGAGCGGGTCGGCTTTGCGCCGAACGTTCAGTTCCACAGCTAGCTCCTGGAGCAGCGCAGTCGGCTTCGCGAACTCACTCGGTAGAAGCATCTCCCAGAAATCGCCGCGCTCCACTTCCCTGTCCAGGTCCTCCCACCCCGTCTCCGGCAACGCATCCGGCAGCTCGGCCATCGGCTGTTGCTCGACCACAGCTTCTGCCACGATGACCAACTGCGAGTGAGCGCCCGGGATATCGAAGTGATGAATGTGGTTGCCCATGTGGTCCCGGAACGAAAACACGGTGCAGCGCGGGCTTACGGACAGATGGTAGAGCAGACACCGCTGATTGGTATCGCTGCGCGGACGCATCCTCGTCTCCATGATGCTTTCGCTCACCGGTGCTGCGTACGAGAACTTCGTCAGATGCCGTATCGAGTAGTACATCGTTCAGCCCACCAACGCGCTTTCAATCGAATAATGAATATAGATTTCGTAGATGAGTTCGTGGATCTCGTGACACTGTCGCAGGATGCCTTCGAGATACTCCTGCACGTTGCGGGAGAGGATCTCGGCGATCTGGCCGTAACTGAGCGACGATTGCAGGCGGCCCGCGACGCGACTGAGAGCGGCGGCGCGACGCGAACGGCCCTCACCCTGCACCGCCTCCAGCGCGTTGCGAAGGCTATCTACCGCATAACGAACGGTGTGTGGGAACTCCGGATTCAGCAGCAGGAACTCGAGTACGCGATCGGCGTGCACGTCGGCAGTGTAGGTGGTGCAATACGCTTCAAACGCGCCGAGAGAGCGCAACAAGCCGATCCATTCCAGGTAGTCTGCGCCTTCCAGAGTCTTGTCGGCGCGGCCGACGAATTCCTGGTGAAACACCTTGAGCACGTTCACCGCGGCCTGCGCGCGCTCGATATATCGCCCCATGCGGATGAAGTTCCATCCCTCGCCGTGGGTCATGGTTGAAGAGGTGACGCCCTGAAAGAGGTGAATGCTATCCACCACCGAGTTCAAGAAATCGGAGAGGTGGGCTTCTTCCTCGGAAGCCTCTTCCTCATTCCGCGATACCTGCAGGTAAAGGTGATTCAGCCGCTGCCACTGGCTTGAGCTGATCTGCTCGCGCACCTGGCGCCCATTCTCGCGGGCGGACGCAATGCACCAGGTGACGGACGAACGATTCTCGCGCGAAAACGCTAATTCGGCTGCCAGCTTGTAACCGTCGGTCACCGAGAGTTCTTCGCCGCGATACGCAAGGGCGCGCAGTACGCGGCGCCAGCGGTATTCCGAGCTCTGGCCAATTTCATCCAGCATGAGCGTGAGATTGACGTCCACCAGGCGCGACGTGTGCTCGGCCCGTTCCAGGTAACGCGCCATCCAATACAGGTTGTCAGCCACTCGCGAGAGCATAGGCTTATGAATTCAAGACCCAGGTGTCTTTGCTGCCGCCACCCTGTGAAGAGTTCACGACCAACGAACCCTTTCGCAGTGCGACGCGCGTCAATCCACCAGGCACGATGGTTATTTTTTCGCCAAACAAGATGTACGGACGCAGGTCCACATGCCGTGGCTGGAGACCTTCATCCGTGAGACATGGAGCTCGCGACAGCCCAAGTGTAGGCTGGGCGATGTAATTGCGCGGGTCGGCAAGAATTCGCGCACGGAACTCAGCTCTTTCCTCAGCCGTGCTCGCCGGACCGATCAACATTCCATAGCCGCCGGACTCACCGACAGCTTTCACGACCAGCCTGTCGAGGTTGTCCAGCACATGCTGCCGTTGCTTGTCCTCGGTGAGCAGAAAAGTTTCCACGTTATTCAGGATCGGGTCGGAGTCCAGGTAGTACTTGATGATCTTCGGCACGTAGGCGTAGAGCGCCTTGTCGTCAGCGACCCCGGTTCCCACCGCGTTCGCAAGGGTCACGTTCCCTGCCCGGTACGCGTTGAACAATCCAGCTACACCGAGCGCGGAGTCCGGGCGGAACGCCAGCGGGTCGAGATATTCGTCATCTACGCGGCGGTAGATGACATCCACCTTGCGAAGACCTGTCGTGGTCCGCATGTAGACCTTGTTGTCATGCGTGAGCAGGTCCCGGCCCTCCACCAACTCGATGCCCATTTGGCGGGCCAGGAAGGCGTGCTCGAAGTACGCGGAGTTGTAAACGCCGGGCGTGAGCAACACGATCGTCGGTTCGCCACGCGCACCCGGCGCGAGCGATCGCAATGTGCTCAGCAGAACTTGGGTGTAATTCTCGATCGGGCGCACTGAATAGCGACGAAAGAGGTGCGGAAAGATGCGCTTCATCACGCGACGGTTCGTCAGCATGTACGAAACACCGCTCGGGACACGCAGGTTATCTTCAAGAACCACGAACTCACCGCTCGGAAGGCGAACCAGGTCCGAGCCGACGACGGTGACGTAAACATCTCGCGGAACCTGCAGCCCGCGCATCTGACGACGGAATTGTTTGCAGCTGTACACCACTTCGCGCGGGACGACCCCGTCGGCGAGAATCTTCCCCTCGTTGTAGATGTCCTTCAGAAAGAGATTCAGGGCAGTGATCCGCTGGATGAGTCCCTGCTCGATGCGCGTCCATTCGCTGCTCGTGACAATCCGTGGCAGGAGGTCGTAAGGGAAGATTTTCTCCGTCCCCTCGCGGCGGCCGTAGACCGTGAAAGTGATGCCCTGGTGCAGGAAGGAAACGTCGGCGGAGTGTTTGCGCCTGCGGATTTCCTCCGCCGGCAGCGACATCAGCAGGTCAAAGAGCAGCCTATAGTGCTCGCGCACACCGCTGACGCCGTGGAACATCTCGTCATAGATCTCATCGAACTGGTAGGAAGTTAACCCAGTGATCCCGAATTCTTCCAGTTCCGGCGAGCCCATAGGGTCACGAGTATATGGCTCGGACGCGTCCGCGCGCCATGCAAAGACACTATGGGCCCTATCACCAAATTTGATGGCGGATGAGCTAGAAGGTGAAGGAAACGCCGCCGCGAACGGAACGTGCCGATTGCACAAGATACACGGTACCGCCGTCCGGGCTTATGACCGGGATATAGCCCTGCGCCAGCAGGTTGCGGACATCCACCACGGCTTCCATCTTGCCTGGGATCAGGTGATTGTGCGGAAGCGGCTGGCGTACGAATACGTTCAGGAACGGATCCGCCTGGCCGGCCGAGACGTTGAACAAATCCACCGGCGTGATCGCGGTGCCGTTCATCCAACGATAAGAAGCGATCCAGCGCGTGCGGGAGCCGGGCACCGTGCCAGTGACTTTAGCTGTGATGGCGTGGGTGCGATGTTCCTCCAATAGGTTGCGGATCTCATTCCACGCAATGTTCTGGCCATCAAGATCAAGCACGCCGCCAAACGCGTAGTCGAGCGTCGCGGTCACGTCGTGCGGCAGCTTCCGTTCAAAAACAATACGCATGCCGTTGGCAGAAAAAGTGCCGCCGTTATAGCTGAAGGTTCCACCGAACACGTCCGGCAACGCGTTGGCTTCCATGTCCGCGACATTGCCAAGGCCCAGGAGTTCGGTGTTGGTGATGTGGTCTGCATAGATCGCAACCTGGATACTGTTCTTGCCGTAACGTTGCGATACGGACAGCTCGTGGTGCGAAGCGCTCTCCACCTCACCGCGCCCATTCAGCAGCGTGACCCGCGGGTCCGACTCGCTGAAATCTGCCGGAGCGGTATCGTAGCCCTTCAAGTTCCGCATGTTTGGGACCGTCGTGGCGTAGCGATACTCAATGACTGTATTCGGCGTGAAGTGCCAGTCTACGCTGGCAAATGGGCGGAAGGCCGATTCCTTGCCCGCGAACTGAATCGCTTGCAAGGCCGCTCCGTAGTTGACTTCGAGAGATTGCATCAAGCGCGTCGTGTTCGCGGCTGTCGCCTCAATCGATTCCAAACTCTGCGAGCGGAACCCAAAGTCGGGGCTGGTCACCCGACGTGCGACGAGAGACACTTCCGGACTGGTGCCATCCGCCATCTCATGTTTATAGCTGGCCCGAACTACGCCGCCTGGGTCGCCACCCGATCCACCTGCGACATTCCCGGCAAACGAAAAGGTCCCGCCGGCGAAAATCGATTGCTCCCAATTAAACGATGTTCCGTAGTCTCCGCCCGAACCAAAGCCCGCGGATTGCGGACCGGCGATAAATGAAACCGTCGCATGCGTCGGATCCGTGGTCTTACCTTCGCTCACTAACGAAGGAGTTCCGTCTACCACGCGTAAGATCGGCCGGTTCGCCATCGAACGTAGCGTCCACTTCCAATCATCCTGGTCGTCGGTCGCCTTCTTACGTTCAGGCAGCAGGGTTACGGCCTCGAACAAAGTGTTCAAGGTGATGTTCATCACCAGGCGCGCGCCTGACTGCAACGCAAGGTTCTGCGTCACGCTGGGAAGGAAAGAGGGTGCAGTGACCTTGACCGTGTATTTGCCCGGTGCAAGAGAAGGCAGGGTGAAATAACCCTTCGTATCGGTGAAGGCGCGGAAGATATCTTCGCTGCCAAGCTTCGACACTTCCACCGCAGCGCCCATCTGGGCCGTGCCTTGGGCGCTTCGCACGTAGCCCGACACCTGTCCCGAATGTCCCGTTGCCGACGCCATCGCCGACCACGCCATCACGAGAAGTAACCAGCCGAGCTTACGGGTCATACTACCCCCAGTCGTTGCGATGTTACTCCACCTGGAAAGGTGTGCTGCGCGTCAAAGTCTGGTTTGTGACTTTGTCGTCCACTTTAACCGTTATGCGATAGAGACCCGGTTCCACGCTGTTCAACGCCATGCTCTTGCGCAGCGTCATCTGGTCGCCAATGTTGCCCATCGCATCGGTGCCGTCCGTGGCGGTCACGACCGACTTATTCGTCTGGGCGTTCACCAGTTCGTACTGCACCGTGGCAGAAGGTTTCTTGGTCTTCTCATCCACGCCGAGATTGTAGATCTGCATCCACATATTCAAGCGCTGATCGCGCTTAAAGATGGTGGGTTTGCCGGTCGCCGATTCCACCCTTGGCCGAACTTTCTCGTCGCCGATTACGAAACTCCCGGCACCGATCGACTTCGCTGGAACTCTCTCCATCACATCCGCAAGAATCATGCTGGACGAATTCAGTTTGTCGTCGGAGAAATCAGGAACCAGGATGCCCCTGCTGTATACGCCGTTGCGATCACCGTTCACATCCTTTACCGCGATGTCGAGACGGTAACGGCCAGAACGCAGCGGAAGCGCCTTCCAATAGACCGAAGACTGTTCCACTTTCTGCGCGAGCAGTTCGTTCGGCACATCGATCTGGACCGGAT
>Ga0206970_10017_pt1 | contig 58888 bp, 56 predicted proteins | sample Alteio_BWOrgHeat_88_FD_152964 | JGI IMG/M metagenome (GOLD analysis project Ga0206970, IMG submission 152964) | Enriched cells from forest soil in Barre Woods Harvard Forest LTER site, Petersham, Massachusetts, United States -... | ecosystem: Environmental > Terrestrial > Soil > Temperate forest >... | reverse complement strand
AATGCTGCAAGATGTTTTAGGTATATGGAGCAAATGCACAGGGCGTTACTCTATGTGATGCCACGAAAGTGCAATTTGGATGGCTACAAGAGGGCGGCCAGAAGGTAACAACGGTTGTGATCACGATCAAGTCACTGCATACCAAAAATTCCCACAACGGTATTGTACTACTGTTGCGCTGTCGATATAAAACGATTGAGTTGGCATCACCAGAACGAATTTCTTTAATACCCCATTTGGCAAAAGCACTGGAACAGTTAGTAACTGCTTGCTCAGGATTCAGTTGTATAACTTTAGATTGACTTGCATGTGTTACATATGAAAAAAACAACATCAACAAAAGATACTTCATACCTGAATCCCCTAGGTTTGCACAGCGTTCCATGACCATAAACTAACACAATCAAGCAGGCTATGCCAATAATGATCCTATTTACTTGAGTGATCAACTTCTGGAATAATCAAAAAATTAAGTAAACGGAAAAATCTAACAAATTTTAGGTTCATCAAAGACCGATAATTTAATTTGCAATGTGAGACGGGTTATCATGCATGCTGAATTGAGCTTGTGATGGCGTAGCAAAAGTTTTTTGTACACTACCTGTAACAATGCCGTATCCCAATGATGTAGTGGCACAACCAAATAACGCTGACCGACCTGTCAAACGTGGCACTGAATTTCTCATAATCAATCGTTGCAAATACATTGACGATGCTGGCATTGTCATGAATAAAATCATGCTACACCTTACCCACATAATAGTCTTTTTCATCATAATCTTTTCCTCATACATCAGAGTGCAAATATCATAACACTTTTTGATAGTACTATAAAAACCAGAACATTTCATAAAATGTTTAGTAGCCACATCAACAAGTTGATTTTATATCGCATAATTACGTATGATCTCTTTGAAATCATAAATCAGTGATAGTCACGAATATGATATTAAAGAGATCACCCAAAACAATACGCCAATAAGGAATATATGTTCTTCTATTTATTACTTTGTATGATGAGCTGTAGCCGCACGCAATCATTATACGCCGTACACCACGAAAAGACACCAGAAGAAAAATATGAGGAATATATTGCGCCAACAGAAGACTTGATGCGTGAACATGGATTGCTCAATCGTGTGTTGATTATTTATGAAGAGATAATTCATCTCATTGAAAAACAGGGGATATTCGATCACGAAGTGCTAACAGCTGCTGTTGATATTATCCATGACTTTGTTGAGCAGTATCATGAAAAAATGGAAGAATTATACATTTTTCCTATTTTTGAAAAACATAAAAAGCATACACGATTAATCAAGACATTGCGCACACAGCACGAAGCTGGTCGTGCAATTACAACACAGATTAAGCGGCTATTAGCTCGCAAAAAGCCATTACGTCAGCGTGATGTACAAACTATTGCTCGTCTGCTCAGAAAATTTATTCGCATGTATCGCGCACATGAATCTCGTGAAGATACGGTTATTTTTTCAAATGTACGTCACTATTTACCTCAGAAAGATTTTGAAGCTTTAGCCGAGATTTTCGAAGATACTGAACATGAACTTTTTGGTAAAGAGGGATTTGAAGGGGTTCTCAAAAAAGTTGTATCTCTTGAACGGCAACTAGGCATCGATGATCTTGCAATATTTACCCCGCAATAACTTGAATCAGTAGGAAAGATTGTTATGGATGCTGGCCTTACGTTGATTATCATGATCGGCTTAATAGATCTGTTTGCCGATGTAACCTACGAAGGTGGTCGTAGCATGATCGGTCAATTTTTAGGATCGCTCGGTACGCACGGCGGCACCATTACAATAATTATGGGCGTGAGCGAATTTTTTGGCTATATGATTCGCTGGTTCTCAGGTATGATTGCTGATCGTACACGAAAATACCGTTTAATCATTTTTATTGGATATTTGTTGAATATGATTGCACTTCCTTTATTAAGCATCTCATATTCAACAAGCACTATGGCGCTGCTTATTATGCTTGAGCGGTGTGGTCGCGCACTACGTATTCCCGCTCGTGATGTCGTTGTTTCATATGCCGCACAATCGGTTGGCATTGGATTCGGTATGAGTTTGCGCGAATTTTTTGATCAACTGGGTGCAATTATTGGACCAATGTTAATCGCATTTGTATGGTACATTTCGCACAATTACCGTGTCAGTTTTGCACTATTGGCAATATCAGCAGTAGTAACAATGCTGTTCGTATACAAAGTAGTGTCATCAGCAACCCTACGCACCTTTGAACAACAGTCACAGAAATATATACCAGTATCGCGTATACATTTTTCAAAATCTTGGTGGTGGTTCTTAGCCGCAGTAACAAGTCTCGGAATTGCAACAATTGACTTTCAATTACTTGCTTATCATATACAACATCAGGGAATTATGCAGGCAGGATCATTGGCAGTTTTATATGGATCCGGTATGGCAGTAACGGCAGTCGGAACCCTGATTATGGGAAAATTATTCGATTGGTATGGCCCCTACAGTATGATCGCCATCTTAATCCTGGTAAGCATGTATGCACCTCTGGTTGTGTATGGCGGATTCTCGAGTTGCATTATTGGCATCATGTTGTGGAGCGTTTTGTATAGTTGCCACGGATCGTTTCTCGCTGCACTGGTTACCAAATTGGTAACTATTGATGCACGTGCAACCGCATACGGAATATCAGGGGCATCACTAGGAGTTGGCTGGCTTGTGGGAAGTATCCTCCGTGGATTTTTGTATGAGTATTCGTTGATAATCATGGTGTCTGCTACCCTACTCTTCCATGTAATTGCAATAATATTATTCTCAAACAGCTTTCGTCACCTACAAGCAACATAACTTGATTTTCATCATATATAACCCACATAAAATGGCAAAGCGCTAGTCCTTAAGATTTATAAGATAAACGAACAACTTTGTGGTTGTTAATATTTTTTATTATGAGTTTACGCGAATTTTTTGATCATCTGTTGCATTTTGCCAAAATATAACATTTCGAGTACTAAAAAATAATCCCTTGTTGTATCAACAAGGGATTATTTTTACTAACACGTACAAGCCCAAGTAATAACCTACACATTAGCCGGACTTAACAATATTATTCTATCAAACAACGGTATTGCTAAGTATTGAGGTCATCAATTGTTTTGCCCATGAGGGATTATTTTTAACTAGGTTTTCTATCTGGCTTTTCATATTTGTTTCTATTGCTGATGCAGCTTTCATATTAGCGTGAACATGAGCGTTATACATCAAGTTGTCATGTACTATAGCAAACCAAATTACTGCGGCAAGCTGAACACCAAAATACATTACGTAATAATATTGTCTGTTGTTAGTTGACACATGCGTTTGATTATCAGTCTCAGCAATAGGAAGTACGTTGGTTGTGGCAAAAGTTCCGAGAAATGCCACAGTTAGTGCAAACAGTTTGAGTTTACGATTCATGGAGAATCTCCTTTTTTATCAATTATAGTAACACAGGCACCACAGCTCCTGTATACTTAATAATCATAACTAAAATATTCAAATTTGCAAGTTCATTATTTATTGGTTGACATATTTTCCTAAATGAATATAATTAAAAAGATTAAATAAACACACTTGTGGGGGCAGGATTTATGAAAAATCGAAATTTATTGTTTTCTATTTGTATAATATCAGCTTATTTTAGCTCCATATTGCCAAGTGACAATCGGAGCAATTGGTGTGGCAATAAGCACAAAAATTTGGTTATTTTACGTGATGCTTTGACTGGGCTCAACAATGTGTCCGTACCAGAATTTGTTGGTATCTCGACTAGTCGCGTTGAAACTTTTATACAGCAGTATGCTCCTGATGTATTTGCGTATTATGCGTACATCATTTGGAAGCTCTCCCATGAAGATGATAATGCGGTGTACGATACAACGCTCCCACCAATTGATAATCGCAAACATAATAAATTATATATTCCTATCATAAGTGATATTTTCTCATTATTCACACCACGACAAAGAACTATTCAAGCTGATACCGATAATTCTTCAAACAATATCACCAATATTTCACTTGATGATGCGATCAAACATATACAAACTTTGGTAGTTACCGCATTTCGACAACATGGCAAAGATTTTAATTTTACTCCCGAGGAACGTAACCTTATTGCAACGACTGATCGTAATAACGGTTCATTTATGGTGCGTAGTACCGGCGTTGAAGATAGTCAGACGGTAGCAAATGCTGGTGGCAACCTGAGTGTCGCGTACGTCAAGCCTGCATATTCAGATATATATGATGCTATGGGCAATGTTATAGCATCATATTTTGGTAAACAGTCTTTAATGAATCGACGTGCTGGTGGTGAACAATTATCAAGTGTCGATATATGCTTACCTGTCTTACTGCAAGTTGTTGTCGGCGAAAAACGTGGCGGCGCTGCTGAACAACGTGATATTCCTGTTTCGGGAGTTGCATTTACAACCCAGAAAAGTTTTAGCTCAGAAAATTTCTTGGTTACCGAAGTGAATGCATCGTACGGACACGGCGAAGGCGTTGTAGCAAATCGTGTTGCAGTTGATCGTTATTATCTCATGACATCACGTGCACAGCATGACCGTTTGAATATGTATCCCGTCATTCGCGAAAAACATGAACGAATCGTACCACATACACGTGAAAGCGGTCGATTAATATCGGTAAAAAATGACAAAAAAACTGCAACGCAAAGTTGCTTATCACGCGATCAATTACAACACTTATACCATGTTCTCAAAAATATTGAACAGCACTACCAACAACCGATGGACGTTGAGTTTGTTATTATCGGTACCATGTTGTATATCGTGCAAGCACGCCCTGCTATGCGGCACGATGCACGACCATCATATTGTGCTGTTGAACTTATTCCGCAAGATCATCGCTCAACAATGACTAAAAGTATCAATCTAGTTACCGGCTCATCTGAGCTATTGATGATTACCAAGCCAGAAGAGATCATCATTGCCGACACCATTGATCAAGCTGAACAACATCCCCAAAGTGCGCAAAGCAAAGCGGTCATCGTTAAAACATGGTGTTCGTCGCTCTCACATGCTGCAGTTAATTTTACCAGCCATGGTATTCCCTGCTTGTATGTCGCCGATACTGCTCAAATCAAGGGTATGATTATGCAAGCATCAGAAGACAAGCCGTATATTATCGATACGCAGCGTGGAGCAATATTTCAATATCAGAAGAATGCCGAAGATTTTAATCAGTATATTCGACAGGGATGGTTTGAACATCCTGTTGAACGAATGATATCAGTATGGTCAGATCATGTTATGAAACAATCTGCCGTTCTTGTTCCACCGGTGCCACGAGATGGTAAACTGAATCAGCTGCTCGAAGAGGGCAAACGGCCGGAACAACGCGCAAACCGCCGCGCTATTGTACAACAAATTGAACAACTCGTTATGCAGCGTCTTGCATTAACTGAACAGCGCATTAACCACGTTGGTGTATTGGTTGCAATCCCATTACGTGACAATTTTAATACCCTGAGAACATCGGTGCAGCAAATTATACAAGAAATCTACGCCACCATTGATCAACATGGCGATGAATTTTAATTTTTATTTTATTACAAGATGCTTGAAACGTTGCTCTGCCAGGATCACAACAATATGGTAAATGGATTCAATTATACACAGTTTTTGAATGAATTATTTGTACATCAAAAATTATATCATATTCAAAAACAACACAAAGGTAGCGCTAACATTATTATGAACGAGTTGATGAGCTATGTCGCCGCATGCCCTGATCGTGATTTAGCTGATCAATGGGTAGCATGTGTTCGAACATTATGTACCTCAGTAAATACTCCATTCGATGATTTAAGAAATATCCGAGCATTCTTAAAAGAGCTTCATGAATTGGGTGGGCTTACACTTTGGTTTGCCACTGAATTTTTTGGCGTAGTCCAATCGTGTCGACAAGAAAATAATAAAGAACTGACTCAAGAATTTATAAATTATATGACCAATCATATACCATACAATCCTGCCTTAACAAAAACGATGATCAATTTAAAATCAAATATACAGAGATGGCGCGCTGTTTTAGATAATTCTTTTCAGGATCGACAAGCAGTAGAATTATTTTGGAAGGATGTCGTATCTCATTTTGTTAATTTATCTGATATCCAGTATTTCATTGGTACAATAATACACAGCTCTCGCACACATCAAATATTGGGATATGATTTGATTAAAGAGGTGATAGAAGTTATTGATACTGCCATTAAAACAGTGAAGATGAGTACAACAATCGATATGCACAGTCGTATAAGTATTTTTAAAATTATGATGAAGGATTTTTATACAGTCTGCAAAACGCTCATGATAGAAGTATTTGCCTACGGTGATACCAGCTTATTTGGCTTAAGCAGCTACATTCAACAGCTGGATGATTGTTATTTCCGGATTTTTAAAAATAATGACAACGCTGAATTATATTTTTATAGATCTGAGACATTTTCGGCGCAAGCAGCACTTTTTATAAGTAGGACAAGATTTAATCGACATTTGCCGCAAACTGGTGAGGATTTTTTCATGTTGATACACCAGAATTCATTGAGTGCATTATCTGCTTTATATATGAGAGCATTGCCACAGCCTCTAGTGGGCACAATGTTACTACCAAATAATATATCCGCATATATCGAATTTATCGAAATCAATATCAATGACCTCATTGAGCAATATAAGCTCGATAATAATAAAGTTAAAAAACCAACGGTTATAGGATGTGAATATACACCTGAAGAAATTGTTATTTTTTACAATATGCCCTTACGAAGTCATAGTTCTACTTTTCAATTAACCTTTGATCGTGTTGCACAGCAAGGTTATATTACTATCCAGTTTTTAGGAGAGTCGCGCGAAAGGTGGGATCAAGCTCATCTCATAGCATTTTTAAGTGAATATATCTCGGGTCTACAGCTGAAAGAACCCATTATTTTTGAACCTCATGCAGGAATAGTGACCTGGACATGGTTACTCGATCAACATAATATGGCAACAATCTTTAAATATATTGTTTACATGGGATCTTTGTCTTTGGGGTACGGTCGTGAAGGATATGCTCATTGGGATCAACTATGCAACCTCATGCAAGCCGAATTGTCTCAAAGTGCTAAAATTGAAGTTATGAATAATGCACTCAACTGCTATAGTAAAACGCATAGCAATGGAGCTTATCACGTACAAAGATTACGTGATGAATTACTAGGCAATGAAGTCGAGGAACCTGAAGAGTAGTAAAATTTATTTTGTGCTTTGTTCATACTACGCTAAAGCTACGTAGGACATACTTCGCTTATCAATTTACTAAAAGTATTTGCTACGCCCCGGAGGCATAGAAAATCTCGTGTCGGCAATATAGTCCAGCCGCCGCTCAAGCATATAGCTACGAAGTGTTATTGAGCTTCCGACTTTACCTACGAAGTACAAGAAGAAGCTTTTGCTCCGTCGGATAAAATAGCGGATCAAATTTACCTTCAACTGTCCCCGCCCACGTTCACTATGGCATGGCTGGCCCGCCAGCCGAAGTCTCCACAGCTTTTGCTATACTTCGAAGAAGAGACGTAGGTTGGAGGAGAGAGTGGGATTCGAACCCACGATCCCGATCACTCGGAATAACGGTTTTCAAGACCGCCGCTTTCGTCCACTCAGCCATCTCTCCATGTTGTCCAGTTTAGCCGATGCAACAGTAAATGCAACTACTTCATAGGGCATATACCAATTTACGTGCACATTATTTATGATTAATCGTGAATGAGTGAATTTTCAAGGATAATTTGCGAACGGAACATCTTGACGCGCTCGAATACTTGCGCAATATAATCGGAAGCACACGTCAACTTGCCCTGAGCCATTTTAATCACACCGCTCATGATGACGGTCTGTACATCTGTTGGATAGGTGGCATACACTAATGTTGATATCACGTCATAGACAGGAATCTGGTTGCTAGCGCTCAGTGATACGGTAATAATATCGGCATATTTACCCGGTTCGATACTACCAATATGACGGTCAAGCAAAAGTGCTCGAGCGCCCTCGATCGTTGCAAATTCAAGTGCTTTTGTTGCGCTCAACATACTCCCAGATTGATGCATAACGCGCTGCAGTAACGTTGCTGTTTTCATCTCACCAAACATATTCAATACATTGTTACTTGCTGCACCATCAGACCCAAGACCGATCGGTATATTATATTTTTGAGCGATCGTAATCGGCGCAACACCTGAGCCAAGCTTCATATTGCTGGTTGGACAATGAATCATACTCACAGAATGTTTACTGAGTAACGCAATTTCTTCTTCAGTAAGATGAATAGCATGAGCAAGAATAAGTTGATTATCAAGAAGCTTGGTCTTTTCAAGTACTTCGCATGAGGACAGATGATATTTATTTTTGATAATGTCAGCTTCGCCGGCAGACTCTGCAAAATGGAGCATCAGTGGCGTATTGGTAGCTTTGGCAAGATCACGCGCCATACATAAAACATTTTCCGGCACGGAATATAGACTATGGGGTGCTGCGACCGGATGTATGAGTGGATGGTGCTGCCATGTGGTAATAAATTCTTCTGCATCACGAATCTGCGATATTTGATCGGTGATGGTATACCCAACCAATGCACGCATACCATAATCTGCACAAGTTTGCGCCACCGTGTTTTCATAGTGATACATGTCAGCAACGGTCGTAATACCACCTTGGATCATTTCAAGCAGTGCAAGTTCTGTACCGGTTTTAACAAATTGAGGCGAAAGTACAGCATGCTCAATAGGCAATATATAATCCTTTAACCACGTCAGCAACGACTGATCATCTGCTATACCCCTGAAGAGGCTTGTTGCACCATGGGCATGTCCATTGATCAATCCTGGTAGCACCGCCTGCTGGTTCGCATCGATAATAGTATGTGCTTGATATTGACGATTTATAATAGGCGAGGTGTCAACGGCAACAATAACATTGTTTGCAATGGCAATACAGCCATCAGTAATGATGCGCCGTTGGGGATCCATGGTAATGACGGTACCATGATCGATCAGTATATCAATATGTTGCTTATCCATATCGACATTCTAGCTCAACCGTATTTCATGAAGCAACATATTATCACAACAGATATTATTTGCGCACCGGCAATGTTTTGGTAAAAATATATGCTAATCCATTTCTTCGCCGCCATGCAGTAATAAAATCTTCTGCATCGTACGAAACATATGTTTCTGCATCGGTATGGAACGCAGGATCCATGCAAAGCACTTTTTTATGCACCGCATCATATCCTCGAACTACCAGCAAATGTCCCGATTCATAGGCGAATTTAACATTTTCATTGGTAGGACGAGCACTACCTGGAATTGGCCCTTGGATACTAACAACGATTGGATATCCACGATTAATTTGATCAACAAGATCTTGAAGAGAACCAAGACGAGAAACATAACAGTACCAATTGCGGCCCAATTCGTGCGCAGCTTGCACCGTATTGAGCACCCACGCACCATACAATTTAGCGCGAGGTTCAAAAACTTGTTGTGCGAATTCAACAACGTCAATTTCGTGATGTGGCACAAGATATGAAACAGCCGCAGCAGTTGATGTAGGAGAACAGATACGGGTACTGTCGTCAAGTTCAAGCGCAATTTGAGAAATCTGTGGTACCTCGAGCACTGCGGTAGTTGTTTCAGGAAGTTTCGATGATACGGCATGCTTATTATTATCGGTAATGGTAACATGTAGTGCACGCATCGACTTGAAAGATGCACCATTTGTTGCTACCACTTTCACCCGAAATCCTGAGGCTTTTCTACCATTCAAAAAATCTCGTATGTCACGCGATGACTGTATACCATAGAGATGTTGCTCTTGCGACCCCCATACCGCATACGGAAACCATGGCGACCAATTATGATGTACACAGATGCTGATCGCAAATGTAAATGATCCCCGTGCAGGACGCTCACTGCTCCATGAAAGAAGAAACTCGTCAAAAGACGAGGCTTTGTGCACATCCCAGACAATTTCTGATGCTCGGCGCTCGCTCGATTTTACTGCACGATGATACATCTCAACAGCACGTATACTACTTCCAGCGAATACGAGAAGGGCATATATCATGCATTGCATTATTTTCATACCGGCACATTCCTACTGAATACTACAAATACTCCATGTACTGTACAGCATAATGCGAAAAAATATATGGGGTCAATAATGAACAATATTCTCTCGTTACACCGGTAACATATCGACAATCGTAGAACCGATCAAAATATGAAAATGAAGATGAAAAATATGTTGTCCTGCCTCTCGACCATTATTCGCAATAATCTTGAAGGGACGATCATGAGCTTTTTCACGTACCGCGGTAGCAGCCGCAACCAAGGTTGATCCTAAAATTTCTCGATCGACATCCGTTGCTTTTCTCAGATCAGTAATATGTTGCTTTGGCAATGCAAGCCAATGAATTTCCGCTTTTGGCGCAATATCTTTAATCACTATGCAATGATCGTTTTCAAAAATTATTTCCGTCGGAATATCCTTGTTTGCTAATTTGCAAAAAAGACACGTTATATCGCTCATAGTGCTCCCGCTGTGCTAGAGATGATTGTATGTAAAATTCTATTGTTACAGTATATTGTTCATCTGCATTAAGCTCAAACAATAGTTCTGCACCATGAAATATAGCACATTTTGTTTGCATACAGGTGCAAATTTATCTATAATATGCACGATCAGGGTACATTTCTCAGATGGAGAACATCACATGCGGGTAATATTCAAAGCACTTGTATATTTATTAACAATAACAAGTTATGCAATGCAAGGTAGCGAACAAAAATTGCACTCTGCCGCTACAACTGCATTTCAATCCCTTTCCCTGGCCACCAGAGGTACACTACGATTCTATATTCCTCGTGGTCAAGCTGATTACACATACCTTTATGATAATGTGCTACATCAACACACTTGTATTCAGGGGAGTCAGCAAACTTCACCAGTTGTGGGAAGTGGTTTGCAAAATAACAGTGTATATCTCAATTATAAGCATTGCATAAGCACTAAACCCGAAGCAGGGTCAAGTTGTATGAGCCCATTGACAATTTGGCTACAAATAACAACCCTACCTATGAAAAGTCTATCTAATGACATAAGGTCATTTAACATACGGGCTTATCACAGCGATGATTCACTCTGCATAACAGATTATTACTATGACGAACTTGGCACTGGATTTAGGGTACATTCTCCAAGATCTAATAATTCGATCATCATTATGAACAATACACTCATGGCATTGTTAAGTATAGTGTCCGTACAAGAACCCAAAGCAAAAGTAAAAGCCAAAGTATTAGATACCTGCCTATTTCGTAACGATATATCAAATCTAAGACGACTTCAATTAAATCAAAGTAATTTTTTGCTTTTCTGTAGCGCTATGGCATCTAAAGCTTTACACGATCGAAAACATAATGAAAACTTGCAAGAATTCTTGAGTAATCTACCGAGCACATCATCATTAGCACAACAGGAGCACTCTCTGATCGACAGCATAGCAAAACAAATGTCTACAAAATATCATTATGATGAAGATACAGCAAAACGCATGGCACGTCATAAAGTCATTAAGTATTTACAACATTTAACCGACAAGGGCCAAATGCCATTGAATATCGACGACTTTGAAACACACTGTTCGAGTAGTAATTCATCAAGCTTTTCCAGTTCAAGTTCAAGCAGCAGTAGCAGTTCGTTATCTACTCCAGACCAAATGCCATTGAGTACTGGAAACTTTGAAACACCCTGTTCAAGTAGTAGTTCGTCATCTTCGTCAAGTTCATCCAACTCAAGTAGCTCATCAGAAACATCCTCACTCTCAATACCATACTCGTCATCCGCGTTAAGCTCAGACTCATCAACCGACGGATCTGATAGTACAAGCACAAGTAAGAGTTCATCATCCTCGAGTATCTCAGAGTCATCGCACTCACCAAGTTCAAGCACGTCAACCGATAAGTCTGAGCAAAATCTGCCAGAAGATGATGAGTGGGCATTAGATGAGTGGGCATTAATCGACAACCCCCCAGTTAATAACAATAAGGACACTGAATGAACTCTACACGCATAATACTTTACCTGTACCTCGCAACTACCGCAATGGCATATGCATCAGATTATCGATACAGCACACTTGATATGGCATCTGTAAAGAATCAAATACCATACGCCTGCAAAAAGATCATATTAACGGCCCCTCAATCAGCAAAAATCTACACACGAAGCTTAACCAATATCTCACCAGACACAGACAACAAAGATAAGACAGCGATCTGCTACCTCTTGCAACACCAAAACCAGAAACGCCCCTGGCTTAATATTTCGGTGAGGCCACAGGTACACAATATCGTTTTAGAAGCATATTGTAAATACTTTAAAACAAACCCGGTGTTCACTACAGATTACTATGGCATACGATGCAACATTGAAACAGAACACTATGGCGCAAGTTCTATAATTGCTTTGTTTCCCCGAAGCAATAGACGCATAAATATGCTCATGTTTCCTTCAGAGTTTCACGATTCTGACACATCACCACAAGTACATTCTATCGCACAAGATGATATAAGTTGGCTTGGAAATTATTTGAATCTTGTACCCTTTCAATATCCAACTTCTCTCAATATCGATATGAATTCCTACCCTCATACCACTATCATTAAGCAGCCATCCAAAAGGCTACCTCCATGCAAGAGATCTTTGTTAATCACGCCTTGCCACAGCAAAATATCGCGTCAACCTGGTAGTACATCCAATGATTCCGACCCCGATTTTGGACAACTACCACTTGTGTTGCCATCACAATTTGTGTCATTTCCAAGGCAAAAACCGCCAAAACGTATATCAATTAAACCTCGTGATCAAATGCCATTGTTACCCCAGAGTGACAAATCATCTGCATCTGGGACGGTAGAGAATGGTGGTCTGGATATTGATAGCGAGGATGAATCTTGCCTAACCCAAAACTCAGATACATACTTAAGTTCTTGATCGTAATTAATTACGACCGCTGGGATTTTTTCGAGCGATCCTGCTTTGATCATTTTAAATTAAGTATGCGTTGCAGTTCCTGTGGCAATGATAAACGTGCACTATCAGAAGAGTATGTATCACCACCAAAATTGTACACTGATTGGCCGATTATGCCAAAATTACCATTACTACTAAGCATGTATCGATGGTAATAATTATCATCATTTTGTGAAGTATTTAATGGTAATCCGAGTGTGTCACATTGATCTCCATCAAATTTGATAGAAATCATTTCCTTACCAGCAATATGACATGCTTGCAAAAACCCTATGTTACTGTGTACCACACTTCCGTATACATAATTTCGTGCAAGAGGGATATCGCATTGTAGAGATGATGTCGTTGCAATATTAAATCTACTTATACACATGGACAAATTGTATTCATCCTTCTTTTTCAAAGATTTAATTATCGCCATCCTCACAAAATCTCCAATAATTTTACTGCCAAGTAGTACATCACCACGCGGCCCCATAATAGAACTCTGATTTATTACCGAATTGGCTTCAATTTCATAACAAGAAATTTGCGCGTTCTTCACCGTTAACCAATAAAATTGATGCTCCTTCATAGATTTTGTTGGCATCCTCATAGAGACGTATGAAAACTCAAACTTGCTTGGTGTATTCAGTGCTTTAAATCGTCTGTGTACATTTGGCTCTGGAAACCGCCACAATATCAATGCAAGTGTCGCAACGTCGTAGGCGCCAACATACAAGCCATCGTCACTGACAACCAATGGGGGAATACAACCCTTCTTGGGAACATTTATTGTTTTTTCAACAATATCTTTTATGAGCATTCTTTGAACAAGAATTTTCTTGATAGGTTGTTGAGAAACGGTTGGACTTTGTGCTGAATATATTGTTGATCCATCTCCACTCACTTCAAATACCCTTGAACAATAATGCTGAAAGGGAAATATCCTGACCGCATCAAGCTTACTATCTCTAAAAACAGTCAACGAATATCCTGTCTTTTTCTCGTTAGCCTCAACTAAAACAACATTTTCTCCTGTTATGCAATCAACATATCGGCCTTTATGGATCTTGTGCTGATTATATGAACCATCCCAAGGATTCCACACAAAAATAAACTCTCGTGTTGTGCCAATAACGTGACCGCTATTATTGACCGTACAATGCGTTATCTGTTTATCAAACAGTGCTGGATCAAGACGATATGAAGATCCAACAAGATATTGAGTAATAATCTGTATGATTACAGACGGCAACTGCTGCTGCAGTATACTGCTATATGCAGCAGTAATATCTCCGTTAGTTTGCATACTCAGCAACGTCTCACTTGCCATTAACAACGCAAGTGCGCAACCTATCTTCAGCATACTCAACATCCCTCTAGGATATTATTTTATTTCATACTACAAACATAGCGACGAGATAAGCACTGATTTTAATAATTATTTAGGATTGATGCCTTATCACTGTTCAACAGGAAAAAATGAAAGAAGGTCATACACCGTGCGTAAGCGTCGCACATAGGACGGCGAGCAATCAACTTTCTGCTGCTCGGCAATATATATTTTTTCAATACCGAATTTTCGTGCCTCATTAATATGAACATTCATGTGAGTAATAGGCTTAATTTGACCGGTAAGACCAATTTCTCCTAATGCAACGGATCGTTCGGGGAGCGGCGTCTGAAAATAACTTGACAACAACGCAAGTGCTATTGCTAAGTCTGCACCGTTACTTTTAATTTTAAATCCGCCCGTCACTTTGAAAAAAATATCCTGCTTATTTAACGGTATTTTTAAGTACTTTTCAAGGATTGCCGCGATCAGAATAACCTGTTTTTGATCTATGCCGGTAACCAAGCGCTGCGGTAGTGAAAAATGTGATGCTATCGTCAACGCCTGAAATTCAATAAGAACAGGGCGACTTCCTTCAAGCGAACTCACCAATACCGCTCCTGGCGCATATGACATATCTTGCAATACTTGTCCATTGAAATTTGCCAACTCTACGAGACCATTTTCTTCCATTTCAAAGAAACCGATTTCATCTATAGGACCAAAACGATTTTTAACAGAACGCAGTACCCTAGTCTGCCAGCGATCTTCACCTTGCAGATACAACACAGTATCAACCATATGCTCAAGCGTCTTAGGACCCGCCATGTTGCCATCTTTTGTTATATGGCCACTAACCAATAGTGCAATATTATATTCCTTAGCAAGTCGCATACATCGAAATGCTATATCACGCACATGGTGCGTACTTCCTGGTAACGAATCCGTATCTGCTACCGTACAATTTTGAATCGAATCGATAACAATCACCGCTGGTTTATGTTGTTCGGCCAGCGCAACAATATCATCGATCTGTACACGATCAGAAAACAGCAACGGGGTGTTAAGACAATTAATACGCTCCGCACGGCCTTTTACCTGTGCCAAAGATTCTTCGGAAGCTATATAAACAGTTTGATGGGAACGTGCAAGTGCATGTGCTATCTGTAGTAATAAGGTCGATTTCCCTATTCCCGGGTCACCGGTCAAAACAATAAATGCTCCGGGAACTATGCCGCCACCAACTACACGATCCCACTCTTTATAGCCACTCGTCATACGAGTATCATGTGCACTTGTCACATCTTGCAATTTAACTAACGGTATTGCAGGAGAAGATTTACGACGAGCCTGAGAACTGGTAACGGTACGTTGAGATAACTCGAGCGTATTCCAAGCCTGACACTGCGGACATTGACCCGACCATTTTGCGCTTACATAAGAACATGCCTGACAAATGTATGTTTCTGAACGTACCATATCACGGTATTAATTGATAACAAGAGCGACATCGCGCTTGATAACATTCCTGTGCACCGATAACGATCAATGGATCACGCACACACGCAGGTTTTCCATTAACAAGGCGTTGGGTAAACCGTGCATCATCCCCACACACCAAACATACCGCCTTGAGCTTAATCACTTCATCTGCTATAGCCATTAACGCTGGCATACAACCAAATGGTACCATGCGAAAATCGAGATCAAGACCAGCGACAATAACCCGTTTTTTTTCATCGATTAAGGTTGTGATCAACGATACAATATCAAGATCAAAAAATTGTATTTCATCAATACCAATAATTTGAGTTTCTTGAACAACCATAGCAGCCATTTGTGCCGACGATGCAACAGGAACTGCCGAAATCTTACCACCGCTATGCGCATGCACATGATCAGCGGTTAATCGCTCATCGAGCTGATGCTTAAATACTTGAATAGAAAATCGCGCAAACTCAGCACGGCGAAGACGGCGAATCAATTCTTCACTTTTTCCAGAAAACATTGATCCACAAATAACTTCAAGTCTTCCTACATGATTCATTTTCATAAAATTCATCGCGATCATTAATCAACAAACAATCCCATCTGTCCGACTTTCATAATCACTATGAAGTCGACACAAATATTTTATACTGCAAGAAATATGGTATATAACTACTTTTGCTTTCTTAGCAATGGCAACCCAGTTTTTGCATTTTCCACAACTTCATAACCAGCCGGCAAAGCATTCAATGCATTCGGTCCCTGATCACCCGCAAAGTAATAAATCTTCTGTTTTCTGCCGCCAGTTAATTCAACTTCTTTGCTGTGAAGATAGTATACCTTTGAACTTTTCTTTGAACGAACACTAAAAGCCATGATAACTCCTTCTTTAGTTATACACAATCAGACCATTATTTGATCACATTATACCCTCATGATCCTTTGAAGCATACCAGATTAAAAAACATAATGTGATATTTTCATGAAAAAACTCAAAATATCATTCAAATATCAGCAAGATTTTATTCATTAAGCAAGATATTGCTATACCTCGAAAAATTAAGTACTCTTAGACCGGTTTTTTTTACCCCTTCAATTCTCAAGTAAGGAGGATCTTACATGTTAAAAAATATGCTACTCTTAGGAGCGCTTTCAACTTCAGCATTACTCAGTGCGGGATATTGGGATGTGCTCAATGATGACGTTGAACGAGCAGCAAAGATTGCTCTCTTAACCGAAGAAGATCATGACGCCCTCCAAAAGGCATGCTCTGCGAGTGATGCATGGCGCGAAGAATCACAAGCAAGCATCGCACAAAAAGCAAACGATCACCAAAAAGGGTTTGTAGTCATGAAAGAGGTGCTCGGCGCACAGGAAATACGAGCACACAGTGAATTGGTTTGCATCATCTCTGATGAAGAAACACGCGCAGCCGATGAAGTTGATGTTGACAAAGATGTCACCAGACACGTATCAGAAGATGATCACGTAAAAAACGAAGATGATGGACATCATCACGCATCATAGATCACTCAACATCATTGTTATTTCATATCAAAAGGGCGTCTGAAAACCAGACGCCCTTTTGACTATTGCATGTACAGTTCAATCATTTACGAAATGTTTCAGTGCACAAAGTGTCGATAATAATTTGCGACCAAGTTTCCATGGAATTATAGCGCTCTTTGCATTCTGCAAGTGTTAATAAAATGCCACTTTTAAGTTCCGACTGTACCGATATGTGGGGCGAATCACCTTGTAAAAGATACACAAATCCAAGATGTACCTTGCCGACATCATTCGAATCATCGTTAATGATACCGAAAGGGCTAATCGAATACGAACCGGTATATGAAACTTCTTCAGCAAATTCACGCTGCGCCCAGTCAACGATCGTCTCACCAGCCAAATCTTCCATATTTACGTGGCCACCTATCCCGAGACTCAGCTTACTTTGTAGCCGCTGTTCTGAGGAATTTGAGCGTCGCTGCATAACAAAATAACGATTCTCATAACAAAATATCAAATACGGAATAATCTGTTTATAGCGAGGATCGGTTTCCATGCGTGATCGTGGTAAAAATTCTTGATGAGCACGAATAACACCAGCAAACTCATTACAATCTGCCTGATGAATACCTTGCCACGCACCATTGGGAAACAGCTTTTCTCGGCGCACAACAAGCACGAGCTCATCAGGAATTGATGAGTGAACACCCGCTGAAGGAACAGTATTGGTTGTTTTCATAACACATCCTTTCTTATTCAAGAATATGATGGAAAGTATATATGATCTTACTCAAATAAGACAACTTTCCCACAAATCTTTAATCTTAATCTCAACAAGTCCTGAAAGAGTGTCAAACATGTCATCAATCGGCATTAATTAATCGCAATAAATAGCATAACACACCGGTAAATTATGCTACACTTGTCACAATATGAAGCAGTGATAGCAGTTCTAAATTGTGTAACTCATAAGGAGAATATATGCAAAATGCCATTGCTGAAATATCCGCAAGTTCATTGCAAGAATGGCAAGCAATTTGCATCAAAGTAGATCAACCACCTCTTTTTGGGTCATTTGTTATTGTGCAGCATGGCGTCCAACAGTATCTTGGGCTTGTTCATCACATTGCTACCGGCCCAATCGATAATCTACACCAGCCTTTTCCCTTACAGCGGACACATGATGAACTGATGCGTGATTATCCCCATGTACAATTCTTCTTACAAACTATCATATCTTGCCTCGCTTTAGGACACATTATCGACTCCCGTATCGTATTACAATGGCCACCACAGCCACCACCTCTTCATGCACCCGTCATGCAAGCATCAAAGAATATTTATCAAGAGCTTCTTATTGATCATCAATACCTCTCTATGATTTTCTATCATAAAAACATTGCACATTACCTCGATGAACTGTTATTGGCGGTATTAAGCCGTGTTAATGAACAGCAACTCCTCACGACCCCCCTCCTCGAACAATTTGTTGCACAGTTCTCGCTCCTTGCAGGAAATGACTATCGTCGACTTAAGCTATTTTTACAGAGAGTTGAGCGCATTTTCAGTACATGAACTAGAATTTTTTATCAAATAGTGTATACTTTTATCTGTTTATGATCCTAGAAAGGAAGTATGTTTGCGTCTATTTTTCAGTCAATAAAAAAAATTTACCTACAATTAGTCAGCCCTCTTCAAAAATTTTTTGCACAGGAACAGCTGAGTGAGTCAGATCTTGCTGAACTCAAGGTCATGCTCATTGAGGCTGATTTGGGCTTTAGCGCAACAGAACGATTACTTGCTCAACTACGCGCAACAGGGTCGCACATATCAGGAGAAACAGCCCGCAGCGTATTACGTGCCGAGTTAATCAAAATATTACATGCTGTCCCGACCCCTCATCTTGATGAAGAGGCAATTATTATTTTGGTCGGCATTAACGGCAGCGGTAAAACAACCTGTGCTGCAAAATTAGCATATCGGGCTCATGAAACAGGAAAAAATCCCCTGCTGGTTGCCGCCGATACCTTTCGAGCGGCAGCGGTCGAGCAGCTCAGCGTATGGGCATCGCAGTACAATATTTCGCTCATCAAAGGGCAACATGGGCAGGATCCAGCATCAGTAGTCTTTGCTGGATGTACAACATTTCGATCCGGAATACATAATCAACTCATTATCGACACTGCCGGACGCTTACAAACCAAAAACCATTTAATGGAAGAGCTTGGCAAAATACGTCGTGTTATTGCAAAGCAGTTTCCTGAAAAAAGAATCGTTACGCTGCTGACAATCGATAGCATGTTGGGTCAAAATTCTCTTGAGCAAGCACGCATGTTCCGCGATCACGTTGCTCTTGATGGCATTATTTTAACCAAGCTTGATGGAACGGGAAAAGGTGGCGTCATCTTTACTCTCGCTGAACAATTACAACTCCCCGTTTGCTACGTTACAACTGGCGAACAGATTGAGCAGATTCAACGCTTTGACGCACAAGCATTTGTTGACGTTATTGTCGGCGCATAAACCATTAGGTGTTGAATGGAAAACAATATTTTCCAAAACAAAATCGATGCTGTTGAAATTCATCGCCATATCAGTGAGAAATTGTCCCGCGCATATGGTGATCATAGCGTAGGAATCGCACATGCATGGTGGTTGCTTGAAACGACTCTGCAAACGACCAGGTCTTCAATACTGCTCAACAAATTCATACTGAATGATGAACAATCCACCTGGCTATCGCACGCTGTTCATCGTATTGTTACTGAGAATATGCCCATTCAATATATTATAGGATCGGTTCAATTTATAAATCTTATCATACACGTTGCTCCACCAATCCTTATTCCGCGCAATGAAACTGAAGCATGGGTAGAACAGTTGATTACCGATTACCGCACAAGCCTACTGACTCCACACCACATACTCGATCTTTGTACCGGAAGTGGATGTATCGCGATCGCGCTTGCACATACATTTCCTCAAGCTACCATCGATGCCGTTGACCGCGATGAACGCGCAGTTGCATTATGCCAAAAAAATATACAAATTAATCAACTTAATAATATAACCACTATGCTGGGCAATTTATTTGCTCCATTGCCATCACATAAAAAATACGATCTTATTGTCGCAAACCCACCCTATATTCCTCAAGCTGCTTACGAAAAACTTGATGCTTCCGTATACCGGTGGGAAGCATCTCATGCGCTAACAGCAGGCGAAGATGATATTGCCATTATCAAACGTATTATTCAAGAAGCGCCCACATGGTTGTATGACAATGGGCGCCTGATCATTGAAATTGATGCAACGCAAGGTACTCGTGTCATGAACCTTTTTCATGAACATCAATTTTCTGATATACACATACTACGTGATTATTGTCATCACGATCGTGTAGTAACCGGTATATATCGAAAGAAAAATCATGGAACTTCATCATAAATTTCCTGAGAAAATCATGAAGGAAATTACCCTGTGGTATGATACCACTTTAATCTTAATAAGTATGTGTATGATAACCTTAGCAGGAATACAATGTTATACCATGTATGCCATAGCATCCATTAAAAAACAACACAGCAACCAACCTATTACTCATAAAAATCAAAACTTTCAGAAAAGTATACGGCAAAATTGGGAAATAGCTCGAATTTTTGCTGACATCTGTAATACCATGGCACCGTCGGTGCATCTCTCAAAGCTCATCATCGATCTGAGCGGTACAATATCTCTACAAGGCACTATATACCATGATAAAAATGCTCTCGCAGATTTGCTAGCACTCTGTAAACGCTCAGGATTTCCACAAACAAACACCCTTAAGACGACTCAAGTCGAACCGAACATCATGACCTTTGAAATTACCGCAAGCGCCAAAAACTTTAACGATCGTCACAACCAATACGGTGAAGAGATTTTAAAATAAGTTGAACTTTATGAGGCCGACTTATCATTATACCTGTTCATAGCATTGCATAACATGGTATATTTTTAAAATAAGAAGGTACTACGTAGGAAATTATTATGACAAAGATACGTATTCTTCCCGAGCGTGAGGCACGAAAAATCGCAGCTGGCGAAGTTGTCGAGCGACCGGTAAGCGTTGTGAAAGAATTACTCGAAAATGCACTGGATGCACACACAACAACTATTACCCTGGTATTGATCAATGGCGGTAAGACGCGAATTGAAATTCGTGACAACGGTTGTGGCATGTCGCCCGAAGATGCACGACTATGTACCGCTCATCATGCAACCAGCAAGCTTGATTCGGTCGATCAGCTGCCGAATGTTACAACCTTTGGCTTTCGTGGTGAGGCATTAGCAAGCATAGCAGCAGTCAGTAAAATGCAGATAATTACTCGTCGCTGCACCGATGAAGTTGGCATTCATATCACGCTCGATGCGGGCACAATAATGTCGGAATGTGCCGTTGGCGCAAATGTAGGAACAACTATTATTGTTGAAGATCTCTTTTTTAATATTCCCGCTCGCAGAAAATTCATGAAACAACGCGATACCGAATGGCGCTCCATACACCAACTCATGTGCGCAACAGCGCTCGTATCTCCCACAATATGTTTTACCGTCTTTCATGATGGGCAACAGCTCATTACAACACGTACATGCACTACCATACTGGAACGCGCCGAGCAGTTATTGGGTCAAGAAACGGTGTCACATTTGATTCCTCTTGTATCATCGGAAGCACCAGTACGCGTTGAAGGTATTGTAACGACGCATCAGTACGGAAGATATGACCGTCGCAATATATTTTGCTTTGTTAATCGCCGATGGGTTAAAAATCACATTCTTGGTAAAGCGCTTATGGCGGGATATAACAATGTATTACCGGCAGGTAAATTTCCTGTTGCCGTTCTAGCAATCACCATTGATCCTGAAGAGGTTGACGTTAACATCCATCCCCGCAAAGAAGAGGTGATGTTATTGCATCCTCAGGGAGTAAGTGCTGCAATACAAGATATTGTCAACAAAACATTGCATGCACATATCGGTCATCAATTTGTTCCCGTACAACAATTACCTCATCGATATATTTCAACTCACCGCACATTTCCGCAGCATCATACCATCGAACAAAAGTCACCATACACACAAAATAATATCGCTCAAGCCCCGCACATTTACCATTATGACAGTAGCAATGAGAACGAAACAGCAGAAAAAGTATTATTGAACACTCGCGCAGCAGACTCAATGCAACCTCATGCCAATAATCAGGATATTGCACCGGTAACGATTGATCAAGATAAGAATACTACTGAATATGAAAAAGAATCCGAAGCGTCTGACACAACGGTACAGCTTTCCAGTTATGAAATTATTGGACAATTTTCAACAACATATATTTTGGTCGAGACAGCATCGGGACTTCTTTTGGTTGATCAGCATGCTGCACATGAGTGTGTGATATACCAGCAATTGACTCAAAAAGAGACCAATTGTACAACGACAAAATTGCTGTTTCCTGAATTTATACAACTCGCCGAAGATGATATTATTCGCATGGAACCATATTTAAAAGTTCTGCAGCAGCTTGGTATTGAGGCCGAGATCTGGGGCAACAATCAAATCGTTATTACCGCAACATCGATATTGCTGAATACTCAACCACACAATGATATTATTATGGAACTTCTCAAAAAAATAGATAGTCAAAGCGTTGATACCCTACATCAAGAGGTATTACATCGCGTTCGAGCACTTGTTGCATGTAAAGCGGCAGTAAAAGCAGGGGATATGTTAAGCATGCAGGAACAGCAAGGTTTAATATCATCGTATTTGGCAACTGAAAAGCGACTTTCATGTCCACATGGACGACCAACTAGTTGGCTCATTAGCAATTATGAATTTGAGCGCAAATTTAAGCGCGTGACATCATAAGTGTTTTGTATACAACAGATAAACCGACACACCTACGCGCCCGTAGAGTACCTCAATGGATATTTTTGGGGGTTACGCAGTGCATCAATATCAACATCAATATCCAGTACAGGCCAATGAAGGTGATGTCCATGAAATAATTTTACATGGTAAATCTGTTCAATAGTTGCCTTGAGAAACCAGGAAAATTCGACAAATGGCATAAAAAATTCTTCGGCTCCCACCAAAATCCAAATGCCATGTTGTGATATATTCTGTACTTCAATGCTTGTGGAAGTGCTGTTTCCAACTTTTTTCAATCTTTTTAACATGCTCTCTTACCACTCCTTCCAATTCTCGAAGCTGTCGATCTGAAAATCCTCGATAATCAGCAAGCGCCACTATTGGCTCAATCTAAAATTTTGCTTCCCCGTCTGGCGATAAAATATGTATATGCATTCGCGGTTCTTCATTGGAAAAGAAAAAGAATCTATAGCTCTTATACTTAAAGACCGTTGGACTCATCTGAGTATTCTCCCTTAATTTATTATAAAACACTAGAGCAAACTGTCCATAAAATACAATTATTTTAAGAACATTTTAACAATTCATAATCTATTTCGTGATATGCTGTATGAATACAGCGTTATTATGAAAATGCATAAGGTATCATAGAATGGAATCTCGTATCTATACACGCGCCACTCAATTAGAAACAGGTCAGTTTGTGTGCGCACCGATCAAGTTGCCGTCGTCGATAACTATTCGTTATGGCGTGCATCATAATATTGACTGGGTAAACTGCTTTGTAGCACATATCGATGATATGATTTGCTTTCTCGGGTTTTGCAACAGTGGCGACGATCAGCAATGTTATACTGATCTTGTGCAATTGTTTCCTGGCGCTTTGTTGGTGCAAGATAATGATGGTGCCAGTAGATTATGCCAAAAAATATTTGATCGCTCTACTCAACATAAATTGTCCATGCTCCTCGTCGGAACAGCATTTCAAACACTGGTGTGGACAAAGCTGCTTCATTTTGGCACCGGCGCCAAAATGAGCTACCGTGAATTTGCACAATTTATGGGCCATCCACGCGCTATCCGCGCGGCAGCATCTGCAATCGGTCGAAATAATGTTGCATATCTCGTTCCCTGTCATCGCATTATCAAAAGTAATGGCAACGTACACAAGTACCGCTGGGGAACAACCTTCAAGCAGCAGTTGCTGGATAATGAGCAACGTTAAGTTTGCCACATGAATTAAAACTCAAAAACGTTAATCTTGCCCAAATTGATGCAAATTCACTATTACTAAGCAAGAAGAATATTGACGAAAAATCTGGAGCACTTGAAATGTTGAGGCGCACACTGACATGGTTGTTGATTTGTGTAACACACAATTCCCACAGTGCGTTGATGACTTTTGAATACCAATTAACAACCTTGGCTCAACAGCCAATCGCCATTTCTCAATACCACGAATATTGTCGCCATAAACCAAGATTTTTGAGAAATCAAACAGGGATATGTTATTTGAATGCCGCAATGACACTGTTGCATAAAATGTCTTGCTACCCTGAAGTCAGAAAATTTTTTGAGAGCAAACAAAAAATCCCGTTCGATGATAGTACATTGCAAGAAATACGCACTATAATACACGAGATCATGGAATATTATGAAGAAACTAACTCAAAAACCACTGACGCCATCTTCGCTAATTACTACGATATGTTTTCAGAAGACATAACAAAAAAAACAAATATTTTTGATGCCTGTGGAGGCGGATATGTTTGGGATGTCATTGTAAATCTTATGGCACTGTTAACACAAGGCGATCCCAAGTTTCCTGTTAAATTTGTCACTTGTACCAATTCATATACACCGCAGCCTACGACACTCCTTGAGCAATATCTATCTGCTCGTCTCAATTCAACAGTATGCAAACAAATAGACTTTCCTTCACTCTTATGTATCATCGCACCATTACAAAAGATTCAGGAATTATATAATCAATGGAAAGAGGCAAAAGTAGTCTTCCAGTTAGATCAGGGATTTACCTTTCCGGAAATACTTGATCTAACAAAATACTGCAAAAGTAAAAATGGCAAATCCGCACTGTACCGCTTAGTCAGTGTTGTTGTTGAAAAACCGAAACATACATTTACCATCGTACGTCATGGTCTTATTTGGTATTGGTGTAATGATACGATGATAGCCCAGCTCCCCGATGATGCCATAGCAAAAGCCAGCCGCATTGGTCAGTTTGTACTTCCGGCAAGATCCCCTGTGCAAACATTGCAGCACAACAAGGTCGTTAATGGTTATACCTCGCAAGATGATGCAGCTCTACCATGTATTTTCTTGTATGAACGAATTAATAATTAAGGCATGTTCATAGTTTATATGAACATGCCTTTTCAAAGCTGCACAACAAGTAATTTTTGCATTACCCCGTTTTTTTAATTCCTGAACTGGTAATCTCGGCTGAACTGACAAATTGTAGATCACCTATATTGAGGTATGACGCATCTGAAGGAATCAATATTAAAGTTGTATTAACGTACTTACGGCCAAACTCTGTATTTGTTGAGTTCTTTGGTTCAGATTTATATACAACAATATCCCGATCATAACCGATTCTTCTTTGCGGTTGTATCAAAGTCTCACGTTCACGCGAGTTCAATTTAAACATTTTTGGAATTGAACCATCTTCATTCTGTACTATTCTGGTATGTTGCTTCGTTGTATAAAATACCCCAACCCAAACTGCTTTTGGCGATGCATTAAAAACTTCAACCTCACTCGCTGCGTGAGCAATGAAGGTAAGTGCCGTACCGGCAATTAATAATAGTTTTTTCATAATTCACCTTTTAAAATTTCTAACTAATTTTAATAAGACCAAAGTTATCGGTAATTTGTGCAGTGTTCACATTTTTTGTTGATCCCACATTAAGCCAATATCCGTAATCATTACTAAATGCTCCACCGACGCTACTGCTTGGCGTTGGAAGTTTGATCTCATCCGACATACTCTTTTTTAACGATTTTTTCTGCTTCATATACTCTGTATATCCGTGGCTATTTAAGGCTATCAAGTCTCGATCATACCAAAGCTTCACACTGCCGCTACTATCTCTAAACCTCAATCCAGGACGCTGTACATCTTTAGTTTTTTTGGCCGCTATTTTGCTATCACTTGAAGTAATATCTGGCCACTCACCATCTTGGTTTGGTATTAATATCTTTTTACCATCTTTGGTGTAGGTATAAAATACTGCCACCCAATACGGATTATCGCCGCTTTTCATGTTGGTGACTTCAATGGAATCTGCTTGCATAACGCAGGTCATCAACACGCATGTGAAACCAGCAAAAAATTTTGAACATTGACTTGTCATACATAGCTCCAACACACATAACTCCAACACATTTTTTCAATTTTAGCAGCAACCAACGAATTACTAATTTGCTTTTACAACTCCCGATGCAGTAATAGCTGCTTTAGACACACCTTGTAACGTACCAACATTCAGCCACCACCCGACAATGTTATCCTTAGCATCTAATAGTTCACCACGACCTTTCTCCGTCGGTCGATTCTTGAAATATATTCGGATCTTTTTTTGTTTTTTGAGATTAATAAACTCTTCGTATCCCATGTTGGTCAATGCTATAATATCGCGATCGTAAGTAAGTTTCACATCACCACTAAAAACGCCCATTTTCAATGGAGGACGCTGAATATCATCTTGTTCTCTACCTGGAGAAAGGTGATGTATTTCAGGCCATTCTACTTGATCTTCGTTAGTTGGCATAAGTATCTTATCACCACTTTTTGTGAAGGTATAAAATATCCCAACGTACTTCATTTCTTTAGTATTATTTTTAACTGGAATCTCATCAGCATGCGCAACGAACGCTGCCATTGAACAGATAGCTATCAGTAAGCTTGGTGAAAATTTTTGGTATATGTTTTTCATAATATATTCCCCTTGATTATATGAAATATGAATCATACCATCAGTATAACAGCAATAAATTTCTATCTGCAACAATTTAAATTGATTGCCGCATTTCTAAGATAGCTTGAGATGGATTTTGTGCATTAAGTATCCCGGTACTGGCGGCAAGGTCGATATCGTCTTCAGGAGTAAACGAGAATTGCTGAAGTGATTGTGGGTTGAGTCCCCCATCAAGCCCAATTATATAATGACCTGGTAGATTACTGATAAGTCGTTTCAATTCATCGTACCGCTGAACACTGTTAGAAAGCATAACCTGGCCCGATTTGCCCGGTGTTACGGTCATCAGAAGAATATGATGAAAATAGGGCAAGAGTGGCAAAATAGCCAATACGGGAGTAGCCGGAGACAGTGCACAGCTCGGAATGGCGCCATGCTCAATGATCAATTGCGCCAATTCTTTAAAATGGCACTCTCCGGCCTGACCTGGTATCTCCTGAGCATGTTCATAATGGATTGAGATAATGTCACCTCTTTGGAGCCACAGTTGCCGTATAACTGACGCAGGGTCGTTAACCATGGCGTGTATCCAAAGGGGCACTGTCGTCGTACTCCGCACAGTTTGAACCTCCTCAGCAGATCCTTGGCTGGTGGGAACAAGATTTCCATCCATAATATCAAGATGGAGGCCATCGATAAGTGGTAGGAGCGGTAAATATTGTGGCAATGTTGGGCTATTGCACGGCAAAGGAATTGAAAGAAAAATACGCTTCATTAAGGCATCCTTTGGTCTATGTCTTCATATTCTTAAGAAAGAAATCTGAGTATGGTACTGTAAATCTTCTTGCAATATTATTTCTCTTTTTTATACTAGATTACATGAGCAGGTGCCAAGTGCTCAGTAAAAAGGATGAATTCCAATAGCACTACCGATGAGGTGTATATGTTCGAAAAGATGAAACCGCTCCGCGATTGTTTACTTGTACAGCGGGTAGAAAAAGAAGAAAAATCTGCGGGAGGTATATATTTCCCTGACTCTGCCAAGGAAGAAAAGTCGCAAATCGGCCGTGTATTAGCGGTTGGAAGTGGCAAACATGCCGCTGATGGCTCGATTATTCCTATGCAAGTACAAGTCGACGACCTTGTGTTCTTCGGTAAATTTTCAGGAATCGACGCAGAAAAAGATCTTGTTGTACTGCGTGAAGATGAAATTTTTGGTGTTATCGATAAAAAATAACCAATGCAAAAAATATTTTAGGGAGAATAAAAATGGCTGAAAAGAAGATTTTATTTGGTGTTGATGCTCGTCAAAAGCTTGGCATCGGTGTCGATATGCTTGCCAATGCCGTTAAAGTGACGCTTGGTCCTTGCGGCAGAAACGTGGTACTTGAAAAATCATTCGGTTCACCGATTATAACAAAAGATGGTGTCACCGTTGCACAACAGGTTGAAGTTGAAGGTGAAGTCGAAAACATGGGCGCCAAAATGGTCCGTGAAGTTGCCAGCAAAACAGCTGATGTTGCCGGTGACGGAACCACAACTGCAACTGTGTTAGCACAAGCGATCTTCCGCGAAGGCAACAAATATGTTACCGCTGGCGCAAATCCTATGGAATTAAAACGAGGAATCGATAAAGCAGTTCAACTTGTTGTTGAAGATCTTAAAAAACGATCGAAAAAAGTAAGCAGCAAAAAAGAGATCGAGCAGGTAGCAACTATTTCGGCAAATTCCGACCTTTTTATCGGTAATCAAATCGCTGAGGCCATGGAACGCGTAGGCCGCGACGGTGTTATTACCGTTGAAGAAGCAAAAGGCATGGAAAGTGAATTGACCGTTGTTGAAGGTATGAGATTTGATCGTGGCTATCTATCTCCTTACTTTGTAACGAATTCAGAAAAAATGGAAGCCGTATTGAACGATCCATATATCTTGGTGTTTGAGAAAAAGATTTCAAACATGAAGAGCCTCATTCCAATTCTTGAGCAAGTTGCAAAATCATCTCGTCCGCTCTTAATTATCGCAGAAGACGTTGAAGGCGAAGCGCTTGCAACACTTGTTGTTAATCGCCTTCGTGGTTCATTAAATGTTGTTGCCGTCAAAGCACCTGGATTTGGTGATCGCCGTAAAGCAATGTTGGAAGATATTGCAATCTTAACGGGTGGCCGTCTGATTTCAGAAGATCTTGGATCAAAATTGGAATTGGTAACGCTTGCCGATCTTGGTCGTACCAAAAAGATAATCGTAACAAAAGATCATTGTACGATTGTTGATGGGCAAGGTTCAGAGTCAGAAATTAAAGGTCGCGTGTTGCAAGTTCGCGCACAGATCGAAAATACAACATCTGAATACGATAAAGAAAAACTTCAAGAACGTCTTGCAAAACTTGCTGGTGGCGTTGCGGTCATCCGCGTTGGTGCTGCAACGGAAACCGAAATGAAGGAGAAAAAGGATCGCATCGATGATGCACTGCACGCAACACGTGCAGCTGTTGAAGAAGGCGTCGTCGCCGGTGGCGGAACTGCATTGCTGCGCGCGCAAGAAGCCTTAAAAGCGATCGATCTCGAAGGCGATGAGCGACTTGGTGTACAAATCGTTGTTCGTGCGCTTGAAGAACCACTTCGTATCATCGTTTCAAATGCTGGTTATGAATCATCGGTCGTCGTTAATCAAGTACGTTCAGAATCAGGAAACCGTGGATTCGATGCACGTCACGGCAAATTCGTTGACATGATGGAAGCTGGTGTTGTTGATCCAACTAAGGTTGTACGTTCCGCGTTGCAAAATGCTGCATCAATTGCTGGCTTAATGTTAACAACTGAAGCGATGATTGTTAATATTGCTGAAGATAAAAAAGAAACCCCAGCTGCACATGGTCATCATGGCGGTGGCATGGGCGGCATGTACTAAACTTGTTCCACAAAACTATTTTGTAGTGCATAGTTAACGCAAAAAGAACCGGTATGAGTATAATCAATATACCCATACCGGTTCTTTTTATTCAGCGCACATTAGGATCTGGTTTTTGTAGACGGAATCAAAATTTTTGTTATCTTAATGCCATCGTTAACATAGTCTTTACCATCTTAATACGCAACTCAAGTGATGAAAAAATTAATATTCCTTTTTTCAATATTTTTCCTCATAACGCCATATAGCCAAGCTTTTCATACTTTCGATAAACACAACACAACTGAAGTATGGTGCGATAGTGCTCCAATTTTTAACACATCATTGCAAATATCACTACCTTTTATCCCACTTGTACTTATCAACATCATCAATGGCTATCTCCCGTGTCTGTGTAGAAACTCGCGACAGGTCTCTATAAAAGAGTGTGAACAATTCACGGAATATACAGGACTTGCACAAATATCAAATGATCGTATCGCTCTGACGGGGCCCGGCTTTGTCCACGCACATCAAAACGACAAGCTTTTAAGGGGAAAGACTTTTCCTACTGATTATAAATTACGCATATTATCATACGATACCAACAACATGCTTATCACCGGTTACTATAAAGCATTTTGTAGATCAATAATTTACAACATCCATTCGGGGTTTGAAGAACGCATACCTGCAGCTGAGAAAAACGTATCTTTGCCTTGCCTCATGCCCTCAGGCTTATTTGTTCAAATTGAAACAACCGCAATGGATACATTTATATTGCGCACCATCGCACTGCAAAGCAACAATGTTACGAGTGCAATAACAACTGCTCTGACCTCACCCGCATGTTACAATTTCCCGGAACAGCCAACCCACGAGCTTGTTGCACTTTCTCAAAATACCATCGCAGTATTTCGTCCGCCCCATCATATACATCGCTCCACACTCAATATCGTCGATATTACCAACGGCAAATGCATACGAACAGTTAAAATTCCTATGAACTACGGAGAATTTAAAGTATTTCAAGCATTCTCGGAAAATTTAATATTGATGCGCCTCTCGCAAACTCACAAAAATATTCAAAAACATGGTGTCACGCTATATGACATACAGTATAATCAATTTCATAGCAATATATTCGAGCTTTCATTGCGACCATCCAGACAAATAACTCGACGACATCCGCGAAGCAAATACTCACCCTACCAGCAAGATGGCCCACAACTAATTTCAACCGATCCGCCCTCAGCAATAATTGACGTTGTCCCAACCTCAGAAAATCAATTACTTTGCTTGGTGAAAGACAAGAGACACTATTACATCGAAAACTGGCAGCCAGAATTGATTGAAGAGACTACCGATCCAAATTAAAAAATATCGAGCATCCACGACTTCATGCGCGCAACAACGCGGTGCATAAGCGTATGATTGCCAGAAAATAGTGATCCATCTCGTGAGCGCATGGCAATATATTCCAGCAATCCGTATCCTGTTGCATAGATAGGGCTTTGCAAGCGCGGTGTATGATCAATCAGAGGAATACCTTTCCGTACCGAACAGCGAAGTATTTCAGCCGCTTGTTCCTTTAATCCTGATAACAAAGATCCACCCCCCGTCAAGACCAATCCAGCAGGCATCGACGAGCGTAATTGATATCGTTCAATTTCCTTACTCAACATCATCAAAATTTCGAACGTTCTTGGCTCAAGTACTGAGAATAGATCACTTCTCATAACCGACTGTCGTCCTATTCCATCCATTTGAGCAATCTCAAACCGATAATCATCCCCAAACAGGTGATGATCAACGATGCCATGTTCTTTTTTAATCCGTTCCGCATCGTGTAATGTTGTTTGTAAGCAAACTGCAATATCATTCGTAAATACATTACCCGCTATGGGAATAATGTAGGTATGACGAACTGTCCCCCGCTGATAAATAGCAAAATCGGAAGTGCCACCGCCGATGTCCAACATACCAACACCTAAATCTCGCTCATCCTGACTGAGAACGGCAGCAGCCGATGCGATCGGTTCTAAAACAACATCATCAACAGCAACGCCCGCCAGTTCACAACAACGTATCAAGTTTTGGACCGAGGCGACCGCCCCCGTAATTAAATGTGCTTGCACTTCCAATCGTACACCATACATTCCTCGTGGATCTTTTACCACATCATGCCCGTTAAGAGTAAAAAACTGGGGAACCGCATGAAGTAATTGCTGACCTTCGGGAAGAATAACCGATTGTGCAGATTGCATCACGTGCGTAATATCGATCTCACGAATCTCCCCATGCTTAATCATTACCATACCGTGAGAATTAAACGAGCATATATGACCGCCCGAAATACCGATCGACACTCGCTCAATACGATGTCCTGAACTCAATTCCGCTTCATGAATAGCATCTTGCAGAGCAGCTACAACGGGACTCATCGTTACCACGACACCACGAGATAATCCAACAGAAGGTGCTTGTCCAAATCCAATAATATTCATCGATCTATCGGCCGCTAACTGTGCGATCAACACACATATTTTTGTTGTTCCGATATCGATCGCCGTAATAACCTGTTCTCCCGTACGTATTTTCATGAAAGCTCCTTGGCAACAATGAGGTATTCCGGCACCCGAAGATCAATCAGCCATTTACCATTTCCCCGTTTACGAGTAGTTAATGACCCAGTTTTAATTTTTTGCTCAATACATTGCATAGCACGGACCATGTCATCGGAAAATTGTGTTGTATGCCACGCAGAAAATTCTATACGCATTTCACTACGAGAGACTAACAATATTCGCGTCATATCAAACCAAACAACGAAATATGATGACAAAATATCTGCGGGAATCGAAGACAAAAACGACAAATACAACAGCTGCTCTTCAGGATGTTGCTCATAATTCTGCACCGTCATATGCGGCAATTGCTCAAGCGCAACAAGACTATATTCCGTTGTAGAGATCAATGCATTGTCATCAACAAGAACTAATCCATGGTTAATCAGCGCCCGTGGACGTGCGTGATGGATCGTAATCACCGCACGTTGCGGACTGCGATAGTCGATAGTAACTTCACGAACACTTGCTGAAATATGCTGCAATATCAAACGCAACGCATCGGCACGTAGCCATCCACGGCGTGGCAGCTCTAAACAAGCAGCATGTAATGCTGCACGTGTTGCCATCGAGACATATGAATCCATAACAACAGCATATGAGCATGGTGGCATAAATAGGCGATATCCTATTCCAAGCATCCATACTAATACTAATAATGCAATGCCATGATGCACTGAACGTACATAAGTCTCTTTTGAACGGTACATCCCTTACCCCTCCGTAACCCTTCCTGGCAACTTTATAATTTTTTATGACAAAACGTCAATAGGTTGCCTAAAAAAGTTACGAGGACGTAGCATAGAGTCAAAATTTTATATTCTGGGAACGGGATGATATCATAAATAGCAGAATTCCTGCTGCAACGGCAGCGTTATACGAAACATCTCGTGCAACCTGTGGAATGGTAATTCGCGTTCCCTGTGCAATAAAGGCAGCATGCACGCCGACCGCCTCATTACCAATAACCAGGCAGGTTGGAGCTTGATAAACTACGTGATCTGCTCGTTCGCCCCCAAGTGCTGCAACATACATGTTGTAACCAGCTTTTTTCAACTCATTAAAAGCAGTAGTGCTCGTCAATGGTCGATATATATCAATCCGTTCCGTGAGCCCCGCAGCAGATTTAACGACAGTGCCGCTCAAGGGAGCAGTCTGTTTTTCAGGTATCACAATTCCCTGAAATCCCGTACAGTAAGCTGAACGAATAATAGCACCAACATTGCGCGGATCTTGTATTCCATCAAGAAGAACGATATGTGGAAATTTATCAGGATTGAAACATGAATTTCGAAATGGGAAAACACCTACCGCTGCAACAATACCTTGATGGTCTGGCGATTCAGCTATATCGGTGAGGCGCGTCCGTGAAACAGTCACTATTTCAACATGCCGTGGAATGAGAGTTTGTAATGTAGCAAACGATTTCGGTCGCGGATCTGTACTATATACCTTGTAAACCGATCGCCGCTTGATGCTTAATACTTCACGTATCGCATGAACTCCAAAGATAATTTGATATGATTGCTGCATAGAGAGACTTTCAATGAACAAAAATGCTGTTGTTACATCAGTATACTACAAATTCGTTCTGCCATAACTTTGTAGAGGCAGTTGCCCTGATAAATACCATATGTTACTCTTCAAACGAAAAATAGTTTTGTCGTCGTAACAGGAATATTATAGAATGCTTTCTTTCATAATTCCCCGCAAAATATACACCATTCTTCACAGCATACTGTTCATTGCCGCGCTATTAATCGTTTCATGGTTCTTTCCCTACCAGCAGAGCGATACCGAACACCAACAACTTGCTCGCCAAAAGCTTCTCGATGAGCATGGCAAAATACAACAGGTTCTTTTCTCACCAGATGATATGATTCGAGAGGTGTTACTGGGACTTATCTCACTCGAAAAAGAACGTATTATTGTTGCATCTTATGTTATTACCGATCGTGCCATTGCAGAGGCACTGATTACGGCCCACAAGCGCGGAGTGCGTGTTGAAATCGTCACCTGTCGTTCTGGTGCACAGGAAGGATGGAGTAAGATCAATTTACTGATCGCCGCCAAAATTCCTGTCTATGTATATCCTGCAGGATTTTCTCGTTCGCTCATGCACAATAAATTTATCATCTTTTTCTCGGTAACCCTCGGCAATGGACAAAAGATGATTATCGGTACCGGCTCCTACAATATGACCAACGCCGCATCAGACACCAACCAAGAAAGTTTTATATTTCTTGAACAACGTTCTATCATCAAAAAATATATACAGCGCTTTGAACACCTAAAAAAGCATTCGATACGCACACGAACACCATCCAAGGCATAAAACTTGTGCTCTGTTATACAAAGGAATAATCTATACGTAGAAATATAACTCAAAGATACAAGATACAAATAAGGATCATTCTATGAAAATAGGGAAATTAATTTTAGTCACTGCGTACAGCATGGTCATGAACAATGCCATCACGTGCATGGAAAATGACGCCCCTATATACCATATACCTTCTGTTTATGCACAATCAAGTAGCCATGGCAGTCAATACCAAAGCTTGCTTATACAAACTACAGAAACTAAATCTGAACAGGCCGCACATGAAGTAGAATATGCCAACATACAAACCCGCTACGTTAAGGAAGCATTGTCATCGATAACTTTTGCAATACCTGAGAAAGTCACTGCCCAAAGATGTCAAGCTTCGGATCATATTACAAATTGGACTGCAACGTATTCACCGGAATCATATAATAGAATGGTCTGGTTCTTACATCAATATAAAAAAATCGACTGCTTATATAATGTCAAAATTCCTTACACATCATATACCATGCACACACTACTTGGAGACTATCGCCCACATATTACATCCGCCTGGTTGCTCAGTGCAATCGCTCTCGCTGCAAGTAAATTTGTACCCTTTATTTCGACACCAGCACAAAAAATATTTAATATGACATCAGTACCATTCTTTATGCAAGCACTCGGTCAACACGTAGGAGCGATCGCAACTGCTTACGATCATCTATCTCTCGATAGTACATTTGCTCGCGAAGCAAATCAAGGAGCATACAAGCTCAACAGTAACACTTGCACACTCACCTACACACCATTAAAAGAAATGGCATATCAAACAACAAGTGAGAAGGATGAAAACAGCTTTTGGACCAAATGGTGGCCGTGGCGCTACGCAAAAATTGTGTAACCAACCGGTGTTACTGTGCTTAGCCCATTGAGCATGGTTGTGACAAATAAATAATATTTCCGTATAAATCCTTGCACACCGCCGAAATACCCCATTCTTCCACAACGGGAGCTTGGGTAAATTCTACGCCAAGCGCTTGAAGCCGTTCATATTCTTCGTGACAATCGTCGGTACTCAGGCTAAAAAACGGCTTTTGACCACCACCTTGATGACCAACCAACAATTTTTCCTGATTACTTTCTGCCAACATCAGCACCAACTCAACGTTACGCTGTTCAGGAAGACAGATCGTTAACCACCGCATAGTGCCAAATTGCACATCGGTATGAACCAGAAAGCCAAGTTTTTGATAAAACCTTAAAGCATCATCTTGATCATGCACAAAAAGCGTCAGATGACTTATGCTTTTCATATTTTACTACCTAACATATACAACAGTTTCTAGTAGTAGTAGTAGACCCAAATAGACGCGTCCATTCTTTGATCAACATAATTACACTTGCGGTAACTCCAGCAGCTGCTAGTCCTTTCAACACATCTGAAAGACCTACGTCTGATGAATCATCAAGCGCTCGTATAATTGTCACTGGAAGGCAAATGGTATGTTTCAATGTTATTCCCGCACCTTTGAAAAGATCCACTAGGAATTTTACCTGAAATGCTTCCCATTCTGCTTCACGATCAGCACGCATCTGCGCATGTGCGGTCGCACGAGCCAGCGCATCCGCTTCTTCTTGTAATTTCTCAGCCTTAGTTGGGAATAACCAGCTGCCACTTGCCGGAACGGTTGTTGCCAAATAACAACAAGCTGCTAACGATATCAATAATTTCTTCATAACTATGTTCTCCACCTTACCTTATCAATAAAACTGTCTTACATGTCAGTATATATACAAAACATAAATAATCAAACAAACAAAACTATTACGCCATTATTAATACAATTTGCATCATTTACCTATACAAAACTCGCGAAAAACTTGATCAAACGCAGCCTCTTGGATCGATTTGCCGGTCAATTCGGTAATACATTCAAGTGATTGTTGAAGTTGCAAAGATATCAATTCATAATGTGGCGATGAAGACTGACACGCAATAATCACCTCTTGCATATAACGTTCGAGGGGTACCAAAACAGCACTATGTCGTTTATTAACCAAAAACGGAACATTGTACTGCATCAGTAACTCGTTCGCACATCGAGCCAATAATTGCTCAAGAAGTTCGATACCTTGGCCAGTTTTTGATGCAACAGCACAGCGAATAGTATGCTCAGGTATTAATTCGCCACCTACACGTTCAAGATCAGCTTTATGTTCAACGATGATCACTCGCTCGCGATATCGCCGCTGAATATCGCATATTCTTTCATACTCATCTTCTATTAAGATTCGTGAGCAATCAACCACTATCATCACCATATCCGCTTGTTCAAGGGATCGCCACGAACGCTCAATTCCCACCTGTTCAATAACATCCTCCGTGGCCCGTAAACCCGCAGTATCAACAAATGTCCAGGTCATCCCATTCATTACCCGTCGTGCTTCAATAGCATCGCGCGTTGTTCCCGCAATAGGGGTTACAATTGCTCGATCATCACCGATTAATGCATTGAACAAAGATGACTTTCCAGCATTGACAGCACCAACAATTACCACACGCATGCCATCTCGTAACACCATTTGAGTACGTGATGCATGCAGCATCGTTATAACTTGCTGATGTACTTTTTTAAGACGGTTAACAATTTCATCATGAAATACCGTAACCTCTTCAACGAATTCAAAACTTGCTTCGCACCATGACATAATCGAAATTAATTCACGCTCAAGGTCAGCAAAGACTGCTGACATGCTCCCTGACACCTGTGCAAGCGCCGCGCGAACACCCTGCTCAGTTTGTGCATGAATTAACTCATGAATTGCTTCTGCTTGCAAAAGATCTACTTTATTATTCATGACAGCTTGTTGCGTAAATTCACCCCGCCGTGCAAGTCGTGCTCCTGCGCGGACCAAGCGCTGAATAATGGCGTCAATAATTAATACATTGTAATGACACGTAATTTCAACAGTATCCTCACCGGTAAACGTTCGTGGTGCACCCAGTACACTACACATCACTTGATCAATGACTTGATCATTTTCATCAGTAATTGACCCATAATGAATAGTATGCGTTTGCTGTTTTTGCAAAGACTCCTTCGACCGCAATACAACACACTGAGCCGCAATTGCAAATGCCGCCGGTCCAGAAACACGAATTAGCGCCAATGCGCCACTGCCACCGAGAGGCGTGCAGCATGCAACAATTGTCTCGGGCATTATATACGAAATATTGTTAGTAGGCAGATTCATCATCTTGCTGAGACATCATCGTCCGATGTGTCAATAAAACCTTGTGACCACGTAAGTTAACTTTAAATGAATGACGCGATGTTTCTAAAAGCAAAAGCGACAAACTTGCAAGTATTTTACGTTCCTGATCTCCATCTTCAGCAAGCCGCTGCGACAAAGTAATCCGCACACAAAAATCTTGCTGTTCCACAGAAAATCTTACCTGCTCCTTATGCATCCCATCCAAAACATGGCGCAACCATGATTCCATGTGAGAAATGATTGCAGCATTCCAAAGCGGCACGCGTTGTTCTTCAACATGAATCTCTTCAGGCGCAGCAATCGGTGTTGTTATGGCAACATTTTTTTCGCGAATTTCAGGTCTTTGTTCCCGATACGTTCGTGATTCTTTGACTTCACGCTGATCACGCACCCGCTGCTCACGCTGAACAGGTTCCTTGTGATACTGCTCACGCTCACCACGAGTATCACGTCGCTCACGCTGCTCAGAGCGATTTGACGACGAAGTACGTTGACTTGATGATGATGATTCACGCCTACCTTCGTAGCGCTGTTGTGACCGATCATGAGTACGATCTGTGTATCGCTCACGATGCTCACTGCGCTCACGGCCAGAACCTGCTGCACGATCTAACGTTGGAATAGGATGAGGATCTTGCGACTTTGCAACAATCTTATCGTCCCAATACAACGCAATACGCGCAGATTTTGTCGTTAAGCCAAAAAAATTTTTTTCGGGATATTCAAGAATTTTGATTGAAAAATCCCTCGGATTATCGGCCTTAGCAAGCCCAAGTTCAATTGCTTTTGCAATTGAAGAGGCTTCCTGAACAACAGATTTCATAATGAGGGGCTCCTTACGTGCCTATGAGAGAGAAGGGTATGTTCTCCTAAGATACAATACATACCATGCTTCATAATCTGGTAGTATATCATCAGGTGATACTGGAGTGGGAAACGGGATTCGAACCCGCGACCTTTGCCTTGGCAAGGCAACGCTCTACCAACTGAGCTACTCCCACACATATTCAGTATCTTAAGGTAACAAAGCCACGATAATTGTCAAACAATCATGCGAAAGAGCACTCTATGATCAATACGCTCACCGGAACAATCAGTTATATTGAAAGTGCCATCCTCACTGTTGAAGTCGCCGGTTGTGGATTTGCCGTTTCAGTCCCTCATCACGAGAAGTACACTATTGGACAAACAGTATCCCTCTTTACTTACCTTCACTGGAACCCTGAATCGGGCCCTGCTCTGTTTGGATTCTCTACCTCAACCGATCGCCAATTCTTCCTCATGACTACCTCATGTTCCGGACTCGGCCCAAAATTAGCCCTTTCTCTTCTCAATCAAGCATCAATTGCAACCTACGTCGCTGCTATTACGTGTGGTGACACCAGCATGCTCCACAACATTAAGGGCCTCGGTCCCAAAAAAGCAGAAACGCTCGTTCGTGAACTTCGTCCCAAGATTGAACAATTATCCGATATTTCCACAGGTCCCGAAGAAACCTTCATTCGTCATTTTAAAGATTTAAATGAAACGCTCACAGCACTCAAATATTCATCAAGCGAAATTAACCACACACTCGATCAACTACGACAGCAACAAAACCTCAAAACGGCGACCTTTGACCAATTGCTCCGATCAGCGCTTGCCTATTTACAAAAAGCTCACGTATAGTAGATCCTGTCTGAGTCCATGATATTTGCTGTAACATCCTTAATAAGCTGACAACTTGCATGCCACATACGATCTTGTACATAAGTGGAGCATGAATGAATCTAATCAACCCATTAAAAGCAGTACTTTTCCAAATGAAACTATTGCGCGGAATTCCAAGCCTCGTTCCCCAATTTGTTATACTTGTTCGCGTACCAGACCCTTGTGGTATCACAGGGCCTGCACGATGTTCGGGCAACATCGATCCTATATATTCTTCTGGTATTGAGAGATCCTTGCGCCTTGTCGTTTTTCTTATGCGGTGACTATAGTCCTCCCCTGCAGTATTACTGGAATCAGGCATATCAGGAAGCTCTCTCGACAATCCTATTATATGACCCTCATTATGATAATACTTCAGAGCAGCATAATTCATAGGAGAATCAAGATAGTAATTCACAGCATCATTATCAGGGTCTCTGCCTTTGTGCATAAAACGTATCTCTCCAGCAAAGTCATTAACATTTGCTTCAGTAAGAAATTGATACTTTTGTTGCGCCTTAATATTAATGTCTTTAACATTAGCAATACACTGCTTAAGGTGATAGCATTCAACGATTGGCATACAAAAATTCCATATCAATGATCCAGTAAAGAGGCCAACGCGTCCTACCGATGGCAATTTCAAGCAAAAATTTTGCAGCAAAAAACACCGTATGATTGCTGGCATATTAATAAATGGCTTGTTGCACTCGTAAGTATTAACAATTGGCGCAATACATTCTCTCCCATAATCAAGATACCTGTCATAGTCTCTTATTCTTTGTCGACTATCTAATGTATAGGGAGCAAACCGAAAATCATAATCACTGATAGGCTTACTAAACCATGCTCGGAAAAATGCAGCATTCATGTATTTTGATGGCGACAATTGTCCTAGCAGTATGAACAATATGATACATTTTTTGTTTTCTACCATATAAACTCAACTCGGTAACAACTTTACAACCCACAATACTGTGTTTTCATACCAAGTATTCTTTCTACCGCTTCGCGCAAGCGTTCTTTCGTAATTCGTCCATCACGCACCGCACTAACAATACTTTGATGGATTGCAACAAAAGTTTCGGGATCAGGACATTGAATAGTACCATTTTCCAGTATTTCTTTACCAAACAAAAGTATATCACAACCTGCTTGTAATGCCAGAATTGCAGCTTCAGCCAACGTGCCCGTTTTTTGCAAAATTCCTTGCATTGTCAAAGAATCGGTTATTACCACACCTTGATATTTCAGCTGTTTACGTAAAAATTCTTGAATAATATACGGAGAAATTGTTGCAATATGGTTAGTATCAAAACTATCGTATACCACATGCGCCATCATTATTGCAGGAATTTTGTCGAGGTGAGTAACAAAGGGAACAAGATCACGTGCCATCAGTTCATCATATGACTTTTGAACATGAAAAACCCCAACATGAGAATCAAATATGGTACCACCATGCCCCGGAAAATGCTTCATAACAGTAATCAACCCTGCTGCACAATACCCTTCGTTCGCTGCACCAACATGTTGCGCAACTTCGTATGCATCTTGAGAATACGTACGATCACCTAAGAATGAACTCAACTCTGCAACATCAGCTACCGGCGCGCAATTCATCAAAATTCCTGCGGTACGCAATCGTTCTCCCAACAAGCGCGCTATTGCATATGTTTTTTGCGGATTTTGCATATTTCCCACTGATCTTTGACTCGGAATATCGTTAAAAACAATCCGCTGTACGCGTCCACCCTCCTGATCTGCTGCAATCACGAGTGGAATTCGATGTCGATTACGAGCTGCCTGTTGTTGCAATGTTGTGCTGAGTTGCGCCACTTGTTCAACACCGCCGGCACAATTCGATTTGTAGTAAATGATCCCCCCCAAACAGTATCGTTTAACCAGATCGGTGATACGCGCTGGAACTTCAGTCCCCTCAAATGATATCATCATTGTCTGGCCAACCTGTTCTTCAATTGAAAGATCAGCAACGGATACCCCCAATACAAAAGTACTCCAAAAACAGATTATTCGCATGATTTGATAATAACCTCGATACATCATGATTCCCCCATGTTATGACACTATTTTTTTTAAATATACATCATCGAATAGACTCACCACAACGAACAAGGAACCGCCTCCCCCTGCACATTTCTCGTCCTTGCTCTTTTCCCGTGCCTCATGATATCATGGTATGATCTCGTTTCTTAATTATTTTTTCAATCGGTGAGGAATATTGTGCGATCCGAAAAAAATCTTGTTTGGATTGATCTTGAAATGACCGGTCTTATCCCTGAATCTGATGTTATTTTGGAAGCTGCTGTTATTATAACTAATTCTGATCTTGAACCGATCGGCGAAGAACTTTCGCTAGTAATTCACCAACCGCGAGAAATACTCAATACAATGAATAATTGGTGCCAAGAGCAACACACAAAATCTGGCCTTATTAATGCTGTTGAATCTTCGACCATTACACTCGAAGAAGCAGAACAAGAAATATTGGTGCTTCTCGACACCTACTGCGTTCGACAAAAGGCAATCATCTGTGGTAACAGCATTTTTCAAGACCGTGCATTTATACATCGCTGGATGCCACGAATCGATGCTTTTCTTAATTATCGTATTGTTGACGTATCAAGTATTCGTGAAGTCATTGCACGCTGGTTCGCTGGCGACAAAAATGTATTCTTCAAGAAACAGGACACTCACCGTGCACTGAGCGACATACGTGAATCGATCGCCGAATTGCAACATTACCGCACCCATTTTTTCCACACCATACCGGTCGATGAAGATTAGCAGTACGTGTAAAATATATTCTATTTGAAACTCAAATCACTAATACTAGTAGGCCATTTTCCTAATAAACAACTATTTGGTATGCTATGAATGAGAACAGAGTGAAAATACCGGTGAAAATAGAGAGTAAGTATGCTGTATAAAAAATCATTTCTCATGCAACTCATATTATTGCAGTTATCAAACATCGTAGGATTTTCCAGCTTTGCTCCACAGATAACAAATTCTCCCCGTGATGACAATGCAAAACGTGGGGATATTACACTGCAAAATACAGCATTTTTCACCATTGAAACTTGGACCAATTTGCACGCATTCCTTAAGGGAACTGATCGCAACAAAGCTCTACAGCGATCATTGCCAAATACACCGGCAGCAGACCGTATACAAGTTACCTATCAACAGTTTACTACTGCTCTGCAAAATATTATTGACCTCCAAATCACAACACTAAATACAACAAGTAATCACCAAACCATGTTGAATCCGGATCCGGATAGACTTTACCTTCAAAAACTTATTGTCCCCCATCAAAGCACCATATATTTTTTCGGTGATTTACATGGTGATATTGCATCGCTTATGCTGTGCATTGACTATCTGCGCCACCAAAAAATTATCGACAATAACTGGAATATCAAAAAAGGACACTACATATTTTTTGGCGGAGATCTTGTCGACCGTGGCGAATTTGGTGTTGAAGTGATAGCAACACTGTGCCATCTCAAGTTACAAAACCCTCATAATGTATTTCTCATACGAGGCAATCATGAAGATATTGCCATAAACCGTCGCAACGGCTTTTATGCTGAATATACTGCAAAATTTAAGGATAAACTCAATGATAAAACCGAGCTCAAAAAATTCAATGCTCTCCTCCAAGAATTTTATGCTGCACTGCCAGTTGCCCTATGTCTTGGTACTCAAGAAGGCAACAAGACATATTATCTTCAGTTATGTCATGGCGGACTGGAACTTTATGACTTACATCCCCTCTTAAAGCACAATGGAAAGCAATTATCATCTCGCGGAGAACAGCTTTCAAGCCATATCATGACGTCAATAAATCGTAAAGATTTCCTAACCGATATCTTCAAAGATCATCCCGACCTTAAAGCATCGCTCCGCATTGAGACTCAATACGTTGAAGATCTGCCCCAACTCCAAGCATATATGCATGAAACAACACCAATATCGCTATCATCAGGATTTATGTGGAATGATTTTTCTGCAGCTTCTGAAGCAAGTATCCCTGTTACCCGTTTTATACCTGGCAGAGGTCTCCAATTAGGCAGCACGCTGGCACATGCAATATTTGAGGCAATCAGCCTCCCCCAACATCAAGTCGTTGGAATTCTCCGAGCTCATCAGCACAACAAATCTATGTATCAACTACTACCATGTACAAGCTGTAATCAAAGCGTATATAAAATCCCCTGGAAATCCCCAAATTATGGCGCACAACATCACGCTGTTACCACCGTAGCAACGTGTATGTTTACTCCATCACCCTCATTCGTGCGCATCTCATTCGACAAGCCATCAATCGCCACCGATCATATCTCAGGATGGATGATGACCAATTTCTATATTCCCGATTTCAATGAAAAAATGCTCAAACCGGGCATTGAAAAAACGGTTACGTGGTCGCTTAAAGGACCAATTCCCTTCGAAGAATGGAAAAATGAACGCGATTTTTAAATTGCAGAGAATCGTATCAAAATAAAGTTACACGTCGGTATGTTGACCACCTCAACACCTCATTGTTATGGTTTTAAAAGATCACTTCATGAGGGGAAATAATACGTGAAATACTTGAATCAACGATACGTCATAATAAGTTTGCTATGCTCATCGCAACTCGTCTCATCATTCGAAATTGTACAATTAGCTCAGCAGCTGAACACTTTCAGCGAAAGCATAAAGCACTCAAATCGTATTATCGAGCAAGATGTTGATACCTGGACACATTTACATGAAACATTAAAAGCAAAGAGTTGGGAAAAAACTACACCATTATATGTAACTTATGAACAATTCACCAGTGCATTGCAACGCATCGTAGGTCAACAATTAGCTACACTCAATGCTACATCTCCTCCACCTAAAAAATATACCACAGACTCCAATCGCATTTATATCCAAAAACTTATTATCCCACAAGAGAGTAAAATATACTTTTTTGGCGATTTACACGGGGATATTGCATCGCTCGTTCTCAGCTTAGCTCAACTGAAAAAATTAAGAGTCATCGATAATAATTGGCTAGTACAAGGCAACAATTACATTTTTTTTGGGGGTGATTGCGTTGATCGTGGTAATTTTTCTGTTGAAGTCATTACTACCATCTGTCAACTCAAATTATTAAACGAAAATCGTGTGTTTTTTATACGAGGCAATCATGAAGATACTGAATTAAATTTCGAATTTGGCTTCAGGAAAGAATATAAAAAAAAGTTTGAAAAAGAATTGAGTATTTCAGCAACCAACAAAGAGTTTTTCACACTCCTAAAAGAGTTCTATGCATCACTCCCCGTTGCAATATTTGTTGGCATACAACAGCATGATAAAAAAACATATTATGTACAACTTTGCCACGGCGGTCTTGAACTGTATGACATACACCCCCTATTGCAACAAAAGGGATCCACCCTGCCCGGCAACGCTGGATCTCTTACAAGCCATGTAATTCAATCAATGAATCGTCGACAATTCCTAGAAGATTTACAAAAAAATACCAAAACGCTAGATCTGAAAGATGATATTAAGACAGGTGGTAGCTTTGAAAGACGACTCGATGAAAAAACGCCAACTACTAAAAATTCGGGTTTTATGTGGAATGATTTTAATGCTAGCCCACAAGTCGAAATACATCAAACAGGGTTTCATTCTGGCAGAGGCTTTAGCATGGGTAGTACACTCGCACACGAAATATTTGATGCAATCAGCCTTCCACATCATAAAGTGGTTGGAATTATACGCGGACATCAACATAACGAAACAATGCCACAATTATTAAACGATACCGCTATCAAAGATGCAAACAAGAAAGTGCTCGAAATATTCAATCATGAAACTTGGGAATTATCACATCTAAAAGCCCATCAACCTCCTCCACCACGTCCTCAACCTTTTCCACTAAGCGGCGACGGAAATGGAGGTGTATATAAGCTGCCTTGGCAACCTAAAGCGAACGGCTCACAACACCATGCCTTCACAACTGTTGCAACGTACAAGTATACACCGTCTCCTTCATTTTTATGTATAAGACTTGATGCACCACCGCCAAAATCAAAAGATTCATTATCTGGATGGATAATGACCAATTTTTATATTCCTGGCTTCAATGATAGCATGCTCAAGCCCAATGCAAGTACCCTTCTTAGTTGGAACGGAAAAACACAAGGGTTCACTCAATGGAAAAATGCCGTTAATTTTTGAATATTGTTTGAACTACTGCAAAGGATTCGGGTGAAACCATAGGTTCTTGATAGCGCATTCTCGTTGTATTGCACGAAACAGTGCAAGATGCCAACTTATTTTTACACTTTTAAGATATATTTTTCTCATATTCTGATGTTGAATGCGATGCACCGGTGGCAGCGATGGGCCCAATATTTTAACCTCCCAGCCATTTTTCCGCGCAACATGACGCATCAAGTGCACATAGCGCTCCGACTCTTGTTGTAATAAATGTTCATCCTTATGTTGCAACAAAATTTCCGACATACGCACAATCGGTGGATAACCAAGATTATGACGATGCGCAATTTCATACTCATAAAAATTCATATACTCACGCTCCGAGAGATACGAAAATATGGGATGCTGAATAAACGACTGCACAATAACATCACTTTCTCGCGTTACTCGTCCCGCCCTGCCGGCAACCTGCAATATTTGCTGCAACGTTGTTTCAGCTGCATTGTAAAAAGGAAGCGTCAAATTACTCTCTGCCCAAATAATGCCCACCAACGTTACTTTGGGGAAATGGTATCCCTTGGTTACCGTTTGTGTCCCTACCAAAATATCGATTTCTCCCTGTTGCATACGCTCAAGAGTAGTATGCCATGCACGTTTCTCACGCACCGTATCAGTATCAGCACGTGCAATTCGTGCTTGAGGAAACCGTTTTGCTAAGAGCTCAACCAGGCGCTGTGTCCCAACACCCCTTTTAATGAACTTCTCATCCGAAACATTGCAGGATGGGCAAGATAGCGGTAATTGCTGTTCACCCGCACAATAGTGACATACCAATTGATTACCGGTATGTAAAGTAAGTGACACTGAGCATGCATGACAAGAAAAAATATATGAACAAGCTTGGCACTGCACAAATTTATTAAGGCCTCGACGATTCAAGAAGATAATCGTTTGTTCTCGACGCACCAATCGTTGCTGAATCGCATCATGTAACTGATCGGTAATCCATATTTGTTCACGATCTTGAAAGCGCTTTGTTCGATGCGCCAATGAGGCTATCGTAATACGAGGGAATGATCCTGAAAATCGTTCTGTTAAACGGTATAGAGACCATTCTTGACGATCAACTTGTTGCAACGATGCCAGTGAAGGGGTGGCTGATCCCAAAACTATGGGAATGTTATACGAACGTGCACGAAGCAATGCAGCCTCTTTGGTGTTAATACGTGGATGCCGCTTTTCCTGAAAACCAGCATCGTGCTCCTCATCAATAATAATAAGGCCCAAATTCTGACACGGCAGTAAAATTGGGACATGAACACCAACAAGAACAATCGGTTTTTGCTCAACCAACGCCTGCCATACCTCTTTTTTTACCGATGGCTTGGTTGCAGAATGATAGTCATATACAGGAATAGTATTCTTTTGCAAACGTTGTTGTAATAAATTCGTAAAAGTAGCCGCTAACAAAACCTCGGGTAGCAATAACATGGTTGTTCGTCTTTGTTCATAAGCTGCTTGTATCAGGCGTATATATACCTCCGTTTTTCCAGAGCCAGTAACGCCGTATAAAACCGCAGGTGCATATTCTGACTTTTTAACGGTTGCAACAATACCGTCAACAGCATTTTGCTGTTCTTGCGTTAATTGTGTTACTGATCCATTGTGTATACCATGCACTCCATTAATTTCCTGAACTTGCATTTCATCCGGTTGCGCTATTCTACGATACAATAACGCAGCATCTATGCCATAATAACTACTCAGCTTTTGAATAAAATGATGATATGCCTCATCAAAAAATACCCGTTCAACTTCGAGCATATCTCGTATAGTAAATGATCCAGTAGGCTTTTCATAATCAAGTGCACAAATCATACCGCGCTCAACACGCTTTTGCAAAGGAACACGTACTAACATGCCAACTCTTACTTCTTCAAGAAAGCATGGTGGCACATGATACGTTAATGGACGAGCATACCCGTTCAATAGCTTTACTGTTGCATACATAAATAAGCTACACCGTGTTAGAGGTATCAAAATTATACCTTTATCAGCATAGCTTACTAAGATAATTTTGATACCTACACAATTGCCACAACATGACAATCATCTTAATTTATGAATAATTCCTCGCCACCATGAAACATCTGTTATTTTATCAAGAGGTAATTCACCAGCATCCTGTGTCATGCGACGAGCACTATCATGGGAAGAACTATTTGATCTAACATAGATAGGCTGCAAGAATGTATCCATTGTATGGGACGTCTTGACCCCTGCCAGTGATATGACATGATTAATTGTACACCAGTAAACACTCGAAAATCTCACTAAATCATACTTCACACTTTGTATCGTGTCGTTGACAATAAAACGTGCCCATTTAATAACTTCTTCAGCGTACGCTTCGGAATTATGAAACTCATGAGAACCTTTTTTAATCATATGTTCAAGCATATATCGTATTCTTTCTAAGGGACATGGATGCGACCTAAACCAATCGTTAATAAGTGCAACAATGAAATGATCTTTGTTCTTTGGGACTTTTGGCTCCATCCAACACTGCGACAAAAGACGACTGATATGAAAGCAGGTCAATACACGAAGCCATCCTCCGTGATAGAGATCTGCTCCCATTAGATCCATACTCAGCAAATCAGCTTCTTTTTCTAAAGACTTTTGCATGGGCAACAAAGTATCGAGACGAAGGTAATGAAGTTCAACACAATGTGCCAATTCATGTGCCAAAACATACGCAAGCTTGGTTTGCAGATGTTTTGGAGATACATTACAAAATGCATCTCGCAACAAAAAATTATTACCACGTGGTAGACGAACAACGATTTGAGGAAAATAATTCCTGCTCTCTGAACACAGGATGAGCTCTGAAGATGCAGTACCTTCTGAATCAGCGGATACTGTCAGCAGAAAAAATGGCAATATATCAATTTGAAAAGAATTTGCTTGTTTCTTCATACGAAAAAATGCATAGGGTAGCATCGGCCGCAAAATAAGTTCACATACTTCTAGATAATTTCGTGGAAGATCTTGATAATTAATCTCATCAAGGCGACGTTGTATTTTTCTGCCATCTTCACGAGTTTTGTAATGTTGTTCATCCTTGCATAGTTGCCATACATCACGCATGGTCAGCAGATAAGATATTGTATCTGCCCTATCACGTATATCAACTGCTAATTGATCTGTTCTATCATTATTCCTCTCCAAACATTTTGTCACTTTATAACGCTTTGAGTGTGCTGTTACTCGATATAACCGAGACAGACTATAACCACCCAAATCTTTATTTTTCGACTCTATTTCATTAATTTGTTGAACATATTTATCGGCAGCAACAAAAATATCGGCATACATACCAATAAAAAACATGATATAAACCAGTAATTTATTGTACATACGACCATTCTGTCAAAACATTCGAAGAATTGCCACCATATTTGAATATGCAGCAATTAGTCTTCTATTGTCAATTTAATACAAAATATTTTACTTGATATTTTCTTATGACAATTCTAATATATAAGAAGTTATTTACATTAACCACGTAATAGAAATTGGAAAATAATATGGAATACTTATACGCTCCTTGGAGAGACTCTTATGTCGTCAAAAAAAAACCTACAAAAAAAGGATGTATCTTTTGTTTACAACACAAAGATCAAGAGGATGAAAAAAATTTCATCCTCAAACGTTTTGATCATTGTTTCGTTGTATTGAACCTATTTCCATATAATGCAGGTCATCTCATGATAATTCCCTATCGACATACTGCACATCTCAATACACTGACACAACAAGCGCGTTCTGAACTGATGGATGCCACTTCGCTCTCAACAGATATACTAAAAAAAACACTAGATCCCGATGCATTTAATATTGGTACCAATGTTGGAGGAAAAGCGGGAGGAGGAAGCATTGCCCATCATCTTCATATACATATCGTTCCTCGATGGTTTGGCGATACATCGTTTTTAACAACAATCAGCGATACTAAGCCAATATCAATCGATTTGCAAAGAATATACCATCAGCTTGCTGCAATCTTTCAACAGGTGAATCCATAGCGCACTATAAATTATTTTCGATCAGATGTATCGGCAGATTCCTCTTTCTTATCATCTACTAAAAATGATTCATGTTGAGGAAGCATACGAAGCGTACGTATTGGAGAAGCAACTTCAATATTGTGCTCATGCAACGCCTTCACGAGTTGCAATCGAACATCAGATGCAATATCCCACTGGTCACCAATTTTACTTGAAGTTAAATACCCTCGCAGTAAAAAATGATATCCATTATCAACAAATCCTTCAAGGCGTACAATTGGCGCAGGATTTTTTAAGATATTAGGATTCTTCTCCAACACACCCAAAAATAACTGTCGCACAAAAAGTGGATCCGACACGTAAGGTACCGTAATAAACATATCTTCAAATGCAAAAAAACCACGTGTGTACGTCCAATTCATAACAGGATTTTGTACAACGCGTGAATTGGGAATAACAACTGTTGTACTATTACGCTTACGAATAACAATAGATCGTGGTGTAATAGAGCGTACAAATCCCGTTAATGAAACGCTCTCTTCTGTACTCAATCCGTCTAAAATACGAATAAAATCACCTACTTTCACGGGACGCTGCACCAATAGAATGAAGTAGGACAGAAAATCCTTAATGGCATCTGCTGTAGCAAAACCAAGGCCGGCCATAATAATTGCCAATTTGGTCGTCAGTCCTTCAAGCCCCGCGCTTGCAACTCCCATAAACACTGCAATCGTAATAATAAGATAGTGGAGTAAAGTCATCACCGTGTTTTGTATACCAGAATCAACTATAAATGGATCAAGGACCCGAGCAACAACAAGGTTGTTAAATACATGAGCAACAACAAAACCTGCTATAAAGTAAAGTGCTATTTTCAATAACGAAAAAGTATTGATATCTCTAATGTTGCCTGCCGCATCCTCTTGCGTATAAAAAGGGTGCTCTAACCACCCGACCATGTTACGCAATGTCAAATGATAACCCCATAGATGAGCACAAATGTAAATCGCGGTAACAAGAAATATAACCAAGGATACCGTAACAAAAACACTGTACCAAATACGACTTGCAGCGAAGCGCTCCTTGACAATATCCCGATCAGCTTGATAAAAAAACAGATCAATCGAAATATTCTTCACCGTGTTATGAATCCATGATAACAAAGGAACGAGGACAAGCGTGAGAGCAAGGCGTACAACTACATATAATACTTGTCTTCCATAGCCAACATAAGGATTACACATGATAATAATACCGATCATGGTCACCCATACCAGGTAGTAATAATTCATCACATGCTCATAAATCCACTGCCACATAGGCGTATCAGACCGCACAAGACTCAATATTTGTGCCCGACCTATTAATCCAATTGCTGATATTTGACCTAAAATAAACATTACTGCAAATAAAATAGTCGGAAGGGTCGATTGCTGATATCCACCTGCAAAATATGCCTCACGAAGACATGAGAGGACTATCACGACACTGCCCATTATTGAAATAATACCAAAAAATCTTTTTTGATATTTCTCAGTGACTAAAACATATTTTTTTTCTTGATTAACGGCAATCCAGTGTTGAATCATACAATAAAGCAGCCACAATGCATACGGTATAGTAATAAGATAAAACAACTGCACAATATAAGAATCACGAATAATACTGAACTTAATTAATGAAAAACAGACTATCCATATGTACATACTCTTCAAATGTTGATAAGTAAATGCCAACAACGCAGCAATTGCTATACAAATAGTATGAATAAACAAATAACCCTGACCAACGCCACTCATAAATGCTATTAACTCAGGCAAATACGTTTTAAGCAAAAAATACACAGTGATACACAGTATGATATTAATAATACACAGTAGAATGCGAAGCGGTTGATGTATAAACTCATTAATAACTTTGAGGATGCTGCCAATACGTTCTGTGGTAAAAAACTGACGAGTCGACTCACCGAGATCTTGCAGAAACACTCGCATTGAGGGTAAGAAGTCTTTGAGATCACTCCAATCAAGCGATAGATCTGACCGCTTCCAAAAACTCTTCGACGTCAACTCACGCATCACACTTTCTACCATACGCAATGTATTATTGACTACCGCGATATCAGTTGAGTAGACCTCAATTAACGATCCAATCCAATGAAAATACCGTCTAATTTTTTCGCTTAATTGATCCATGCGATCAAGAGTCATATTATAGGTATGAGAATCAGCACGGAAAAGTGTTAATTTTTGGCGCTGAAGCTCATCAATCATTGATTTCAGTTTATCCAGGTTAAGATTGTATTGCAGCAACCGACTCATTGCCACTTCTCGAGCATTAATAAATGAAGCAGCCTGGCCCTCGAGTTCTGATTTCAGGACACTATATAGTTTGCTTTCCTGGTCAACTTCATCATCAGTTCGAAATCGCGCTTCACGATTTGTCATGCGATGCCATGACTTAATAATTTGCAAATTAATTTCATCTTTTCGTAGTTGAGACTTTGCAAGTTCTATCTTAGCAACTAATACATCACGTTCAATATTGATGAGTGATTCATCAATGATTAAATGGGCAATTTCTGTAAAAGCTTCCCAATCACGAATAGAACGTACTTCCTTGTTGTATGTTCGAATCAAAGCAACGTCTGCTGGCGCAAGTCCAAAAGATTCCTGCGAATCATGTATCTTATGCTGCAATTGCAATTCAAGTTCTGAAACAATACGTAGTGAATCATTAATTTTCTCTCGTTCTATCGATGTTACTTGACGATGCTGCTCAAGCTCTTTTGCTATAGTATTCACATATTCAGCATCTACATGAACCCCACGCTTCATACGCGCAAATTCCTTGTTAGCCTCTGCTAAACGACTCTTAAGGTTTGCCAAGGATAAATCAAGCCAATATATGCGCTGCTCAGCCTCATGTACTTTTGCAATTGCAAGTTCACAACGATACCATGCAAGCCGTTCTTCTGCCTGCAATATTTCTATTTTCTGAGATACGGTAAATCCATTACCTCGATCAACCGTCTGTGTTTTTGTAGTATTAGTTATACTGGTTTCAAGATCTTGCTTTTTATTTTCATATTCTTCTTCAGCAAGCACTTGAGCTTTTCGACGCTTTACTAATTCATCATTCGTTGTACTACGATTTTTTTCTTCTTCACTGCGCAATGCCTGTAATTCAACAAGTTGCTGAGATATTATTTTAATACCCTCATAAGAATAATTCGTTGCAGAACTTGCAAGTCGCTGATGCTGTTGACCGTCTGTCGATTCTTGCTCTTGTAATAAATTTACACCACGGTCAATTTGAGAAATAATATGTTGAAGTATATTAACACCTTCCCCAAGAGTCGCATGCTGTTGGCCTAAAATTGAATACAGAGTATTCGAAAAATCGTTCGGCTGTTTATTACTGCGATCATTCCGGTCCAACAAACGTCGCTTTAACCTTGCAATATCACTTTCTAGCTTATTAAGTACCGACCGTACTTCTTCAAGCTGTTTGCTAAATTTTTCTCTATTCTTAAGCGAAGCTTGTATCTTTTTTTCCCATCCTTGTAATGGAGTCGAACTCTCTGCCGTTTTGGCATTGCGAACCGCATCAACAGCATAATGAAAACTGTGGGCAGTCATAGTTAACAATACAATGTGAACGACCAACAATGATCTCATTTTCACCGCATATTTTGGGAGGACCATATCTATTTACCCTCCTCTGAGTAAAGTGACAACGTTGTAAATATCTTAGCATGATGATGAGTATGAATGCATCCTAACAACCATATGCGTAAATCACTTTGTGCAACGCTGTAGCCTCGAATCAACATATTTTCAAAAGGTTGAGTAACTAACAATCGAATATCCTTATACTGGTTAAACACATCCTCAGATGGATATACACCCAACATACCAAATAACTTACTTAAAAATAAATACTGAAACAATTTTTGTCCAACTAAAAAATTTATACTTTCATGATACAGCAATAAACAATGTTCATATATATCAGCAAATGGCACACTAAAGGGTACAAATCGAAGTAGTAATTCAAGAACGTGATGTAAAAACGACAAATCAAATCGTAGCGGAGTGACCGGTAGAGCAATTGGCTCCAACTCACATATCATATGCACAACGCGAGTATAACATACCTGATATTTTGATAAAGAACCCAAGACCACATGAGACATGATTCGCTCAGTTGGTATAATTGACACAATTCCTTGAGCATAATCAAATATAACTACCCTGCGCATATGTGGTGTGCAGGAACGCAGAATGATACCCTGTTGTACCACCTCACATCCTTCTTTACAGTAAACAATACTGCATTAATGGTAGCACACAAAAACTACTTTATGCAGTATTACCGTAAAAATTATGTAGGAGCCATAATAGTAATACGAGAAAGAAGATATTTCATTTCATCATCACCCCATCTCAATCCCACGCCAAAGAATGCATTTTTATTGTATCGACTAATAAAGTCATCAGCACCAAAAGTAAAGTAAATATTTTTCGTAAAGAACATCCTATTGAGCCACTTAAGGTGAGGACGATCATCATTATCGCAAAATCTATTAACACCTTGAAAATCAAATGCTTCAAACGTCGTAACCCAACGTACATCAGCAACACCAAATGGAATGTCAATATCCATTCCAACTCCACCAGTACTATCAAAAAGCCCAAACCTAAATGCAAAATTTCCATAAATCTTCGCAAATTGTACGTTGAACAAAAGCTTATCAAGAGATCTGACTTTAAATGAGCGAAGTGTAGCGTATTTTAATTTCTTATCATCATCGAGTCGTAAATCGAGAGGAACAAGCTCAGAACAACTCGACCCACAACTTCCCCCTTCAAACCACCGTCGTTCTTCATCATATCGATTTACGGTACCATTACGTGATGAAATAAGACCGACCAGATAAAAATAATCTTCCGAGGTGTGTAAACGTATGTTTACATAGCTTTTACTATCGCATATCATATCACGCCGTTCAATCGGGCCGCTCATAGATTCAGTATGGATATCAAAAATAACTCTCATTTTATCGATTTTATCAAAGTAATTTTTGACGCCATTAATTGCAGTACGTAAGTCATCATACGCTAAATCATCGTTAACTAATTGACCCAAAATACCTTTGCCATCGTTGATTTTTTCTGCAGTTTCACGAATCGGCCTAATACCTTCCTCAAGCTGACTCGCCATACGATCAAAATCACGCTCAAGCACCATGGCAACACGATCAAGATTACGTTGGATATTATCACTTAATCGAGGAATAGCATCACGTAGATCACGGACAATAGAATCGAAACTCGTCTCATTTTCTGAAACAATACGATCAAGTTTGCCGGCAAACGATGCTAAATGCTTCATCGATTCTTGCAAATTGTCAACCATAGTTCTCAGTGATTGAGTACCATCTTGATCAGAAACTGCATTATCAATGGCTGACATAACCGAATTCATCTTCGTTGCTACTTCAGAAAACTGATGAATCATCTCATCAATCGTCACGGGACTTCGATTAGGACGTGTTAACATACTCCCTGATGGTAACGGAGGCAATAAAGAATCTCCCGGTATCAACTCTAAATGCCGCGTTCCCAAAAATCCTTCTTGACGAACAATACCATAAGCATCCGAATGTATAACATATCGCTTATCAACTAATAATGTTGCCCTAACCTGTTGACCATCATTAACAAGATCAATCGCATCAACCCAACCGACCTTCACACCTGCTATTTTAACGTCAGCTTTTTTACTCAAGCCAGAAACATCATTAAAATACACCATGTAGGTATTATATTTTATTCTATCAAATCGCAGTGATCCAACGTGATAGCTCATATATAAAAATGTGATAACCGCAGCGATAATAAATAAGCCAACTGTGGTTTCCGTTGAAATGCGCAACCCTTTTTCCCTTAGTTATTCATGTATATGCCACATAAATGTATCATAGCCAATATACTTTCTTAATAAAAAATTGATCTTGCTGAGTTTTTCCTATAGAAACTCCATATAGCCGTTCAATAAGAACACATACTTTAACAACAACATCATCGTAAGTTCCATAAGATATAACAGAAAATAGATCTGCTTGAAATCTTTGCATAAACAAGCTTCGTACCTCTTGTAAAAATTCCTGACGCTTCTCACCATACAGAACCGCACATATTTTCGCAAGAGGAATCGTACCTTCAGGATCTTGAAATAAATCCTTAAGCTCAGCCCATCGAGCCTCATCAATCTTTTCGGGATACTTCCAATTAAACAGTGCTGCAACCGATTTTGATAACGTAAACGGCTGCAGTAAAAAACCTTTACGATCAATTGAATACAGATCACTCAATGCAAAATTTCCTTGAGGTGCCATGAAAAATCGTGAACCAAATTTACTCAGTTGTTCATTATCCAGCAACTCAGTAATATCGATTAATGCTCGATTTTTCTGTTGAATCATTTGCTCAATTTTCTGCACCAGATCTCCAGAATATCCCACTGAAGAAAGAAATGGTCCCATCATACTCTGCAGTTTATCAAGTGGCGAATTTTTGATCGGTTTCATCGTGCGCACATCAAAAAAGAGCTCTTGGCCCAGTTTTCCATCCTCACTTGTGATGTAAATCGCACATGAACCATCAACTCCATCATTTTCTAACGTAAACAAAAATGGTATCCAACGATTAATCGTGGTAAGCGTAGCGCGAATTGTTGCCATACGTTGTTCTTGCTCACGAGAACCAGCAGGCTTTTTTTTATCATCCGCCGACGACCCTTGTTCGGCAGGAAGAGAGGGCGACAAAAGAGCAATGGCACATTGCACACCGCTTAATGCAAGTAATTTTGCCTGTTCTCGTTTCATCAAAATAGTATTTAAACGACTAAAAACAACAGCTCGCGTACTTGTGCGTATGATCAGCAAACTGATAACAGCAAGCACACATACTGCCAAAATTAAAACGTATCCCTTATGCTGACGCAACACGATCAACTCCTCCCTTTTGCTGATTGGGACACTTCTACCTCTTAATTTGCAAGTTTCTCCTTATCTGACACCGGCAAAGAAGGCTTCACCGATTCTTTACCAAGCTGACCTTGCTGCATCGACGATGGTGTAGTTTGCGGTGATTTTTTCTTTCTTTGTTGCTCAACCACAAGTCTGGCAGCAGGCAATTGGTACAATCCATCAAAAGAAATCTCGAACCCTGTTGTTGGCGACTTACATATTCCTTCAATTTTAATAAATTCAGGTGCAGGAATCTGACCACTCTCCTCTTTGTCCCATGAGGATAATGTCTTCAAGGTTGGTTGACCTGCTTCTTTAATTTCGTACATATAAAAAGTTATTTTTATCTGAACAATATCACTTAATAAAGGAAATTCTTGTAGCGAGCCCCGCCCATCTTTCGAGGTAAAAAATGGTTCTTCAGACCGCATTAATTGAAATAGCCCATTCGGTTGATCAGCAAGACGATAGGTTACTCGAACGAGCGATGAGCTCCAACGATCTGGCTGCGGCAGTGCATTCGTAGTTACCAGTGATAATCGCTGAAATTGATTATCTTGCACAACCGCTTCAAAAAAAGGTTTATTTTCTTTTTTCTGTTCAGTATTACTTTTTGCCGATGCAATGAGCGACCTAGGATTCACGAGCGTTGACTTTGAACTATCGGTGCTGTCGACATTGTTTAATACTACACCAAACATATCACGTTCAATTTCGTGAGAAAAAATCAAAGTATTAGAATAATCCTCAATTGTACCGGCAACAATAACGGTCACTGCCGCGGTCTGTTGAAAAAGACGATATAACATCAACGACAATATCGCACCGATCATCATTGCAATGATGACTTCAATGAGGCTAAACCCACTCTTTTTCATGATACTCTCGCTACGGGCTGCCTAACATACACACAACAGTAATATGATTAGTTTACCACAACATTGATATCATGTTTTATCGAGCGACACAAGAGTCAGAGCAATAAGTAAAATCTGAGGCCTTAAAACCCAAACGATTGGCGCTTTTGAGTCCACCAATTTACCATGCGTGGCATGTAACATGCCGCGTATGCACCGCCCGCATATCGTGCGATATTTGAAGCTTGACGAACCCAACCGGGAAGTTGTCGTGGTGATTGATAGATCGCTTGAGCGCCGACTGCAACACCAAGCGCACAAAGTCCGCCGTACGGAAAGGACGCTGTAGCATTAACAGTTGTCATCTCTAAAACCGATTGAGCACCTCTAGCATGAGATAAATTGGGACTATTGCAAAAGAATTTTTTATACAATAACTGTGCCAACCAGTTACCGCGAATACTATTAACATCATTTTGCTGTATAGCATGTGGTAAATTTTTCGACCATGAAAATAAGCCTGGAAAATTAGATAAATATTGATTTTTTTCCACTATAGTAATTTTATAATTTTCTGAAACCCTTGGAA